>Ga0196962_10000328_pt1 | contig 21474 bp, 16 predicted proteins | sample S3v_20metaG_FD_183186 | JGI IMG/M metagenome (GOLD analysis project Ga0196962, IMG submission 183186) | Soil microbial communities from Anza Borrego desert, Southern California, United States - S3+v_20 | ecosystem: Environmental > Terrestrial > Soil > Desert | place: USA: California | collected...
CGAAGCGGTCGGCGTTCATCACCTTCGCCCAGGCGGCCACGAAGTCGTGCACGAACGTCTCGCGCGAATCGTCGGACGCGTAGAATTCGGCCAGCGCGCGCAGCTGGGAATTCGCTCCGAACACCAGATCGACGCGAGTCGCCGTCCATTTCCGCTCCTCGGTCCGGCGGCAGGTGCCGATGAAGACGTCGCGCTCCTCCTCATCCTCCTTCCACGCGGTGCCCATGTCGAGCAGGTTGACGAAGAAGTCGCTGGTCAGCCGCCCGGGCCGGTCGGTGAACACGCCGTGCGGCGACCCGCCGTGATTGGCCCCGAGCACGCGCAGACCGCCGACCAGAACCGTCATCTCGGGCGCGCTCAGCCTGAGCAGCCGGGCGCGGTCGATCAGAAGCTCCTCGGTCGGGACGCTGTAATGGACCTGAAGATAGTTGCGGAAGCCGTCCGCCTTGGGCTCGAGCACGGCGAAGCTGTCGGCGTCGGTCTGCTCGGCCGAGGCGTCGGTCCGCCCCGGCGTGAAGGGCACCTCGACGTCGTGGCCGGCCTCGCGCGCCGCCTGCTCGACCGCCGCCGAGCCGCCGAGCACGATGAGGTCGGCGAGGCTGACCTTGCGGCCGCCTTGGGCCGATCCGTCATAATCGGCCTTGATCCCTTCCAGCACGCCGAGCACGCGGGCGAGCTGCTCGGGCTGGTTGACCTCCCAGTCCTTCTGCGGCGCAAGGCGGATCCGGGCGCCGTTGGCGCCGCCCCTGCGGTCCGAGCCGCGGAACGTCGCCGCGGAAGCCCAGGCGGTCTGCACCAGCTCGGCGACGGTGAGGCCGGATTCGAGGATCTTGCGCTTAAGGCCGGCAATGTCCGCGGCCTCGACGAGCGGATGATCGGCCGGCGGGATCGGATCCTGCCAGATCAGGTCCTCGGCCGGGACTTCCGGGCCGAGATAGCGCGCCTTGGGGCCCATGTCGCGGTGGCACAGCTTGAACCAGGCGCGGGCGAAGGCGTCTCCGAACCGCTCGGGATCGTCGCGGAAGCGCTCGGAAATCTTCCGATATTCCGGATCGACCTTCATCGCCATGTCGGCCGTCGTCATCATCGTCGGAACGCGGCGGTCGGGGCTGTGGGCGCCCGGCGCGAGATCCTGCGGGGCCTGGCCGACCGGCTGCCACTGCTGGGCGCCCGCCGGGCTCCTCACCAGCTCATACTCATAGTCGAGGAGCATGTGGAAATAGCTCATGTCCCACTTGACCGGAGTCGGAGTCCAGGGGCCTTCGAGGCCGCTGGTGATGGTATGGTCGGCAAGCCCGCTTTCGTGGCTGGAGTGCCAGCCGAGGCCCTGCTGGGCGATGTCCGATCCTTCCGGCTCGGCGCCGACCTTGGAGGCGTCGCCGGCGCCGTGGCACTTGCCGAAAGTATGGCCGCCGGCGACCAGGGCGACCGTCTCCTCGTCGTTCATGCCCATCCGGGCGAAGGTCTCGCGGATGTCGCGGCCCGATCCGGCCGGGTCCGGACAGCCGCTCGGGCCTTCGGGATTGACGTAGATGAGGCCCATCTGGACCGCCGCCAGCGGGTCCTGGAGCACCCGCTCCTGGGCGCTCTCCGCGCTGTCGTAGCGCGAGTCGCCGAGCCATTCCTCCTCGGTGCCCCAGTAAATGTCCTTCTCCGGCTCCCAGACGTCGGCGCGGCCGCCGCCGAAGCCGAAGACCGGTCCGCCCATCGATTCGATGGCGACGTTGCCGGCCATGATCATGAGGTCGGCCCAGGACAGCTTGCGGCCGTATTTCTTCTTGACCGGCCAGAGCAGTCGCCGAGCCTTGTCGAGATTGGCGTTGTCCGGCCAGGAGTTGAGCGGAGCGAAGCGCTGGCCGCCGGACGACGCGCCGCCGCGGCCGTCGCCGGTGCGGTAGGTGCCGGCGCTGTGCCAGGCCATGCGGATGAAGAAGGGCCCGTAATGGCCGTAATCGGCCGGCCACCAGGGCTGGCTGTCGGTCATCAGCGCGTGGAGGTCGCGCTTGACCGCCTGGTAATCGAGCGACTCGAACTCCCTGGCGTAATCGAATTCGGCGCCGGTCGGGCTGAGCGGCAGGCCGTCCTGCTGGAGGATCTCCAGCGAGAGCTGGTTGGGCCACCAGTCGCGGTTGGTCCGTCCCAGCAGTGACCGCAAGGCCGCCGGCTGCTTGGCCGGGTCGCTCAGGGGGCTGCCGCTCGTCTTTGCGTCCATTCTTCCTCTCCGATCCCGTTGTGCACCGGCTCCGTTACCAGAAGTCCGGCGGGAGAGGCTACGCCCGCCGCGCGCCATGCGAAAACGATTAAAAGCGGTGACTGTGATCGACTCGAGCGATTGACCGCCGCGGCGCATGGCCGCGGCGATCGGCGGCGGTCAGCCGTAGACGGCGAAGTCGGCGTTGGTCAGCGGAGTGCCCGCCGCCACGGTGGCGAACAGGATTTGGGCCGCGCCGCCGTTGCCGTCGGGATCGTAGAAGATCTCGCCCGTCTCCGGATTGTAGACGACCCGATCGGACGAGTCGGCGGCGGCCGTGCCCTCGCGGAAGGCGGACTCGGCGAGCGTCCCGTTCGGCCCGGCCTGGGTGTAGACGTAGCTGGCCAGGTTGATGACGTCGTCCGCGACCGAGAAGTCGACGAGCCTGTCGACATTGCCCGTTCCGGGAGCGGTGTTGAACAGGAAGCGGTCGAGGCCGGCGCCGCCGTTCAACACGTCGTTGCCGAGGCTTCCGTAGATGAGGTCGTTGCCGCCGCCGCCGGCGATCGAATCGTCGCCGCTGCCGCCGTTGAGCAAATTCCCGCCCGAATTGCCGGCGATGTTGTTGTCGCCCGAATTGCCGCGCCCGTCGCGTCCGGCCGTGCCGGTCAGGACGAGCCGCTCGACATGGGTCGGAAGCGAATAGTCGATCGAGCTCTCAACCGTGTCGTTGCCGCTGCTGCCGCCCTCGATCACCTGGTCGCCCGCATTGTCGACGACATAGACGTCGTGGCCGGTGCCGCCCTGGAGGACGTCCGCCCCGGCGCCGCCGTCGAGCCGGTCGTGGCCGGCGCCGCCGCTCAGCGTGTTGGCCGCCGAATTGCCGGTCATCACATTGTTGAGCGCATTGCCGGTGCCGTCGATGCCCGAAGCGCCGGTCAGGACCAGATTCTCGACATAGCTGCCGAGCGTGAAGCTCACCGAGCTTCGCACCGTGTCGGTGCCGCCGAGCCCGCCGCTGATCTCGCGGACGGAATCGCCCACATTGTCGACGACATAGGTGTCGCCGTTCCGGCCGCCGCGCATGATGTCGGCACCGGCGCCGCCGTCGATGAAGTCCGCGCCGGCCTCGCCGTCGATCTCATTGGCGAGACCATTGCCGAGGATCCGGTTGGCGAGGTCGTTGCCCCGTCCGTCCGATCCGTTGACCAGGGTGAGGTTCTCGACATTGTCCGGCAAGGTGAACCGGCCGTCGCCGAGCAGGCGCACCGTATCCTCGCCCTCGCCGGCATTCTCGAAGACCTCGTCGTTGCTCGACTGCACCGCGTAGCTGTCGTCGCCGTCCCCGCCATAAAGGTGATCGACGCCGCCGCGGCCGTTCAGGATGTCGTCGCCGTCGAGCCCGTAGAGCGTGTCGCCGCCGCTGGCCCCGGAAAGGATCACGCGCTCGATCGAAGTGAAGGTCATTCCGCCGAGATTGCCCGTCCTGGCGTCGAGAACCACCGCCGGGGTCTCCTCGGGGTCGCCGTCGATGCTGAATTGGAGCGTATCCAGGCCGAGGCCGCCGTCGACGTCGAAGATATCGGGCTGGAGAGGCTCGGGATCCTCCGGGTCGGCCTGAGCGAAGAAGGCCCAGCTGAAGATGATCAGATCGTCGCCCGCGAGGGCGTTGACCTCGCCGTCCTCCGGATTGCCCGCATATTCCTCGTTGATGTCGATGATGTCGTCGCCGTTGGTTCCCTGGATTGGCATCGGGGTCTCTCTCTTTCGCTGCTAAGCCCTTCGAACATGCGATGATCCCGGCGACGTCTTCGTCAGACCCGAGCGCTTCGCCGCCTTCCAGCGGCGTCGCCCGCGACCGGGAAAATCCGGGCGAGGCTAACGAAAAATACCGAACGTGGCTAGTGGGTTAGGTGGTGGAGCCGAGGGGGCCCTATCCAGCGTAGCCTACCGTCGACGAGATGCCGGATGACGTTACACCCGTACACGGGTGCGGGCTCGGGCCCTCGGCGGGCGCTCGATTTCGGCTGCTATTTCTCAATGAGTTCCGAGATGTTTCGTTCTCCCAAGCATTGCGCTTTGGTCAGCAGCTTGCCAACAGATTGACTCCTAACCGAAACGAATAAACCTTTCTTAGAGAGCATTGGGACCTCTGGGGAGGCCGGTGGACATCGTTGGTACCTCTGACTGACCGCTCTGAGGCCGGTATCTTCGGGGCTATGGGTTATGAAATCGTCCGCAATTTAGGAATCTCGTATGATCGACGGGTGTAGGCAAGAATCGAGGGATAGACTTGACCTGAAGACATCAGACCAATCTGATAATCTATAGGCGCAAATAAAAAGCGGTGAATGATAGAAGTTCGTATCGGTTGCGTTTCGATCATGACCCGTCGCGCGCTATATTGCAGCCGGGGAACTGCACCTGTAAGGCCTTCGGATCGGACGCGGGCATAACTTGCCCAGTCTGAATGGGGTACAGCGCGTTTCAGACATTTCCGCCACAGCGGCATAGTGGAGCTGTCAGAGAAGCTTTCGCTGCGAATCCCTGACTGGGGGCATCGTGCAGACAATCGGTGAGCTATTCGAGGCAATTTTTCCGCTAGGCACCACTTGGCCAGAAATCGCTGCCCTTAGGTTGAAGGATCGCGAAGATCGTCCGCCGAGTTGGGATACCGCTCCGATTTGGCCACCGGATGTCTTTGCTTTGACGGCGAAACTGCTCGAGGTGAGTGGCGCCTATCACCACGTCGCACCCGAAACCCTTGCAGCCCGAGCTGAGCCAAAGCAGGTTTTTCGCACTTCCCTTCGTGTATCGGACGCGCAGCGTCAGGAAGCCTGCTCGTTGGCCGACGAGTGGAGGCGAATTCTTAAAAAGCGACCGGACCGGAGTCGACTTCATTATCCTCCTGAGAAGGTGCAAGAGCGCTGGCAGCGGCTTCGGACTGCCGCAGGAGAGCCAATTCTGGTCCATTATGACGAAGCTGCCATCCCGACCTGGTGGGGCGATGCGCTGTTTCTGTTCATGGTCGCGGACGAGGCGAGTCGAGATATCGGATTCGATCCGGAGTTGAAGCCCGGTTCGACGGATTTCAAGCGGGTAGTCGATTTCTTCATGAGCCTTTTTCGGTTTCTCCCGAGGCTTGCGGGGGCTCATGAACGAGACAACTTTTTCTCGTGCTCTTTCGCGGACCACAACGTGATCTGTGTCCTGCCCAAGTCACGGACCCCGGCGGTGGGCTGCACCCTCCGGTCGCTCAGTCACAATCTAGCGGCGGTTTCGCCGGGTGGCGAGGTGCGAGTCCGTTGGAATAGTCCTTTCGAGGTGGAACGGACCCGGGAGAGTGGCAATCTTCAGGTCTTGATTGTCCCTTATCCCTATACGATCGAGCCGGAATGCTTCCATGTGGTTGATGAGGCGGAGGTACAGGCAGGCGTGCAGCCTTGGGGGTGGTTCCGTATCGAGCCGCGTTGGCTTTATCCCGGCGGCGATCCCCCGAGCCATGAACAGGTGCTGGCCAGGGCGAACGAATTCGCAGAGTTTATCGTTTCTCTAGTGAAAGACGCCGAAAGCCGAGATTCGAAGCGACCAGTGAATATGGTCATCCTGCCTGAAGCAGCGCTCAACCACATGTTTCACTATAAGGTGACGCGTGCCCTGATGAAGGAATGCCCAGCGGTCGAGGCCTTCATTTCTGGTGTGACCCAGAAGCGGGTTGGGGACGAATTGGTCGAGGGTAATTTCGTATCACACACACAATTCCTCTCCGCCGGCGGCAGCCGTCAGATCGTCCAGACGATCAGAGAAAAGCATCATAGGTGGCGCCTCGATGAACCGCAGATCGAAGTGTACGGCCTTGGTCGCCAGCTTACACCACGAGTCCTCTGGTGGGAGGCGATAGAGATCACCAGCCGCGCGCTTGATGTTGTGGCTCTGCGAACGGGAGCTACTATGTCGGTCCTGATTTGTGAGGATCTTGCCCGAGTCGATCCTTGTCAGGGGGCGGTTCGCGCTATCGGCCCTTCTCTGGTGGTCTCAATCTTGATGGATGGCTCCCAGCTGGCCACTCGCTGGCCAGCCCGTTACGCAACCGTCCTCGCAGAAGATCCAGGGTCGGCGGTTCTTACCGTCTCCTCACTTGGACTCATCAACCGAACGAGGCTCTCGAACGGGTCACGACCAGCTTGGAGCATCGCTCTATGGCGAGATGATCGGAGTGGCCCCAGCGAGATTCTGTTGCCGATCGGAGCCCACGCTGTTTCGTTGACGTTACGTGCCGCGCGTCGGACCGAGGCAACGTTGGATGGACGCCAAGATCGGCAGCGCGCGGTCGCTTGGACGCTTGAGAATGATCCGAAAGATCCGAGCCGGGCGCCTCGAGCCGTCACCGCCCCGAATGCCCCGGAGTGGATAGTGTCTGGAACTAGGTGAACGTCTAGTCGCCCTCGGCGAGGCACTCTTCTTCAGCGGCGACAGGCGAAGGCAAGTTCGCCGGCGACGGCGTCGGCTTGATCGACTCAATTCGCGGGGGAATGGGCAGGCGCTCGACGCCGAGATGCGTCTCCATCCAATCGATGGTCTGGCGCGCGCGCTCGTGCCGCATCCTCGAGTATTTGGGCGTCATAACCAGCATTGCATCATCACCTTAAAAGGGATCCGTCTAACATCCGGTAAAGAACCAACCGGCCCGGGGGCCGGTTCCGCGCACGCGGGCACATGACCCCGGCGGCGGTAATTGGCAATAGGGAAGTCGAAACGCATTTGGAGCTCCGGCGAGGCTTTTCCGCGCCGCCTTGGGGCTCTCAAGCTGAACTGAAAATGTCTGCCACCGCGACGGCCGTCACGCTTGACCTCGGAGACCGCGCGACTCACAAGCAGACGGCCTCCGAGGCGCGCCGAAGGGTCCTACAGGATCTCGCTGCTGTGATTGGCACCCTGTCACCCCCCCTTGGCCAGGAGGATGAGAGCACAAATGCGGCTACCTGTCACCTATCTAGATCCGCTTTGGACAAAAAAATGGGACGGGCTTCGACCCCAGGCGCAAGCCGCGGCGAAAAGCATCACGGGGGAGACTACCCTTCTTGAGGTTCGGTGACGCCGTTGCGGACAGCAGCGGAAATACGCCTGTGGCTGATGTGTTAGCCAGCGGAGTGGCCCAAGCCGCTGGAACAGCGCGATTGCCGTGAGGGACAGAGATATGGAGGCCGATCGATCCATCGACCAAATATGTGCGAATCTGCCAAAATCTCTTCGGGAATGGTGGAGCCGAGGGGGATCGAACCCCTGACCTCTGCAATGCCATTGCAGCGCTCTCCCAGCTGAGCTACGGCCCCGAACCTTTTCCGCCGGACGCGAAGGCGCGCCCGGCGGGCTGGTGATGGCGCCGCATGTAAGGGAGGCGGCGAGCCTTCGCAAGTGAGCGCGGCGGGCCGCGGCGGCCCACAGCTTCCTCTCCCGGCGGGAGAGGGTTGGGGTGAGGGGCTGCAGCCTCTGCGCATCACCCCTGCCGCCGTAGCCCCCCACCCTGCCCTCCCCCTCCGGGGGAGGAGATTGGGAGAGCGCGGGCCTAGCTCCCTCTCCCAGCGGGTGAGGGGTGGCGGCTTTCGCGGATCACCACCGCCGCCGTAGCCCCCCACCCTGCCCTCCCCCTCCGGGGGAGGAGATTGGGGCGCGGTGCCTAGCTCCCTCTCCCAGGCGGAGAGGGTCGGGGTGAGGGGTTGCAGCCTCCGTGGATCACCCCCGGCTTCGGAGCCCCCCACCCTGCCCTCCCCCTGTGGGGGAGGGGATTTCCGGGGGCGCTCGACGGGGGTCAGACCTCCTCGTCGTCGTCGCCGGCGCCGGGGACTCCGATATCGTCGTCGCCGCCCAGATCGACCTCGTCGTCGGGATTCTGCTCGGCTTCCTCGTCGACGTCGATGTCGAGGTCGGGCGCGGCGAGATCGGCATCCTCCTTCTCCGGCTCGACCTCGGGCTTGGCCGCCTCGAACGGCAGCGGCTGCTTGGATTTGAGGACCGGCTCGGGGTTCCAGTTGACGCCGCACTCGATGCAGGTCACCGGACTGTCCTTGCCGAGATCGTAGAAGCGTGCGGCGCATTTGGGACAGGTCCGCTTGGTGCCCCATTCAGGCTTCACCATGGGTGAGAATCTCCGTAGTCGAAGAGCTGGGACGGGCGCCGCCGTCGGGGCGGGAACCCGGGTCGGCGGGCGCCTTGCCACATGGGCAGGGCAGTGTCAAAAGCCAAGGCGATGAGCGCCCCGGCCCCCTTGCGGAGGGCGTTCGCGCCGCTCGGGCCGCTCGTCGGCACCGCCCCCCTGCCCGGCGACAAGAGCATCTCCCACCGCGCCTTGATCCTCGCCGCGCTGGCGGTCGGGCGGAGCCGGATCGAAGGCCTGTGCGACGGCAGCGACCTCGCCGCGACGGCCGTCGCGCTGAGCGCGATGGGCGCCCGGATCGAGCTCGGCGCCGACGGCGCCTGGGCCGTCGACGGAGTCGGCGTCGGCGGGCTGCTCCAGCCCGATCGGCCGCTCGACATGGGCAATTCGGGAACCTCGGCGCGGCTGCTCGCCGGCCTCGTCGCCGGCCATCCTATCCGGGCCGTGCTGACCGGCGATTCTTCGCTGCAGCGCCGCCCGATGGACCGGGTCGCCGAGCCTCTGCGCCGCCTCGGCGCCCGCATCGACGGCGCTCCGGGCGGCCGGCTGCCGCTCGTCGTGACGGGCGCGTCCCCTCTCCTCCCCGGCCGCCACCGGCTCGAGCTGCCGTCGGCCCAGGTCAAGTCGGCGCTGCTCCTCGCCGGCCTCAACGCGCCCGGAATCACCGAGTTGACCGAGACGGTGCCGACCCGCGACCATCTCGAGCGGATGCTGGCCCTGTTCGGCGCCGACATCGAGACGGGCGGCGGAGCGGTCCGGCTGCGCGGCGAGGCCGAGCTGAGGCCGCAGCGGCTCGCCGTCCCCGGCGACTCCTCGGCCGCGGCCTTCCTCGCCGTCGCCGCCCTGGTCGTGCCGGGCTCCGAGCTCAGGATCGAGGGGATGGTCGCGAACCCGCGGCGGACGGGGCTGTTCCGGCTGCTCGCCGAGATGGGCGCCGACATCCGGATCGAGGGGCGGCGGATGCTTGGTGCCGAGGAGGTGGCCGACCTCACGGTGCGGCATTCGGCCCTGAGCGGGATCGACGTCCCGCCCGCCATCGTGGCCGACGCGATCGACGAATTCCCGATCCTGTTCGTCGCCGCCGCCTTCGCCCGGGGCGCCACCCGCACCCGCGGCCTCGCCGAGCTCAGGGTCAAGGAATCGGACCGGCTGCGGGCGATGGCCGCCGGGCTGGCCGCGATCGGCGTGAGGGTCGAGGAAGCCGAGGACGGCCTCGTCGTCCACGGCGGCGGCGGAGCGCCGGTCGCCGGGGGAGCGACGGTCGCCGCTTGCCTCGACCACCGGGTCGCGATGAGCTTCGCGGTGGCTGGCCTCCACGCCGGCCAGCCGATAGGGATTGACGACATGAGCAGCGTCCTCACCAGCTTCCCCGGCTTCGTCGCCGCGCTCGACTCGCTGGCGGGCCGATGATCATCGCCGTCGACGGGCCCGCGGCGAGCGGCAAGGGGACCATCGCCAAGGGCCTGGCGCGCCATTTCGGGCTGCCGCACATGGACACCGGCCTGCTCTACCGGGCGGCGGCGCTGAACCTGCTCGCCATGGGCGGCGATCCGGAAAGCGAGTTCGCGGCGGCGCGCGCCTGCGACCTTTCCCAGATCGACTTCGACGACCCCGAGCTCAAGAGCGAGGCGGTGGGCGGGATCGCCTCGCGAATCTCGACCTACAGGCTGGTCCGCGAGGCCCTGCTCGAGCGCCAGCGCCGATTCGCCGAGCTGCCCGGCGGGGCCGTCCTCGACGGCCGCGACATCGGCACGGTGATCGCCCCCGGCGCCGACGCCAAGCTGTTCGTCAGCGCCACTCCCGAAGTGCGCGCCCAGCGCCGCTTCGCCGAGCTCCGGCGGCTCGGGCTCGACGTCCATTATCCCGACGTGCTCGCCGACATCCGCGCCCGCGACGCTCGCGACCGCGGCCGCGACGAGGCGCCTCTGCAGGCGGCCGAGGACGCGATCACCCTCGACACCAGCGCGATGACGATCGAGGCGGCGACCGAGGCCGCCATCGCCGCCGTCGAGCGGAGGACCGGAGTCAGGGGCTAGAGGGGACAGTCACAGTGACTGTCCCCCACGTCGGAGTGACTGTCCCCACGTCAGGCGGGCTCCTTGAGCGAGGCCATGTCGATCACGAAGCGGTATTTGACGTCGCTTCTCAGCATCCGCTCGTAGGCCGAGTCGATGTCCTGGATCCGGATCATCTCGATGTCGGCGACGAGCCCGTGCTCGTTGCAGAAATCGAGCATCTCCTGGGTCTCGGCGATGCCTCCGATCAGCGAGCCGGCGAGGGTCCGGCGGCGCATGACGAGGTTGCCGACCGACGGCGCCGGATGCGGCGAGGCCGGGACCCCGACCAGAGCCATCGTTCCGTCGCGCTTGAGCAGGACGAGGAAGGAGTCGAGATCGTGCGGCGCGGCGACCGTGTTGAGGATGAAGTCGAAGCTTCCGAGATGCGCCGCCATCTGGCCCTCGTCGCGCGAGACGACGACCTCGTCAGCGCCGAGGCGATGCGCGTCCTCGCTCTTGCCCGGCGAGGTGGTGAAGACGACGACATGGGCGCCCATCGCCGCGGCGATCTTGACCCCCATGTGGCCGAGCCCGCCCAGGCCGACGATCCCGACCTTCTGCCCGGGCCCGACCTTCCAGTGGCGAAGCGGCGAATAGGTGGTGATCCCGGCGCACAGCAAAGGCGCCACGGCGGCGAGGTCCGCCTCGGGATGGGCGACCTTGAGGACGAAGCCCTCGTCGACGACGATATGGTCGGAATAGCCGCCGAACGTGTGGCCGCCGAGCACCTTGTCGGGGCCGTTATAGGTGCCGACCAGGCCGTTGTCGCAATATTGCTCCTCGCCCTCGGCGCAGGACGGGCAATGGCCGCAGCTTCCGACCATGCAGCCGACCGCGGCCAGATCGCCGACCACGAAGCCGGCCACCTCCGCCCCGACCGCGGTCACCCGGCCGACGATCTCGTGGCCCGGGACGCACGGGTACATGGTCCCGCCCCACTCGCCGCGCGCGGTGTGAAGGTCCGAATGGCAGACGCCGCAGAAGGCTATGTCGATGGCGACGTCGCGCGGGCCGGGATCGCGGCGCTGGAAGCTGAACGGAGCGAACGGAGTCTCGGCGGACCGGACGGCATAGGCTTGGGCTGGGCTGGGCATGGGCACCTCTTCTGGCTGGCGGCGGATCGGCCTGGGGAGCGATATGGGGGGCCGGCGGCCGATCGCCACCCGCGCCGTGAAGACGATCAGCGCTTTCCGGCGCGAAGCCAGCCGGTGACGGCGTAGCGGGGCGCTCCGGCGAGCGGAGTCACCCAGCTGACGCTGTGCGGCTGAGGCACGAGGAAGACGTTGAGCACGTTGAAGGCCGGAGTGAAGCCGCGCTCGACATTGCCGCGCGAGTCGTAGAATTGGAGGATTCCGCCCCAGTCCGGACGCCATTGCGGGGTCAGGTTGAGGACGTAGGCGGCGCGGCGGCCCATATCGACCTGGCTGTCGTCATGGGCGGTGAGGAAATGGCCCGAGCGGTAGCGCGAGGCGTGGCCGTCGGCGAAGGCGATTTCGACCGAGCCGGTGACGGTGCGCATGAAGTCGACCAGCTCGGGCGAGCTCAGGAAGTCGACGAAGCGGCTCAGCAGCGGCGGCGCCACCTGGCCGGAGCCGGTGCCGTATTCGGGCAGCCTGATGGTGTCGTAGCGGAACTGGAAGGCGTGGCGGCCGGCCTCCTCGACCGCCCGGTCGAAGGCGGCCCGGCGCTCGGCCGGCCAGGCGGCGAGCTCGGCCTCGCCATGGTCCTCGACCGCCTCGCCCCGGTTGACGGCGAGGCGCCACTCCTTGCTCGCGACCAGCTCCCTGAACAGAGCGAGGGCGCCGTCGTGGCGGAGGAAATCGACGATCTGGAGCCGGCCGTCGCGGGCGAAGGCCTCGGCCAGCGCCTCCGGGTCAAGGCCGGCCTTGAGGACGAAGCTCGACATGGGCCGGCCGCTTAGCTTCGGGCCGGCCAAACGACAAGCGCCGCGACGGCCGCGGCCGCGCGGAGCCGCCGCCCCGGCTCTAGGCCGCCGCCTTGAGCGCGTCGCCGAGCAGCCGGAACTCCTTCTCGCGCGGCGAGCCCTTGCGCCAGACGAGGGCGATGCGGCGGGCCGGATGCTCGGCGTCGAGGGCGCGGGCGACGACCCCGGTGCCCTCGAGGATGCCCGCCTCGACCGCCATTTGCGGGACCAGGGTCATTCCAAGCCCGTTGTCGACCATCTGGACCAGGGTATGGAGCGAGGTTCCGAGGATCGAGGCCTCGGCGCGCAATTCGGGGCGGTTGCAGGCGGAAAGGGCGTGGTCCTTGAGGCAGTGGCCGTCCTCGAGCAGAAGCAACTTGTCCTCGTCGATCGCCGATGCCGGCACGGTCTCGGGGAGGGCGTCGGCGGCGCCGGGCGGGAAGGCCACCATCAGCCGGTCCTCGAACAGCTCCGCCGCCTCGACCTCGCCGCAGCCATAAGGCAAGGCGAGCAGCACGCAATCGAGCTGGCCGCGGTGAAGCGCGTCGCAGGCGGCGTGGCTGGTCTCCTCGCGAAGGTAGAGCTTGAGGTCGGGCCACTGCCGGCGAAGCCTCGGCAGCATGGTCGGAAGCAGGAACGGAGCGATGGTCGGGATGACTCCCATGCGCAGGTCGCCCGCCAGCGGCCGGCCGGAGGCCCGGACCATGTCGGCGAGATCCTCGGTCTCGCGAAGGATTCGCTGCGCCTTCTCGGCGACCCGAAGGCCGAGCGGAGTGAAGCGGACGACCCGGCGGGTGCGCTCGACCAGGGTAACCCCGATCAGCGATTCCAGCTCCTTGATCCCGGCCGACAGGGTCGACTGGGTGACGAAGCAGGCATCGGCGGCTCGGCCGAAATGGCCGTGGTCCCGGAGAGCGACCAGATATTGGAGCTGCTTGAGCGTCGGCAGGTAGGTACTCATCGCTGCAATCGATCATAGCGAGAAAGCTAATCAATTTGAACGATGAAAAGCCCCGCCTATATTGCGCACTGCAACATTTTTACGCCGCAGTGCGCAAAAAGGAGAAAATGCCCATGCTTACCGTTGGCGACAAGCTTCCCGCCCTGACCCTCCCGGTCCAGCAGGGCGCGTCCAACCTCCCCGCCGGCGAGACGATCGACCTCGCCGAGACCGGCGGCAAGTGGAAGATTCTCTTCTACTGGCCGAAGGACTTCACCTTCGTCTGCCCGACCGAGATCGTCGGCTATGCCGAGCTGAAGCGCGACTTCGAGGATCGCGACGCCGTCCTGATCGGCGCCTCGACCGACACGTCCCACGTCCACTTCGCCTGGCGCCGCTCCGACGAGCAGCTCGCCAAGGCCGATTTCCCCTGGATCGCGGACAACAAGAAGGCGCTGGCCGAGGCGCTCGGAATCCTCGACCGCGAGGAGGGAGTCGCCTTCCGCGCCACCTTCATCGTCGATCCCGACAACGTCATCCAGCACGTCACCGTGAACGGCCTCAATGTCGGCCGCAATCCGCAGGAGACGCTGCGCGTCCTCGACGCTCTGCAGACCGACGAATTGTGCCCGTGCAACTGGACCGCCGGCGAAGAGGTCCTGCGCCCCGCGGCGTAACCCCCCCGCGCCCCGAACCGGGCCGGACCTCGGAGGGCGCGGCGACCCCGGTTGCCGCGCCCTCTTTCATGAACGAGTCATCTCTCGGCTCGTGCGGAATGACCAGACAGCGGAGACGCTCTCAATGTCCCTCAAGGAATTCGCCGACAGCCTTCCCGACTACGCGAAGGACCTCCGGCTCAACATCGGCTCGCTGCTCAACGACCAGACCCTCGGCGACCAGCGCAAATACGGCCTGATCCTCGCCTGCGCGCACGGCAGCGGCTACCGGCCGATGGTCGCTGCCGCCGAAGCCGAGGCGGAAGGCAGGCTGACCCCGGAAGCGGCCGATGCCGCGCGCTCGGCGGCGGCGGTGATGGCGATGAACAACGTCTATTACCGCTTCGTCCACCTCGCCTCGAACCCGGTCTACGGGACCCTTCCGGCCAAGCTGCGCATGAACGTTATCGGCAATCCCGGAATCGACAAGGCCGATTTCGAGCTGTTCAGCCTCGCCGTCAGCGCGATGAACGGCTGCGGCATGTGCATCGACAGCCACGAGCGCGTGCTGACCCAGCACGGAGTCAAGGCCGAGACGATCCAGGCCGCCGCGCGCGTCGGCGCGGTGATCAAGGCGGTGGCGACGGTCCACTCGACCCTGTAGCCGGGCCGCGGCGGCCCCGGGGAGGCTGGGCGGCGTTACCGCCTTGCCCCTCCCGGCCCCTTCCCCTATATCCGCGCCGTCCAGCGGGCGCTCGCGCTCGTGGAAAGCCGCACAGGCATAGCGCGTGGGGGAACGGCCGGAAGCCGCTCCTCCGACGCGCCTTTTTGCTTCCGGCTCTCCGCGCGCCGCCGCCGGCGGGGCGCCGCACCGGCATGGGGCCGGCGCGGCAACTCTCTCTGGCCCGGCCCGCGCGCCTTCAAAACCCGCGGTGCGGACCGGTATTGAAAGACATTCCCCTTATGGCCACCACGGCGCACCCCACCCGCGACGACTTCGCCGCGATGCTCAACCAATCCCTCGGCGGCGAGGATCAGGGCTTCGAGGGCCGGGTCGTCACCGGCACCGTCACCGCGATCGAGAACGACATGGCGGTGATCGACGTCGGCCTCAAATCGGAAGGGCGGGTGCCGCTGCGCGAATTCGCCATGCCCGGGCAGAAGCCCGAAATCGCCGTCGGCGACAAGGTCGAGGTGTTCGTCGACCGCATCGAGAACCTCCACGGCGAGGCGATGCTGTCGCGCGACCGCGCCCGCCGCGAGGCGGCCTGGGACAAGCTCGAGACCGAATATGCGGCCGGCAACCGGGTCGACGGAGTCATTTTCGGCCGGGTCAAGGGCGGCTTCACCGTCGATCTGGGCGGCGCCGTCGCCTTCCTTCCCGGAAGCCAGGTCGACATCCGGCCGGTCCGCGACGTCGGCCCGCTGATGGACCTCCCCCAGCCCTTCCAGATCCTCAAGATGGACCGCCGCCGCGGCAACATCGTCGTCTCGCGCCGGGCCATCCTCGAGGAGACCAGGGCCGAGCAGCGCTCCGGCCTGATCATGAGCCTCGCCGAGGGCCAGGTCGTCGACGGCGTGGTCAAGAACATCACCGATTACGGCGCCTTCGTCGACCTCGGCGGGATCGACGGCCTGCTCCACGTCACCGACATCTCCTACAAGCGGGTCGGCCACCCCTCCGAGGTCCTCAACATCGGCGACACGGTCAAGGTCCAGATCATCCGCATCAACCGCGAGACCCAGCGCATCTCGCTGGGCATGAAGCAGCTCGAGAGCGACCCCTGGGAGGGCGCCGGCGCCAAATATCCGGTCGGCGGAGTGTTCCGAGGCCGGGTCACCAACATCACCGAATATGGCGCCTTCGTCGAGCTCGAGGCCGGCATCGAGGGCCTGGTCCACGTCTCCGAGATGAGCTGGACCAAGAAGAACGTCCATCCCGGCAAGATCGTCTCGACCTCGCAGGAGGTCGACGTGGCGGTGCTCGAGGTCGACGAGGAGAAGCGCCGGATCAGCCTCGGCCTCAAGCAGGCCCAGGCCAATCCCTGGGCCGCCTTCGCCGACAAGCATCCGGTCGGAACCGAGGTCGAGGGCGAGGTCAAGAACGCCACCGAGTTCGGCCTGTTCGTCGGCCTGGACGGCGACGTCGACGGCATGGTCCACATGTCCGACATCGCCTGGGGCGTGACCGGCGAGGAGGCCCTGAACCTCCACCGCAAGGGCGAGACGGTGAAGGCCGTCGTCCTCGACGTCGACGTCGAGAAGGAGCGCATCTCGCTCGGCATGAAGCAATTGGAGCGCGGCGGGGTCGCCAAGGGCGGCGCCGGCGCCGCCGGCGGAGTCGCCAAGAACGAGGTGGTCACGGTGACCGTGCTCGAGGTCCGCGACGGCGGGCTCGAGGTGCAGGTCGGCGACGACGGCGCCACCGGCTTCATCAAGCGCACCGACTTGGGGCGCGACCGCGACGAGCAGCGCCCCGAGCGCTTCCAGGTCGGCCAGAAGTTCGACGCCATGGTGATCGGCTTCGACCGCTCGAAGAAGCCCAATTTCTCGGTCAAGGCGATGCAGATCGCCGAGGAGAAGCAGGCGGTCGCCCAATATGGCAGCTCCGATTCGGGCGCCTCGCTCGGCGACATCCTCGGCGAGGCCCTCAAGCAGAAGCAGTCCTAGCCGGGCCGGGATGCGGGGGCCCTCCCCCCGCTTCCCCTTAGCCTGTTGGATTGGCCGGATTTTTCAACCGCGGCGATATTGCTTTTTGAAAGCATCGGTGCGACTGTCGCCGCGCCGGCCGCGTCGCGGTGGGGGCTGCGACGGCCCAGCGCGCCGAATCGAAGAGGGGGGAGCCGTGATCCGATCTGAACTCGTCCAGAAGCTGTGCGACGACCATCCCGACCTGACGCTCAAGGAGGTCGAGCGGGTGGTGGCCGCCTTCTACGACTCGATCATCGAGCAGCTGCAAAATGGCGGCCGGGTCGAGCTTCGCGGCTTCGGCGCCTTCTCGACCCGAGGCCGCGACGCCCGCAAGGGGCGCAACCCGCGCACCGGCGAGCCGGTCGACGTCGACGCCAAGCGGGTGCCCTATTTCAAGCCGGGCAAGGAAATGCGCGAGCGCCTCAACGTCTGAGCCGCCGCTCGAGGCACCGGCGGCGTTGACGCGCCGCCCCCGCCCCGTCACCGTCCGAGACGTGCGGACGTGGCGAAACCGGTAGACGCTGGAGACTTAAAATCTCCTTCCCTCAAGGGAGTGCGGGTTCGAGTCCCGCCGTCCGCACCATCGCGCCGGCGCCTTCCGGAGACGTGGAAGGGGACAGTCACTGTGACTGTCCCCGGTGACTGTCCCCTCCTTCACCTCCTGTGCGCGGCGGGGACACGTACTTTTTCGCTAAAAAGTACGTGTCCCCCACTTCTGGCAGGGAGGGGACAGTCACTGTGACTGTCCCCAGTGACTGTCCCCTCCTCGGAGGAGGGCCTGGACGACCGCTTCGAGATAGGCCGGCGGCAAGGGCGGCTCGGCCGGCTTGCCGTAGGCGCAGCCCTCCGGAAAGGTCCAGCGCGCGTTGGCGCAGAAGCGGCAGGGCCCCTCGGCGCGGACGAGGCGCCCGGTCGTCGGGTCGAGGGCGAGATTGCCGAGCACGGCCTCCTGGACGAGCAGCCCGCCGAGCATCTGCAGCGGATCGTAGAAATTGCGCAGCAGCGGCGCCATCGCTTCGGGAAAGTCCGACTGGAAGGCGCCCAGGTCCCGCATCGCCACCGGCACATAGCCGTCGCGGCTCGGTTCGAGCACCTTGCCGAGGCCGCGAAGCGCCGCGACCGCCGCTCCATGGGCCTGCTCGAACGCCGCCCAGCCGGCCGGGCTGAACCGGCTGTGAGGAACGAAATTGTCGTCATAGGAGAAATGGGGCGCGACCACGACCCGGGCTCGAAGCCGGAACGGCGCTCCGCCGACCTCGGCGCGAAGGTCGAGATAATAAGGCCAGCGCGCGGTCGCCGCGAGCAGGTCGTAGACCTCGCGCTCGCCGGGCTCGAGCGCCGGCTCGATCGCCGCCGCGAAGCGGGCGTGGAACATCTCGTAGGCCGAGCGGCCCGAGAAGACGATCACCGCCGGCCGGCTCTGGACGAGCTGCTTGAGCGCCCAGGCGTGGCCGGCGACGCAATTGGCGGTGACCTCCGCCTTGTCGATCCGATAGGCGTCGCCCCAGCCCGGCGAGGAGCAGGCGACCATGTCGAGCTGGCTGACATCCTCGCCGAGCGACAGCCGGGGGCGCCCGCCCATCGCCTGGAAATGGGCTTCGAGCACCGACAGGACCGGGACGATCCGCTGGTAATAGCCGACCGGCTCGCTCGACAGCGCCTGGGCGCCGGCTTCGGCCGGCAGGTCGAGGAACGCCCCGACCGGCTCGCCGGCCTGGAACTGGGCCGGAGCCCCGGCCGGGGCCCTGTCGAACAGGAGCACGAAGTTGCGCTTGGAATCCCATTCGATCACGTGGGTCCGCCGGCCGAGCTCGGCCGATTCGTAGGCGATCGTCACCTGCCAGCGCCGCCGGTCGGATTCGAAGCGGACGTCGTCGATCCGGCCCGCCCCCTCGGCGAGCAGGGCGCCGTCCGGGCTGGCGTGGCGGCGAACGAAATCGGCGTCGACCGCCTCCTGGTAGAGGGTCCGATAGCGGTAATGGTAAGCGGCCTGGGCGGCCCGGTCGAAGCGCGGATAGGCGGCGCGCGAGCCCTTGGTGCCCGGCCAGAAGGCGGCGAGATTGGGGTTGATCCCGATCGTCATCACCGGCGCCTTGCGGCAGCCGTGGAGGATCTGGGGGTCGACGAAGCCGCCGCCGACCCGGCCCTCGAGCCACGGCGCCGGATCGGGCGCGGCCGCCTCGGCGCGGGCGCGGACCTCCGGCGGGAAATCGGAGGCGAAGGCATAGGTCGGATAGGGCCCGTAAGGCGGGTCCGCCCAGAACCAGCTGCAGGCCCGGCAGCGCGCCACCTCCTCGACCAGCCGCACCTCGAGCGGATCGGCGGCGGCATCGGCGGCGGGAGTCGCCACCGTCAGACCAGCCCGATGCCGGCGAGCAATTGCCCGCGGAGCTGCGCCATCCGCCCGGAGTCGATCTCGGCCGAATGGAGCATGCCGGTGTAGAAGTGGGCGTGGCGATGGGAGAAATAGAGGTGGCTGTCGGTCACTTCGAGATCGGGGCTTCCGCCGATGAAGTCGATCACCTGGGGCGCGGCCTGGAACAGCTCGCCCATGGCGATCCGCCGCGAATAGCCGAGCCCCTCGACTCCGAGGAGCGGCCAGGGCTCGAGCGGGGCGTCGGCCATGCTCGGCCCGAGCCCGCGGGCGAAGGATTCGAGCGAGCCCGTCTTCTTGAGGAAGCAGTGGAAGTTGAACAGGGCGAAGCCGGCCTCGGGCGGGAAGGCGCGCGGCCAGAAGAAGAAGAAGGCCTCCTCGCCGTCGGCGCGCGAGGGCCTGATGTCGAAGGCGTCGTCGAGCGCGGCGTCGAAGCGGAAGCCGTAATCGCCGAAATCGTAGCGGGCTCGGGACAGAAGGGCGGCGCGATCGAGCTGGCGGGCGGCGGCGGCGGGGTTGGCCATGGCTAGACCATGACCCGAAGCGCGAAGCGGCCGACCGGCTCCTCGGCGAGGACGAAGAAGGCGGCGGCGCCGAGCAAGGCGTAATTCTTGAGCGCGCTGCTGTGGTGGCCGGCATAAGCCAGCCACATCAGCGCGTTCGCCGATCCCGCCTGGGCGGCCGGGACGGCGGCCGCGACCTCGCCGCCCAGCTTCATCGAATCGGCGCGGTTGCGGATGTGGATGACGATTCCGGGGCCGGTGAACAGGAAGAGCATCAGCCCGGCCAGCCTGGGCAGGACTCCGAGCAGGATTCCGAGCCCGCCCAGGTACATGATCGCGACCCCCGCCATGGCGAACCAGCGGATCAGCTTGGTCCGGCCGGCGAGCGGCGTCCCGCGGAACAGGATCGCCGTCTCGTTGGCGGTCCAGTCCCGGGCGGCCCGGTCGCGCGAGTTCATCCAGGCCGCGTAGAGGAACACCCAGGCGACCGCGAGGCGAAGCAGCAGAAGCGCGACGTCCTGGTCGTGATAGTCCATCACTGCCTCCCTTCGCCGCGGCCGGCGATCCTCAGAATTCCCCCGATGCGGCGGCGTCGGCGGCGGTCACCCGGATGCCGGTCTCGCCGGCGTCGAGCCGGCGCCGCGCCTCGGCGGCCGCGGCGGGATTGACGAGCAGCTCGTTGGCGGTGAGCGCCGCCTCGGTCACTCCGACCGCGCGCAGGATGTCGAGCAGGGCGAAGCGGGTATTGTGGGCTCCGGTCGGCCGCACGCAGCCGTCGGCGTCGAGATCGGGCGCGATCCGGCCGTCCGGGCCGAGCTTGCCCTCGACGAGCTGGGCGGGCCCTTCGCTCTCGAGGCGAAGGATCGACATCGCCCTGCCGAGGCCGTCCATATGGCCGACCATCATGCACAGATCGGCGATCTGGTGGTCGACCAGCCGGTCCATCGCCTTGCCCTCGCCGGCGGCGCCGCCGGGCGAATCGTCGAGCCGGCGCAGGCCGGCGGCGACCTCGGCGGAATTGCGTTCCCTCAAGGCGGCGCGCGCGGCCGGTTCGAAGCGATGGGCCGAATGCGGCGCGCTCACCAGCGCCTCGGTCCAGTCGAGCAAGGCGAGCTCGAGCGGCCCGAAAAATTCCGCCGCGGCCGGCGCTCGATGGTCGAGCACGTGGACGGCGACGCCCTCGGCGCGGCGCGACGCCTCGGCCCGAGCCGCCGCCTGTTCCTCGGCGCTGAAATCGGGGCGCGCGGTCCGGCCGACGCCATATTCGTCGGCGAAGGCGTTGAACAGGAACATGGTGTGATGCTCGAGGCCGTAGCGGGCGCGGTTGAGCTTGTAGACCTTCTGGATCACGATCTCCTTGATGAGCCGCGAGACGTAGCCGCCGGTCTGGACGCCGTTGCGCCACTCGTCCTCGTTGAACAGGACGGGCAGCGAATAAGGCGGCTCGTAGCGGGCCAGCTCGGGATGGTGGAGCAGCAGGTAGACGAGGTTGCCCGGAAAATGGGCGCCGAAGCCCCAGCCATAGACTCCGACATTGGCGCCGCCGACGGTGAGGCCCTTGTCGCGGTCGGCGAAGCCCGGATCCTCGTAGGAGACGAGCGGGACCCGGGCGCCGCGAAGCGGCGCCGGTTCGACGACGAGGTCGCCGGCGAGGATCGCCTCGACCGGAAGCTCGACCCGCGGCGGAAGCAGCGGGCCGATGCCCTCGGCGCCGGCCTGGTTGAGGACATTGATCTTCTGGATGAGCTGGGGCGGCAAAGCGCCCTCCATCACTCCTGGCAGGAAGTCCTCGTCGAGGATGGTCAGTCCGGTGAAGACGCAGGTCAAGGCGACGAACTGGAGGCAGACGAAGGCCAGCTCGACGACGGCGGAGTCGACCAGCCGCTCGTTCTCCGCCGGGTCGATCTCGCCGCGAGCGCCGGCGGCGGCGCCGGCGATGTCGTCCACCGCCTCGCCCAGGCCGCGCCCGGCGGCGAGTGCCCGG
>Ga0196962_10000329_pt1 | contig 21455 bp, 18 predicted proteins | sample S3v_20metaG_FD_183186 | JGI IMG/M metagenome (GOLD analysis project Ga0196962, IMG submission 183186) | Soil microbial communities from Anza Borrego desert, Southern California, United States - S3+v_20 | ecosystem: Environmental > Terrestrial > Soil > Desert | place: USA: California | collected...
TCGCCAGCCCCGCCGCACGTCTTCGGTCCCCAACACCGCCGCCGGGATCACCGGAGCGCCGGTCTGCAGCGCGAGGCGGCCGACGCCGCGCTTGGGGTGACCGAGCGTGCCGCGCCGAATCCGCGTGCCCTCGGGAAAGATGCAGACCGCGCCGCCGCGTTCGACGATCGCACGCGCCGTCTCCATCGATTCCTCGTCGGACTCGCCGCGACGGATCGGGAAGGCGCCGAGGCGGGAGAGAATCCAGCCCTGCCAGCGGCGCTCGAACAGCTCCACCTTGGCGACGTAGTTCATCGGTCGCCGCCAGGGGAGGGAGCCGCCGATCGCGAAGGGGTCGAGGAAGCTGCGGTGGTTGGAGGCGACGATCAGACCGCCCTTCAGCCGGGCATGCTCGCGCCCGGTCCGGGCGTAGCGGAAGTAGACGAGGAAGAACGGGGTCATGAAGATCCTCGCCAGCAGGTAGAGGACCGGGTTGACGCCGTGCTTGCGCGTGTAGGCGTGGTAGGCGGCCAGGCGCTCAGCGGTCACGCTTAGCGCTACACCGCTGGGGCGCTCCCGGTTACCAGGCGCGCTCGACCAGCTCCGCAAGCTCCGACCTGGAGGGCGGCTGCCCGGGAGTGAAAGCGAGCTCCGGCCGCTGCAGCATCGCGTCGAGCGCCTGCTCGAGCTTGGAGCGTTCAGCGCCGACGGCCCCGAGCCCGGCTGGGTCGCCGCCGAGCTCCAGGACACGTGCCTCGATGTCTTCGGGGTCGGTCTGCAGGGCGGCGGCGAGACCGGCGAAGCGCTCGGGGGTACGCCCGGCCAGGAAGTCGAGCGCCCGCGGCAGGATCGCCGCGTTGGTCTCGGCGTGTGGACAGCCGCAGATCCGGACCAGGGTCTGGCAGACGACGTGGTGGAGGCCGAACATGGCGGAGTCGATCGCGTAGCCGCAGAGCAGCGAGCCGAGCGCCAAGGGGGCGGGGTCGCGCTCTTCGCGCGCCTGGTCGAGCGCGGCCGCGATCAGCTCCGCCCCTTGCAGCGCCGCCATCTCGGAGAGAGGGTTGGAGAACGGGGTGTCGAGCGAGTCGGCCCCGTGCGCGAGCGCGTTCATCGAGCTGGCCCGCAGCCGTGGCTCGTCCTGGCTGGTCATCGCGACCGGGTCGGCGACTACGAGGCTCGGCCTGACCATCGCGCCGGCCCGCGGCGCCGCGCCCGCCGGCAGGCGGTGGAAGCCGGTCATCTCCGCCCCCGACATCGTCGTCGGGATCGCGGCGACAGTCCCGCCGCTCACGGAGGCGATCGCCTTGGCGACGTCGATCGGCCGGCCGCCTCCGAGCCCGACGAGCGCCGTCGCCTCGACGCGCCCCAGCAGCTCCGCGGCGAGATCGGGCACCTGGCCGGGCCCGACCTCGTGCACCGCCGCGGCGGACTCGGCCAGCTCGGGGGCGCCGGCCAGCGCCCGCGGCGTGCTCAGCAACTCGTATGGCTCCAGGCCGTGCTCTCCGAGGAGCTGCGGCGCGCCCGCGACCCCGTTGTGGCGAAAGACGACCGTGCGGCCGGCGTCGCGCCAGACGAAGTCGCCGTTCACCCCTGCGGTTCCGTGCGCGGGTTCCTTACCGGCCTCAGGTTCGGTTCCACCTCGTTCCGCAGGTGCTCGTAGTCGGGCGGGAGCGAGAGCTTCTCGCCAAGATGCTCGAGCGGCTCGTCGACGGTGAAGCCCGGGCCCAGCGTCGCCAGCTCGAAGAGAACCCCGCTGGGCTCGCGAAAGTACACCGAGCGGAAGTAGAAGCGGTCGATCTCGGGAGTCGGCTGCGCCCCCGCGGCGATCGCCTTGTCCCGCCACTGCATCAGCTCCTCGGGGCTCGAAGCCCAGGCAACGTGATGCACGCTGCCCGCGCCCTGCAGGCCACGCTCGGCCGGTGGCTCGTCGAAGGCGTAGAGGCCGCCGCGCTTGGAGCCGCGCGCCTCCCACGCTCCATCCTCACCGCGCTCGAACTCCAGCGCCTCGAGCAAGCCGCTGCTCGCGTCGGGGGCGGCGCTGTAAGCGCGTACGGCGTGAAAGCCCTGCAAGGCCAGCTCGGTGGGGATCTCGGGGTGATCGGCGACTAGCGGCGCGTCCGGGACTTCGATCGCCAGCAGCTCGTGCTCGAGGCCCTCGGGGTCGGAGAAGCGCAGGCCCGGGCCCTCGCGCTGGGACTCGGTCCCGTTGGCGCGGAGCCGCTCGGTCCAGAAGTCGAGCGCGCTCTCGGAAGTCACACGCCAGACGATCCGGTGGACCATGCCGGCGCCCGGCCGGCCCGGCGCCACCCCCGGGTACTCGAAGAAGGTCAGGTCGGACCCCGGGTCGCCGTTCTCGTCGGCGAAGAACAGGTGGTAGACGGTGGGGTTGTCCTGGTTGACCGTTTTCTTGACCAGCCGCAGGCCCAGCACGCCGGCGTAGAAGTCGACGTTTCGCTGGGCGTCCTCGGTGATCGCGGTTATGTGGTGAATGCCCTCTAGCTTCATTGCTCACGTATAGCATCCGGCAATGAGCCGCGGACGCCGTCGCACCGTCAAAGCACTCGTCGTCTTGGGCTCGATCCTCGCCTTTCTCAGCGTCTTCGCGATCTGGACCGAGCGCCAGGCGCTCAACACGGACGACTGGGTGAACACCAGCGGTCGCCTGATCCAGAACGAGACGATCCGGGCCGAGCTCGCCAAGTACATGGTCGACCAGCTCTACGAGAACGTCGACGTCGAGGCCGACATCGAAGCGAGGCTGGGCGACGACATCAAGGACATCGCCGGGCCGGTGTCGAGCGGCTTCCGGCAGGTTGCGCCGACCGTGATGGAAAAAGTGCTGGAAACGTCCACCGCAGAGGATCTCTGGAAGGAAGCGAACCGCTCCGCCCACGAACAGTTGATCGCCGTCCTGGAGGACCAGAACGAGGCGGTCTCGACCGAAGAAGGCACGGTCACGCTGAAGCTCGGCAACCTCCTGACCGACCTGGCCGAACAGGCCGGCGTCAGCACCGGCCTGGCCGAGAAAATCCCCCCCGACGCTGCCGACATCGAGATCCTCCGCTCCGACGAGCTGAAGACGGCGCAGAACGTCGCGGTCGCGATCAAGGGCCTGGCGCTGATCCTCTCGATCCTCACCTTCGCCGCCTTCGGGGCCGCGATCTACCTCTCGCGCGACGGACGCTGGGTGACCGTGCTGTTCGCCGGGGTCGGGCTGATCGCGGCGGGGTTCGCGGTGATCGTCGTGCGCCAGATCGCGGGCGGGATCGTGGTCGACCAGTTGGTCACGGTCGAAAGCGCCAAGCCGGCGGGCGAAGCCGCCTGGTCGATCTCCACCTCGCTCATGGTCAGCATCGCGACGACGGTGATCGTCGTCGGCGTCCTGTTCGCCCTGGCGGGCTGGCTGGCCTCGCCGACCGGCTCGGCGCGGGCGGTGCGGCGGGTGATCGCCCCGGTCCTTCGCCACCACGCCGCCTACGTCTACACGGCCCTGGCGCTGCTCGTCTCCCTCTACTTCCTGACCGGGCCGACCCAGGGCCTGCGCTCGCTGCTGACGACGCTGATCGTCGCCGGCATGGCGGCCTTCGGGATCCACGAGCTGCGCAAGCAGGCCGAGGAGGAGTTCCCGGACGCCAAGTACGACGAGGTCATCGGCCAGACCCGCGACAAAGTCGTGAACGCCGTCAAGGGGGCGAACATCGGCGAGCGCGTCGGCGAACAGGCTTCGAAGCTGCGCCTGCCCGAAGTACGGCGGCCGGAGGGCGACGACGCGGCGGCGAGCGAGGCTCCGACCACGACCCTCTCCGACGAGGACGCGCGCCTCGCGCGGCTGGAGCGGCTGGCCTCGCTGCACGAGAAGGGCGTCCTCAACGACGAGGAGTTCGCGGCCGAGAAGGCGCGCCTGCTGGGCGGCTCCGGCTCGTGATCGAAAGCCCGCCGCCGGGTTCGAACCGGCAACCTCCCGATTACAAATCGGGTGCTCTCCCAGGTTGAGCTAGGCGGGCGTGGTGGCTAGGTGGCTATGGATGTGACGTTCCGGTTCCTCGGGCCGGACGAGGGTGGCGTCCTCACCGAGGCGATAGAAGCAGCTTACGGGACCACGTATGACGTCCGCTGGGTTTACGACCCCGCGGAGGTCTCCGCCCGACTGACCGACGGCCGCTATGTCTCGTGCGTCGCGGAGTCGCCGCAGGGCGAGCTCCTCTGCCACCTGGGGATGAGCCTCGCCGCCGCCGGAGACGCGGTCGCCCACTCCGGCCAGGCGGTGACGCTGCCGGCGGCCCGCGGGCAGCACCTCTTCACCCGCACCAAGCGCTTTTTGATGGACTGGGCCAAGAGCGAGGGCCTGGCCGGCATGTTCAGCGAGGCGACCGCCGCCCACCCTTACAGCCAGCGGGCCAACCTCGAGCTCGGCGCGCACGAGACCGGGTTCCTGCTCGGCTGGATCCCGGCCACGGTCGACAACGACGCGGCCGCAGGTCCGCAGCGTCGGCAGTCGGCGGCGCTCTTCTACCTCAAGCTCAACGACGGTCACGAGCGCCGCGTCTACGCGCCGCCGCGCCACCACGAGATCGTCGGCCAGACGCTGGCCCTCTGCGAGCTGCGGGGGACGCTGGCGATGCCGCCGGCCGAAGCCGAGCCGGCGGAGCGCACCGAGCTACAGGTCGACGTCGACGAGGACCACAACCTGGCGCTGATAACTGTGCGAACTCCCGGCGCCGACCTCGAGGCGGTCGTGGGAGCCGAGCGTCACCACCTCTTCCACCGCCGCGGACTCGACGCGGTCTACGTCGACCTGCCGCTGGAGCAGCCGGCCACCGCGCTGCTCGCCGACGACCTCGAGCGGCTCGGGGTCACCTATGCAGGGGTCTTCCCGAACCACCGTACCGACGGCGACGTGCTGCGGATGCAGTCGCTGCACCGGGTCCGAGTCAAGGCCGACGACGTTGCCGTCGCCTCGGACCATGGGCGCGAGCTGCTCGACTACGTGCTTGCGGACCTGCCGCCGGGCTAGGCGGCGACCTCCCGCGAAGCGAGGTGAGCGCCGACCTTGCGCTTGACCCGCTGCAGGGCGTTGTCGACCGTCTTGGTGTCGCACTCGAGCCGCTCGGCGATCGCCTCGTAGGAGTGGCCGTCGAGGTAGAGCGAGAGGACGCGGCTCTCGAGGTCGGAGAGCACGCCCGAGACGCCGGAGAGGCAGGCGACGAGGCTGGACAGCTCTTCGGAGGCGATCACCTGGTTGACCGGGTCGTGGACGCTGGGGCCGGGCAGGATCTCGTCCAGCGTCGTATCGGAGTCGCCCGCCGCAGCCGGGGTCTGGCTGAACGAGACGTACTGGTTGAGCGGCGTGTGCTTGTTGCGGGTCGCGGTCTTCACCGCGGTGATGATCTGCCGGGTGATGCAGAGCTCGGCGAAATTGCGAAAGCTCGACTCGCGATCGGTGCGGTAGTCGCGGATCGCCTTGTAGAGGCCGAGCAGGCCCTCCTGGATCAGGTCGTCGGACTCGCCGCCGAGCAGGAAGTAGGACGAGGCCTTGAGGCGGACGAAGCCGCGATAGCGGCGCACGATCGCATCGTAGGCGTCGGGCTTGCCTTCCTTGGCGAGCGCGACGAGGTAGTGATCATCAAGCTCAGCTTGAGAGTTAGCCTGCTGGGAGATGCGGGTACGAGCCCCGGCAGCGACGGCCGGCGCTTCTTGCATAGGCGACGATAGAGCCACAGATCCTTCTCCTTGATGAAGGGTCGTGGCGCCACTTACCTCCCCCGAGGCGCCCCATTATTGGCGGGATGGCCTCAGACTCAAGCTGAGGTTCACCCTTGTTGCGCCGCAAGTTTACGTCCGCGCGGAGTTCTGTCAACCCCAAATTGCATTTTTTGCAAACGCCGTTGCAGATGCTTCGGGCTTCAACCGCGCTGGCGACGGGCCTCGAAGAGCAACGCGGCGGCGGCCGCGGAGACGTTGAGCGACTCGACCTGGCCGCTCCGGGGCAGCGCAAGGAGGCCGTCGCAGGACGCGGCGACGCGAGGCCGCAGCCCCTTTCCCTCCCCGCCCATCACCAGCACGGTCGGGCCCTTCAGATCGACGTCCCAGGCAGGAGACCGGGCGTCGGCGTCGGCGCCCCAGATCCAGAAGCCGGCCGACTTCGCCGCGGCCAGCCAGTCGGCCAGGTTGCGCACGTGGGCGATCCGGAGATGCTCCACCGCGCCAGCCGCCGCCTTGCAGGCAGCGGCGGTGACGGCGGCGGAGCGGCGCTCGGGGACGACGACGCCGCTGGCCCCGGCGAACTCGGCCGAGCGGCAGACCGCCCCGAGGTTGCGCGGGTCCTGGACCTGGTCGAGCGCGACGAGCAACGCATCCTCGCCGCGCAGCAGCTCGCTGGGGTCCGCATACGGGTACGGGTCGACCTCGGCGACCACCCCCTGGTGATCCGGCGACCCGCATAGCCGCTCGAGCTCCTCCCCTGGCGTCCCCGGCGCCCGCCAGACCCGGTGCACCCGCCGCCTCCCCCGCTCGGCCTCTGCCACCGGCTGCTTGCCGTAGATGATCTGGCTTGCCATCTAGCCCCTGGGCACGAGTCGAGCCCCGTCGGCCCCGTCCCGCACCTCCCAGCCAAGCTCGGCTAGCTGGTCGCGCAACGCGTCCGCACGCTCGAAGTCCTTGGCCGCCCGCGCCTCCTGGCGTTCCGCGAGGAGCGTCTCGGGGTCCGGCAACGTCTCCCCTCCGGCACCGGCCCTCATACCGATGCGGGCCACCGCTTCCCCCTCGACCGCCTGCCGCTCGCTTGCCACCGTCTCGAGGCCGACGAGCTCCAGCATCTCCAAGACTGCCCCCTGCCCCCCTGGGGCTTCGCCGCGATTGACTTCGCTGACCAGCTCGAACACCTCAGCCATCGCCCGGGGCGTGTTGAAGTCATCGGCCAGCGCCTCCCGGAAGCGCTCCGCACGGCTTTCGGGGCTGAGAGGAGAGTCGGGAGAGGGGTCGCCGGAGCCTCCCCGTTGTTGCTCCGCCGACCCCTCTCCCGACTCTCCCCCGACGCCTGAACCGTCACCGGAGTGCTCCCGGAAGAAGTTCCGCAGCCGCTCCACCTGAGCCACGGCCTGCTCCATCTGTTCCTCGCCGAAGGCCAGCGGCTTCCGGTAGTGCCCCGAGATCAGGTAGGCGACGACCGCCTCGCGCCCGTACCGATCGAGCGCCTCCGAGAGCTGAAAGATGTTCCCCTCGGACTTCGACATCTTTGCCGCGTCCGTCTCGATCATCCCGTTGTGCATCCAGATCTGGGCGAACGGCCGGCCGGCCGCCTCGGACTGGGCGATCTCGTTCTCGTGGTGGGGAAAGACCAGGTCGGAGCCGCCGCCGTGGATCGCAAAGGAGGCTCCGAGCTCCGCCTCCGCCATCGCCGAGCACTCGATGTGCCAGCCGGGGCGACCGGGGCCCCACGGCGAGTCCCATCTCGTGTCCTCGCCCGGCTTGTGCGCCTTCCAGAGGGCGAAGTCCAGGGCGTCCTCCTTGAGCGAGGCCGATCCCGCCTCCTCGCCTTGGTCCATGTCCTCGGGGCGACGGTTGGAGAGCTTGCCGTAGGGGTCGAAGCTGCGCACGCGAAAGTACACGTCTCCGCCGGACTCGTACGCGTGCCCGGACTCGACCAGCTCGGCGATCAAGGAGACGATGCCGGCGATCGTCTCGGTCGCCAGCGGCTCGGCGTCGGGACGGCCGAGGCCGAGCCGGTCGGTGTCCTCGGTGTAGGCCCGAGTCATCCGCGCGGCGAACTCGCCCGAGGGCTCCCCGGCGGACTCGGCGGCAACGTAGATCTTGTCGTTGATGTCCGTGACGTTGACGACCAGCCGCGCCCGGTAGCCCTCTGAGCGCAGGAAGCGCGCGAACAGGGAGAAGACGACGAACGGTCTCGCGTTGCCGATGTGGATGCGGCTGTAGACGGTGGGGCCGCAGGCGTAGATCCCCACCTCGCCGGAGGGGTCGAGTACTCGCGGCTCCCCGCTGAGCGTGTCCCTGATCCGCACCTCGCGCATCGCGGGGGCGAGACTAGATGATGATTGCCCCTGAGCGGGCTAGAAGGTGCGGTAGCCGGCGGTCGACGCGCTCGACTCCTCGCGCAGCCAGACCGGCGCCGACTCCTCCGCGGCCGCCTGCGCCTCGCGCTTGGCGCGCTTGGCGGTGGCCTTGATTTCCTCCTCCGAGGCCTCGCGGACGCGCTCCTCGCGCCGTTCGGCCTGGATCCGGATCCGGTCGGACTCGAGGCGGAGCTGCTCCTCGGCGCGGGCGCGGGCGGCCTCCTCGGCCTCGCGCTCGACTTTCTCGACCAGGCTGCGAACGCTCTCTTCGGCTTCGCGCCGCACCTCCACCGTGCCCTCCATCACGCGCCGCTCGATCTCGGTCTCCAGGCGCACCGCCGTCTCGTGCGCCTCGGCCGCGGCGGCTTCGGCGTCGGCAGCGCGCTGCTCAGCGGCGGCGACGCGGCGATCGGCCTCCGCCTCGATCTCCTTGCGGGCCTCCGCCAGCCGGCGCTCGATCTCGGTCTCCAAGTTCTGGCCCGCCTCGGCGACGGACTGCTCGGCTTCGGCGCGGGCCGCTTGCGCCTGCGCGGCGATGGCTTCGGATTCCACCCGCGAACGCCGCTGCAGGTCCTCGAAAGACCGCTCGGCGCGATCCCGGGCCGCCTCGGCGCCGGCGATCTTGGCCTCGGCTTCGCGCCGCGCCTCGCGCTCCGCGGCGATCCGCTCCCGGGCCTCCGCGGCAACCTTCTTCAGCGTGCCCATCGCGCGCTCTTTCAACTCGACGCCGACGCGGTCGGCCTTGGCCTCGGCCTCCGCCACCCGCTCCTCGCTGACGCGGACCCACTCCAGCGCCTGCTTGGCGACGCCGTGCATGGTCTCGGTCGCCTCGCCGACGGAGCGCAGCTGCCTGGCCGGATCGCTCATTGCCAGCAACCTACTATGGGCCCCGGAGGCGACCGGAGGGCCTCAGAGCGGCATTGCCCGCAATTTGCGCGAGGACTTGCGGAGGGCCCGGGGGGAACTTCAGGCGGACTGCTGCGCCTCGCGCTCGCGCAGGTCCTTCTTGAGGACCTTGCCGGTGGCGTTACGCGGCAACTCGTCGAGAAACTCGACTTCCCGCGGAGTCTTGTAGCCCGCGAGGTTGGCCTTGACGTGGGCCTTGAGGTCGTCTTCGCCGACCTCGTTGCCCTCCTTGACCACGACGAAAGCCTTCAGTCGCTGGCCGAACTCAGCGTCCTCGACGCCGATCACCGCGACCTCGCCCACCGCCTCGTGATCGGCGAGCAGATCCTCGACCTCGCGCGGGAAGACGTTCTCGCCGCCGGAGACGATCATCTCGTCGTCGCGCCCGTCGATGAAGAGGCGGCCGGCCTCGTCGATATGGCCGACGTCGCCGCTGGAGAGCAGCCCGTCGATCGATTCCTTGTTGCCGCCGCCGGTGTAGCCCTCGAAGGACATCTCGTTGCCGACGAAGATCCGGCCCACCTCGCCCTGGGGGACCTCCTGGCCGGCCTCGTCGACGATCCGCACGGTGGTTCCGCGCGGCGGCCTGCCGGCGGTTCCCGGCGCGGCGCGCAAATCCTCGGGGGTGGCGACGGTCGCGTAGGCGACCTCGGTCGAGCCGTAGAGGTTGTGGGCGTTGTCGCCGAAGCGGTCCATCCAGGCGATTGCGAGCTCGCCGGGCAGCGCCGAGCCGGAGAGCGAGGTGATCCGCAGCGAGGAGAGGTCGTAGCGGGCGAGGGTCTCGTCCGGCAGCTCGAGGATGCGCTGGATCATCACCGGCACCACCGCAAGGACCTGAGCCCGGCTTTCCTGCACCGCCTGCAGAGTTCCCTCGGGATCGAAGCGGCGCCGCAGGACCATGGTCGATGCGGTCGGGAGGCTCATGATGAAGTGGAAGAAGCCCCAGGAGTGAAAGAGCGGCGCTGCGATCATCATCGTCTCGCGGCTGCGGAAGGGGATCATGTCGATCAGGGCCGCGATCGCCAGCAGGCCGTCCGGGCTCGAGCGCTGGGCGCCCTTGGGGGTGCCGGTCGTCCCCGAAGTGAGGATGACGAAGCGGGGCTTGTCCGGCGGCGGCTTGTGGTTGGCCTCCGAGCCCGCTTCGATCAGCTGGTCCAGGGTCGGCTCCGTCGGCTCCTGACCCTCGTCGACCCAGGCGACGATCCGGGCGACCGAGTCGTCGACGCCCTCGAGCAGGCCGGCGAACTCGGAGTCGTAGACGAGCGCCTTCGGGGCCTCACGGTGCGTGACCTCGACCAGCTGCGGCCCGGCGAACATCGTGTTCAGGTAGAGGGCGCTGGCGCCGAGCTTGGCGGCGGCGAGGGTCGCCTCGACGAAGCCGCGGTGGTTGCGGCACATGATCCCGACCCCGTCGCCGAACCCGATCCCCATCTTCGCGAGGGAGTTGGCGAGGGCGTTGGTGCGGCGATGCAGGCGCTCGAAACTGAGCGAGCCGCGTTCGTCGATTACCGCGATCTGGTGCGGGTGGTGGATCGCCGCGGTGGCGACCCCGGTCGCCGGAGAGGCGCCCCAGCGCAGGAAGGTCGCGCCGATCTTCGCCGCCTTGTCGGGCCGCAGCGGCTCGACGATTCCGGCCTCGTGCAGGACTTTGATCTCGAAGGCTTTGTCGGATGCCGCCGCGCGCACCTTCGCGGCGCTGTCGCTGAGGATTCCCATCGCCCGCGAAGACTATTCGCTCTGCACGAAAGCCACGGCGATGCAGGCGATTCCTTCGCCCCGGCCGATCCAGCCCATGCCCTCGTTGCTGGTCGCCTTGACGCTCACCCGAGCCGAGGTCGCCTCGCCGATCTTCCGCTCCATCTCGGCCTTGTAGGGGCCGAGCCGGGGCTCCTCGCAGATCAGCGTGGCGTCGACGTTGACGATCGGCCCGGCGATCGTGCCCACCGCCGTTGCCAGCAGGTCGATCGAGTCGGCCCCGGCCCACTGCTCGTCGTCGTCGGGGAACATCGTCCCGATGTCGCCGCGACCGGCTGCGCCGAGGATGGCGTCGATCACCGCGTGGGTGAGGACGTCGGCGTCTGAGTGGCCGGCGAGGCCGCGCGGGTGGTCGATCTCGACGCCGCCCAGGACCAGCCGGCGCCCCTCGGCGAAGCGGTGGCTGTCATAGCCGATCCCGACCATCGCCTCAGCCGACACGGCTGCCGAGCGGGGCGAGGCGGCGCTCCCGCCGCTCGAAGACGCAGATCTCGCCCACCCCGAGATCGTCGAGGTAGCCGACGGCGCTCTCGTAGGCGAAGCCGACGTGCTCGGGCAGGTGAGCGTCGGAGGAGAGGGCGAAGGGCACCCCCGCCTCGACGCAGAGCTCGGCGAAGCCGCGCGCTGGGTAGAGCTCGCCGATCGGCTTGCGCAAGCCCGCGGTGGAGACCTCGACCGCGATCCCGCTCTCGGCGATCGCCTCGACCGCAGGCTCGTAGAAGCGGCGCAACTCGCCCTGCGGCAGGGGGCGGTCGCGTCCCCAGACCTTGACCAGATCGGGATGGGCGAGGATGTCGAAGAGGCCGGAGCGGGCACAATCGGCGAGCGCCTCGAAGTAGCGACGCCAGACCTCGTCCGGATCGGCGCTGTGCTCCCAGACATCCCAGCCGGGGTGGTCCACCGCCTGCTCGCCGAGGAAGTGGACCGAGCCGACCACGTAATCGAAGTCCCGCGCTCCCAGCAGCTCCGCCGTGCCCTCTTCCGCGCCGGGGACGAAGTCGCACTCGACCCCGAGTCGCAGCGGCGTCCCCTGCACGAACTCGCAGTAAGCATCGAGATCGTCCTGCGCGTTTTCCTCCCAGAGCGGGTGCCGCCAGAGGTCGAGCGCCTGGCGGAAGCGGTAGACGTGCTCGGAGACGCCCAGCTCCTCGACCCCTGCCTCCGCTGCCGCCGCGAGATAGCGGTCGACGTTTTCGGCGGTGAAGTAGCGCTCCGCTGTGGTCCCCTCCTCGTCGGGACGCAGGTGCAGGTGATAGTCGGTGAGCATCCCGACGAGCCTAGATGACCGCCCCTGCCCGCCGCGGCTACGCTGCGCCCATGGTCCACCTGCGGATCGTCGTCCCCCACGACGTCGCCGAGAAGGTCGCGGAGCTGCTTCAAGCCTCCCCCACCGTTTGCAATCTGGTGGTGTTGCCCGGCGCCGCCCGCAAGCCGGTCGGCGACGTGATCCTCTGCGACATCGCCCGCGAGGAAGCCAGCGTCTTGATCGCCGACCTGAAAGAGCTGGGCGTCCACCGCAAGGGCTCGATCGCCCTCGAGCAGATCGACTCGCAGATCTCAGCCGCCGCGGACAGGGCCGAGCGCGCGGCGCGCGGCGCCCCCTCCGACGCCGTCGTCTGGGAGGAGGTCGAAGCGCGCACCTCGGAGACCACCGAGCTCGGCGGCACCTTCGTCGCCTTCATGGTCCTCTCCTGCCTGCTCGCCTCGATTGCGATCTATCTCGGCTCGCCGATCCTGATCGTCGGTGCGATGGTCGTCGGGCCCGAGTTCGGCCCCCTCGCCGGCCTCTGCGTCGCCCTCGTCGACCGCCGCCTCGACGTCGCGCGGCGCTCGCTCCTGGCGCTCGCAGTCGGGTTTCCGGTCGGGATCACCGCCGCCTTCCTCTTCACCCTCGCCGCCCGTGCCACCGGCCTCCTCGACGCGGACTTCAGCAACAGCCAGAACCCGCTGACGAAGTTCGTCTCGGAGCCGGAAGCGTTCTCGTTCCTCGTCGCGGCGATCGCCGGCGTCGTCGGCGTCCTCTCGCTCACCGCGGCCAAGTCCGGGGCGCTCGTCGGGGTCCTGATCTCGGTCACGACGATCCCGGCGGCGGCCAACATCGGGATCACCGCCGCGATGGGCGACTGGTCGGACTGGCGCGGCTCGATGGCCCAGCTCGCCCTCAACCTGACCGGCATCTGCCTCGCCGGCATGGCGACGCTCTTCGTCGAGCGGCGCATGTACCGACGGCGCCGCATCCGCCACTTCGGGGACGCCGCGCGGATCGCGGCGGGCCTGCCGGAGCGGCGGCGGCAATGAACCCCCATCCGCTCTTGCCGCCGGCTGAACTCAGCCAGGAATTGATCTGCGCTCGGCCAGCAACAGCTCGGCCAGCCGCAGGTCGAGCGGCGTCGTCACCTTGAGGTTCTCGGCCGGCGTCGGGTAGATCAGCACCTTCCCGCCCGCCGCCTCGACCAGCATCGCCTCGTCGGTGGCAGCGTCGCGCGTGGCCTCATCGACCCCGACCGCCGCACGCAGCGCCTCGGTCCGGAACACCTGCGGCGTCTGCGCCGCCCACAGTTGGGAGCGGTCGAGCGTCCGCTCGACCTCGAACTGAGCCTTTTTATCCCCCTGCAGCAAAAAAGCTCGGTTCGACTGCTTGACCGTGTCGGTCACGGGCGTCGCGACGATTGCGCCCGTCGCGTCGGCGTCGTCCCCCAGCATTTCGACAAGCTCGTCAATCGACTCCGGCGTGAGCAGCGGGCGCGCCGCGTCGTGGATCGCGACCAGCTCCGTCTCCGCAGCCGCAAGGGCGTTGGCCACGGACTGAGCGCGGGATGCGCCGCCGGCGACGACCTGCACATCGGCGCCGAGGTCGGGCTCGTTCCCTGGCGGCGCCGCGACGACGATCGAGCCGACCGCCTCGGACGCCCTGAATGCTTCGAGCGACCACTCGATCATCGGTCTCCCCGCCAAGGCCACGAAGGCCTTCGGGCCGCCGGCTCCGAGGCGCTCTCCGGAGCCGGCGGCCGCGATGACCGCGGTTACTGCTGCGGCGCTACGCCGTGGCGGCGAAGCGATCCTCCAGCAGGCCGTCCAGGTATTCCTCCGCGCCCTCCTCGTCCTTGTCGAGCGCGTACATGAACTCCGAAGCGAGAATCTTCTTCGCCCGGGTGTACATCTGCTTCTCGCCGGTGGAGAGGCCCTTCTCCATCTCGCGAAGCGCCAGGTTCCGGACCACCTCGGCCAGCTCGAAGACGTCGCCGGTCTTGATCTTCTCGCGGTTGTACTTGAAACGCCGGTTCCAGTTCTTCGGCATCTCGGAGACGTCGTCGGTGAGGACGTTTGTGACCTTCTTGATTTCCTCCTCATCGATAACGCGGCGCAGGCCGGCTTTGCCGGCGTTTTCACAGGGGACCATCACCGTGAGCTCGTTGTGGAGGATTTTGATCGTGAGGTATTCACGTTCCTCCCCCATCAGCTCCCTCGTCTCTTTGGTCAGCACCAGGCCAGCCCCGTGATGCGGATAGACGACCTTGTCGCCCACCTCGAAATCGCAGACGTACTCGACGTCCTCGAAGACCTCCTCGATGGCCTCTTCTAGCTCGGGAATCGGGTGCTCCTTTCTTTTCTCGACGGCATTGATCGCCGTCAGCTCTGCAAGTACCGGTCGACCAGGTCGACGTCCTGAAGCCGGCGCAGCCCTTCGCGGATGTCTTTGGCGCGCGGGGCGCCGACTCCGTCGATGGCGGCGAGGTCGGATTCGGAGGCCTCCAGGACCTCCTCCAACCCACCCAGCTCGTGGATGATCTTCTGGACGACAAGCTTGGGAATGCGGGGGACCCGGCCCAGCGCGCGGTAGCCGCGTGCGGAGACAGGGAAGTCGAGGGTGTTGAGCTTGCGGTCATAGCCGAGCAGCTCGGCGAGGCGGCCGAAGTCGAGCACGTCCTGATGCGGCATGCGGCTCAGCGCCTGCAGCGTCGCCGCCAGGCTCCCCTCGGTGTCCTCGACGCTGTAGTCGCGGATCAGCGCCGTCTTGTCGGCGGCGACGCCGACCATCGTCTCCTCCAGCTGCATCTCGATCAGCCGGCCCTCGGTCCCGAGCTCGACGATGTAGCGCTCGACCTCGACCGCCATCCGGGTCACCAGCTCGGCCCGCTGCAGGACGGAGAGGGCGTCGTGGAGAACCGTGCGGCCCTCGAACTCGAGCAGGGTGAGGCGCGCGGAGACCTGGTCGAGGCGCTCGCGGTACTTCTCGAGCGTCGCCAGCCCCTGGTTGGCCTTGGCCAGCACCGCGGGGATGTCCTGAAGGATGTACTTGGTCCCCTCGACGTAGAGCGAGACGACGTCGCGCCGCTGGGAGATCGCGACGACGAGGGCGTCGGTCTGTTTGGAGACGCGCTCGGCGGTGCGGTGGCGGGTGCCCGTCTCCGAAGAGAGGATCGTCGGGTCGGGCATCAGCTGCACGTTGGCCCAGGCGATCGTCGTCGCCTCCTTGTTGAGGACGATCGCCCCGTCCATCTTCGCTACCTGGTAGAGCATCGCCGGCGTGTAGTCGACGTCCAGCTTGATCCCGCCAGAGAGCAGATGGGAGATGTCGTCGAGGTCGCCGACGACGATCAGGCCCCCGGTCCGCGAGTGGACGATATTGTCGATTCCCTCGCGCAGCGCACCGCCAGGGGCGACAACGTCAAGTGCCCTCAGTAGCCGCGGATCCTGACGTTCTGAAAGCTCGTGCAGCGCATCCCCAGACAACGGTGGCATCCCCTCTAGGATGGCAAAAACCGCTCTGGAATGCGGTCTCCTACTACTTGAGTGGAAAGCTCGGGAATCCTTTTGTCAACCTGATCTATCACTCAAAAAATCTCTCGTATGGGATTTGGCTTCAGAGGTGGAACCTACGGTGATGGCGGTGGTGGCGTAACTCTTGGCCTGAAGGGTCGCCGGCGACTGCTGGGTCGGGCCCGGGAGGGTCGGGGTCGCGGACAAACGCCCAGGTGAGGACCACGCCAACGGCGCATAGCGCGGCCGGGGCCCAGGCCGAACCGGCGATCGCGGCGGCGAACGAGTCGCCGCCCTCGAGCAGCGCGTGGAAGACCGCTCCGGTCGCGGCCAGGGCGACGGCGCCGGCCAGAACCCGGTCCATCGCCAGCACGCCGGAGGCGATACCGACCTTCTCCCCCGGCATCGCCGCCATCGCTGCGGTCGACATCGGCGCGTAGACGAACCCGAGCGCGATCCCGAACAGGAGGTAGCCGCACAGCACGAGCGCGAAGGAGCTCTCGGCGCCGACCTGGGTAAGGGCGAGGAGCCCCGAGAGGCCGAAGAGCATCCCGGCCGTCATCAGCCTGCGCGCGCCGAAGCGGCCGATCAGGCGCCCCGAAAAGGGCGAGACGAAGACCATCGGCACGGTCACCGGCAGGATCAACAGGCCGCTGGCGATCGGCGAGTGGTCGCGCACGTCCTGCAGGTACTGGGGCTGGAACCCGACGCTGAGCGCCGCCAGGCCCAGCCAGTCGATCCTGGTGCCGGAACTGGGATCGGTCGACTCTGGCGCGGCGTAAGCGGTGATCGCGATCCCGGCCGCGGCGATCGGCAGGTTCATCCAGAAGATCACCCGCCAGTCGAGTTCGATCAGCAGGCCGCCGGCGAGCGGCCCGATCGCCAGCGCGATCGCCGAGACCGCCGCCCAGATGCCGAGCGCCCGCGGCTGCTCGCCGGCCGGGAAGGCGTTGCAGACCAGGGCCAGCGAGAGGGAGAGCATCGGCGCCGCCCCGGCGCCCTGCAGGATCCGGCCGAGGATCAACGTCGTCTGGTCCCCCGCCGCCCCCGAGACGACCGAGCCGAAGGCGAAGACAACCGTGCCCAGCAGGAAGACCCGCTTGCGCCCGAACATGTCGCCGAGCCGCCCGGCGGTGACGACCAGCACCGCGATCGTCAAGAGGTAGCCGTTCATCACCCACTGCAGGCCCTCGCTGGATGCCCCGACGTCGCCGCGGATCTCCGGCAGCGCCAGCGCCACCACGGTCGAGTCGAGCATGAGCAGGAAGAGGCCGGCACAGGCGCCGGCGAGCGTCCACCACTTGCGGTTCATCGCGGCGAAGCTATCGGTTGCGGGGGAGGGATCGGGGGACCCCTCCGTCGCAGATCTGGAGGCTCCTACGGGGGTCCCCCGATCCCTCAACGCAGGCCGGCTAGATCGCGGCCGGGATGGATTCCCCAGCGCTCCCCGACGGCGGCTAGCTCGGGAGTGAGCTGCCAGCGGTCGGGGCGCTCGTCGCCTTCGTGGTCGGGGTTCGCCCCCTTCAGAGCCATGCTGCCGGTGTTGTCGCCGATCGCGCGGATCGCCGCCACGTCGTCGGGGCTGAGCCGCTGCTCGGCCGGCAGCGCCCCGAGCTCGACTCGCTTCGCCTCGATCGGGCAGGCCTCCTCTCCCAGCTCCTGGATCAGGGTCGGGGCCACGGACTCGACCGCGGGGTGGGCGAGGTTCCACTGGCAGGCGAGCTGGATCGGGGTCAGCTTGGCCCGCTGGGCGATCGGCAGCATCCGCTCAAGCTTCTCCAGGCCGGCCTCGATCCAGCCGGGCGGGCGGAAGGAGCGGTGGTCGGCGCGCGGCAGCTCCATACCGGGCCGCAGGTCGCCCCAGAAGAGGCCGCCGTAGTCGACCACCCGGGTCAGGACCTTGACCTCGTGGCGGACGGCGGCGTCGAGGCAGAGCTCTCCCGGCCAGGGCTCGAGCGGGTTGAGGATGACCATCGCCCAGTCGATCGCCTCGCCGAAGCGCTCCAGGCAGCCGATCAGGTCGAGCGTGAAGCCGTTGGCCGGCCCGGGCGCGACCCCGATCCGCTCCGTCAACCCGGCCGCGCGCAGCGCCGCCATCCCCTCCCAGACCGCCTCGCTGGAGTAGCCGGTGCGGTCGGGGTTGTGGAGAAGCAGCAGGTCGAAGGAGGAGGCGCCGATCCGCTCCAGGCTCGCCTCGGTCGCCATCCGCAGGTAGCTCGCGTACTGCTCGGGACCGCGCAGCCTGGGGTCGGTGAAGCGGGGAAACCCTTTCGGCCCGTCCCGCTCCCCCTCGTAGAAGTCGTGGCCGACGGCCCCGATCAGGCAGTATTCCTCGCGCGGCACGCCCTCAACCGCGCGCCCGAGGACCCGGTCGGCCTCGCCCTGACCGTAGGCGTCGGCGGTCAGCACCGTGTCGATCCCCTTGCCGGGCCGCAGCAGCGCTTCCAGCCGCCGCTCGGAGATCGCCTCGCCGAAGTGCAGGAAGCGGCCGCCGCTCCAGGTGCCGATCGCACTGCGGCCAGGCTCGCTCAAGGGATTGCCCTGCTCAGGACTCGGTGTCGTCGTGCGACGGCTCGCCGTCGCCACCGGACTCGCCGTCGACCTCGTCCCGCTTGGCGCCGACACCGACCTTCTCGGGCTCCGGCTTCCGCGCTTCTTTCAGCTGCGGCTTCTTCGGCGCGATGATTTCGAGGCTGAGCGGCTTGTCCTCCTCGTCCCCAGAGGGGTCGCGGGCCACCATCACGGTCGAGCCGGGCGTCATCTCGCCCTGCCGCAGGACTTCGTCGGCGAGCGGGTCCTCGATGTAGCGCTGAATCGCGCGACGCAGCGGGCGGGCTCCCATCGAGGGATCCCAGCCCTTGTCGACCAGCAGGTCCTTGGCCTCGCTGGTCAGCTCCAGCTGCAGTTCGTGCTCGGCGACCTGGACGCGGACGCGGGCGATCATCAGGTCGATGATCTCTTTGACCTCGTCCTTGGCGAGCTTGTGGAAGACGATCACCTCGTCGATCCGGTTGAGGAACTCGGGCCGGAAGACTTTTTTCAGGTCGCCCATGATCCGGTTTTTCATGTCTCCGTAGGACATGCCGGTCTCGTCGGAGACGGTGAACCCGATTGAGGTGTTCTTGGAGATCTCCGAGGCGCCGATGTTCGAGGTCATGATCACGATCGCGTTGCGGAAGTCGACCGTGCGGCCCTGAGCGTCGGTGAGGCGCCCGTCCTCGAGGATCTGCAGCAGGATGTTGAAGACGTCCGGGTGCGCCTTCTCGATCTCGTCGAGGAGCAGCACCGAGTACGGCTTGCGCCGCACGGCCTCGGTTAGCTGACCGCCCTCGTCGTAGCCGATGTAGCCGGGCGGGGAGCCGACCAGGCGGCTGACCGCGTGCTTCTCCATGTACTCGGACATGTCGATCCGGACCATCGCCTCCTCGTCGCCGAAGAGGAAGTCGGCGAGCGTGCGGGCGAGCTCGGTCTTGCCGACCCCCGAGGGGCCGAGGAAGATGAAGGAGCCGGCCGGGCGCTTCGGGTCCTTGATCCCGGCGCGCGAGCGGCGGATCGCTTTCGAGACGGCGGTGATCGCGACCTCCTGGCCGATCACCCGCTTGTGCAGTTCCTCCTCCATGCGGATCAGTTTCTTGGTCTCGGCCTCGGTCAGTTTGAAGACCGGGATGCCGGTCCACATCGAGACGATGTCGGCGATCTCTTCCTCGCCGACCTCGGGCCGCTCGCCGTTCTCGCCCTCCGCCCACTCGTCTTCGAGCTGGCGCTTTTTAGTCGTCAGCTGACGCTCGGTATCGCGCAGGTTGGCTGCTTTTTCGAACTCCTGGGCCTCGATCGCCGCCTCCTTCTCGCGCCGCGTCGTCTCGATTTCCTCCTCGAGATCGCGGTAGACCGGGGGCGTGCTCATCGACTTGATCCGCATCCGCGAGCCGGCCTCGTCGATCAGGTCGATCGCCTTGTCGGGCAGGAAACGGTCGGAGATGTAGCGGTCGGCGAGCTCCGCGGCCGCTTCGAGAGCGTCGTCGCGGATCGTCACGCGGTGGTGCTGTTCGTAGCGCTCGCGCAGGCCCTCGAGGATCTTCACCGTGTCCTCGGGCGAGGGCTGGTCGACCCTGATCTGGGCGAAGCGGCGCTCCAGCGCCGAGTCGCGCTCGAGGTACTTGCGGTACTCGTCGAGGGTGGTCGCGCCGATCGTCTGCAGCTCCCCGCGGGCGAGGGCCGGCTTCAGGATCGAGGCGGCGTCGATCGCGCCCTCGGCGGCGCCGGCGCCGACCAAGTTGTGGAGCTCGTCGATGAAGAGGATGATGTCGCCGCGCTGGGTGATCTCTTTCATCACCTTCTTGAGGCGCTCCTCGAACTCGCCGCGGTACTTCGAGCCGGCGACGAGCGCGGCCAAGTCAAGCGTGTAGATCTGCTTGTTCTTGAGCAGCTCCGGCACCTCGCCTTTGTTGATGCGGGCCGCCAGGCCCTCGACCACGGCGGTCTTGCCGACCCCCGGCTCGCCCAGCAGCACCGGGTTGTTCTTGGTGCGGCGGGAGAGGATCTGCATGATCCGCTCGATCTCGGTCTCGCGGCCGATCACCGGGTCGAGCTTGCCCTCCTCGGCGAGGCGGGTGAGGTTGCGACCGAACTGGTCGAGCAGTTTCGAAGACTTTTTGCCCTCCCCTGAGGTCCCGCCCGCGCCGCCGCCCTGGCGGCGGCCACCGGGGCCGGAGAGCATCCGAATCACCTCGTTGCGGATCTTGTCGGAGTCGGCGTCGAAGTCGAGCAGGATGCGGGCGGCGACGCCCTCGTTCTCCCGCACCAGGCCGAGCAGGATGTGCTCGGTGCCGATGTAGTTGTGGCCGAGCGAGAGCGCCTCGCGCAGCGCCAGCTCGAGCACCTTCTTGGCCCGCGGCGTAAACGGGATCTGGCCGGAGGTGACCTCCTCGCCCGATCCGACGATCCGGACCACCTGCGAGCGGACGCGTTCGACCGTGATGTCGAGCGACTCGAGGACGCGGGCCGCCAGGCCCTCCTCCTCGCGCAGCAGGCCGAGCAGGATGTGCTCGGTGCCGATGTAGTTGTGCTTGAGCGTGCGCGCCTCCTCCTGGGCTAGGACGACTACCTGGCGAGCTCGCTCCGTGAATCGCTCGAACAAAATTCCTCTTCCTGGTCGAACCCGGTTAACCCGGGTTAGTACCGGTAGATGCCCAATCGAGATCGGAAGGCATCCATGTGGCTCCCAACGATACCGGGACCGTCAGTCCGGCTTCCGGTCCCAAGCGTGCGGTGATTGCGGGAATTCAGCGGCTTTAGGTACGCATTGCCGGAAATAGCAGGACTTCCCGCAGGCTGCTCGCGCCGGTCAGCATCATCACCAGCCGGTCGATGCCCAGCCCGACACCCCCGGTGGGCGGCATCCCTTGCTCCAGCGCCTCGACGAAAGCCTCGTCGTAAGGCTGGGCCTCTTCGTCGCCGCGGTCCAGCTCGGTCGCCTGCTGCTCGAAGCGGCGGCGCTGCTCGTCCGGGTCGTTGAGCTCGCTGAAGGAGTTGGCGATCTCGACCCCGCCGACGAAGGCCTCCCAGCGCTCGACCACGCCGGGCTCGGAGCGATGCGCCTTGGCGAACGGCGAGAGCTCGACCGGGTAGTCGAGCACGAAGGTGGGCTGGATCAGGGTCGGCTCGACGTCGCGCGCCAACAGCCCGTCGACCAGCTTGCCCCAGCCCTCGGCGGGGTCGGGCTCGGTGCCCATCGCCGCCGCCAGGGCCTCGCGGGTCGGGTGCTCGCCGATGTCGATGCCGGAGCGCTCCCGGATCGCCTCGCGCAGGGTGATCCGGCGCCAGGGCGGGGCGAAGTCGATCTCGGCCTCTCCCCGCTTGACCTTGGTCGTGCCGAGCACCCGCTCCGCTACTTCGGCGACGAGCAGCTCGAGGTCGTGCGCGGTCTTCCCGTAGTCGGCGTAGGCCTCGTACCACTCGAGCATCGTGAACTCGGGGTTGTGCTTG
>Ga0196962_10000330_pt1 | contig 21426 bp, 21 predicted proteins | sample S3v_20metaG_FD_183186 | JGI IMG/M metagenome (GOLD analysis project Ga0196962, IMG submission 183186) | Soil microbial communities from Anza Borrego desert, Southern California, United States - S3+v_20 | ecosystem: Environmental > Terrestrial > Soil > Desert | place: USA: California | collected...
CACGCAGGCCGCCGTCGCCGAGTACCTGCGTCGTGGGCTCCTCGGTCCGAACGTAGAGCGGTTGAAGGATCTGTACACACCCCGGTGGAAGGCGATGGCAGGGGCGGTACGCCGCGAGCTGCCCGGCGCCCAGGCGTTCATCCCCTCTGGTGGGTTCTTCGTGAGCGTGATGCTACCTGAGGACGCGAACACCGAGAACCTTGTAGGGCGGGCAGGGGACATCGGGCTCGTGCTCACGCCGGGGGCGGCATTCTTCGCAGATGCGGAGGAAGGAGACGTGGCCGACGGCGGCAGGTTCGTGCGCCTGCCCTTCTGTGCCGTTACGCCAGATCAGATAGAAGAGGGAGTAAGGCGTCTAACGAGTTTACTCTGACGATGACTAAAGCGGCGCGAAAAGGTCGACCTGGTTGCCGTCCGGGTCCTTGACGGAAGCGTACCGCTGTCCCCAGAACGCGTCCCAGGGGACTTTGTGCCCGAAGCCGAGGGCGGCGAGTTCCTCGTACTTCGCGTCGACGCTCGCGGGGTTGGGGCAGAGGAAGGCGAGCGCTACGCGGTGGCCTCCGGAGGGCTCTGTCCACTCGGGATCGATCTTTTGTATGAGCTCGGCGGTATCCCACGCGACGCGTAGGCCGGACGGTGTCGTCACCTCGGCGTGCGGTTCGTCCTCAGCGCCCTCCGGGATGTCCAGGCCGAGCCGACGGTAGAACTCCATCGAAGCTCTCATATCGCGCGCGACGATGCCAATCAGGTCCAGGTGTAGATCCACTACTTCCTCCTTGTCGGTCTTTCTGAGCGTACAGGACTGCGGGCGTCTTACCAACCGGTGATCGGGCGTCCTACGCTGTGCGCAGAGGTCTACAACGTCCCCATGAAGAGCACACGTCGTTCATGTAACATGGAAGCTGTAGTGGTAAAGGGAGGCCTCAAGGTTTCGGCCGGCGGGCAGGGGAGGTATTGCTGATGGACGAGCAGGTAACGCACGCTAGAGAGCATGCGGATCTGAAACGCGGCATCGGCCCCTGGTTGCTGTTCTTCTTCGTCTTGGGCGACATCGTGGGGGCCGGGATCTATGCGCTGGTGGGCGAGGTCGGGGCCGTTATCGGCGGCGCGATCTGGGTTGCGTTTCTGTGTGCCTTCATACTCGCGATCTTCACCGCCGCCTCCTACGCCGAGCTGGTCACCAAATATCCTAGGGCTGGTGGGTCTGCGACCTACGTCAACAACGCCTTTCGGAACTCTTTCGTTAGCTTTATGGTGGCCTTCGCCGTGGCGGCGGCCAGCCTCACTTCGGCGAGTGTTCTGAGCCTGGCCTTCTCGGGCGACTACCTCCTGCAGTTCATAAACGTCCCTAGCGTACTCGCCGCGCTCGTTTTCGTGGTGGTGATCGGGTTCATCAACTTCTACGGCATCTCCGAGTCGGTCAGGCTCAACCTGGTCTTCACGTGCGTCGAGATCACCGGCCTGGTGCTTATAGTCGTGATAGGGTTCGTGGCACTCGGCGCCGGCACGGGCGAGCCGGCCAGGGCCTTGGAGTTCAAGGAGGGCACGAGCATACTTCCTGCCATCCTGGCGGGCACGGTCCTTTCGTTCTACGCCCTGATCGGCTTCGACGACTCGGTCAACGTGGCCGAGGAGGTGCGCCATCCCAGCAGGATCTACCCCCGCGCGATCTTCGGCGGCCTGCTCGCCGCCGGTGTCATCTACCTGCTCGTCACTTTCACCGCCTCGATGGTGGTGCCGACGGCCGAGCTCGCCGCATCGAGCGGACCCCTGCTGGAGGTAGTGGAGAGATCGCCTCTTGCGATCCCGACCAAACTGTTCGCGCTCATCGCGCTCATCGCGGTCTCCAACGGGGCGCTCATCAACCTGATAATGGCCTCCAGGGTCATCTATGGCATGGGGGACCAGGATGTCTTGCCCGAGGTTTTCTCCAGGGTCCACCCTAGTCGCCGTACGCCGTGGGTCGCAATCCTCTTCGCCACGCTCGTGGTCTTCACGCTCCTCGCCACGGTCGGCCGCAACCCCACCGCGCTCGACACCCTCTCGACCACCACCGTGGTGCTCCTCCTCCTGGCGTTCATTATGGTGAACGTCTCCGTCCTCGCCTTGCGGAGCGACGAGGTCGATCACGAGCACTTCCGCACCCCAACCGTATTCCCCATCCTCGGCATCGTGGTCGCGGCGACTCTCCTCATATATACCGCCATAGACGACTGGACCGTATTCGGGCTTGCCGGCCTGTTGCTTGGGATTGGCCTCATCCTCTATGGCGTGAACGTCCTTGTGAAGAGAAGCCTGGGGGAATCTCTGCAGAGCGGGGAGTAGCCCGACCCCATCTGCTTCCCTGATGGCCAAAGAGGGCTGACGCCGGGGAGAAGATCTCGCGCCGCCGGGCCGATTACGCCCCGTGCGGCGTACTCTATTGTGGGAGCGCGAAGGAACGTGGCATCACCAGTCGAAACCGTCGCGGCATATGGCAATGGAGCTTTGGGTACATCAGAATGGATGGACAGAGTACCTTGGATAATGGGGAGGGCGCGATGAACGGTTTGCTCAAGGGGGCGCTTGCTGCGGGTGGCGGGGCGGTCGGTGTCGAATTGTTACGGCGGGCTTTGTTCTCGGGGGCGCGGCGGAGGTACGAACCCTGGGAGAGGGCGCCCTACAAAGACTTTCCGAACAGGGTGCTCATCGTCGGTGGCGGGTTCGCCGGCTACAAGGCGGCCCAGTCCCTCTGCGAGCTCGCCAGGGATCGCGACGACGTCGGGGTCATGCTCATCTCGCGGGAGAACTACTTCACATTCTGGCCGATGCTGGCCAGCGTTATCGGTGGCGACGTGGCGACCCAGAACGTCGCCCAGCCCTTGCGCCGGACCCTGATCCGGCTCGGCGCCAGCTTCAGGCGGGCTCCCCTGGACAGCGTCGATCTGAAGAGGCGATGCGTAGTAGCAGGCGGCAAGGAGTTCCCCTACGAGCATCTCGTGCTCTCGCTGGGGGCCGAGCCCGCCTACTTCGGCATACCCGGCGTGGAGGAGCACTGCATAAGCATAAGGGGGATCGGCGCCGGCGAGACGATCGTGGACAGGGTCATCGAGCGCTACGAGGAGGTGACGCTGGCGGGGGGCGAGATCCCCGACTCCAAGCTGACCTTCATGGTTATCGGGGGCGGGGCGACCGGGGTCGAGGTGGCCTCGGAACTGCACAGCCTCGTCCGGGATTTGCTCGTGCCCGACTACCCCAACATCAATCCGCACCGCGTCAAGATAATCCTCGTCGACGCCAACAAGGAGATCCTCAAAGAGCTCGACCCCGCCCTGAGGAGGGTCGCGCGCAAAAAGCTGGCCGACCTCCAGATAGAGGTGATCAACAACGTCAAGGCGAAGAAGGTCACGGCAGACCGGGTGATCCTCGGCGACGGGCGCGAGATCATGGTCGAGAACGTCATCTGGACGGCGGGCTCCAGGGCGAGCGTAAAGCTCGACGAGATCGACCTTCCCCACGACGAGCGGAGGGGCCTTACGGTGGACCGCTATATGCGGGTCGTTGGCCACGACAACGTGTGGGGGATCGGCGACTGCGCCGCGACCGTTGACGAGGACGGCTCGCCCGTGCCCCCGAACGCCCAGGCCGCAGTGCAGGAGGGCGATGCCGTAGCAAGGAACATCCTCGCCGTTATAGACGGAGGGGAGCCGAGACCCTTCCGCTACAAGTCGCTCGGGCAACTAGTCGAGCTAGGGAGCGAGTTCGCCGTCAACGACGTCCTCGGCGTAAAGTTCAGCGGCCAGTTGGCGGCCCTCTTCTGGCGCCTGATATACCTATTCAAGCTGGAGAGCCCGGAGAGCAGGGCCAGGATCGCCGCGGACTGGCTCCTGGATATCTTCTACGACCCGCCCGTCACCCAGATTCGGCGCTAACCGCGTGCGCCGATAGAAAAACCATACCTTCCCGATATCCTGGCCCCAGGTGGCCACTCGATTGTATCATTGTATACATAACCTTCCACGGCTCTCTGGTAAAAAGGCTTCTCTGGTTGGGAAAGGAGGAGCTGGGATGCGGGCCGTGTCATGCGCCCTTCTGTGCAACTGCCGTTACGCCTTGAGGGCCGACGACGACGAACGCCTGGTAGCTGTGGCCCTCGAGCATCTGAGACGATACCATCCCGTCGCGCCTGTCGGGGAGGAATGGGTCAGGGAGATCGTCACTGCCCGCGCTTACGAGATCGAGTACGCCGCGGTGTACCCGGGCAATCTCGGGACCGAGGAGGTCTAGTCCGGGCGCTATCGGCCCGGTAGGATGGCCGCGTCTTCGAGCGCAAGCCCTGGGATCTCGGCCTGGCGCGGCGCCTAACGCACCGAGAACGGCCCAGCCATTGCGTTCTTGGGGATATTCTTTCACCCGCGAAGATGCTATGCTGTTATTCTGGGAGCGTATCCGGGGCGGGGGTAAGATCACCTTTTCTCACTTCCGTCTCGCCAGGAGGGGGTGTTCGGCATGAGAAGAACTGTCGTTCTGTCGGCTGCGGTGGCCTTTGCTGTGCTGCTCGTGTCGGGCGTCTGGGGCAGTGCCGCCAGGGAGGCCGTGGGGGCTACCGCCAAACCCAATATCGTCTTCATCCTGGCCGATGACATGCGCAAAGACGACCTCAAGTACATGCCGAAGACCCTCTCTGTATTGAGGGACAAGGGCATGAGCTTCTCGAACGCCTTCGTCTCCAACGCGCTTTGTTGTCCCAGCCGGGCCACGATCATGAGGGGCCAGTACGCCCACAATACCGGGGTCTGGTCCAACAAGGGTTCGAGGGGGGGCTGGAAGGCCTACAGTAGCAACGGCAACGAGAAGGACAACATGGCGACGCGTCTGGATGCGGCGGGCTACAGGACGGGTCTCTTCGGCAAGTACTTGAATGAATACCCCGGCGCCAAGGACAAACCGCCAGGCTGGGATAGGTGGTTTGTGCACACGGACGGCTCCAGTTACTACGACTACAAGATCAACGACGATGGCAAGATCGTCCGCTACGGCTCGGCCCCTGCGGACTACGAAACGGACGTGATAGCGCGTCACGCAGCGGCCTTCATCGGTGCCTCCGCGATGGCGAGGAAGCCCTTCTTCGCCTTCGTGGCGCCAAGGGCCCCTCACAGTCCGGCTACGCCGGCAACGCGCGACGAGCACGTCCACGACGGCCTCAAGGCCCCGCGCCTGCCGTCTTTTGACGAGAAGAACGTCTCGGACAAACCCCCCTGGATAAGGAAGCTGCCGGGGCTCAGCGATGCCAGGAAGGCGCAGATAGACAACCGCGCCGAAAAGCGGGCCGAAACGCTGCAGGCGCTCGACGACCTCGTGGCCGGGATCGTGGGCAGGCTGAATGACAGACATGTGCTCTCCAATACTTACATCTTCTTCACCTCAGACAACGGATGGCATGGAGGCGAGCACCGCATACCGAAGGAAAAATGGCGCCCTTACGAGGAGGACGTCCACATGCCGCTCCTGGTACGCGGCCCCGGCGTGGAGGCGGGCCGCCAGGCCCACAAGCTGGTACTCGACACCGACTACTTGCCAACCTTCACCGATCTGGCGGACACGAAGATGCCCGACTACGTCGATGGGCGCTCCCTCGAGCCTGTGCTCGAGGGGAACGCCACCGCCTGGAGGAGCGCCATCCTGCTCGAAGCTTCAGGCCGCTACTCGCCGGCCTACAGAGGAATCCGCACGAGCGACGGGCGCAAGTACGTGGAGTACGCGGGCGGTGGGAAGGAGTTGTACCACCTCGGCCGCGACGCCTACGAGCTGCGCGACACATACGATCCCAAGAACCCACCCGTATCCCTGGCAAAGCGCCTGAAGACGTTGGTGGGTTGCGATGCTGCTGGTTGCCGGGAAGCCGAGGACGGGCAGTAGTAGCGATCTGGTCGCAGGGACCGCCAAGGTAGTGTCCATCGGTTAAGATAGCGTCTCTTATGGATCGCAAGACGCCCAGGAAGTTCGCCACCACGCCCGGCACGCGCGATGTGCTGCCCCCCGAATCCACGCGACTGCTCGATGTGCAGGGAAGGATCAGGGACCGGTTCGCCCTGTTCGGGTTCAGGGAGGTCCTCACTCCTGCGCTGGAGTACGCCGAGGTGATCGAGGAACACGGCCTCAGGGACGTCTCCTACAAGCTCTTCGACCAGGACAACCAGATGCTCCTCCTCAGGCCGGAGATGACCACACCCATAGCCCGCGTCATCTCCCAGCGCCTGGCGGGCAGCCCGCCGCCGCACAAGCTCTCCTACGTTCTCCCCGCCTACCGCCGCGCTAGCGTGGGCCGCGGGCAGAGCGCGGAGCTCTACCAGGCCGGCGTCGAGGTCGTCGGCTCGGCGAGTCCAACAGAGGACGCCGCCACCATCGCGCTCCTCGTCGACGTGCTGCAGAGCCTCGGTCTCAAAGCCCCCTCGGACTTCGCCGTCGTGCTCGGCCAGTCGACCTTCTACGCGGGCTACCTGCGGCACGTCGTCCCCGACGCCGCAACGGCCGTAACCGGCGCCCTGGCCGCGAAGGACCTCGTGGCCGTCGACGACCTTGCGGAGGAACTGCCGGCGGAGGCCGCCGCGGGGGTCCGTGGCATCCCGCGTATCGTTGGTCCGGCCGCAGATAAATCCCTCATCGAGGAGGCCGGACGTTTCGCGCTGGGAAGCGAGGCGAGGGAGGCCCTCGAGAACCTGCGGGAGATCCTGCGTCACCTCGAGGCGCACGGGGCGCTCGGGGCGGTTATCCTGGATCTCGGTCTCTCAGGGCGCCACGAGTACTACACGGGCGCGGTCTACGAGGCCTACGCCGCCGGTCTCGGGTTCACCGTAGCCAACGGCGGGCGCTACGACAACCTACTCAGGTGCTTCGGGAAGGAGCTGCCGGCGACAGGCTTCGCCATCTACCTGGAGAGGCTGCTCTCTGTTTTGCCCGAGGAGGGTCCGCAGCCCCTGCTCGTCCTCGTCGGCGGGGACGTCGGCGGCATCGAGGCAGCGGCCCGCCTGCGGAGGCTAGGCGTGCCCGTGTTGCATCTTTCAGAAGACCTTCCGCCCGAGGCCGCGGTGGAGTACGCCAGGAGCGTGGAGGCGGCGTGGATCTCCTACCCGACAACGGGCGGCGTCAAGCTCGCCGCCGCCGACCCCGCCAGAGAGTTCGCTTCCATGAGCTTCGAATCCGTGGCGAGGACGGTGCTCCCATGAGTGTGTTGCGCGTCGCCGTGCCCAAGGGCGCCATCTTCGTTGATGCGCTAGCGGCGCTGGAGAGTGCCGGTCTCCCGGCTGGCGTTCTCCGCGAGAACGGGCGGAGGCTCGTCTACAGGGCCGAAGGTACCGAGTTTATCGTCAGCCGGCCCTCCGACGTGCCCGTCTTCGTCGAGTACGGTGCCGCGGACATCGGGATCGTCGGTAAGGATGTGCTCGATGAGCAGAGGCCCAACGTGGTCGAGCTGAGGGATCTTGGGACGGGGAGGTGCCGTATGATCCTGGCCGCACCAGAGGGCGGGGCAGAAGACGTGCGACGGGCGATCCGCCACGCCGAGGTCGTCAGGGTCGCGACGAAGTTTCCCGACACCGCGAGGCGCTACTTCGAGCGCATGGGCCGCCAGGCCGAGATCATAGAGCTGCACGGCTCCATAGAGCTCGCGCCCCTGGTCGGCCTCGCGGAGTGCATCATCGACCTCACGGCCACGGGCACGACCCTGCGCGAGAACGACCTCGTGGTTCTCGATGAGATCTCCACCTCGACGGCGCGCCTGATCTCCAACCGCGGTTCCTACCGCTTGCGCCACAGCGAGGTCATAGCCCTGGCCGACGCGATGCAACGACGCGGCGAACGCTTTGGTTAGAAAGTTAGACGCCCGTGGGAGAGGACCGGCCGGGATCGTCGGGGAGTTGCGCCGGCCCGGTGGCTTTCTCTCCCAGGCGGTCCGCGACTCAGCACGGCGGATCGTCGAGGACGTGCGCGATAGGGGAGACGCGGCTCTCTTCGAATACACCGAACGCTTCGACGGCGTCCGGCCGGGGGAGATCCGGGTTTCAAAGAGCGAGATAGACAATGCCCGTGAATCTTTATCACCGGAGGTCGAAGAGAGCTTCGGAGTTGCGATAGAGAACGTGCGCGCCTTCCACGAGAACGAGATGGACCGCCCTTGGGAACGGAGCCACGCCGGGGCAACGACGGGACAGCGCGTGAGGCCCATCCGTCGGGCAGGGCTCTACATCCCGGGAGGACATGCCCCGTATCCGAGCACGCTCGTTATGTCGGCGGTGCCGGCCCAGGTAGCGGGAGTGGGGGAGATCAGGGTATGCACGCCGCCGGGGCCCGACGGATCGCCCGACTCCGACGTTCTCGCCGTCGGTGGCCTGCTCGGTCTCGAAGAAGTCTACGCCGTCGGGGGTGCCCAGGCCATAGCCGCGCTCGCTTACGGTACGGAGAGTGTGGCTGCCGTGGACAAGATCGTGGGTCCGGGCAACGACTACGTCACGGCCGCGAAGCTCGAGGTCTTCGGGATCGTCGGTATCGACGCGCCGCAGGGACCGAGCGAGGTGCTGGTCATCGCCGACGCCGGTGCCGTACCCGAGCGCGTCGCCACCGACCTGATAGCCCAGGCCGAGCACCTCTCCGGGGCGTCGGCCGTGCTGCTCACGCCGAGCGAGCATTTGATCTCCCGCGTCGAGCCACTCCTTTGGGGGGAGCCGGCAGAACACGTCTGCCTGGTGCTAGTCGAGGATCTGGCGCGGGCCGTAGAGATCTCCAACCGCTACGCCCCCGAGCACGCGCACGTGATCTCGGCCGACCACGAGGCCGTCATGCGAGACCTCGACGCCGCAGGAATGGTCGCCTTGGGGGACTTCAGCCCCGTCGCGCTCGGCGACTACGCGGCCGGTCCTTCCCACGTCCTGCCCTCCGGCGGGACCGCCACCTGGGCCTCCGCCCTCGGCACCCACGACTTCCTCGCCAGGACGAACTACATCCACTTCAGCCGGGACGCCCTGCGAGACCTCGGGCCCCACGTGGAACGCCTCGCCCGACTGGAAGGCTTCGACAACCACGCCGCGAGCGTCGAGACCAGGATGGGGTAGACGTTGTCCGTTAGAATGCTTGGGCTCTAGCGATCCGGGAGGAAGATGACGCGTAAAGGCGAGGCTGAACGAGAGACGGCGGAGACGTTCGTCAGGGTGAGCTTGGAGCTCGACGGCGGGGGGGAGGCCGAGGTCGCGACGGGGGTGGGATTTCTGGACCATCTCTTGCACCTGCTCGCCCACCACTCCGGCATGGACCTCACGGTGGAGGCCAAGGGCGATACCTGGGTGGATGACCACCACACGGTCGAGGACACGGGACTCGTGCTCGGACGCGCCTTCGACGAGGCGCTCGGCGAGAGAAGCTCCATCACGCGCTTCGCCGACGCGAGCGCGCCCCTTATCGAGGCGCTCTCGACGGCCGTCGTCGACCTCGGAGCCAGGAGCCACCTCACGTGCAATCTCGGCCCGATGCCGGAAAAGATAGGGACCTTCGACGTAGAGCTCTTCCCCGAATTCCTGCGCGCCTTCACCCAGTACGGGCGCTTTACGCTCCACCTCAACTGCCACTACGGTGAGAACGCCCACCACAAGATAGAGTCGGGTGTCAAGGCGCTGGCCGTCGCCCTGAAGGAAGGCATCGCCCCGCGCACGGCGGGCAGCGCATCAACGAAAGGAGTTGTCGATTAAGCATGTCAGCACGGCGCCTTTGGCGCCTCGTCAGCACGCTTCGTGCCTTTCGGGCCCTCGCTTGTCAGCTAGTCAGCTTCTTCCGTTCGGGTCTCGCCCGGCAGCGCACGACGAACCGCCACCAGCGGCAGTCGGTTACGACGCTCGTGGAGAGCCCGCGAAACGACTGGCTGAATTGCTGAGAGCCGCCGACCGGAGGGAGGCGGCGCGCTGACTAGCTTGAACGTCGCGATCGTCGACTACGACGCGGGGAATACGCTATCCGTCACGCGGGCGCTGGAGAAGGTCGGTGCGAAGGTGGATCTCACGCCCGACCCAGAGCGGGTTCTCGCGGCTGATGCCGTGGTTCTGCCTGGTGTAGGGGCCTTCGGAGACTGCATGAGGAAACTGCGGGAGCGCGGGATGGACGAAGCGTGCCGCGAAGCGTTCCGGCGAGGGAAACCTTTCCTCGGGGTTTGCGTCGCGCTGCAGGTGGTCTTCGAGTCCTCCGGGGAGTCACCGGGGGTAGAGGGACTTGGTCTTATGCCGGGGAAGGTGGTGCGCTTCGAGGGCCATGGGCTCAAGGTTCCGCACATCGGTTGGAACGAACTGTCCCTGGTGCGGGACCACCCCGTCATCAGCGGTCTCGATGGCGAGGCGTTCTACTTTGTCCATTCTTACTACCCCGAACCGGAGGAGAGGCGAGACCTCATCGGCGAGACGGACTACGGCACGCGCTTTTGTTCGGTGGCGGGCAGGGAGAACCTCGTGGCCGTACAGTTCCATCCCGAGAAAAGCAGCAGGGCGGGACTGAAGCTGTACGGAAACTTCCTGGCCTGGGCAGGGACATAAGGCGATGACGGAAGGAGAACGGGCATCGGGTGAGGCTTTCCTCCGCGGTCGCCGCGTCTGGCTGCGTCCATTGGAGAGGGTGGATCTCCCACGATACCAGGAGCTTTTCTCCGACCCTGAGATCAATCTGTTGTACGGTGGACTGGGTGTGCCGGAAAACCTGGCCAAGCTGCAACGCCACTACGATGCAGGCGAATACGACACGACGGACCGGTTCCTCTTGCTTGTGATCGAGGCCGAAGGCACCATCATCGGGGCGATAGTGCTGAGGAACACGGAAAACCTCCCGAGCCGCTCGGCGACGTTCGGAATCTTGATCGGGGACCCAGCGTACCTGGACCGGGGTTACGGCAGCGAGGCTAGCGCCCTCCTGTTGGACTACGCGTTCGCCGTATTGGGGCATCACAAGATCAACCTCGACCTTTTCGAGTACAACGCCCGCGCGCAGGCCATGTATGAGAAGCTGGGCTTCGTCGTGGAAGGACGTCGCCGCGAAAACCACTGGTCGCGCGGACGATTCTGGGACGAAATCCTGATGGGCGTCACCGCCGAAGAGTGGTGGTCGAAACATGGGTCTCCGCGGCTACCCGGTACGGCACCCGCACGCTGATGGTATCGCAGAAGCGTTCTTTTACGGTCTTTCCTGCCATCGACCTGCGCGGCGGGCGATGCGTGCGTCTCAAACAGGGGGATTTCGGACGGGCCAAGGAGTATGATGCCGATCCCGTCGAGCGGGCGAGAGACTGGGAGAGGCAGGGGGCTAAGGCGATCCACGTCGTCGACCTCGACGGCGCCGAGGAGGGCAGGCCCGTCCAGCTCGGGCTCATCCGCAGCATCGCGAGGGCGGTTGGCGTCCCACTCCAGGTGGGAGGGGGCGTACGCTCCATCGAAGACCTGCGCGCCGTGCGGAGTGCCGGCGCCCGGCGCGTCGTGATGGGGACGGCGGCGGTCGAGGACAGGGATCTGCGGCTGAGGGCGGTCCAGGAGGCCGGCGATTCTCTACTCGTGGCCGTCGACGCCCGCGAGGGAGTCATAGCGACGCACGGTTGGCTGAGGTCGAGCGGGGTCTCGGTCCTGGAGCTCTCGAAAGAGCTGGTCACCGAAGGCGTCGCCTCGGTCCTCTACACCGATGTCTCGCGCGACGGCATGGACGCGGGAGCAGCCCTCGACGGAACCGCCGCCGTTGCAGAGATAATCCCCACCGTCGCCAGCGGGGGCGTGCGCGGTCCCGAGGATGTGGCCACGCTCTCCAGTACGCCCGGTGTAACCGGCGTGGTAGTCGGCACCGCGCTCTACGAGGGCAAGACAACGCTCCCAGACTTGCTAGAGAGCGTCCAGGGCTCCTCATGACAATCATCGTGAAACCCGATGCCCTTAGGGGCGGGTTTCAAACCCGCCCCTACATTCAATAATCTAGGCTGGACGAGCGGGGTTCGCCCCGTTCGTACTTGGCGGATTGGATCGTACGCCAGGAGAATTTGGAGAGGGCTTCGTCTGTGGGCCCTCTCTGGTCGGGGTCGGCTTCGGCGATGGCTTCCCTGGCCGCCTCCACCGCGGCGTCGAGGGCGGCGTTTATCTCGTAGGCCCTGGCGGCCTGGTACTTGATGAGCAACACGCGCGGGGTCGCCCGCCCCAGCGCGTAGGCGACTTCGTACTCCTCCGTGCGGCTCTCGTGGTCGCCGACGCGCCTGACCGTGCAACGCAACTGTGGCATGTAGGCATCCTACCATCTCCAAAGCCGCACCTGGCCCCGCGTCGATCTCCCCAGACACGTTTGGGGTAGACTACGGCCGGAGGGTCGTGAACGAGTTCTTCGAGACAAGCAAAAAGAAGTCGAAGAGGCGCCCGCCCGGACGCTTCGTCAGGGGATTACGCGCACTCTTCAACCTCGTTCTGGTTCTCGGCGTCTCCGCTGCGGTAGGTATTGCGTGCCTCTACCTGTTCGTACTGAGGGAGTACGAGAGTGACCTCGACCGGACCTACCCCGAGCTCGCCGAGAACTCCTACGTCTACGACGTGGACGGGGACAAGATAGGCGAGATCCCCGTCACCGAGAGGCGCGAGACCGTCGGTTTCGAAGGTCTCGGCGCGCACCTGCCAGGGGCCGTCATCGCCGTCGAGGACCGGCGCTTCTACGATCATTTCGGTGTCGACTTCGAAGGGCTGGCCAGGGCGGCCTGGACGGATCTGAGATCCTGGGAGGTGCAGGAGGGCGGCTCCACGATCACCGAGCAGCTCATGAAGAACCTTTATGTTCCAGAGGGCCAACGCTTCGAAACCTCTTTTCGCAGGCGCTTTGTGCAGTCTGCGCTCGCCTTCGCCTACGAGCGCAAGCACACCAAGGACGAAGTCCTGACCGCCTACCTGAACACCGTGTACTTCGGGGACGGCGCTTACGGCGCCGAGGAGGCGGCGCAGCGCTTCTTCGGCAAGAGCGCGCGGGACCTCGACCTCTCGGAGTCGGCGATGCTCGCCGGTCTGCTACACGCCCCTTCGACCTACGTTACCTGGGAGGGTGAGGTTATCGAGGGGCAGGTCCGAGAGCGCCGCGACAGCGTTCTGGGGCTTATGCAGGAACAAGGTATGATCTCCTCCCGGCAGCGCGACGAGGCCGAGGACCAACCGCTGGAGTTCGCCCCTGACCCGCCGCCGGAAGATCCGGCGTACACGCCTTTCCTGGAGAAGGTCGCACGCGAGGTGGAGGAGGAGCTTGGTCCGCGGGCCCTGCAGCTCGGGGGACTGAGGATTTACACTACTATGGACCCCGACCTCCAACAGGCGGCAGTGGAGACCTCGGATGATGTGCTCTCGGAACCAGATGACCCTTCGGCGGCCGTCGTGGCAATAGAGCCTCAGAGCGGCGCCATACGGTCTCTGGCCGGACAGGATGGGGACTTCAACCTCCCGCTCGACGCCAGGCGCCAACCCGGCAGCTCGTTCAAGCCCGTAGTACTCGCAGCTGCCATCAAGGAAGACATCTCCCCGGAGAGCACCTACATATCCCAGGATCTCGCCTTCGACTTCCGGGACGAGTACTACGAGGTACACAACTACGACTACGTCGAGCGCGGAGAGATCTCCATCTCCGACGCTATGGAGGAATCGGATAACACGGTGTTCGTGCAGCTTGCTGCCGACGTGGGATTGGAAGACGTCGTGAAGACCGCCGAAGACCTGGGCATTACCACCCCGGTCGAGCCCTACCCCTCGACGGCCATAGGCGGCCTGGGGTCGGGAGTCAGCCCGCTCGACATGGCCTCTGCCTACTCGACCTTCGCCGGTGGCGGCATCCACCGCGAGCCTTACTCCATCGAGAGGATCGACAGAAATAGCTACGGTCAGAGCGAGACGGTCTACGACCACCAGATCAGCGGCCGGCGCGTGCTAACGGGCAACGAAGCGGCGGTCGCAACCCAGGTCCTCAGGGGCGTTGTGGAGGACGGGACGGCGACGATGTTCCACGACCTGGACGAGGAGATAGGACGTCCATCGGCGGGCAAGACGGGGACCACGGACGACTTCGTCGACGCCTGGTACGTCGGCTATACTCCACTTCTTTGCACCTCAGTGTGGGTCGGTTATGCGGAAGGCGGGCGCTCCCTCGTCGGCGTCCACGACTTAAAGGAGCCGAACGGAGAGACCCTGCCCATGGACATCTGGTCCGATTACATGGCCAGTGCTACGGCCGGGGACCTGGCGCTCGAGTTCCCCGAAGCCGACACGGCCGAGCTCTACGCCGTCGAGGGCGGCTATGCGGGCGGCTTCTGAGTCTATGGACTTGCAGAGGCTGTATGCCGGATCTTTCATAGATTGGGAGGCGGTCGCCGCCTCCTGGAACAAACGAACCGTCCCCTCGCGGCTACTGCTCTTCGCCGCCCGTCGCTACCTCGACGAAGGGGGCGGTAAAGTGGAATCCGGGCGTTATGAAGCTCTGTCATCGGCTCCGCTCCCCGAGGAGATCAAACGTGCCTTCGCCTCGCCGCCGGAACTCGACGCGCCAGCCCCGCGCCGCTGGGGCGAGTTCGTCGACGCCGCCGTCGCCGCCGAGCTGGAGATGGTCTCCTACGGTGAGAGACCGCCGCTCTTGCACGAGCTGCGGGCCGGGCTCGAACAGGCCGCAGCGGAGGCAGACCCACTCACCGAGAAGGGCAGATGGTTCCTCGCCAGGCGCGACGCCCTCCCCGGGACCGACCTGCCCGACGATCCCGGATATTTGCCCATATAAGCTAGTCAGCACGCTCAGGGTTCGCCTTCGCTTGTCAGCTAGTCAGCTCGCCGCTTCGCGGCTCTCAGCTATGCGGCCAGGACTTGCGCAAGAGAAAGCTGACGTGCTGAAGTGCTGACAAGCGCCCGACAGGGCGCGTGCTGAAATGCTGACAAGGCGCGAAGCGCCGGGCTGACATACAATCATTCTCGTGCCACGCATTGGGCGGGGCGGGTCAACTAGGGAGAGGTGTTACACAGATGGAAGCTATACCCAGTGCGAGCTATAGCCTCACCTTACGGGTCGAATTCCCGCACGAGGCGGGGGCCCTCGGGAAGATCCTGACGACTATTGGGGATGCCGACGGAATGATCGGCGCCGTCGACATAGTGCGGATGAGCCAGGACAGGACCACCCGCGACATTACAGTAAACGCCCGTGACTCCGAGCATGGCCAGCAGGTGGTTCAGGTCGTGGAGGACCTGCCCCAGGTCAGGGTCATCAACGTCTCGGACAGGACGTTCTTGATGCACCTTGGGGGTAAGATCGAGGTCCGCTCCAAGCTCCAGATCCGCACCCGTGATGACCTCTCTATGGTCTACACGCCGGGTGTGGCGCGCGTCTGCAGGGCGATAGCCGACGACCCGGAGAGGGCTTTCAACCTCACCGTCAAACGCAATACGGTAGCCGTCGTCTCTGACGGTACTGCCGTACTCGGGCTCGGGGACATAGGACCGTGGGCCGCCATGCCTGTGATGGAGGGCAAGGCGGCGCTCTTCAAGCAGTTCGCGAACGTGGACGCGTTCCCGATCTGCCTCGACACGAAGGATACGGACGCGATAGTCGAGACCGTGAAAAACCTGTCGCCCGCGTTCGGCGGCATAAACCTGGAGGATATCTCGGCCCCGCGCTGCTTCGAGGTCGAAGAGCGGCTGAAGAAGGACCTGGACATCCCGGTCTTCCACGACGACCAGCACGGCACGGCCGTCGTGGTTTTGGCAGCCCTGATCAACTCCCTCAAGATCGTCGGCAAGAAGGTGGAGGACCTTAGCATAGTGGTGAACGGCGTGGGCGCCTCTGGGGTGGCCTGCGCCAAGATCATCATGGCGGCTGGCGCGAAGAACATCGTGGGCTGCGACTCGAAGGGCATCGTCCACGAAGGGCGCGAGGACCTCAACGAGTCCAAGCGCTGGTTCGCCGAGAACACGAATCCAGAGGGTAGGACCGGCGACCTCTCCGACGCCATAGCAGGCACCGACCTCTTCCTCGGCCTCTCCGCTCCGGACGTTCTCGACCTCCAGCAAGTCGGGAGCATGAACACCGACCCGATCCTGTTCGCCATGGCCAACCCCGACCCCGAGATAAGGCCGGAGGTCGCGATGGGGAAGGCGAGGATCATCGCGACGGGCCGCAGCGACTACCCGAACCAGATCAACAACGTGCTCTGCTTCCCGGGTATCTTCAGGGGCGCCCTCGATGTCAGGGCCCGTGAGATAGACGAGCCGATGAAGCTCGCAGCCGCCGAGGCGATCGCGAACGTCATCCCACAAGAGGACCTCTCCGAGGACTACATCATCCCTTCGGTCTTCGACGAGCGGGTCGCCCCCGCCGTCGCGGAGGCGGTCGCGGAAAGGGCCAAGGAGACGGGCATGGCCAGGCGCGTCCAGGAGCGGGCCGAGACCGGCCTGACGGTGACCAGCTTCTAAAGCGAATCAGGGTGGGTCATCGACCCACCCTGATTCGCGCGGTCAGCGATCAGCCATCAGCGGTCAGCTTCCGGCAAAAGCAGTAGGCTGAAAGCTGACGGCTTACAACGTCTGGACTTCTCCTTACTGCGGCATAGAATCTGGGCATGAGCAAGCTGTGCCAGATCTTCGTTTGCGCCACGCCGGGCGAGGGACGCTGCGGCGCGAAAGGCGGCGGCGAGCTGTTCGAGATGTTTAGAGAAGAGGTGGAGCTGCGCGGCATACCGCCATCAGCCGTGCTCCGTAACGCCTGCACCCGCCGCCACGAGGAAGGTCCCGTCGTCTTCGTCTACCCCGACGACGTCTGGTATACCCGCGTAACACCCGAGGACGTGCCCGAAATAGTGGAACGTCACCTGGCGCCTTTACGAGTCGAGAGCTAGTCAGCGCGCTCCGGACTTTGGGTGCCGAAGCCGACCCTTCCCAGGGTTCGCTCCATCGCCCAGTCTGCGCCGGTGAGTATCCTGTCGCGCCGGCTCTTCATGTAGTAGAGAAGAACGCTCCTGTAGAGTGCCTGTGCCGCGGGGCCTCGCAGCCTGAGACCGACGGCGTCTGCCACGGCGCTCTCCGGGCCTAGGCTCACCACGTAGCCCCGGTCGAAGAAGCGGAAAGGCGGCCTGCCCCGCTTGCTCCCTGCGCCGCGGAGGCGGCGCTTGAGGTCCCGCGCCACCCACGGTCCCTGTTGCACGGCGACGGAGGCGGTGGGGGGCAGGGGACCGAGGCGCGGATCGGTGTAGACCCCGGCGTCACCGAGCACGTAGACCTCGGGGTGACCAGGCAAAGTGAGGTGCTCGCCCACGTGTGAGCGGCCCGCCGCATCGTGCTCCCCCGGCAATCCTCTCACCAGTGGCGATGCCTCCACGCCGGCCGTCCAAACCCTGGTGCCCGCCTTCAGCCAGTCTTCGCCGGCGAAGACACCCTCGGCGCTCGCCGTCTCTACGGGGGTGTTCAGGCGCACTTCGACCCCGAGTCCCGTGAGCGTCTTCCTCGCGACGCTGTCGAAGTAGGGGTCTAGCCAATCCATCAGCCGGTGCTTAGCCTCCAGAAGCACGACCCGCGGTTCTTCGGACGGCCTGCGATGGGAGCGTTTCCCGAGATAGTCGAAGAGGGCGGCCACCTCGGCGGCGACCTCGACGCCCGTCGCCCCACCACCGACGATGGCAACGGTCAGGGTGCCCTGTGGCGGCCGGGGCCCAGGGCTCGTGGCCAGGCGCCAGGCACCGCCCAGGGCGGTGCGCAGGCGCAGGGCATCGTCCAGGCTCCAGAAGGAGTGGAAGTAGCCCGCCAGCCGCGGTCCGGGCTCGGCGGCGACGCTGCCAGGGTTGAGGACCAGATACTCGTAGCCGACGGGGCCTTCAGAAGTCTCGAGGGTCTTCCTGGCGAGGTCTATACCCGAGACTTCCGCGTGCAGGAACACGCAGTCCCCGGCGCACAAGGGCGCGATAGGTGAGGTTACGGTCCTCGGATGCACCCGGCCGACCGCGACCTCGTGGATCAGGGGCACGAAAGCGTACTCTTCCCTGCGGTCGATCAGCAGGGTCTCGCCTGGTTTTCGCAGGGCCGGAGGGAGGTGCCTGAGCAGGGAGGCTCCCGCGAATCCGGCGCCGAGGACGACCACGCGCGCGCTGCGCCGGATGCTCACGCTTCGTTCCGGCACGTCCCTGATTCCTTCGCCGCATCCGTCATCCTTCGGGAGTATATCGTTCGGGGCGCCCCCTCTCGGCGAGACGCTTTACAAAACGCGTCACCGAACGTAGACTGCACGGATCGCCTGCTGATGGGGTGCCGGCGGTTTAAGGGGTGTCAGGAAAACGGGGAACGACCCCTCCGGGGGCTAGAAAGGGTCCGTCTTGGTGATGAAGGAGGGAATGGGACTGGGGAACATCGCCCCCGGGCTCATCGTAAGGCACACCAACCGTCGTCTGGGCAAGCTGGATTCCTACGAAGCGTGTGAGCGTTTGATCTCTGGCCGCATCTCGTTCTCGGAGTTCGTGGATCAGGTCGGCGAAGAGTACAGGGAGCTTCTCGATTTCATGATGGACAACGATCTGCATCCTGGTCGTCCCGAGGAGGTACTCTTCTGCATCGACTGTCACGCGGGTCTCTACGACCGTACTCTCCTTCGCTCGCAACTGGAAGGCCTCTACAGTCACGACAGGAGCGAAAGCATCGGCTGACCTGGGATAGGCAGCGTGCCAGGCCACCTGAGGCCTGGCTCTGCGGCACCCATTCGTGGTTCGTGAGGTCGATGTAGGAAGAGCGCCGACCACGCCGGGGCAGGACGAGTCTGGCGCGTCCCGCTGCTATCCTGTTGGCGTGTTTTTGCGTTATCATGGCCTCCATGGGAACCACCTTGATAATCTTGTTCGTCGTGGTTGCTTCGATCCTCGCCGCCTCAATCGTGCTCGGGCGTGACACCAGGGAGGTAGAGAGCGCCCGTGACACGGAGTACCTGGAGCTCGAGGGGGTCTGGATTCGCTACAACGTCATCGGCGGGGGCCCCCCGGTCGTACTCGTACACGGCTGGTTATCCTCGACCCGCATCTGGGAGCAACTCGCAGGGCGGCTGGCGCAGCGCTTCACCGTGTATACCCTCGACCTCCCCGGTTTCGGGGAGTCGGACAAACCACTCTCCGGATACGGGATACGAAACGGGAGCAGGCTTCTTTACGCTTTCTGCGCCCACTTCGGCCTGACCCACGCCAACGTCATCGGCCACGACCTCGGCGGGGCCATGGCCGTAAAGCTCGCGGCAGATCATCCCGACGTCGTCGGACGCCTCGTCGTCATCTGTGCTCCTGCCGACGAGGACCAGCTCGACCTTCCCACCCTGCTGTGGCTCGCCACCGTGCCCGTCGTCGGTCCCATCGTCTATTCTCTGGGGCGCGCGGCGCGCCCCTTCCGCCGCCTCTGGATGCGACCCTTCGTAGCCGACTCCGACGACCTCACGGAAGAGATAGTGGACGACGCCGGCCGGTCCACGCCCGCCGCCGTCTCCAAGACCTTGAGCATCTCGAGGCGTGAGATCTCCCGCGGTAGGCTCGCCAGGCAGGCCAGGATCATAAAGATTCCCTTTCTCGTCGTCGCCGGGGAAGAGGATCAGATAGAAGACACTCAATCAGTCGGTGTATGGGCCGAGGGCGTGGAGAGGGCCGAGATCTGCCTTATAGACGAGTGCGGCCACATGCCTATGGTGGAGCGTGTGGCCGAGTTCAACGCCCAGATCCTCGCCTTCCTGACGGGCGACGCCCGCTACCTGGATTTCGTTCACCCGGTCGCGGAGACGAAAGAAGGGGTCGAACCCGCCCGCGTCGAAGGCGGCGAGGTGGACTACGCTGCACCAGGCCCATCGGACGATACGGTGGATCTCAGCCCGCGCCCCACGGAACTCGAGTCCGAACGCGACAACGTGCCGAGGGTGGTGCGTAAACACGGAGGAAGGTATCCGGCCAGGAACCGGCCTCATCAGCCACCGGAGACATACCCTGACGCAGTCGAAGAGCAACCGGCCCCTGGCGGTCGGTCCAGACGTGAGCCTCTTGACGAGGATTTTCTACCCGACCTCCCGGATGACCTATTCGACTGGCCCGAGACGCGGCGCGACTTCGGGTCCCGCGAGCGGCGCCAGGATGGCCCTTCGGACGGACAGGACGACGACTACCCCCCTGGTCAGGAAAACCCTCCCCGCTCCTAAAGCTGCTTCTTCAGATACAGCCACTCCCGGATGCCCATAAACCAGGCGGCGATCAGGGATCTCTGCCGCGAGACCTCCGCGTAACCCTCGGCCTCGTAGAGTCGCAGGGCGCCGAGGTTGTTGCCCGTGACGTGCAGGCCCACGGACTTCTTGCCCGCGTCCCTGGCGAGGTCTTCCGCGGCCGAGAGCAGGCGCCGCGCCATGCCCTGGCGCCGGAAGGAGGGGGAAATCACGAGCCGTTCGATGTAAGCTTCGGAAGTGACGGAGGAGTACGTCGGGTAGGAGAGCAATGTCGTCGCCCAGACCGCCCGCGGAAAGCCGAGGTTGCGGGTGAGGGCCCTCCACAGACCGCGGGCGAGGATGTCTTCCCTGGAGACTTCCGTCCTGACGCCGATGCTGCCGGCGATCTCTCCATCTGCGTACCCTTCGACCACCAGGGAAGTCACCCCGCCAGAGGTGTGCTCCAGGCGGATCCAGCGCTCCATGACCTTGAGCGAGCGGTCCATCCTACCGCCGAAGACGTGCCTGAACTGGTCCAGGAATCCTTCCACGACGAGGGCGGCGATAGCCGGATCATCATCAGGCCGGGCGAGGCGTATGGTGAACTGCTCGGCCTCCATCAGGATATCCTACCAGAGTCTCGACCCTCAGCCGATAAGCCGCCTGCGCATGATCTGGACCGGGATCAAGGCGAGCGCTCCGGTAAACACGAGCATCCAGGCCACGTCGACGAGGACCCCTAAGGAAGGTCCCGTGGCGAGCTCCCTGCACACGTTGACAGCGTGGTAGAGCGGGGTAAACCAGGCGATCTGCGGCACCGGCGCGGGGAAGTCGTCTACGGGGAAGAAGACGCCGGAGAGCAAAAATAGCGGGGTCACGACCAGGGTAAAGTAGTAGGCATAGAGGTCTATGCGTTCTATGAGGCTGGTGAACAGCGTGCCCATCACGCTGAACATGATGCCGATTACGAGCAGCATCAGGGGCAACAGCAGGGCCCACCACGACGTGACGAGAGGCTGCCCGAAGACGATGCCAAGCACCACTATCATCGCGAGAAACGCGGTCCCGTAGAGCGCCGCGCGCGTCCCCGCCCACAGATACTCACCACCGACCACGTCTTCCGCGTTGACGGGCGTGGTTATTATGGCGTCGTAGATCTTGTCTATCTTGAGCTTGACGAAGGTGTTGAAAGTGCTCTCGAAGGAGGCGGCGAACATGGCGTTGCTCGCCAGGAGC
>Ga0196962_10000332_pt1 | contig 21362 bp, 25 predicted proteins | sample S3v_20metaG_FD_183186 | JGI IMG/M metagenome (GOLD analysis project Ga0196962, IMG submission 183186) | Soil microbial communities from Anza Borrego desert, Southern California, United States - S3+v_20 | ecosystem: Environmental > Terrestrial > Soil > Desert | place: USA: California | collected...
TGTCCGAGCCGAAGAAGATGTTCAGCCCGACGAGCCCCTCGCGCCCGACGGGTCCGACCTCCGCCGTGTCCCCGTTCTCCATCGTGCAGAGCATGGAGAAGACGGCCGTCTCGGGGAAGTAGACGTGGTCGATCCTGTCGCCGGGCTCGTAGACGACCTCGCCCTGCACGAGGGTGACTTGCTCCAGTTGAGACAAGAAGTGCTGATAATCCCCGCCGTTTAGTGCGGCGAGTATCCTGTTCCCGGTCGAGGGGGAAAGTTGAGTCGGAGAAAGCATGGCTATATATCCTCTGTTTTAGCCGAGTCCTGGTATTCGAAGGGTTCGCGTCATGGTTCGGTGGCTTCTATCACGCGGTGGCCGCGCTGCTCCAGCATCAATCTCATCAGCAGCAGCGTGTCTTCGTGGTCTTCCACCACCAGAATTTTCAGCCCCGCGGCTTTACCTTCCGCCATGAACTGTTCTGCCCGTGTCCACGAGATCATTGGAGCCCCAGTTGGTGCGTGTCCCTTGATGATAAATGCGCCCGTCCCGGCTCATACGGTAGTCTATTAGGGATTCGTCCTCCCCCTCTTTCGGACTACAAAGGTTGTAAGACTCATCCTTCCCCTTGAAAACAATGAATTCTTCCCCGTTAGGGAGTGAGTACAAACCGTCTTTTCTGAATTGAGTCTTCGACATGGTAATCACATTTCTCGTTCTGACTGCATGATTGCGACATGAGACCTGCCCGTAGAAGCCTAAGCGGCCAGCAGGCGGTCAAACTCTTTCTTAACGACCTCGTAGCACTCGCAGGTAGTGGCTTCCAGCCCCTGCCGGTCAAGGATGTGAACGCGCCCGCGCTTGTAGCTGATGAGCCCTTGGTCTTGCAGCCTACTGGCGGCCTCGCTGATGCCCGCGCGCCTGACGCCGAGCATGACGGACAGAAACTCGTGCGTCAGCTCAAGCCCGTCCGACTTCACTCTATCCTGACCCATCAAGAGCCACCGGCAGAGCCGGCCTTCCAAGGGGTGACGGCGATTGCAGGCCGCGTTCTGCGCCACCATGACGAAGAACGCCTGCCCGTAGCGGAGCAGCAGCTTGTGAAGGCTGCCGCAAAGGCTCACTTCCTCCCTGAGCGCGTCGGCGCTCATCCTCGTAGCGCCGCCCGAGAGCTGCACGACCGCCTGATGAGGAGAGGTGTCTGCGCCCATGGCTACGGGCAGCCCGTACATGCCTTCGTTGCCGACGACGCCCACCTCGACCTGCGAGCCGTCCTCGAGTACGGAGACGATGGAGATGGTGCCGCGGTGCGGGAAGTAAACGTGTTTGATGGGTTCGTGAGGCCGGGAGATTACGTCCCCGAGCCGCAGCTCCACCTGCTCCATGTGCGGCAGCAGCCGCCCCATTTCCTCCGGCTGTAAGGCGGCGAGGATACGGTTGTCTTTTGAATTGTGGCCGTCCTGTTGGAATTGCATCGCTCTTATCCTCTGTCACGTGAAGGGAAATTAGACAGACGACAAAAGGAGAAGGCTAAAACACTTCGCCTGATGGCGAGAGATAAGTGCTCTAGGAAACTGATTGTTTCGTAGGCTTATGAGTAGAGTATAGCACTAATGTCTCCCGCCGGACAGTGCATCCGGGCGTACACAGATAAACCTGACCGTCGTTTCAGGCTATAATTCAACAAAAAAGATTGGATGAAGCGGCTGGCTGCTACCGGCGGTAGCATACTGCTCCTACACTACTGCGGCACTGACCGCGAAGCAAAGGAGAACCAGCTATGGACTTCATCGGTTTCGATCTCGGTAAAGTTTCCATCGGGGCCTGCCTCGTCACCGGAGACGGCGAGTTGATTGAGCGCCGCATCAAGACCGACCGCGAGCATACCTGCGAACTACTCGGCAGCCGCCCGCCCTCTCGTATCTTGATTGAGTCGGGGACCGAGAGCGAGTGGAACGCCCGCCTCCTCGAAGGGCTGGGGCACGAGGTCGTGGTCGCCGACCCCAACTTCGCCCCGATGTACGCCACCCGGAGCCGCAAAGTCAAGACGGATAAGCGTGACGCCCGCACGCTGGCCGGGGCTTGCCGGCTGGGGGCATACAGCCCCGCCCACCGCACCTCAGACAGACAGCGGCATGTGCGCGCACAACTGGCCGTCCGCGAGGCGATGGTGCGCACCCGCACGCGCTATATCTCGCTGATCTCGACGCTGCTGCGCCGGGACGGGCTGCGCATCCACCAAAGCGGCTACTCGCCGACTTTCCTCAAGCGCCTGGCGCGGCTCGAACTCTCCGCCTCGTTACGCGAAGAGATCGCCCCGCTCGTGCTCCCGCTGCATAGCTTGAACGAGCAGATCAAGCAGGCCGACTTGGGACTACGGGCATTGGCGGAGGGCGACGAGGTGCTGGCGCGGCTCCGCACGGCGCCGGGCGTCGGCGTGGTGACGGCGAAGAGCTTCGTCTCGACGCTCGACGAGGCGACGCGCTTCGCCGGGGCGAAGCAGGCGCGGGCCTACCTGGGGCTGGTGCCTGCGGAGCGCAGCTCGGGCGAGCGCCAGCAGCACGGCCATATCTCGAAGGCGGGGCCTGGAAGAGTCCGCCACCTGCTGGTCGAGGCAGCGTGGACGATCCTGCGGCGTCGCAGCCCCTCGAACACGGCGCTGCACGACTGGGCCGCAGGCATCGCCGCCCGGCGCGGCTCGCGGGTGGCAGTCGTGGCGCTGGCGCGCAAGCTGGCCGGCATCCTCTTCGCGCTATGGCGCGACGGCACCGGCTACACGGCCTGTGCCATAAAACCTGAGGAGATGACCGCCCAGGCGGCAGCCTAGAGTGGAGGTGAGCGAGACTTCCGACTTCGGCAAGTTCCAGAGCACGGCGCGGCGAGCACGGTGAAGAACGTGGCGGCGGTCAGAGGCCGTTAAAAAGATGGTGCCGCCGTCGCCTCCGAACCCAACGATGCGCCGGGCGAGAATGCATTGCCCACACAGAGCGCGGACAGAAGGCTGACATGGAACTCGCTGAACGGGTGAGTTGTCTCTGAGCAAGGGGAGAGGTGGTGAAAGAAACCGCTTGACTCGAACCGCCGATTCACAGAGGTTCTTCTATGGCATTCATCTTTCTTTACTCCGCACTGAGTTGTCTTGCCACTTTAACGACCGAATAGACGGTCGAACTCGGCCTTGACCGCCCGGTAACACTCGCACACGAACTCCTCCAATCCTTCTCTGTCCAAGATAGTAATTATCCCGCGCGAGTAGCGGAGCAGCCCGGCGCGTTGCAGGATGATCGCCGCCTCGCTCACGCGCGAGCGGCGCGTGCCGAGCATCTGCGCCAGGAACTCCTGCGTCAGCCTCAGCTCGCTGCCGCCGACCCTGTCCTGGCACAGCAGCAGCCAGCGGGCGAGCCGCTCCCCCATGCTGTGGTTGCGGTTGCAGGCCGCCGTCTGCGAGACCTGTTTGAGCAGGGTGAGCGAGTAGCGCAGCAACAGGCTTTGCAGTTTGCCCCCGTGTTTCAGCTCCGCCCTAAGCGCGGCCGTCGTCATCCGCATCGCCCCGTCCGCGATCTGCACGACGGCGTGGTTCTGCGAGACGTCGTCCCCCATTACGACGGAGAGGCCGACCATCCCCTCGACCCCTATCAGGCCCACCTCCACGCTCGTCCCCTCTTCCATGTGGGTGACGAGCGAGACGACGGAGCTGCTGGGGAAATAGACGTGCCTGATGCTGCCCTCCATCTCGTAGAGGGTTTCACCCAGGCTCAGGGAGACGGGCGTCAGGCGGGGCAGCAGGCGTTGGTACTCTTTATCTGGGAGGGCGGCGAGAATCTTATTCCGGGGTGGTGACGATTTGGCGGTTTTGGGCACGGGGCGCATCTCCTTCTTGACCGGGTAGCGTGTGTGAACACAGCCGACGGCAAGAGAAGATGCCTGTGTTCGGCAAGTTCTGATGTCGAAAGTTGGATTCTGAAAGAACGGTACGGCTTAAATACGATTCCATCTTATCACGTTTTCTGCGCTATGTCGTGTTTCCGGCATGTAGTTATATGCCCACATTCGGGCATATAACCTTTACTCGCTATCGAGAGTAGGGTACACTCCCTTCATTAAGCTGTTTTCTGCTGAAATTTTAATCCTTCAGCCCTAGGCTTCAAGCCCCTACCGGGAAGCCTTCCGCTCCAGCCTTAATCTTTCCTCAGCGAGCACCCTTAATGGCGTGAACTTCAGTGGACCTCGGTTGTCTTAGCCGGGTCCAGAGTCCACACAAGGGGGCAATGCATGGAGACAACAAAGACTTGTCCAACCGTTCTGGTAGTTGATGACTCGGAAGACATCCGCGAGCTGATGCGGGTTCAACTGACGTTCCTCGGCTACCTGGTCATCGAAGCCTCGAACGGGCGGGAGGCCGTCGAGGCCGTGAGCGATAAGTGCCCCGCGCTAATCCTGATGGACATCAACATGCCCGTCCTCGACGGGCTGGGGGCGACCCGCATGATTCGCGCGATGGCGGAAATATGCGGCGTGGTGATCATCGCGTTCACCGCGCTCCAGAGCGACACGAGCCGGCTGAGCGCGCTCGCGGCGGGCTGCGACGACTACGTGCAGAAGCCGATTAACATGGGGCAACTGTCTAACCTTCTTAACCGACACCTACAAGGGAGTATTCAATGAGCACGGAACAGGCGACTATATTTTTCATCGAGCCGGACGACGACACGCGCCGACTTTTAAAGCAGGGCCTGCGGGCGAGCGGCTACAGGGTGTTGGTGGCCGAAGACCTTGAGGAGGCGCTTGAGGGCGCGGAATGCGGCCTCGCGAGGGCGGATTTAATCCTGCTCGGGCCGCTAGGCAAAAGCACCGAAGAGTCGCTCGACATCGGACGGCGGATACGCGGGCACGCGAAGCATAACGGAGACACGCCGCTGGTCGTGATGGCCGAGAAGTACGGCAAGGACGTGGAAGGCACGGACGTAAATGCCGGCGGGAATGACTGGATCTTCTACCTCGGGGAAGAACCCGACCAATTGCGTAACATGTTAGCGCGCGTCTCACCCCTTAGAGGCCGAACGTGGCAGGAGTCATGAGGTCAGCGGGACGTGGCTAATTTGTAAACAGGCGTTCGTACTCCGCCTTCGTCCTCCCGTAGCACTCGCACGACTCCACCTCAAGCCGCGCGCGGTCGAGAATCTGGATCTCGCCTCGCTTGTAGGTAATCAGCCCGGCCTCCTTCATCTTCACGGCCGCCTCCGTCACGCCCGCGCGCCTCACCCCGAGCATCACGGCGAGGTACTCGTGCGTCAGCGCCACCTCGTCAGACCCGATGCCGTCGCTCGACATCAGCAGCCAGCGGGCGAGCCGTTCCTCCAACCCGTGCAGGCGGTTGCAGGCGGCGGAGTGCGAGCCCGTGACGATGACGGTGTGGATGTAGCGGTTGAAATACTTCCTCACGCCCCTGTCGCGCTCGTAGGCGTCTTTGATCACCTCCGCCTTCACCCTGATGGCCTCCCCCGGCACCTGGCAGAAGGTCGGCATGGTCGTCGTCCCGGCGTCGAGCAGGACGGGGATGCCGCTCACGCCCTCGCGCCCGATGGTGTTGCACTCGACGGACGCGCCGTCCTGCATCGTCGTCACCATCGAGAGCAGGCAGGAGACGGGGAAGTAAAAGTGGCGGATGAACTCGCCCGGCACGATGGCGTGCTGTCCGTGGTGGAGAGAGACACGCTCGAAGTGAGGGTGCAGGGATGCGAGGCCATCGCCCGGCAAATTCGACAGCAGCAGGTTGTCCATCAACAGTTATATGGAAAAGTGCGAATTGAAGGCGGCACCCACTTTACCACGGCGGGCGCCTTAACGAATACTTCCGCGGCATCCTCTAAGTAACTTTCTTCATGCCCGCCCAGAGGACATATAGTAATTCCACAAAAAGGTTCTTTCGTGGAATCCAATGAGTTGCTGCCATTGAATCGCGCTTTTGTCTTTCTGGGGCTGTGTTGCAAGAAATGAGTTCTCGTCTATAATCAGATATCTTTTCCATCTCCCTTCTTTCGGTATCTCCTTCGTGATCCATAATTCAACTCCCTTTAAGTGGCGTCATTATGAGCCGGCCATCATTCTTCTCTGTGTCCGTTGGTACTGCCGTTATCAACTCTCGTATCGGGATCTTGAGGAGATGATGTGGGAGCGTGGGCTTTCAGTGGATCATACGACGGTCTGGAGATGGGTTCAGAGATATGCGCCTGAGATTAATAAGAGAATCAGGCCACATTTGAAACTCGCCGGCGCTTCTTATCGAATAGATGTGACTTATATCAAAGTAGGAAAGAGCTGTAAGTATCTGTATCGGGCAGTTGATTCAACAGGCAACACCATAGAGTTCATGCTCTCCGCCAAACGCGATGTATCCGCGGCAAAACGCTTCTTTAGGAAGATGATGAGAGCAGATCATAGAAGACTCCCTTTTACCATTTCAGTAGATAAGAATGCTGCTTACCCTGAGGCATTCGCCACCGCACAAGTGGAGAAAGTACTTCCTCACGACTGTAAGCTGAGGCGCGTAAAATATCTCAACAATGTGATTGAACAGGACCACAGGTTCGTCAAAAAGAAGGTGCGAGCTTCGCAATGCTTCAAACAATTTCACATTGCGGAACGAACACTTGAAGGCGTCGAAGCCATGAACATGATGAGGAAGGGACAGGTAAAAAGATTAGACAGAAGTGATACTCTGGGACTAGCGAAGTTTGTCGAGAGTCTCTTTCAACTCGCCGCATAAGGAAAACCTGCGAACGACTTCGCTTGCCTCAAAATAATTCTTGCAACACATCCCTTGTACGTCCTTGTAAAGCGTATATCCCCGCCGACCTGCTCACCGGCCTGTAGGATGCTGTACTTCTCCCGCGCCAGAACTATCGCGACGTCGCCGTAGACCCGGACGATGCGTTCCGTGACCTCGATCTTTTCGTACCGGACCCGCCCTGAGACGAGGTCATTGATCTGCTCTGCCTTCGAGCGGACGGCCCCCGTCGCAGGGGTCACCAGCGTGTAATCGTCCGCGTAGATCCGGCGTAGCGGCGCGCTATCGCCCCGGCGCAAGGCTTCCGTCCGCCGGTCATCAGTCGCGAGCACTTGGCGCCGGGCTTCGTCAACCTTACCCTTGCGGCTTGTGTTGTTTCGTGAGGTTTGACCGAAAGTAAGGGAAGATGTGACGACTAACATCACGACCACTAACAAGATAAATTTCACGCGAACTGGATTTAATGATGTGGGGGAAGAGTCATATTCGTTCATTGTTTGTCTCCAATATTCAAGCGCCTCCATTCCATACCGTTGAATACTCATCGGGCAAAGTGGCGAACCTCAATCTTCTCTCCGATGTCGATGGTGAGCATGTCTTCTGCCCCTTGGAGCGGGCCCGCATATGTTTTCCGTGTTAGAGCAATCACCCTCTCGGCGTCGGGGGCGTGAGAATAGACGGCCAATCGGGGCTTGACGCGGGCGAACAATTCACCCGCCTGTTCGGGCGTGGTGTGCTTCGCGAGGATGGCTTCCGCCACCTTAGGGTTGCTCGGGAACCAGGCCCGCACCGTCTCCGCGTCCAGCACTTCGTGGACGAGGACGTCAACGCCCTGCGCGAACCGGATCAGGTTCTCGGACACGCGGGTGTCTCCCGAGAGCACGACGGAGCGGCCGCGGTAATCAACCCGATAGCCGAACGCGGGCGTGACGGGGCTGTGATCAACCAGGAACGCGGTCACCTTAACGCCCTGTTGGTTGAAGATGACGCCTTGCTTGATGTCGTGGCTCACCACCACGATGCCGTCGCCGGGGGCTTTTTCGTCAACGTCGCGGCGCATGTGAATGTCGAAGGCGAACGCCCGCTGAAGGTGCTCCATCATGTCGCTCGTACCCTCAGGCCCCCAGACCTCAAGCGGAACCTTGCGCCCGCCGCCGACCCAACCAGTCAGCAGGAGGTCTGGAATCTGGATCACATGGTCGGAATGCAGGTGCGTTAGGAATAGCCGTCTGACCGAGCCGATGGGGACTCCGAGCTGGGCCAGGCGCAGGGTGGCGCCTCGCCCGCAGTCGAAGAGTAACCGCACGCCTCCGGCCTCGACCAGTGTGCTCGCCCCGTATTGCCGCAGGTTGACCGGCGGCCCCACGCCGGTGCCGAGAAGGACGATTTTGAGGCTGTCAGAGGAAACAGGTTGAATAATGCCGCCGCTTTGCGCGGAAATCTTTGCCCGGTCTTCTTTTTGTAGCGGCTTCACTTGGGCGGCTGCTTCAGGTGCCACGGCCAGGACGAACAGAGCGATGATGTAGGCGAGACGGCGGCGCAAGAACAATGTTTTCATGATTCCCCTTCTTTTGAACGGCTTATTACTAAGTAGGGCAATAATATGGTTGGCGCACCATCGCGGATGATGGATAAATAAAGCCTCGGTAGATGGAGAATCTCTTTACAAGAGGTCGGCTGAAATATTACGCCGTCAGCAGGTCGAACTCCGCCTTGATGACCTCGTAGCAGTCGCAGGCGTGGTCTTCCAGCGCCTCCCTGTCCAGTATCTTGATGTGCCCTCGCTTGTAGCGGATCAGTTCCTCGGCCTGGAGGATCAGGGCGGCTTCCGTCACGCCCGCCCTGCGCACGCCGAGCATCAGCGCGAGGAACTCGTGCGTGAAGGGCAGGTCCTCGCACGCGCACCTGTCCTGGCTCATCAGGAGCCACCTCGCCAGCCGCTCCGAGACCGTGTGCTTGGCGTTGCAGACGGCGACCTGCGAGGTCTGCAACAGAAGCGCCTGCGTGTAGCGCAGCAGCCTGTCGTGTAATACGCCGCCGCGGTTGAACTCGTCGAGCAGCGCCCCGACAGGCAAACGCATCGCGGCGTCATTGATCTGCACCAGCATCTCGTGCGGGGACTTATCCACGCCCAGGACGGCTGAGATGCTGACCATGCCTTCGTAGCCTACGACGCCGACCTCTACAGAGTCGCCGTCGGCCGTGTGGGAGACGAGCGAGACCATCGCCCTCTCGGGGAAGTAAACGTGCGTGATGAGCCCTCCGGCCTCCTGAATTACTTTGCCGAGGGGCAACTCGACTTGCTCTAAATGCGGGGCGAGACGCTCATAGTCTTCCGGCGGTAAGGAGGCGAGAATGTGGTTCTGAAACTGCGGTCGAGTCGTGGCGGACATCGGTTTATCCCCTATCGAGTGGTCGCGTGCGTAAAACACAGCAGACGGCACGAGGAGAAGGTCATGAAGCTCTTCCCGATGTCGAGTGTTGAGTTGTCAAAAGACCTGAAGCAATCAATATAGAAAGAGTATATACCCCCCCCCCTGCAAAATTGATACCCGACAACTGCACTCTACGGATTATGGCATCATTGTAGTGTACGAAGACGGACGGACAAAGAGGCAAGAAGTGAGCAAAATCTCACGCATTCACGGGACAAGCAGGGCGGCCGGCGGCGGAAGGTTCGTGGATAACTGATATCTCCTCCGCCGGCCTTTTATTCACCCCGACACTTTGCCGCCTGTGACCTACAAGGACTTGAAATGAATAACCAAGCCTCGCTCAACGAGCTCCCCTTCGGCCTGCTGGAACTGGACTCGGCGGGAGTCGTGGTCCGTTACAGCCCCGCCTTCGAGCAGAACCCGAAGGTCAAGTCGGGCGACATACTGGGCCGCAACTTCTTCACCGAGGTCCTGCCCGCCCCGGAGGTCAAGGAGCACCAGGGGCGCTTCCGCCTCTTCATGGCAGAGGGGCAGACGAGGGACCAGTTCAGCACGACGTTCCAGTCCGAAGAGGGTCAGGTCAAGGTTCAGATCCTGCTGGCCCTGATCACGGAGAAGTCCGAGCAGGGGAGTGAGCGCCTGGCACTCGTCCGCATCATGCCGGAGCCGGACGGGGAGGCCCATTAAGCCTGCGCGGCATAGGTTTCAGTCTGTAGTCCGCTAGCCACTCTCTACTACGTACTGATGGGTTCGTTAACGTACAGACCGCCCTTCGTTCGCCCGCTATAGTCCGGGCGGCCCCCCACGTTAAGTCAGCAGACCGATAATGCTTTCCGGCGTCCAAGACTTCCGTCCCGTGTCGCCGGGCGGCGCTTTTCACCACGTGGCTCGTGCCCGCACGTGCGGCGGACACTTCACAAGGGGAGACTAAAATGTCAGACAGAACTTTTGAAATGAAGAGTGGCGGCGGTAGCGGCGGCGGCGGGAAACAAGGCGGCGGCTCCGGCGGCGGCAAGGGCGGCGGGGGCGGTGGCCAGAAGGGCGGCGGCTCCGGCGGTGGGGGCGGTAAGAAAGGCGGCGGCTCCGGCGGCGGCGGTAAGTCCGGCGGGCGCTAGGGGCCATTAAAACTGAGTTACGACGGAGGGGCGCGGGCTTAATGAGTCCGCGCCCCTCTGTCATTTTTTGGCGAGAGACCCTGTGCGGATATTGCCGGCGCCTTCGCACGTCCTCAATTTCGCCTCGGCCGAGTGGCGGCCCCTGGAGGAAGGGGAGGGGGTGCGCTAGGAGTTGCTCAGGTCGGCGAAGTAAGCGTTTAACTTCGAAGTGATTAGGGGGCGGAGTGTGCTATACTCGCGCCCTCGCATAATCCTGTAAAGTGAACTTGAGGCGGCGCGGGCGTTTCAGTCCGCGCCGCCTCCTTTCGAGCCTGGGAGGGTCTCATGTATCAGCATACGGTCCTCGTGGCCGAAGACTCCGACGACCTCCGTGCGCTGATGAAGACGGTGCTCCAGATGAAGGGCTACCGCGTGACGGAGGCCGCGGACGGCCGGCAGGCGGTGGAGAGCGCCTTACTGGAACACCCCGACCTCATCCTGATGGACCTGAGCATGCCTGTGATGGACGGGTGGGAGGCCACCCGGCAACTGCGGCGGTACGAGCTGACGCGCGAGGTCCCGATCGTCGCGGTCTCCGCCCACTGCCGCGAAGAGCAGCGGGAACTGGCCATCAGTGCCGGCTGCGACGAGTGCATCCCGAAGCCCGTGGACTACGAGGCGCTCGACCGGATGCTCGCCAGACTCCTCGTCATACACTGACATCACGCGCGGCGCAATTCCCGGCAGGCGGACGGCCATGTGCTTGACAGAATACTCTCGGATCTTTTGACGGCGCACTGACTGCGCCGACACCTTCCCGGACTTACTGCGCGCCCGTTTCCCGTTCGCCCCCCTCACCCGCGCGCAGCAGCATGCGCTTGGCCTTGTCGAGCGCGGGCGTCTCGTCCAGCACTGGCCCCAGGGCGTCCAAGATTTCATTTTGCGCCGGGGCTTTAATTCTCGTCAGCACGTTCAGGAGTTTCGGCACGCGGCGCAGGCCTTGTACGACGTAGAGGGCGATTCTCTCGGCCTCCACGGAGTCGTGGCCCCCTCTGATGAACACTTCCACGAGCCTGATGCGCGCCGTCTCGAAGACGTCGAACTCCAGGCTCGGGTCCGTCTTCGCCGGCTCGTTCTCGGAAGTGTCCGACCGCCTCATCCGCTGTCACGCCCTCCGCCCGCGGCCTTTCATTCGCTCACCGGGGCGCCGTCCCCGAAGTATTCGCCGCGGGCCGGTAGGCGCCCTCCCACCCTGTGCCGCCGCAGCGCGCGCACGGCTCCCCTGGTGCCTCTTCGCGCCTCCCGGTGCACAGGCAGTCGGGACATTTCTGCGCGGGCCGGGACACCGGGAGGGAACCTTTACCCATGCACACGTGGCACCTCCCGTAGGCGCCCTCCTTGCCCCTGCCGTGGCGCCAGGCGCACGTCTCCACCCCGTAACCGCCCCCGACCGCACTCATGCCTCGTCTGCCTCCCTTGCCCCCTCCGGCGTGACGATTCAGCGCAGGAGATAAAAGACCGCGCCCGCGATCAGTGCCAAAAGAACCAGCGCCCCGCCGAACGTCACGATAACCCGCTCGTTCTCACCCATGATCTAACCCCCTTGATTCACGGCCCCGTTCACTCACTCACCAGATTTCTCCCGCGGCTGTAACTCTTTACCGGGCTTGAAGCGGACCACGCGGCCGGTGGGGATCTGGGCCGCCTCACCCGTCTTAGGATTGCGCGCCACCCCAGTCTTGCGCGGCCTGACCGTGAAGACCCCGAAGCCGCGCAGCTCTATTCTATCGCCGCGCGCCAGCGCGCCCTTCAGCGAATGAAGGAAGGCTTCGTAGACCAACTCGGCCTTGTCCCTGGAGACCCCAGACCTCTCGATGAGACGCTTCACTATGTCGCCTTTTACCAAGTATTCGGACCCCCGCCCCTCCAGGACTATTCGGCGCCTTTACCCCTCGCGGCGCGTTCCGTTGCCGTCGCCATGCGCACCACGACCGTAGCGTCGGGCCTGCGCTCGAAGGCCAGCACGTCCCCGTCGCGCGCCCCGAGCGCCCTGACGACCGGCGCGGGCAGCCTGCCGCGCATGACCGGCCCCTCGTCGCGGACCGTGGTGAAAGCAATCACTTCGGCCACTTTGTCGGTCTTCTTTGCCATCGAAGTACCCCAATAATTCAGTCGGGCGCGTTCAGGCGAGGGGCGGGGCCGGCGTCTGCATCCGCCGCCCCGCCCCGGGTGACAGCGGGGCGCCAAATCCTATCAAGAAATGCGCCCCAGCCGTCAGCGCGACTCACCCTCTTCGGGTGAGTCATGCCGCTGCATAATATACCGGGAAGGAGGTCGGGCCAACTCGTAAGCGCCGATCTTCGGGGGCGCCGTCGGGGGGGGGACATCGCCCTCCGCCCCCGCGCCACCTCACTTGCGGGACTCGAGGAGCCTGGCGACACTGTCGGCAATGGCGGCGAGGCGGAAGGGCTTCAGCAGGCATCCGAACGCGCCCCTCTTCATCAGCCGCTCTGAGCGGTCCCGATCGGCGGCGCCCGTGATGAAGATCACGGGCGTCCTCGGCCGGTAAGCCTTAATAAGCCCGAGCAGGTCTTCGCCGCTCATCCCGGGCATCGAGATGTCGGTGATGACCGCGTCGTAGTCCTGCTCCTGCAACCGCGCCAGGGCCTCCTCGGCCGTCCCCGCCGTGTGGCACACGTGCTCCTCCGAAAAGGGCTCGGAAAGCGCCTCGCGGATCGTCTCGTCGTCGTCCATGATTAGGAGTGCTGCCAGGAATAGCCTCCCGGGGTCAGGAAGTCTTAAAGCATAGGAATCAATAACGAAGCGGCTAAATAGGTCAGGCCTCAAAGCGTATAGCTAAACGGTCCCCTCTTCAACAGCGGCCCGCTCCGGGTGACGGTCAAACAGACTGACCAGGGGCCTTCAATCTGACGGCCCCTCCTTCCGGCGCCGCCCGCCGTCTCGCCGGCGAGGGCAAAATACTCAATAAAGTTCAGACTTTTTGTTGCGACAGAGTACGGCACGAGCCTTGCCGTAGTGCGGGGGTCGGCCGCATCGCGCCCGCCCTTATCAAGCAGGTCAGCTATACCATCCCCCATCGTTAGGAAACGTAAATGTCACGACGTAAACACTCCCCCGTCCGGACGAGGCTGGCTTCAGTTGCCCTGGCCATCTCTCTCGCCGGCGGCATCATGGTCGGAGACTTCGCCCCCCGCAGGGTCGGTGCCCAAACCACTATCGCAGCTAACAATAAAATATCGGACGACCTCCGGCAGAAGGCCAGCGGCCCTAACTCCGGTGACAGGGTCAGCGTCATCATCCAGCCCTCCGGCTCGTGGGGCACTTCCATAGACTCGGACGTCAAGTACAACGGCGGCACCGTCACCAAAACCTTCAGGAACTTCAACGCCCGCACGGTCAACATCTCCGCGAAGGCGGCCGCTGCTTTAGCCGCGCGTGCGGACGTCAAGTTCATTTCCCTCGACAGGGAGGTCGACTCGCTCGGCCACGTCTCGACGACGACCGGCGCGGAGGCCGTGCGCAAGCAGACCACCACCACGCTGCTCGGCGGCACGCAGACCACGACGCTCGACGGCACGGGCGTCGGCATAGCCGTCCTCGACTCCGGCATCGCCGCGGGCCACGTCGACTTCCTCGACCGCAGCAACGGCCTGCGCGTCGTCGTGAGCCGCGACTTCACGGGCGAGAACCGCACGGACGACCCCTACGGGCACGGCACGCACGTCGCCTCCATCGCCGCCGGCAACGGCCGCATCTCCAACGCCGCCTACGTCGGCATCGCCCCGAACGCCAAGATCGTCAACCTGCGCGTCTTGAACTCGCAGGGCAGGGGCACGGCCTCGGGCCTGCTCGCGGCGATAGACTGGATCCTGTCGAACCGCACGGCCTACAACATCCGCGTGGCCAACATGAGCATCGGGATGGCCGCGATCGAATCTTACAAGAACGACCCCGTCTGCAAGGCCGTGCGCAGCCTCGTCGATGCCGGCGTGGTCGTCACGGCCGCCGCCGGCAACAACGGCAAGGACGGCTCCGGCCAGAAGGTCTACGGCCAAATCCACTCGCCCGGCAACGAGCCGTCGGCCCTGACGGTCGGGGCCTCCAACAGCTTCGGCACCGACGCGCGCGGCGACGACCATGTCACGACCTACAGCTCTCGGGGGCCGACCCGCAGCTACTCGACGGACGCTTACGGCGTCAAGCACTACGACAACCTGATCAAGCCGGAGATCGTGGCCCCCGGCAACAAGCTCATCTACGCGCAGGCGCCCGGAAACCTGATCGTCACGCAGAACCCGCAGTTGGATGCGCAGGTCAGCCCCGTCGACAGCCGCGAAATGATGTACATGAACGGCACGTCGATGAGCGCGCCGGTGGCGGCGGGCGCGGCCGCGCTGCTGTTCCAGGCCAACCCGAAGCTGACGCCCAACATGGTCAAAGTGCTCCTGATGTACACGGCGCAGCCTTTGGCGGGCTACAACATGTTCGAGCAGGGCGCTGGGCAGCTCAACATCGAGGGCGCCGTGAGGGTGGCGAAGCTCGTCCGCACGGACCTTCTGTCTAGCCTGCTCTCGCCCCTGCTCGGCTCGTCCCTGCTGACGACGAGCACCCCGCCCAGCCCGCAGACTTCACTCGCCGGCCACACGTTCTCCTGGTCGCGGGGCATTATCATCAATCAGACCTACGCCACTGGGACCGACCTGATCACCAAGTACCAGAAGGTCTACGGCCTGGGCGTGCTCCTGGGCGACGGGGTGCTGCTCGGCGACGGCGTGCTCCTCGGCGACGCGACGAAGATGTCGGGAGGCGTCCTCTTGGGCGACGCCGTCAGGACGAGCGCCGGCGTGCTCCTGGGCGACGGAATAGTCTTCGTCAAGACGGGCGTCCTGCTCGGCGACGGCGTGCTCCTGGGCGACGGGGTCCTTTTAGGCGACGGCGTGCTCTTGGGCGACGGCACGCTCCTCGGCGACGGCGTGCTGCTCGGCGACTTCACCCTCCAGGCGCAGTCCGCGGCCATAGAAGGCGACAGCTCCGCCACCATGCCTTTACATGTCGACTCAGGAGTTGATTACTTAGGCTACTGAAGCAAACACCTCAGTATTTAAGATCAACTCTATCCCCCGGAGAAACGACATGACGCCGCAAGAATCCACCCAGTCCATGACTGCCCTGATGGGCGCGGTCATGGCCGAGACGCCGTACCTGCCCGAGGCGGACGTCACTGTCTCGGTCGAGGAACTGACAGAAGAGTATCGCAACGAGGTCCTGGACTTCCTGGCCGAGCGCCCCGTCCACACCGTCTGCCTCGCGGGCTTCATCCGCGACAACGGATTGGTGAGCCCCCACAACCGCGGCACCTTTTACGGCTGCCGCAACTCCGAGGGCCGCCTCGAAGGCGTCGCGCTCATCGGGCACGCCACTCTCATCGAAGCTCGCACGCGCCGCGCCATGCGCGAGTTCGCACTCGTCGCGCAAGCCTACCCGCGTACACACATGATCCTCGGCGAGCGCGAGAAGGTCGAGCAGTTCTGGGACTCTTACGCAGACGACGGGCAGCAGATGCGCCTCGCGTGCCGGGAGACGCTCTTCGAGGTGACCCAGGCGATGGAGGTCCGCGAGGAGGTCGAGGGCCTGCGCCATGCGACGATTGACGACCTCGACCAGGTCGCCCCGGCCCAAGCCGCCATGGCCGAGTACGAGAGCGGGGTGAACCCGCTGGAGAGTGACCCGGAAGGCTTCCGCGCCCGCTGCGCCCGGCGCATAGAGATGGGGCGCGTGCTGGTCCTCGTGAAGGACGGGAAACTAGTCTTCAAGGCGGACGTCATGGCCGACACCCCCGAGGTGATCTACCTGGAAGGCGTGTGGGTCAGCCCCTCGGAGCGAGGCAAAGGTATAGGCCGCAAGTGCCTGCGGCAGGTCTGCCGCGACCTCCTGCTGCACACGAGGGCGGTCTGCGTGCTGGTGAACGAAGAGAGCGAGAGGGCCCACACCTTCTACCGGATGTGCAACTTCAAGAAGAAGGCCGTCTACGACACCATCTTCCTCCAACTCGACCGCTCCCCTGAGTCTGGCGAGAGGCCGCAGTAAGGGTAACGAGTCAGTGACCGCGCCCGCGGCTCGAAAGAACACTTCACCCCGTCCGAATCCTCCACCCGCGAGGGCGACGCCGGGCGCGCCTCTTTGATCAGGCCCGCCATCCTCACCGTGAACACTAGACAAGGACACGAAGGGGGCGGCGCGGCATGCACGGCGCCGGGTTCTTAGAGAAAACCGTATCCCCGGGCGGCCGTCGTTTGCTATATTTCGGGAAGGACGGCCCTGAGAAGCGTCCGCCACGGGCTGTCCTGCCCGGAAGTCAAACCTTCATTAGCCGACCCCAATGTTTTCACTGAAAAGTCGTGCGCACCGTCACGAGGCCGCCCGGGCGGAACAGGAGCCGTCCGAAAAGTCGGCCCTGGAAGCCGCCGGGCGCAGGATCAAAGAGCTTTCACTCCGCGTCGAGGAGCTGGAGGCCCTCAACCGGGAGCTCGTGGAGAGCGAGCGCCGCCTGCGCCAACTGGCCTACGCCGACTCGCTGACGGGGCTCAACAACCGCGCCCTCTTCATAGACCACCTCAACCTGGCCGTCCAGCGAGCGCTGCGCTACGAGGACTACAGGTACGCCGTCCTCTTCATAGACCTCGACCGCTTCAAGCAGGTCAACGACAGCCTCGGCCACACCTGCGGCGACCTTCTCCTCACGACCGTCGCCAACCGGCTGCAGGGCGGCCTGCGCCGGGTGGACGTCATCGCGCGCCTCGGCGGCGACGAGTTCGCCGTCCTCATCGACCACGTGAAAAGGCCGAGCGACCCCGTCGTCGTCGCGGAGACAGTGCAGCAGCAGATAGCGGCGCCCGTGGAACTGGACGGCCACCAGGTCTTCCCGACGGCCAGCATCGGCATCGCGCTGGGCGACCGCAGGTACGAGAGGGCCGAAGACGTCATGCGTGACGCCGACACGGCCATGCACCGCGCCAAGAAGGCGGGCCGGGCGCGTGCCGAGCTGTTCGACCGGAGCATGCACGCGCAGGCCGTCTCCGACCTGCAGATGAGTGGCGAGTTGAAGAGGGCCGTCGAGCGCGCCGAGTTCCGCAACTATTACCAGCCGATAGTTAACCTCAGGACGGGCGAGCTTATGGGCTTCGAGGCCCTCGTCAGGTGGGAGCACCCGGAGCGGGGGCTGGTCCCGCCGGCCGAGTTCATCCCGCTCGCGGAAGACACCGGAATGATTATCCCCGTCGGCTTCTTCGTGCTGGAGGAGGCGTGCAACCAGCTCCGCCGGTGGCAGGAGGAGTTCCCCGGGTGCCGCGAACTTACGGTGAGCGTCAACCTTTCCGGCAGGCAGATGAACCACTCGGAGCTGGTGAGGGAGGTCGCCGCGATCATCGCGAAGACAGGCGTGGACCCGCGGTGCCTGAAGCTGGAGATCACGGAGAGCGTGGTGATGGAGGACGCGGCCAGGGCCACCACGATCCTTAAAGAGTTGCGCTCGCTCGGCGTGCGCCTCGGGATAGACGACTTCGGGACCGGGTACTCTTCCTTGAGCTACCTGCGCGGCTTCCCCGTGGACGTCCTCAAAATTGACCGCTCGTTCGTCAGCCGGATCAGCATGGACAGGGACGACTACGAATTGGTCCGCACTATAGTGAACCTCGCACACCTCCTGAAGATGGAGGTCGTGGCCGAGGGGATAGAGACGACCAACCAGCAGATCCTGCTCAGGACGCTCAAATGTGAATACGGGCAGGGCTACCTGTACTCGAAGCCCATGAGCGCGGGCGACGCGGACGCCTTCATCCGGGAGAGGAACCGCGCCGAAGTCCTTCTGCCCTCGGCCGTACTGCTAGGTTGAGAGCGGGCGCCTGCGGGAAACCGGCGCTCATCCCAGGAAGCGGGTCAGCAGGTTCTGTAACTCGTCCGCGTCGGTCGGCTTCGCGGTGTACTCGTCGCACCCGGCCTCTATGGCGGCCTCCCTGAAGCCGTAAGTGTCGTAGGCCGTGATCGCCACGATGAACGGCCCCCGCCCCCGCACGCCTTCGCGGACGCGCCGCGCCACGGTCAGGCCGTCGAAGACGGGCAGCGCCAGGTCGAGGAGTATCAGGTCGGGGCGCTCGCGCGCGGCCGCCTCTACCGCCTCCCGGCCGTCCTTCGCCTCCAAGACGTGGTGGCCCATTCTCTCTGCCACCTGCCTCATCAGCAGGCGGTGCTCTTCGAAATCATCCGCGATCAGAACAATCATTCCGGGCAGTCGGGCTCCTGGAGAAATATCATTCCGAAATAGAAGACGGGGCGACCGCGCGGGTCGCTGCGAGGCGGGGAGAACTGCCGTGCGGGCGCACCCGCAGGGGCAGACAGTCCGGGACTTAAAAGGGGAATCGGGCCGACCGGCAATATAGAGTAATTAGACAGTGGGTGTCTATGCCCGTCCCGAGCTTGTGGTAGGAAAACTCCCCTTAATCTCCGCCGCCGGCGAAGCGTAGGAAGTCTTCGACCAGACAGGGGTCGAGTTCGCGCCCCGCCATCGCTCCGAGAGTATCAAGCGCCTCACGCTTCGTCAGCGTCGGCTTATAGGAGCGTCTGGACCTGAGCGAAGTGTAAACGTCAACGATAGAGACGAGTCGCGCCGTAAATGGAATGGCCACGCCCTTGAGGCCCTCAGGGTATCCCCCGCCGTCCCACCTCTCGTGGTGGTAGAGAACAATCTGAAGAACGGTCTCGGTCACGGATGGAAGTTTCGCCAGCACCTGAGCGCCGTAGAGAGGGTGGCCGGAGATCATGGACCGCTCCTCGTCCGTGAGCGGCCCCGGTTTTAACAGGACAGACTTCGCGACGAGGTATTTGCCGAAGTCGTGCAGGTGGGCGCCGAGTTGTATCTCGTCGAGCCCGGGGTCGTCGGGGTCGGCCCGCGACAGGACCGCGCGGGCGAAGGAGCGCGTCAGCGTGGCCGTCGCGTGGCCGTGCGGGTGGACGTGGCGGTAAATCTCCGGCTGCTCCTCCTGCCCCAGGGCCGCGGCCGCCGCGAGCACCGAACGGATTACACGCTGGCGGGCCGCGGCGACACTGCCGCCCGCCGGTAAGAAGGGGTGCGATAGGGGAATCATGGGTCTGCCTCTCGTCTAGTATTTACTCGGAACGCTCGCTCTTTACTCGCGCCGCACGCAAACGCTAGGGAAGTAGGTGGACCCTTGGGGCTGCTACCGTGAGATTACGACTGGGGAAAGTAACCGCCGACAACTACTTCACTGGCCCAGAAAATAAGCCCAATCCCGGTGAGGAAAGTTGGGATTTCATTACGCCGGGGTTGTCGTGGAATTATAAAACGTGGGAAGTCATGAATGATCGATAGTCCCGCAAAGAACTCCTTTACATGGGCGGGGCCCCACGAGTTGACCGCCGCTCCACCTACGTAAGGAGTGCGTCCATTACCGCCTCGAAGTCTTCACTGATCACCCCCGGCCAGCCCGGCGAACTTCTTCGGCTCACCCCGGTTCAAGCCCCGCCCGCCCCGACGCCTTCAATAATGGCCATGCAGACGAACTGTTTTGCCGCCACATTGCGCGTTAAAGGGTAGAGGTGGAGATAGCGACTTCGCCTCAAAAGGCTGGCCCCTACGGCAGCGCCAAGGCCCTGCAAATATCCTCACAGAACCCTTCTACAAAACACAACATTCGTTCTTGACAACAGTTGTTATAACAGCTATACTCCTTCCTGTGATGGCGAAACTGCAAAAAGAGCTGAAGCAGACGAAGCCCTTCACGAGCTTGGAGGAGGAAGTCCTCCTCAACCTCGCGCGCACGGCCGAGCACGTGAGCGCACACTTCGCCGGGGTCCTGAAGAGCGCCGACCTGACCCCGACGCAGTACAACGCCCTGCGGATCTTGCGCGGCGCCGGGGAGGAGGGGCTCACCTGCGGCGAGATCGGCGAGCGGATGGTGACGCGCGAATCCGACATCACTCGCCTGCTCGACCGTCTGGGGAAGAGGAACCTCATCAAGCGGGAGCGACCGGAGACGAACCGCCGCATCGTCATCACGAGGATCACGGACGTGGGGCTCGGCCTGCTCGCGGAGCTCGACGGCCCCGTGCAGGAGGCCAACCGTGCGGCGGCCGGTCATCTCGGCAGGCAGCGGCTGAAGACGCTCAACGAACTGCTGGAAGAGCTGCGGGGCAACGGCGACTAAAATTTTTGCCCTAACAGTTGTTATAACGAATTTAGGTATAACAAAGGTGGTGTGGTGATGGAAAACATAACCAGGCGACTCCCGACTTACTTCATCTCGCACGGCGGCGGCCCCTGGCCGTGGCTCAAAGACCAGATGCCGGGCATGTTCGACAACCTCGAGGCCTCGCTCAGTGACATGCCCCGCCAGTTGGGCACGACCCCGAAGGCCGTGCTGATGGTCTCGGGCCACTGGGAGGAGCGCGACTTCACGGTGATGTCGGCCCCCCGGCCGCCGATGCTCTACGACTACTCGGGCTTCCCCGCGTTCACCTACCAGATCAAATACCCGGCTCCGGGCTCGCCCGAGGTCGCCACTCGCGTGCAGGAGCTGCTGCGCGGCGCGGGCTTCGCGGCCCCGGCCGACGACCGGCGCGGCTACGACCACGGCACGTTCGCGCCGCTCAAGGCCATCTACCCCGAGGCCGACGTGCCAGTGCTTCAGCTCTCCATCAGGAGCGACTACGACGTGGACGCCCACCTCGCCGTCGGGCGCGCGCTCGCTCCCCTGCGCGACGAGGGCGTGCTCATCGTCGGGAGCGGCCTGAGCTACCACAACCTGCGCCGCCTCGGCACCGCCGGGCAGCACCCGTCGCGCGAGTTCGACGCCTGGCTGACCGGGGCGGTCTGCCGCTCAATCGGCGAGGAGAGGAGCGCGTTGCTCCGCGGGTGGACTGACGCTCCTTCGGCGCGGCTGGCGCACCCGGATGAGGACCACCTGATCCCGCTGATGGTGGCGGTCGGGGCGGCCGAGGGTGAGGCGGGCGAGTCCGTCTACCACGAGGAC
>Ga0196962_10000333_pt1 | contig 21362 bp, 18 predicted proteins | sample S3v_20metaG_FD_183186 | JGI IMG/M metagenome (GOLD analysis project Ga0196962, IMG submission 183186) | Soil microbial communities from Anza Borrego desert, Southern California, United States - S3+v_20 | ecosystem: Environmental > Terrestrial > Soil > Desert | place: USA: California | collected...
TCACGGTGCCGCCCCAGAACGGTTCGGTGCCGATCAGCCGGTATCCGCCCGGCGACCAGGGCGAGCCTGCGGCCGGCCCGGGCGCCGGCGCTTCCGGAGGCGTCGGCTCGCCGGGCGGAACCGCAGCCGGGGGCGCCTCGGCCGCGCCATTGCCGGCGGCGGCATCCTGCGGCTCGTCCGCCGCCGAGGGCGCCGGCGGCTGATCCTGGCAGGCCGCCAGGGCAAGGGCGGCGGCGATCGCGATAGGGACCTTCATGCGGACCTCCTGGCCTCGAACCGGGCCGAGCGGCGGCTTGCCGGCACGACGGCCGCGCTAGCGGAACTGGCAGACGAGGCCGGCCCACAGGGCGACGACCCGCCTGCCCTCCTCGTCGAGAACGCCGCCGACGCCGCCAATGTCGAACTCCGGGCCGAGCGTCGACGTCTCGTCCACCTCGCTGCCGCCGAGCGCGCTTCGCGGCGTTCCGACGGCGATTCCGCCGGCGGTCCGAAGCGCCGGCTCGCCCTCGCCCAGCGACCAGCCGGCGAGCCGGCCGTCCTGGAAGCTCAGCGACAGCGCGCCGAAGTTGACGAACTCCATCGGCCCTTCGCCGCATTCGTCGTTGCGCTGGGTGCCGGTCGGAGCGCCGAAGGCCGCCGTCGCCGCCGCGACCGCGTCGGCGCGCGCCATTCCGAAGGCGATATCGGGCTCGATGCCGTCGCCGGCGAGGATGGGCGCATCGGCGGCGGGAAGGGCCACCGGCGCGGGCGCTTCGGCAGCCGCATTGCCGGCCCCGGGCGATGCCGTCGCCGCCGGCGGGGGAGCGGAGGCGCCGTTGTCCGGCGCTGGCTCGGCCTGGCCGCTGCAGCCGAGGAGGACCGAAGCGCCCGCAACGAGCGTGAATCCCAGGCGTGAGAGCATCGCCCCTCCTCTCGGCCGTCCGGCGCGCTTCACCGCCCGTTTCCGGCTCGCCGAATGATCCGGGCAAGCCGCGAGCGAGTCAAGTTGCCCGAGGCACGCGGGGATGGGTCGGCGGCGGCGGCGCGCGTCGGGTGCCCCCATAAGGGCGACGAGCGGAGCCGATGACGGCAACGCCGCTCGCCCGCCGCTCGTTGGTTGCGACGAAGCGGGAGGGCGCAGTGGAGTATTGTGCCATGAATAAGCTTCTTCTCGCGATGACGGCGCTGGCGGCTGCCGCGCCTGCCGCCGCCCAATATCCCTATCAGGCGAACCGCGATTTCGATGTGCGCGGAGGCGCCGCGCTGAGCCAGCGGATCGCCGAGCTCGAGAGCCGCTACGAGGCCGGCGTCCAGCAGGGCCTGATCGACCGCGGCGAGCGGCGCATGCTTCGCCGCCAGCTGGTCGACCTCAGGCAGCTGGAGCGGCAATATGCCTATAACGGCTTCACCGCCCAGGAGCGCGACGACCTTCGCCAGCGCATCCGATCGGCCCGACAGCAGCTGCGCGTGGCCGACAACGGCCGCTTCGACCGCGACAGGCGCTACGGCAGCTGGGACGAGGACGACCGCGACACGCGCTACGGCAGGTGGGACGACGACCAGCGTTATCATGGTCAGGGCGGCCCCTACGAGGCCGAGACCTGCGAGCGCCGCGGCGGCATCGCCGGGCTGTTCCAGAGCCTGATCGGCGACGACGACGACGATTGCGGTCTTCGCGTCGGCCAGCGAGTCTCGGGCAACCTCTACGGCGTGCCCTACGCCTACCGGAACCAGTTCCGCGACGGCAACGGAGTATATTACCGCTGGGACGGCCGGACGGTCTACCAGATCGACGCCCGAAGCCACACGGTGGTGCGCGCCTACCCGCTCAACGACTGAAGCGGCTGACGCCACCCGCGACGAGACGCCCCGGCCGGACCGGCCGGGGCGCTTCGCGCGTGCCCCCGGGCACCGCTCCGCCGAACTGGCGGCGGCCAGGGATCAGGAACCCTGAGTCAAAGTGAGGCCGTTGCCGTCGGGATCGTCGAAGAAGGCGACCCTGGCGCTGCCGTCGGGCGAGGTCCAGATGCCGAGCTCGTCCTGGCCCATGCCTTCGTAGCGGTTCGTGGCGACCCCCTTCGCCGCCAGCGCCTCGACCGCCGCCCGGATGTCCGGCACCTCCCAGCCGAGCACCGGATGGAGCGAGGCGACATGGTCGGGAACCTCGGTCAGGCGCAGCCTCGCTCCGGCGAGGTCGAACAAGGCGGCGAAATCGTCGCCCGGCAGGCGCCGCAGGCCGAGCGTCTCCCCGTAAAAGCCTTCCGCCACCTTGCGGTCGCGGGTGATGATGAGAGCGACTGGGCGGGCATCGGCGAGGGTCATGGCGGGGTTCCTAATGGAAACGTGGGCGATGGAGGATCATGGCCGCGGCGGCGCGGCGAAGTCCATCGCCCGAACGGGTGATTGCGGCGATCGGGCCTGAGCGGGTGAGGCTCCGGATTGTCCAGCCCCGCTCATTTCCGCCAGGTCCGAACGGCCCACCACAGCGCGAGCAGCGCCGCCGCGGCCAAGGCCAGGGTGGACAAGGCCAGCAAGGTCACCGCGCTGTCGCTGTAGACGATGCTGTCGGCGGGGTCGAAGTAGCGGCCCTCCTCGTTATAGGGCAAGTCCGCCCGCCGGAGCCAGGCGACGGCGGACAGCAGCGCCAGCGCGGCCAGCAGCAGGGCGAGGGCGAGCACCAGACCCTTCTTCATCGGGCCCATCCTAGCGCATCTGCCGCCGACATCACATCAGCCGCGCAGTGCCGGAGACCCGGACGCTGCCGCCCGGCTCGCCGCTGAGCTGGACGAGGAGCCGGCTCGGCATGCCCATGTCCTCGCCCTGCCGGATCTCGATCGCTCCGCCATGGGGCCAGCCGAGGTCGCGAAGATAGCCGCCCAGCGCCGCCGCCGCCGCGCCGGTGGCCGGGTCCTCGTAGACGCCGCCGGAAGCGAAGGCGTTGCGCGCATGGAAGAGCCGCCCGGTCTCGGCGTGGAGGAGGGCGATCGTGACCAGTCCGGCCGAGTCCATCAGCGCCCGGCCCGAGCCGAGATCGTAGCTCATGGCGGCGAGCCGCTCGCGCTCGCGGAGCGCGATCAGGAGGTGATCGACGCCGGCATTGGCGATGGCCGGCGGAAGGCGCGGGTCGAGGTCGGCGGGAACGAGCGAGAACAGGTCGAGCGCCTCGGCGAGCAAGGCTTCCGGGACCGCGCGGCTCGAGGTCGGCGGCGACTGCAGGGCGGCCGCGATCGCCGCTCCGGCCTCGGCCTCGACTCCGATCTCGCCGCGGTTGAGGCGAAGCGCGAAGGCGCCGTCGCCTTCGCTCAGCGCCAGCGCGGCGCCGAGCGCGATGGTGGCGTGGCCGCAGAAATCGACCTCCGCTTCGGGCGCGAAATAGCGCACCCGCCACTTGCCGTCCTCGGGCGCGGCGAAGGCGGTCTCGGAAAAGCCGATCTCGGCGGCGAGGCGCTGCATGGCCTCGGGCTCGGGCAGCCGGTCGCAGAGCGCGACTCCGGCCGGATTGCCGCCCGTCTCGCCGAGCGAGAAGGCGGCGATCCTCGAGATCCGCATGGCCATGTCCGCTCCTCCGATCGCGCCGGCGCGGCGGCGCCCCGACACCTGGGCGAGGGCGCGTCCCGCCCGCGGCCAACCCCGGTACCGCCCCGCCTCCTCCCGGTCAAAGCCGCGCGAGGCGCCGCTTTCCAAGGGGAAGGCGGGCCCCGGATCAAGTCCGGGCGACGGATGCGGGACCAAGTCAGATGACCCCCGGCTCAACGCCTCGATCCCGGCCCGGCCAGGTTGAGCGCCGCGGCGGCGCGGATCAGCGCCTTGAACGCGGCTTCGTCGACCGGGTCGCCCTCGCTGAGGTCGATGGCCCGGCGGGTGTTGCCTTCGAGGCCGGCGTTGAACAGGCCCGAGGGGTCGGGGAGCGCGGCGCCGCGGGCGAAGGTGAGCTTCACCTTGTCGCGGTAGGTCTCGCCGGTGCACAGGATCCCGGCATGCGACCAGACCGGGACTCCCGAGGGGTTCGAAGGCTTGCGCCACTTGACCTCCTCGACCGCTTCCGGATCGGCCTCCCGGACGAGCCTGCGGACGAGGGCGAGAATCTCGCCGCGCCAGTCGCCGAGTGCGGCGATCCTGGCGTCGATCAGCCGCGAGGGAGTCTCGTCCCGCGGCGCTTCCGCCGGCTTTCCCGCGCTCATTCGCCCTCCTCCGCCTGCCGGAAGCTCAGCTGGTAATCGACGGGATCGAGGCCGGGTTCGTCCTCGAACTCGACGACGAAGCGAAGATCGGGGAAGTCGGCGCGAAGCTTCACCTCATATATCTCCTTCAGGACCCGCCCCAGATAGCGCAATTGAGCCTCGGCGGCCTGCTCGCCGAAATGGATGTCGCCGATGTGGAGGTGGTTCATCACCCGCTCCACCGAGGCCCGGCTGCTCCCTTCTCCGCTCTCGAAGCCGCGCAGGGCGCCCTCCGAGAAGCCCTCGCGAAGCACATAGCCCTCGAAGCGCACGAAGCGCGGCCAGAAGATCAGGCTGTAGCCGACCGCGAGCGGATAATTGCCGACGCAGCCGATCCAGCCCTCGGCCGAGATTCCGGCGCCGTCGTTCCAGAGCCGGATCTCGGGGATGAGTTGGTCGAAGTCGGTCCGCTCGTCGCTCATCGTCTCCTCCGCCGGTTGGAACGAAGCGCTCGCCGCCCTCGCAGCCGCTCGCCGGGCAAACACGTTCGCCGATAAGCAGGACGGCAACCGATGAACAGGGGCGGCGCAGCGACTGAAACCGGCGGCGCGCTCATGCCGGCGGCTTCCCCTTGGCGAGGCGGGCCATCCTGGCGCGGCGGGCGATGCGCGCGAACGCCTCGATCGAATAAGCCGGCCCGGCGGGGCGCGGAGCCGTCGGGTCGGCGGAAGTTGATGGCGCGGAAGTGGATGAAGCTGACGAAGCTGACGGTTGCCATGTCCGCCCGGAAGTTGATGACCTCGAGCAGGTCGAGGGCTGCGCTGCAGGCGTCCGAGCGAGGGCGGCGTCCCAGGCGGCGCGGAAGCTCGCGGCGTCGGCCCGGCGGTAGAGCCTGTAGGCCGCTTCCGGCGACTTGCCGACGCGCCGGCAGGCCTCCAGCACGCAGCGGCAACCGGCGAGCGCGGCGATGAACGCGCGCTGCCGAGCCGGAGTCCAGCCGTCGCGGCGGAAGCGGACGGGCACGGCCTCGAATCGGAGTGAGGCGGGCGCCGCGGCAGGGGCGGCGGCGGAGGCCGGGGCGGGGGCCGGCGAATCGGGGCGCGGTTCCATCCGGCAGGATAGAACATAAAGGGTCCGGTGTAGGAAAGGCCTTTCTCGCCGAGGCGGCCCGGGGGAGGCGGTCAGCCTAGGAAGCGGGCCAGATTTTCGAGCGAGGAGGCGAGGCCGGCGGCATGGTCCTCGGCGGAGATTCCGGCGGGGACGTTGGCGGCGGTGACGGTCACCTCGGTGCCGCCGGGCGCCGGAGCGAGCGACCGCCAATTTGGTCCCTTGACGTGTGTTATTATTATAATACACTCGCCCGGAAGGCACGGGAGATTGGACGATGCGATGGCTGCCCCTGACGATGGCGATCCTGGCGAGCGCCGTTCCGGCCCTTGCGGAGCTGCCGCCGCCGGCATCGCGGGTGACGGCGCGCGAGATCCACCATCCCGGCGAGCCGGCGCTTCGGATCGGAGTGCCCGCCACAGCCACCTATGTGGGCGGGGAGAGGTTCGAGCTTTACGGCGTCGCCGATTGCGAAGTCCATGTCTTCGTCGAGGCGGGGCCGGACCGGCAGGTCCGCCGCTTGTACTGGATTCAGTTCGAAAGCTACCTGCCGACCGCCCCGGACGCGCGCTACGATTATGGCGAGGGCGGCAACCGGCGGATTGAACTGTGGGGGCGCACCACGTGGGTGCGAGCGGCCTTCGGGCCGACCAGCCGGACTGCGCGCCCGGGATCGGACACCGAGCGGGTCCAGACGATCATCGCGCGTGCCGGCTACACACCGCCCGAGCAGATGATGAACGTGCGCCTGGTCCGGCTGCTCGACGATCCGCAAGGGACGGGGTACGGCCGCCGCGAGCTGATGCTGATCTACGCCGAGGACTTGGCGCTAAGCGGTCTCACGCCGGAGGCGCTGACCGACGACGGCCGTCCCAACGCGCGCTGGGCAGCGCTCGAGGAGGCGCTGATCGCGCGCTCCGCGTCGGCGTTCCAGGTCGAGGAGCGGTAGGGACCGGCCGGCCTCCTCGAAGCCGTGCAGCCGCAGCCGATCGAGACGTCCTTCATCGCCTTGAGCTGCTCGGGGGAATGCCGCCGCCGGTCCGCGATCGCACCCCAGCGGCCCCGAGCGGCTCGCGGGGGCGGCAGGCGCGAGGAGCCGGTCAGGCGAGGAAGCGGGCCAGATTTTCGAGCGAGGAAGCGAGGCCGGCGGCATGGTCCTCGGCGGAGATTCCGGCGGGGACGTTGGCGGCGGTGACGGTCACCCGGGTGCCGCCGGGCGCCGGATCGAGCGACCAGGTCATGATCATCTCGCCGGCGAAGGCGGGATCGCCGGATTCGAACTCGACCGACTGGACGACGCGCTTGCCCGGCTCGAGGGCGAGGAAGCGGCCGGAGGTGACGTCGGTCCGGGCGGTGGTCTTGCCGGTAGCGCCGGGCGCGGCGGCGTCCTGGTAGCGAAGCTCGATCCGATAGCGCCCGCCCTCGCGCGGCTCGAACAGGAGGGCGCGGCCGCTCATCCCGTCCGGCGGCAGCCAGGCCATCAGAGCGCCGGGATCGACGAGCGCGGCGAAGACGGCGTCGGGCGAGGCGGCGAGGAGGCGGGAGGCGGCGTCGGTCCGGCCTTGGCTGGGCATGATTTCGTCCTCGTGGGGCGGGGCGGGTCGGCGGCGTCGGTCTTCCAGGCACCCTCATTCGCACAGGCGCACTGAACCAGGTCTTGGGGAGCGAGGAACCGCTGCCGTCCGGGCGACGGCGGGCACCGGACCGCCCGCCCGCTTGGTCGACGAAGGGGGCCGAGGCGTCAGCGGGCGCGGCGGCGGTCCGGCTCCTTGGCGACGCCCTTGAACGGCGTTCCGTCCGACTTGACGTCCGTGAACTTGCCGGCCCTCTCGCTGTCGGGATCGCGGTCGCGCTTGGTCCAGTCGCCGGTGACCGGGTTCCGGACCTGGGTGCGGCCGTCGACCGATCCGATGCGATAGCCTTCGCCCGTATTCCTGGCCATTTCACTGTCTCCTTTCAGCGCGGATAACGCGCGGATTCGCGGGATTCTCCCTCGCGAGGCGAGAAGCGGCCGGCCGACGGCGACAGCGGCTCGCTGCTCAGCGGCCGTCGCCGAATTGCACGAGGTCCCAGAGGTTGCCGTAAAGGTCCTCGAACACCGCGACCTTGCCGTAGGGCGCCTCCTTGGGCTCGCGGACGAAGCGGACGCCGCGGGCGAGATAGGCTTCATAGTCCCGGTCGAAATCGTCGGTCTTCAGGAACAGGAAGACCCGCCCGGCCGCCTGGTTGCCGATGGAGGCCTCCTGCTCCGGCGTGGAGGCGCGGGCGAGGAGGAGGGTGGCGGCGTTCACGCTCGCACCCGGCGGCGCGATGAGCACCCAGCGTTTGTCCTGCTGGGGCTGGTACTGATCGGCGACGAGGGTGAAGCCGAGCACGCCCGTGAACCAGGCGATCGCCTCGTCATAGTCGCGGACGATGAGGGCGATGTGGGCGAGGGATTGGGGCATTGCGGTTCGACCTACTCTCGACCAGACTAGCGGGAAGGTGGGCCTGACTCAGCTGGTAGGACAAGGCACAATTCAACGGGGTTATCATGAAGCAAATTCGGGCCTTTGTCGGCCATAGCTTCACCGAGGGTGATGAAGCCGTCGTTGGCATCTTCCTTTCCTATTTCGACCAGATGAAAGCGGTGTTGCCCACCTTCGATTGGGTGCACGCACGAGCCGCTGAGCCTACTGAACTAGCGAAAAAGGTTCTCAGTTTAGTCGAGGACCGTAACGTCTTCATCGGCATCTGCACGAAGAAAGAGCGTGTAACCGCCAATGAAAATGCTCATCCGTCCGTTTGGGATAGAGGTAAAAGGGTAGTTAGAGACATCGACCTGCAGTGGAAGACGTCTGACTGGATAATTCAAGAAATTGGTCTAGCCGTTGGCAGAAAAATGCAGGTCATCCTTTTGCTGGAAAATGGCTGCCGCAAGCCCGGAGGACTGCAGGGCGATATAGAATTCATTCCCTTCGAACGTGCGTACCCTGAAAAGGCTTTTGGGCGACTCTTGGAAATGACTAGGGCCTTATCTCTTCCATCTAGCGCTGAGGAGGCCACCTCACCAGAAGCTCAGCAAAAGGCGGCAAGCGAAGAAGACCAGCCTCGTTCAATTCCCGATGGAGACGTTCCTGATGGGTCTTGGGACGTAGCGAGGTATGAAAACGCATACGCTTGGAGACTGATCGTCGACGAGGACGACGCGGCGCAGCAGATAGATGAAGCGTACCGTCGCACAAAGGAGGCTTCCGACCCGCTTAAGTTGGCAAGGTGGGATTCGATGAAGGAAGTCTGGCGCCTCCGCACGGACAAGGGAGGCTCGGTGAGCCGCCTTCGTTCACTTCGCGAAGCCCACCCTCAAGACGTCCAGATACTCCTCACTTTAGTAGAGGGGCTTGTCGTTCTCGGTTTAAGCTCTGAGGCAGCTGAGGGATATTTGCGTGCAGCGGAGCTTACAGCCGCAGATGTGGTGGAAAGCGAGCGCTTGCGGGGCTTAGCTGCCGTCCAAATGCGTAAGGCCGGGCAGCGTGAGAAGTCTGACGAAATGATGAAATCGCAGCGGGCGAGGATGCTAGATGCGGATAAAAAAGAGCAGCTCAACTACTTATATAGGATGAAGGATCTTGTATCTGATTTTGACGGTAAGTATTCGGAAATCGAGATATTAGAGAGGATTGTAGATTTGCAACCGGATGATTGGGACTCTAGATTTAGCTTGGCCTATAGATATTCCCAAATTGAAGTACACGATATTTCACTCTATCACTACACTCAGATACCATCCGGTGAGAGGTCATCCGCGGCTTGGAACAATTTGGGTGTTTGCTTTCAGAGGCTAGGAATGCCTGCAAAGTCTGTCGACTCATATCGCATGGCAGCTACAAAAGGCGAGACACTAGCTATGAGTAATTTGGCGTACAAATTCATGGGCGCCGGATTCGCCGAAGAAGCAGGGGAAGAACTTAAGAAGGCCCTTGAGATCGAGAACTTTCACTGGAATGTAGGCGAAGCTATCTCCGCGCTCAAAGACATACCAGATGAAGAAGGTAAGAAGTTGGAGGCCGCGATAAAGGCCACAGAGAGCAGGCGCGAATTTTTCAGGGGCCTCGGGCAAGCCATCACGCATCCGGATATTGAAGCGCTACCAAAACGCTGGGTGGGACCGGATTGCACACTTAGCATTTCTATCGAGGGAGATGTCTTTCATGCCACAGGGGAGTATGAACGAAGCGCCAACGCGCTGGCCAGCTCGTTGGGGGTAGAGGCGAAACCGGTGCGGTACACCGTAGAGTACAACGGCAAGATTGTTGGCCGCCGGGTCCTCGGATCCCTAAAGACGAAGTCGGATGGAAGGAGACTGAGTTCTGGCCTTCTGTCCCTTACCGATGCCGATACCGACATAGAGTTTGCGATGGTGATCGGCAGCAAGGAGGCCGTGATATCGGTGGCGGAACGGCAATCGTCTGCATCTCCGAAGTTCTATAAACTAACGGCTGCCGAGGCTGCATAATCGAACGAAGCTGCTGTCCTCCGCCCATCGCATCGCCTGCACCGCTGTCAGATTGCCAAGCTTACCTCAGTCTTGGACCACTCTACCGTGGCAGATAGATTTCGCCTCCAGCAGACCGAAATTTCTCACTCATCTCCACCATGCCCGCCTCAAGACTGAGCGCGGGGGCCCCTTCCCCAGCTTCGCTTCGCTCCCCAAGTTCGAGATCGCGGCTTTCCCCCGGAAATCCGCTGTTAGCTGCGCGAGCAGCAGCAAAATCCCGCACCTCTTGAGTGATCTTCATCGAGCAGAACTTTGGGCCGCACATCGAGCAGAAGTGGGCGGTTTTGGCGCCTTCGGCCGGCAACGTCTGGTCGTGATATTGTTCGGCGGTGTCCGGATCGAGGCTGAGGTGGAACTGGTCTCGCCAGCGGAATTCGAACCTCGCGCGTGACAGCGCGTCGTCGCGCATTTTGGCGGCGGGGTGGCCCTTGGCCAGGTCGGCGGCGTGGGCAGCGAGCTTGTAGGTGACGACGCCGACCTTGACGTCGTCGCGGTCGGGGAGGCCGAGATGCTCCTTGGGCGTGACGTAGCAGAGCATCGCGGTGCCGAACCAGCCGATCATCGCGGCGCCGATCGCGCTGGTGATGTGGTCGTAGCCGGGGGCGATGTCGGTGGTCAGGGGCCCGAGGGTGTAGAAGGGGGCTTCGCCGCAGGCTTCGAGCTGCTTGTCCATATTGGCCTTGATCTTGTGCATCGGCACGTGGCCGGGGCCTTCGATCATGACCTGGACGTCGTGCCGCCAGGCGATCCGGGTCAGCTCGCCCAGGGTCGCCAATTCGGCGAACTGGGCTTCGTCGTTGGCGTCGGCGATGCTTCCGGGGCGAAGGCCGTCGCCGAGGCTGAAGGCGATGTCATAGGCCTTCATGATCTCGCAAATCTCCTCGAAGCGCGCGTAGAGGAAGCTCTCCTTGTGGTGGGCGAGGCACCATTTGGCCATGATCGAGCCGCCCCGGCTGACGATGCCCGTCACCCTCTTCGCCGTCATCGGGATGTAGGGGAGGCGCACTCCGGCGTGGATGGTGAAATAGTCGACGCCCTGCTCGGCCTGCTCGATCAGAGTGTCGCGGTAGATCTCCCAGCTCAGCTCCTCGGCGACCCCGCCGACCTTCTCCAGCGCCTGGTAGATGGGGACGGTGCCGATGGGCACGGGCGAGTTGCGGACGATCCATTCGCGGGTGTCGTGGATGTTTCGGCCCGTCGACAGGTCCATGACCGTGTCGGCGCCCCAGCGGATCGACCAGACCATCTTGTCGACCTCGGCGGCGACGTCGGAGGCGACGGCCGAGTTGCCGATATTGGCGTTGATCTTGACCAGGAAGTTGCGGCCGATCGCCATCGGCTCGCTCTCGGGGTGGTTGACGTTGGCGGGGATGATGGCGCGGCCCCTCGCCACCTCGTCGCGGACGAATTCGGGGGTGACGTATTCGGGGATGGAGGCGCCGAAATCCTGGCCGTCGCGGACATGGTCGCGAATGGCTTCGCGACCAAGGTTTTCGCGGATCGCCACATATTCCATTTCCGGAGTGATGATGCCTTTGCGCGCGTAGTGCATCTGAGAGACGTTGTGCCCGGGCTTGGCGCGCAAGACCTTCTTGCGGACGTTGGGGAAGGGCTGGACTCCGCCGGAGCGGTCGGGGCCGAGCTGGATGGATTTGCCGCCCCGGGCAAATCCATTATCCTCGGGCCTGACCTCGCGCTGGAGCACCTCCTCGACGTCGCCGCGACCGCGGATCCAGCCGCGCCTCAATTCGGGCAGCCCGGCCATGATGTCGATTCGGGCCTCGGGATCGGTATAAGGCCCCGAGCAGTCGTAGACCCGCAAGGGCGGCTCGCCCGAGCTCGGCTCGAGGTCGATCTCGCGCATCGCCACGCCGAGCGGGCCGACGCGAATCTTGCGGCTGCCGCGGATCGGGCCGGTGGTGACCTGAAGGCCCTCACCCTGCCGCTTCGCGGCTGCCCCTCTCCCCTGCAGGGAGAGGGGGATTTCGGTTCGCGCCGGGGCGTCGGCCATCGTCATTCTCCTCTTGCGGGACGGAGAACGGATGTGCCGAACGCCCTCCCTACGCCGGTGTCAGCCGGATCAGGTTCGACGGGTCTCGGGCTCCCTGCCCGACTCTCAGCCGCGGATGGAAGCGGCCCCCCGGGGAAGGCCGGAGCGTAGGCGCAATCGGCAGGCGGCACAATGCGCCCCTAGAGTCTGCCCCGCTGAAGTGGAAACATCTGTTCCCCGGCCCTTCGACGCCGCCTGCGGCGTCGCTCAGGATAAACTCCGGCCGGGGTCCAACGGCACTGTCGGAAGGACTGGGTCCCGGCCTTCGGGGTCCCCGCAAAGTACTACTTTGCGGGGGGCCCCTTCGCCGGGAAACGATTCAGCTTCACCCGGACGGACCCTAGACGGGCGTCAGGGTGATCGAGCCGTTCAGATAGTAGATTCGGGTCACCGACTCGAAGCCCGATTCGGTGCCGATCACCAGCCACAGCCGGCCGCCGGAGTCGCTGGTCACGACCGGCCCGTTGCCGCCGCTCGACAAGGTCTTGCGGCGATATTCGGGGTTGAGGCAGTCGCCCGGCGTGTCCTGGGCGAAATTGCCGATGATGACCAATTCGGCGCCGCTATTGCCCTGCTGCCCCTTGTCGACGTCGACGGTGACGTAATTGCCGTTCTGGACGACCTTGGCCGGCGCCGAATCGGCCGCGCCCGCCTTGATGAAGACGCTCTCGCCGGGCTGGCCGCCGACCCCGGCGCAGTTGCGCGCCGCATTGGTGGCGAAGGTGATGCTGGTATCGACCCGGTAGCGCGTATTGGCCGCCAGCCCGTCGAGCCGCCGGCTGATGTACATGAACAGGTCGTCCGAGGCATTGTTGCCGGACAGGAAGAAGCCCAATGTCGTCGCCAGCGGCGGCGGCAGCCGCTCGTGGCCGAAGGAGAAGCCGATGCTGTTCTCCTGGCCGAGCGTGTAATCGGCATAATTGGCCTCCCAGCCGGCGAGGCCGTCGGCGAAGGAGAAATTGAGCGTGACCGGCGCCGGCGGCGGTGGCGCGGGCGGCGGCTGCGGGGCCGGACTGAGCGTTCCTTCGCCGCCGTCGCAGCCGGCGAAGAGGACGCAGCCGGCGAGGAGCAGGTTTCGGCGGGAAATGTGCATCGTCGCTCCGCAACAGGATTCAGCCGGCGGCAGGATATCGGCCGACCGGCGCTTTCCGCAAGCCCCCGCGCCGCGGCCGCTCAGCTGTAGAGGATGAAGTCGGCGCTGGTCAGCGCGGTTCCCGCGGCGACGGTGGCGAAGAGGACCTGGGCCGCCGCTCCGCTGCCGTCGGGATCGTAGAAGATCCTCCCCGTCGCCTGGTCGTGGACGATCCGGTCCGAGGAGTCCGCGGCCGCGGCGCCCTGGTGGAAGGCGGCCGGGCTCAGCGTGCCGTTCGCGCCCGCCTTGGTGAAGACGTAGCGGGCGAGGTGGAAGGCGTCGTCGGCGGGCGAGAAATCGACGATCCTGTCGACGTTGGTCGGGCCAAGAGCGGTGTTGAACAGGAAGCGGTCGAGCCCGGCCCCGCCCTTGAGCACGTCCATGCCGAGGCTTCCGTAGAGGCTGTCATTGCCGGCGCCGCCGTCGACACTGTCGTTGCCGCTGCCGCCGTTGAGCAAATTGCCGCCGGAATTGCCGGTAACGCTGTTGTCGCCCGAATTGCCGCGCCCGGAGCGCCCCGCCGTGCCGGTCAGGACGAGCCGCTCGAAATGGGTCGGGAGCCCGTAATCGACCGAGCTCTCGATCGTGTCGTTGCCGCTGCTGCCGCCCTCGACCGCCTTGTCCCCGACATGGTCGACGACATAGACGTCGTGGCCAAGGCCCCCGGTCAGGATGTCGGCGCCGCCCTTGCCGTCCAGCCGGTTCGAGGCGCCGTTGCCGGTGAGGGTGTTGGCCAGCGCATTGCCGACCCCGTTGATCGTGCCGCCGCCGGCCAAGGTGAGATTTTCCACCTCACCTGGCAGGACGTAGCCGACCGTGCTGCGCACCGAGTCGGCGCCGCCACCCGCCAGCTCGACGATCAGGTCGCCGGCGGCGTCGACGATATACTGGTCGTCCCCGCCGCGGCCTTCGAGCCGGTCCACCCCGCCTCCCCCGTTGAGGATGTTGGCGCCCGCATTGCCGATCAGGCTGTTGCCGAATGCGTTGCCGGTAAGGTCGATCGCGGTCGCCGCCGAGCCGTCGATCGTGGCCAGGGTCTCGATCGCCTGGCCGGCGCCAAGGGTGTAGCTGACCGCCGTGAAGACGGTGTCGGCGCCCTCTCCGACCGCCTCCAGCACGACGTCGCCGCCGCTGTCGACGAAGTGGCGATCGTCGCCGGGACCGCCGGCGGTCGTGTCGAGGCCGGCGCCGCCGATCAGCTGGTCGTTGCCGGCCAGTCCCTCCAGCCGGTTCGCGCCCTCGTTGCCGAGGATGACGTTGGCCAAGGCGTTGCCGCGCCCCGCGATCGGACCGGCACCGGCGAGGAGAGTCAAATTCTCCACGTCGCCGGGCAGGACGTAGGCGACCGCCGCGCGGACCGCGTCGGTGCCTCCGCCGCCCACGACAACGTCCTCGATCGCGTCGACTAGGAATATCTCGCCGCCCGATCCGCCGATCATGATGTCGGCGCCGGCGCCGCCGTCCAGCACGATGCGGTCGGACGCGGCGGCGAGGCCGCCGTCGCGCACCATCAGGACGTCGTTGCCGCCGCCGCCGCCGATCGTCTTGTCGCCGAGCCCGGCGTAGATGACGTCGGCCGCGCTCGTCCCGATCACCGTCAGCGCGCCGTCGCCGGCTTCGGCGACGTCGAAGCCCGCCGCCAGCGTCCAGGTCGGCGTCGAAGCGCCGGCCGCCGCGATCGCCGGCGCCCAAGCGGAGAATGCGCCCGTTCCCGGAGCATATTGGATGGCGACGGCGCGGCCGTCGGTAAAGATCGTGCGTTCCGGGCTGATGATGATCTCGATGCCGTAATAGGAGCCGGCCGCGACGCCGTTGCGGGTCAGCGTGAATTGTTCCGGATCGCCTTGGTGCCGGTAGAGAGCGGCGTCGGCGAAGACGATCGAGTCCTCGCTGCCGCGGCCGCCGTCGACGATCATGCCGGCGAAGACCAGGCTTCCGGCGATCTCGAAGCGATCGTCCCCCGCGCCGCCGACGGCGATGCCTTCGCCGGCGATCTTGAGCGTATTGGCCTCCTCGTTGCCGAGGGAGAGGCGAAGATCGCCGCCCGTCCAGACGCTTCCCGTGCGGATCGCGGCGGCGAACGCCGTCTGATGGAAGCCGAAATTGGCGAAGTCGCCCGCGGCGCGGGACAGGTCGATCATGTCGTCGAGATAGCGCTGGCTGTCGTGATTGCCGAACGGGTCCCACCAGGGTCGCGCGTTCGCGCCGTCGAGCGTGACCGTGTCGCCGGCAATCTCCTTCAGCCCCAGGGGCTCGTCGACGAGGCGAATCGCGTCGAGCAGCCGGTTGAAGGTGACGATGCGGTCGTCCGGGGCCTGGTCGGCCGAACCGGAATCGCCGCCGGGGGAAGCGAAGACGAAGGCCCGCGCCTCCTCGTCGTCGGCGAAGCTCTCGGCCAGGGCCGTCTGGGCGAGCGCCGCTCCCATGCTGTGGCCGGTCAGGAGTATCTGCTCGACGCCGTTGGCGGCCGCATAGGCCTTGATCTTGTCGATCAGCGGCAGGAAGTAACGGTAGGTCGCGTCGAACGAGAGATAGGCGGGGGATTCTTCGATCAGGCCCTGGTCGGTGCCGCGGAAGGCGACGACGATCGTCGCCTTGTCGTTGAGGACCCCGGCCAGGACGAGCGCGTTGCCGGCGAGGTCCGGCTTCAGCGGGTTGAGCGGGGTCGCCACCGTGTAAAGGCCGTCTTCGAAGCGGTAGGAAATCTCGCCGAATCCGAAAGCGGCCGGCGCCATCCCCAGTTCGAGCGCGGCCAGCGGGTGCCAGCCGCGGGCGAGCGCCGCGGCATAGCCGGATTCCTCGTCCTGCCGGTCGGCATCCTCATAGGCGACGGCGGCGAGGTCGGCCATCTCGGCGACGATCGCGCCCTCATATTCGGGCGGCAGGTGGCGGTCGTAGGGAGTCGCGACGTTGGTGAAGCGGTGGAACGGCCCCGACGGCGAGCCGCCGAACAGGATCTGCTCGACGCCGCGAACGGTCAGGCTTCCGGCCAGGCCGTCGTGGAAGATCTCGATCTCGGTGGTCGCCAGGCTGAGGCCCCAGTCGATCGAATAGGTCAGATATTCGGGACGCGTCTGGATGATGAGCCGGTCGACTCCGGCGTCGCCGTCGATCGAGAAGTTCCAGGCGTTGTTGACGTTCGCGATCTGGAAGATGTCGTCGTCGTCGCCGCCCTCGAGCTCGTCCCCCTCCCTGCCGTTGAGCAGCCAGTCGTCGCCGTCGCCGCCGGACAGCCGGTCCTCGTCGGTGTCCGCGCCGGCGTCGAGAATGTCGTCGCCCTCGCCGCCGTCGAGCTCGTCGGCGCCGGCGCCGCCGTCGAGGAAGTCGTTCTCGTCGCCGCCGAGCAGCACGTCGTCGCCGATCTGGCCTGAGAGCTCGTCCATGCCGAGGCCGCCGAGCAGACGGTCGTTGCCGTCATTGCCGAACAATTTGTCGTTGTCGGCCCCGCCGTCGATATAGTCGTTGTCGCCGCCGCCGCTGAGGTCGTCATTGCCGCCCAGGCCCTCGATTCGGTCCGGCTCATTGCCGCCGTGATAGACGTTGGCGAGGTCGGTTCCACGATAAGTTGCCATGAATATTTCCCGCCCCGAAGCTGGAACAGCATGTTAATCGCCAAGCGAAGGCGGGGAAACGGCCATTCGCGCGACCGGCGACGAAAAGACCCCGCCGAGGCCTCGTCTCAACCGTAGACGACGAAGTCGGCCTGGGTGAGCGCCGTCCCCGCCGTCACGCTGGCGAAGAGGATCTGGGCGGCCGCTCCGCTGCCGTCCGGATCGTAGAAGATCCTGCCCGTCGCCGAATCGTAGACGATCCGGTCCGAGGCATCGGCGGCGGCCGCGCCCTGGCGGAAGGCGGCAGCGGAAAGCGTGCCGTTGGCGCCGGCCTGGGTGAAGACCGAACGGGCGAGCCGGATCGTGTCGGCCGGCACCGAGAAATCGAGGATCGCGTCGACATTGCCGCCGCCGAGCGCCGAGCTGAACAGGAAGAAGTCGGCGCCGCCCCCGCCCGAAAGCGTGTCCGCGGCGGCGCCGCCGTCGAGCAGGTTGGCGGCGCCGTTGCCGGTCAGGCTGTTGGCATGGCCGTTGCCGGTGCCGTTTATCGCCGCCGAGCCGGTCAGGATCAGCTTCTCGATATATTGGCCGGCGAGGCTGAAGCTGACCGAGCTTCGGACGCTGTCAGCGCCCTCGCCGGCCAGCTCCCTGACGGTGTCGCCGGAATGGTCGACGACGTAGGTGTCGTCGCCCTTGCCGCCGGCCATGGCGTCGGCGCCGGTCATTCCGTTCAGCACATTGGCCGCCGAGTTGCCGGTCAAGATGTTGGCCAGGCTGTTGCCGGCGGCGTTGACCGCGGCCGAGCCGGTCAGGGTCAGCTTCTCGATATATTGCCCGTAGAGGCTGAAGCTCACCGAGCTGTTGACCGTATCGGTGCCCTCGCCGCTCAGCTCGGTGGCGACGTCGCCGGCATTGTCGACGACATAGACATCGTCGCCTTTGCCTCCGGCCATAGCATCGGCCCCGGCGGCGCCGTTCAGGACGTTGGCTGCGGCATTTCCGGCCAGAATGTTGGCGAGGCTGTTGCCGGTCGCGTTGACCGCGGCCGAGCCGGTCAGGGTCAGCTTCTCGATATACTGGCCGTAGAGGCTGAAGCTCACCGAGCTGCTGACGCTGTCGGTGCCCTCGCCGGTCAGCTCCTTCGCCACGTCGCCGGCATGGTCGACGACGTAGATGTCGTCGCCCTTGCCGCCCGCCATCGCATCGGCGCCGGCGGCGCCGTTCAGGATGTTGGCCGTGGCATTGCCGGTGAGGACGTTGGCGAGGCTGTTGCCGGTCGCGTTGACCGCCGCCGAGCCGGTCAGGGTCAGCTTCTCGATATATTGCCCGTAGAGGCTGAAGCTCACCGAGCTGTTGACCGTGTCGGTGCCGGCCCCGTTCGCCTCGACGACCCGGTCGCCGACATTGTCGACGAAATAGCTGTCGTTTCCCCCTCGGCCCTGCATCTGGTCCGCGCCGGTGCCGCCGTCGAGCAGGTCGTTGCCGGCGGCAGGCAGGTTGGCACCGGGGACGAAGCGGCTGCTGAGATCGGAATAATTGCCGGTCGGAGTCACGGTCGGAAGGAAGCCCGCCGCGACGGCCGCCTCCTCGATCTCCGCCCTTTGCTGCGGAGTCGCCTGGCCGGTATCGACCGACAGCAGGGCGATGCCGCGCGCGCCATAGGCCTGGACGGCCTGAGCCAAGGCCAGGCCGTCGCCGATCCTGACGTAATTCTCGACGAGCAGGGCGTCGATCGAGCCGTAGAACGCCGCTTCCCGGCCGGCGTCGAGCGCGCTGTTGTCCGCGGTCGTGTTGGCGATGAGGAACGGGGCGCCGTTGACGATGATGGTGAAGGCCTCGGCCGCCGCCTCGCCGCTCTCCAACCGGATCTTGTCGCGCGCATGGTCGACCAGCGCGATGACGAGATCCCGCATGTCGCGGGCCGCCTCCGCGATCTTCGCGGGGTCCTTCGGATGGCGGTCGTAATGCTGCATGAGGTCGTCGAGGAACAATCCCGAAAAGCCCTGATCGATGATCGTCTCGACGCGGTCGAACAGCAGAGCTCGCCATCCGGCGTCGCCGAAATCGGCCAGGCGGGTGAAGTCGCCGTCATGCTCCTCCGGGTCCAGTCCGAGCAGGAATTTGGGAGCGCCCGTGTCGACGCCGGTCGCCCGCCCGTTCGATGTCCAGCCCGGATCCCAATAGTCGACGAAGTCGTTGATCTTGGCCAGGCTGATATAGCCGATCGCCTGCTTGCCGTTCCCCTCGATGGCCGAGATCTCGTTGGCGAGCCAAAGCTCCTCGCCGCGCGCCACATTCGTGTTGATCGTCCTTGCCGGGTTGATGATCAGCATATCGTGGGCGGCGGCAGCCAACCCCTCCAGCGTATAGGACGACCCGAAATAGACGATGCCGAAGCTGCTGGCCCCGATCAGAGCGTCCGTCCGCTCGGCCACCGCCGCGCCCGCGGACAGAAGATAGGCGTCGGGGTCCCCGAACAGGAGGTCGTTCGCGCCGCCGCCATAGAGCGCGTCGCCGCCGCTGCCGCCGTGCAGCGTATCGGCGCCGTTCCCGCCCTCGATCCGGTCGTTGCCCGCGAGACCGAAGAGGAGGTCGGCGGACCCGCCGCCGCGGATCACGTCGCCGCCCTGGAAGCCGAGCAGGCGGCTTCCGACGGGACCGGCGGTCAGGATATCCGGATCGCCGCTGCCGTAGGGCCTGTCGATCCGGTCAAGCGCTGCCATGTGGGTCTCCCGCGTCGCCATCTTGAACCAGATTTGGCGAGCGAAGGAAAGTCACGATCCACCGTTTCAAGATTCAGAACGCCGATCCTCAAGTGATCGGCAGCGAAACGATAATCACGCGAAAAGTCTTATCCGGGCGAATAAGTAGTGCGACTCCGTGGAAGCGCGGCACCTTCGCAACCTTCCGAACCTTTCAGGCCAGCGGCAATTCGCGCTGCTCGGGGTCGAATCTCCGCCATCCCCCCGGCCCGAGCTTCTCGAGCGGGCGGAAGCGCGATTTATAGGTCATGCGCTTCGATTCCTCGACCCAATAGCCGAGATAGACATAGGGCAGACTTGCCCGCCCGGCGCGGACGATATGGTCGAGGATGATGTAGGTGCCCAGGCCCGAGCGGCGCTCGTCGTCGGGCTCGAAGAAGCTGTAGATCATCGAAAGGCCGTCGGCCTGCTGGTCGGTCAGGCAGGCGCCGACCAGCCGCCCCGGGCGCCCGTCGACCGAAGGCTCGCGATATTCGACGATGTAGGTCTTGACCGGGCTCTGCTCGACCATGTCCGAGAAATCGTGCTCGTCCATCTCGACCATGCCGCCGTCAGGGTGGCGCGCGCGCAGGTAGCGGCGAAGCAGCTGATATTGCTCCTCGGTCGCCCAGGCCTTGCAGGCGGTGACCTCGAGGTCGCGGTTGCGCTTCAGCACCCGGCGCTGGGTGGCGCTCGCCTGGAATTCGCCGGCGATGACTCGCACCGAGACGCAGGCAGTGCAGTCGAGGCAGCTCGGCCGGTAGGCGACGTTCTGGCTCCGGCGGAAGCCGATCCGGCCGAGCGCGTCGTTGAGCTCGCCGGCATGGGGACCGTTCAGCTCGGTGAACACCTTCCGCTCGGTCTTGCCGACCAGATAGGGGCAAGGCGCGGGAGTGGTCACGAAGAAACGGGGAAAGCGGAACGGTGCGCTCAACTCGACTCCAGCCGGTTCGCGGTGATTGAAGCGATCTTTATGAGCCCAAGCGCGAGGGTTGGGAAGGCCGCTTCGCGCGCCTAGGGCCCGCTGCGCCGCGGCGTGCCAGCCCGGGACGCGGCTCGGTTCGATTGCTACCGGGCGGCCCCGGCCGGGCGCGGCCGTCGCTTCGATGCGGTGCCCGCTTCCGGACCATCTGGCGCGACCGGCAAACAGGCCCTATCGCCGCCGGATGGCACGCATCGCATTCCTCGGCCTGGGCGTCATGGGGGCGCCGATCGCCGGCCACCTGGCGAGGGCCGGACACGATCTCGTCGTCTACAACCGGACCCCCGGCAAGGCGCTCGCCTGGGTCGAGGCTCATGGCGGGGCGCGGGCGGAGAGCCCGGCCGCGGCGGCCTCGGGCGCGGCGGCCGTGATCGCCTGCGTCGGCGCCGACAATGATCTGGAGGAGGTCACTCTCGGCCCGGCCGGGGCGTTCGCCGCGCTGGGCGAAGGCGGCCTGTTCATCGACCATACCACGGTCTCGGCCGCGATCGCGCGGCGGCTCGCCGAGCAGTCGCAGGCGCGCGGCTTCCACTGCGTCGACGCTCCGGTTTCGGGCGGCCAGTCCGGCGCCGAGAAGGGCGCGCTCGCGATCATGTGCGGGGGCACCGACGAGGCGCTCGCCGCCGCCCGCCCGCTGATGGAATGCTATGCCGCCCGGATCGTCCATGTCGGGCCGGCGGGGAGCGGCCAGCTCGCCAAGATGGTCAACCAGATCTGCATCGCCGGGACCGTCCAGGGACTGGCGGAAGCGGTCCACTTCGCCGCGGCCGCCGGCCTCGATTCCGCCAAGGTGTTCGACGCCATCTCGGGCGGCGCCGCGCAGAGCTGGCAGATGGTCAACCGCTGGGCGACCATGGCCCGGGGCGAGTTCGACTTCGGCTTCGCCGTCGACTGGATGCGCAAGGATCTCGGGCTGACCCTGGACGAGGCGCGGGCGAACGGCGCCCGGCTCCCGCTGACCGCCCTGGTCGATCAATTCTACGCCGACCTGCAGGCCATCGGCGCAGGCCGGCAGGATACGTCGTCGCTGGTCCGGAGGCTGGAGCCTTGAAGCGCCTTCTGCTCATCTTTCTGGCCCTGCTCGCCGCTTCGCCGGCCCTGGCCGACTCGCGTATCGACACAG
>Ga0196962_10000334_pt1 | contig 21359 bp, 15 predicted proteins | sample S3v_20metaG_FD_183186 | JGI IMG/M metagenome (GOLD analysis project Ga0196962, IMG submission 183186) | Soil microbial communities from Anza Borrego desert, Southern California, United States - S3+v_20 | ecosystem: Environmental > Terrestrial > Soil > Desert | place: USA: California | collected...
GGCACGCGAGCTGCCGGCCGGCACCCGCCTGGAGCGGCGCACCCGCGGCATGGTGCGGCTCGGCGGCCTGGTGCCGATGGCCGCCGTGCGGGCGTCGCTGCGCGCCGAGCCGGCTCTGGCCAGGCGCGTGCTCGCGGTGTTCGACGAGGTGGACGTCGTGCTGCAGCCCGGCCCCTCCACGCCGCCGTCGCGGATCGGCGCGTACTCCCGCGCGGGCACGCTGCGCACGCTCGGCGCGGCGATCACCAAGGTGTCGTTCCTGCCGCTGTGGAACCTGATCGGCAACCCCGTGCTGGCCGCGCCGGTCCACCTGGGCGCCGATGGCCTGCCGGCCGGCGTGCAGCTGGTCGGCCCGCCCGGCGCGGAGCGCACCCTGCTGCGGCTGGCACTGCAACTGGAGCGGGCCACCGGCTGGGCGGACCACCGCCCGCCGCTGTGACGCCGGATCCCGCGATCACTGCCCGTGATTGAACCCTGACCGCCGCGTGCTCGTAGACCTTGGTACGGAGGGGCCGTTAGTCATCACGGGGATGAAAGGCGAGGGACCTGCGATGTCCCATCAGAAGGTTCGAGTTCTATCCGCGGGCACACGGCTCGCGGCGTTCATCGGTGCCGGGCTGTTGCTCGCCGCCTGCGGCAACGGCGCGACGTCGGACGGCAGCGGCAACTCCGGCAACGCCTCGGGCGGCGGCGACGTGGCCACCCGCGACCATCCACAGCTGGGCACCGTGCTGACGAACTCGTCGGGCCGCACGCTGTACTTCACCGATCAGGAGGCGGACGGCAAGGTCCGCTGCGTCGAAGGCTGCCTGAGCTTCTGGTCACCGATGGTGATGTCGAGCAGCACCGCCCCGGACCAGGTGGAGGGCCTCGGCGTGATCCAGCGGGAGGGCGGCGGTGAGAACCAGCTGACCTACCAGGGCAAGCCGCTGTACACGTTCAGCCTCGACAAGGCCGAGGGTCAGGTCGGGGGCGACAAGGTGGAGGACGACTTCTCCGGCACCCACTTCGTGTGGCACGCGGTCGTCGTCGGTGGCCAGCCGGCAGGCGGTGGCACGCAGCCGCCGGCCGAGACGACCGACGGCGGGTACGGCTACTGACACCGACGCACCGGTGCCAACCGGCGTACGTCGCCGGCCAGTGGTCGGGGCGACCCCGAGAACCACTGGCCGGCGACGCGCCGGCGGTCAGCCCGCTGTCACCCGGCTTCGAGACCGGTGAGACCGCATCGCGAGCACGACCGCTCCGAGCGCGGTGAGCAGCGCGGCACCAGCGACCGCCAGCGCCCACCACGTGGTGACCGGTGTGCCGGCCGGCGGGACCGCCGGCTCGATCTTGGCCACGGTGGCCACGTCGCCGCGCTCGCTCACTGACGCGGCGGCCAGGGACAGCACCGGAGCTGGATGCTCCGGCTCGGGCCCGCCGGCGACCGGCAGGTCGATCCACCGCACGGCCTGGCCGTCGTCATAGGTCTGCACGACCTTGAAGACCAGCCGGTCGGAGTCCGGCAGTGGGCCTGCCGAGATGTGGAACACCTCGTACTCGCCCGGCTTGACGGCCGAGTCCGGACCAGACGCGGTCCACTCGATCGCGCTGACCGCCTTGGACTTGGTGACCTGGTAGGTCCAGCCCGGATGGGGCAGGACGGACACCGAGGCGATCGGCGTGTCGGCCGGGAAGGCCACCTGCACCTTCACCGTGCTCGCGGTGTCGCTCTCCGTCGGAACCCGGAAGGCGATCTCCGCGTAGCCGCCGTGCGCCGCGTCGTCGGAGTGCACGGTCACGTGCGCGCTGGCGGCGACGCCACCGCCCACCGTGAACGCCAATCCCGCGGCCACCACGACGCCGAGCCGGGCGAGTAGTCGAGGCATGTCCTGACTCACCACCTTTCTAACGCGGCTGTAGCGGGACGCTGCTGCTGCTGGCCACACCGTCGAGCGGTGCGATTCCCGTCGACACCGGGGCCGCCTGGCCGCCGGTCGGGAGCACCCGGAAGATGCCCCACATGCCGGCCTGGGCGAACATCTGGCGCATGTCGCCGAACAGGTAGTCGCCGGTGGCACGGGTGGTTCCACCCGCCCCGCCGACCATCTCGAGCTCGCCTGTCTCCCCGGCCGTGAACGAGCGCGACTGCAGCAGCTGCGCGCGCTTGTCGGTGGTGCCGTTCCACATGTTCGGCTCCAGCGGGAACACATGCCCGCCGACGGAGAACACGTGGAACTGGTCGGAGGCACCGATGCTCAGCCGGAACACCACCGGATCACCGGCGAAGGCCCGCAACACCGGCGTCGCCGGATCACCGAACCGGGTCGAGCTGAACGCGAACTCCCATGCCGGGTCCGGGTTCGGCGGCGAGGACGTCAGCCCGAGCCGCGTGGTGAGCGGCGCGGAGCTGTAGTTGATCTGGTTGAACACCGGTTGGTTGCCCACCGGCTTGTTGAACAGCGGGAACGCGCTGTTCACGCCGGCGCCGGCGATCACGTCCTGGTACTCGACGATGTTGCGCGAGAACTGCTGGTCGTTCGAGCCCATGCTGACGTTGAACTCCCGGAAGTTCCCGGTCGACGCCCGGATGATGGCCTCGGAGGCCGTTCTCGTCGCGCCGAGCTGGGCACCCGTGACGCTGTCGAACCAGGTCGCCCCGCTCGGTTCGACGACCAGCTGACCGTAGGCACCATGCCGCATGGAGGCCACGCTGCCGAGGTTCTGGAAGACCGAGGTACCGAGCTCCTTGTCGGCCGAGAACCGGTAGTTGATCACCTGGTCGCCGGCCACCGTGGTGTCCGGGTTGAGCCCGACCGCGGTGCCGGCCGAGATCTGCGGGTTGTACAGCAGCTTCCCGAGATCGAAGCCGGCCCTGGGACCGCCGTAGAGGGCGTTGCCGTTGACCTGGTTGCGCAGCGTCAGGTTGACGCAGTCGCCCCGGTTCGCCCGCAGCACCAGCGGTTCCGGCTTCTTCATGCCGGACCTGATCTGGCCCATGTCCGACGTCAACGAGTACATGATCCCGTTCGCGTCGGCCGTCGGTGCCGTCGGCAGCGGCTCGTTGAAGATCGTCACGTCGTAGTTGCGCGAGGGTGCGCCGGATGCGCACGGACTCGCCGTCGACGTGACATTGCTCGCCGTCGGCGCCGGTGGGTTCGGCCCCGGCGTCACCTGGGTGTTGCCGGTGGCCGCGGTCAGCAGCGGGAACCCGGTGCCGCTCGCCGGGGTCCGGTTCGGCAGCGGCTGCAGATCCGATCTCAGCCGGTCGTGCACCCGGAAGATGCCCCACCCGCCGGACTCGAAGGCGAAGTTGCGGGTGCTGTAGTACAGGTAGTCACCCGCCATCCTCCTCGGCCCGCCGGCGCCCCCGTCCAGGACGTAGTCGAAGCGTTCCGAAATGCCGGTGGTCGCGGCGTCGACCAGTTCCGCGGCCGCGTTGAACCGCTCCCTGGCGAACCGGTGACCCTGGAAGCGCAGTGCCTCCACCCGGTCGACCACGCCGATCGTGCGGATCACCACCGGGTCGCCGGCGTACGCCCGGAACAGCGGCGTCGACGGCTCGCCGTACTTGACCGAGGAGAACACGTACGGGTCCACCGAGGTCACGGTCGCGGCCACGGTGTTCGCGGCTGTCGGGTCGTTGACCCGGCTGGTCGCGTTGCGGCACAGCGTGTTGCCGTTGAACTCCTGTCTCTGCAGGGTGCTCGGGCTTCGCTCGCCGAGCGGTGCCGCTCTCAGGTTGATGGAGCTCTCTTCACACTCCTGCCCGTCGTTGCGGTCGATCCTTCCGACGGTGGCCGGGTCGGCCGTGAGCTCGGCTCTACCGCGCCGGCCGTTGTGCAGGAAGACCATGAATTCTCGGAACGAGCTGCTCACCCCCGTTCCGACCGGGTTGGTCGTGCGGATGTCCACGATCGTTCCGCTGCGGACCTGCGCACCGGTCCGCGGGTCGTGGTACGTCGAGCCCCGCGGCTCGATGATGTGCGCGCCGAACAGGCCATGCGCCCAGGACTTGATCCCGTTCACATGGTCGTGCCAGAAGACCGTGCCGTGGTCGGCGTCGGAGAACCAGCGGTACTGGACGAACTCGACCGACACCGGCTCGCCCGCGGCGTGCGCCGCGCCGAGCGCCTGGTCGAGGGTCAGCGTGTTACCGCTGATCGCGGTGATCTTCCGGATCTCGATGTTCGCCTTGCCGCTGCCGACCGCGACGAAGATGCCCACCCGCAGGCTGGTGACGTTGGACACCGTCACCGTGCTGGCACCCGCCGGCGAGGCCGTCGTGACCGTGCGGGCCTCGAGCTGGTTGGGGTACACCGACTGCTCGTAGGAGAAGCCGGTGATCACACCGTCCGAGGCCTGCGGGTCGAACTGCACGAAGTGCGTGTGCATGTTGACCTTCGGCTGCTGCAGCTCGCCGTTGATGCGCCGGTCCATCTCGTTGGTCAGCGTGAGGGCCACGCAGTCGCCGGTGTTGGACCGGATGGCCAGCGGATCAGGTGCCTTGACGCCGCTGGCTGCGTCGGCCTTCACCTGGTCCTTCTCCTCGTTGAGGACGTAGACCGTTCCGTTCGGGTCGGTCTCACGCTGGGTCTGCTTGATCGGCACGCTGATCCCGGTGACGTTGTACGTCTTCACCGGTGCCGTGTTGGGGCACAGCCCGTCAGGTCGTGTCGACGAGGTGGTGTTGCCCAACCACGGCGTGCCGGTATGGCCCGCCCCCGAGAACGGCGGCCGTTGGGCCAGGTGCGGTCTCAGCATCGGCCAGGCGGGCCGGCCGTTGTTCGGATTGAACAGGATGTTCGGCCGCTGGCCAGGTGTCGGTGACTGGTAGTTCGCCCAGACCACGGTGGTCTCCGGCTCGCCCTGGTAGAGCGGCGAGGCCGCGGTGCCCGCCTTGGCCCAGTCCCAGACCGTCGCGTCGTCCCGGTTGAGCTTGACGCCCTGCGGCGGTATCTGGGCCTCCGCCAGGTCCTCGACCGCGACCTGGGTGGCCGGGTTGGTCAGGGTCGATCTGGTCACCACCGTCTTACCCTCGATGGTCCTGCCGACCAGTCCCTGCGTGGTGACCGCGGTCGGCGGGGCCGTCCGGCCGGGTATCACCGCGAGGTTGGGCTGTCTGGTGTCGAACACCCGCCAGAAGCTCCACATCCCCGCGATGTAGTGGTGTGCGATGTGGCAGTGGAACAGGAAGTCACCCGCCGACTGCTGGCAGCCACCGGCGCCGCACTCGTGCCGCAGGTCGTAGCCCTCCGACGGGCCGACGGTCTGCGAGTCGAGCATGATCGACGACGTGTCGTTGGGCGGGTTCTTCTGCAGCCCGCTGGCGAAGTTGTTCGCCACCGCGTTCGGGTTCATCGGCCACCGGTCGCCGCCGCCGTGCAGGTGGTGCACGTGCAGCGTCTCGCTCCCGGCGTGCATGAGCCGGGTCTTGGTGGGTTCCCCGAGGTAGGACCTCGGCATCGGGGTGGCCGGGTCACCGTTCTGGTAGGAGCCGTAGGTGAGCGACTCGGCCGCCGGCAGGCTGGCGTCGTCCTGCAGCCCCCGCCTGGCCTGCGCCTCCAGACGGCGGAAGAACGGCTCGCTGCGATAGTTGATCGCGCGGCCGCCGATCCGGTAGGCCCTGCTGCCGTAGCCGCACGTGGCGATCGTGCCCTCGTCCTTCATGGGCAGCGGATCGCCGACTCCGAGGCCGTCGCTGGCCGGGATGCAGCTGAACGGCGTGCCGCTCTCCCGCGGCGGGCGCCGCAGGTTGAACATCTCGTCGCCGATCTCGTGGTACATGATCGCGAACTCGCGGAACGCCGTGCCGCTACCCGGCCGGATGATGGCCGCGAAGCTGTTGAACGTCCGGTCGTTCGTCCGGTCCGCGCCGGTGTCGGGGTCGAGGAAGGTCGAGCCGGCCGGCTCGGCCACCAGGGCGCCGAACAGGCCGTGCAGGGTCAGCTGGTTGGAGTCGCCGCCGCTGCGGAACACCCTGGCCCCCTCGCCCATCAGCGGGTCGAGGAAGTACCGGTAGGTGTGGGTGGCGCCGGGCGGCACCATCACGTTGGTCGGGTTGTTGCCGACCGCCTGCCCACCGGCACCGCCGGCGGCGTCGTGGCTGACCCCCGCGATGTCGACCGACACCGGGGGCACCCCGCCCGGCTGGGTGATCACCGGGTTGCCGGTGAACCCCGGCCCGCCGCGTGGCGCCTGGGTGAGCCGGTTGGTCAGGTTGATCTGCACACACTCACCCAGCCGAGCCCGCAGCACGAGCGGCTGGATCGGGTCCTGGGCGAGCCCGGTGGAGACCTTCGCGCCACTTCCGTCCGAGCCCACCGCCCCGTTGGCCCGCAGCGCCGCTTCCTGCGCCCGGACCTCGTTCAGCTTCTCGGCCTGCACGTACATGAAGCCGAACGGGTCGTGGTCGCCGAAGCGGTCGACCGTGACGTCGACGTTGATGGCCAGCACGTTGAACGTGCGGGTCGGCGCCGTGGTGCAGCCGCCGGTGACCGCGGTGGTTCCGGGCTGCTCGGCGGCGACCGCCACCGGAGCCCCGAACGACGTCGGCACCATGCCCATGCCGACGATCAGGAGCGGACCGGACGCCACGACCAGCGCCGCCCGCGCGCCCGCGCGCAGGGGACGCACCCGTACCCGCAGCCCGAGCGCCGCCAGCGTCAGCAGGCCCACCGCCAGGACGACCGGCTGCGCGGCGGCCGCGTTCCAGAAGCCGTGCACGACCAGCCCAGCCGGATCGAGACCAGCGGTGTGCGCGTGACCCTCGCCGCCTGCCACACCGGCCAGCTCGTGCAGCGGGGTCAGCGCGGCGGCCAGCGGTAGGAACAGCGGCACGAAGAACAGCGAGGCCAGGGCCGCCCGGCAGACCACGCCGGTGCCGCCGCTGGCCATCCGCAGCCGCGACGCGGACCGGCCGGCGAGCCAGACCGCGGCCGCCGCGAGCGGGACCGTGAGCATGACGTCCAGCAGGACGCCCATCAGGTGGCCGAGACCCCCGGCCGGGGCCAGCAGACCACCCAGGTGGCGCGACAGCGTGACCGCCATCGCGAGCACCACGGTGAGCGCGATGCCGCCTTCCAGCCCTGGTAGGGCGGAAGGCGGCGGCTCCGGACTACCCGGAGACAGGACAGAATGCCGGCGAATTCTCGGCCGGCCATGACGGGTCACGACAGCTCCCCTTCCAATCGGCGTGGAGCAACTTCCCCTGGGTATGGAGCCCCCAGTGGTCATGGGTTGTGCGGATGCGACGGCTGCACCGCTGCGCCATCCAGCGGAACGGTTAGCCTGGCCGCTGCGCCGTCGTGGGTCCATTCGAGCCACTGGACGGAATCGACGAGATCCTGCGGCGGGAGATCGAAGAAGAGAACGCCGGTGATCGCATTGTGCGGGGCCAGCCGCGGCAGGTCACCAAAGGTGTCCGAGTGCGGCGACCATTTCTTTCCATTCTCGCCGGCGTGCAGCGCGAACTCCTTGAACGGCAGCAACGGCAGCGTCCGGTCGCTCGCGTTGACCATCGTGACGGTCACCGAGAGCCGCTGCTCGTCCCCGGTCGGCATGCCGGGCATCATGGCCGGTGGCATCTGGTACCCCGGCGCGTCCGGCGACATGTCGTGGTCCATCTGAACCCATCCGGCCTGGCTGACCTGCGCGGTCATGCCGGCAAGGGCGGCCAGCCGGGTCGCCGTCGACGGCTGCGGGGCCAGCGATGCGGCGATCATGCGGCCCACGACGAGCGCTGCGACCGCCAGCGCGACGACCACCACCACGGTCATGACGGCTCGCGATGCCGTGCCGGTTCTCGGCTGACGGCGCCACATTCTGGGCATGGGCAACTCTCGCTTTCCTGCTGCCCGGTACCGCGGTATCGGGGCAGCAAGGGATGCGGGTTTGTACGGAATGGGACGGACGGATTCGCAGGGCAGGGGTGGTGGCCGCATGAAATCGGCCTTAGCAACTGGAGGATTTCACCGGGATGTTACGCCGGGAATGGCCAGGAACACCTAGGAACGAAGCCGTCACCTAAGTACGGGGGGATTAGGATGGCAAATATGAAGCGCGGCGTGGCCCGCTCATTGCCCGGCGATCTCTACATGTCAGCGGTCGCCAGGGTGGTGGCGGTGCTCGGCAATGGGATCGTAGTGACCGCGCTGTTGTTACAGCTGCACGACGCCGGCGCCGGCGGCTGGGCGATCGCCGCGCTGCTGGCGGCCGGTTCGGCACCGATCGTCCTGCTGGCTCCCGTGACCGGGATGATGGTCGACCGGTTCGACAGCAGGAAGCTGATCGTCGCCAGCAGCCTGTGGCAGAGCGCGACCTGCGCGCTGCTCGCCTTCGTCGACCACGTCGGCGTGGTGCTCGCGCTGGTCGTGCTCAACGCGATGGGTACGGCGGTGGTCGTGCCGGCCTTCGGCGCGCTGACCCCGCTCATGGTGCCCGACCGGTTGCTGTCCGCGGCGACCAGCGTGCAGCAGGGTGGCCACTCGGCCGCGCTGCTGGCCGGACCGCCCGTCGGCGGCCTGCTCGCCGGGCTCACCGGCGGCGCGCGGGTGCCGCTGCTGATCGCCGCCACAGCGTTCCTGGCGGCCACCCTGCCAGCGCTGCTGATCGGTACCCGACGACGGCCTGCGGCGGCGGACGAACCGCAGCGCATGCGTGACGGCCTGGTCGCGCTCCTCGGCGGCGCAACGGCCGCGGTGACCGCGCTGGCGGTGCTGCTCGTCCTGGCGGTGCAGGTCACCGGCGTGGCCGCGGTCTTCCTGGTGCGGGACACCTTCCAGGCCAGCGCGCTGGCGTACGGCCTGTTCACCGGGGCGTACGCCACCGGAATCCTGATCGGTACGGCGTGGGCCGGGCGGCTGCACACCGCGCGCCGGATCTCGCTGATCAGCCCGGCGGCGGCGGCCGCGGCGGGTGCCTGCTTCGTCGGCATCGGCCTGAGCACGTCGCTGGCGGCCGCGTTCGTGCTGTACGCGGCGGCGGGCACCGGCGCGGGCGTGGTGAGCGCGGCGACCGTGACGCTGCTGCTGCTGCGCACCCCGAAGTCCGCCGCCGGCCGCGCCCTGGCCAGCTACAGCGGCGCGGTCAGGGCGGCCGCCCTGGTCGCGTACGGCATCGGCGGGCTGGCCATCGGCCCGTTCTCGCCGCAGGCCGTCTACCTGCTCTCCGGCGCGGTCGCACTGGCCGGTGCGCTGGTCGCCGCGCTGCTCATCGCGTCCGCCGCCGGCGGGCGCGGGCATCGGACCCGCCAGGACGTTGGCACTACCGCTGTGAGGTGACCCGTGGTCGCGGTCGAGCCCGGCCTACCGCCCGGCGCGCGCATCCGCCTGTACCGCAGGCGGATCGGGCTCACGCAGGAGCAGTGTGCGCAGCTCAAGGGCTGCACGGTGTCCGCGTGGCGCAAGTGGGAGTCCGGCGACCGGCAGGTGGCCGCGTTCTCGGACTGGATCGAGATCGCCAGGATCCTGCGGGTGCGCGACGTGTACCGGCTGACCGGCCTGCCCGTGGGCGAGCTGCGCGAGGAGCCGACGGAGCACGACAGCGTGCCGGCGATCCGCGCCGCGATGGTGTCCTTCGATCCGCGGCTGCCCAGGGAGTCCTCCGACGGATCCTCCGGGCAGCCCGACGGGGAGCCTGACGTGGCCCGGCTCGACCAGGCGATCGAGACCGCGTGGGACGTCTGGCAGGAGCGCCGGCCGTTCACCCAGACCGGCGCCACCCTGCCCGGCCTGATCACCGAGGTGCGCGCCACCATCCCGGTGGTCGACGGGCCGCAGCGCGACCTCCTGCTGCACGCCGCGTCCAAGCTGTACTTCCTGACCAGGGCGTTCACCAAGAGGGTCGGGGCCAGCGACGTCTCGCTGCTGGCCGCCGACCGGGCCATGGCCGCCGCCGTCAAGGCCGACGACCTGGACTACCGGGCCGCCGCGGCGTGGAACCTCGGCATGACCCTCGACGAGCAGGAGCACCCCGCCGTGGTGCAGGAGCTGGCCCACGATGCCGCTGCCACGCTGGAGCCCACGCTGGCCGACGGGCCACCGGCGCGGATGAGCATCTACGGCGCCCTGCACCTGCTGCGCGCCATGCAGTGCGCGCGGCTCGACGACGAGCACGGCGTGGCCAGCGCCCTGGACACCGCGGAGCGGGTGGCCGCACGCCTGGGCGACCGCAACGACTTCCGGACGGTGTTCGGTCCGACGAACGTGACCATCCACCGGATGTGGGTGGCCGTCGAGCTGTCCCGGCCGGGCGAGGCGATTCGGCAGGCCCAGCACTGCGACGTCAGCACCGTGCCGAGCGTGGAGCGGCGGTTCTTCTACTACGTCCAGCTCGCCAGGGCGTACTGCATCCGCAGCGAGGACGTCGCCGCGATCCACATGCTGCTGCGGGCCGAGCGGGAGTCAGCCGACGACCTGCGGTTCAACGTCGACGTCCGCGCGATCGTGCCGGAGCTGCTGCGCCGGGAGAGCCCGCTGACCCGCGCGGAGCTGCGGCCGCTCGCCGACCGCATCGGAATCACGCACTGACACGCCCCGGGTGACCGCCACGCCGGGTGGCACCGAACAGCGCCACACCGGGTGCCGGCTACCCGCCGGTAGCCGGCTTACCGTGAATGCGTCGACCACCGCGTCGACATGGGCAATGGGCACTGCGTGGGTGACGGTGCCCATTGCGTGAATCCCTGCTGCGCAGTTCCGCGGCGGGATTTCGGCGGCCATCTCCTGGTCACCTGGGTAAGACGGATTGGAGACCGCAAATGTCCATCGTCAGCACACGGCCGACGCATCCCCCCTCCGACCGGCATGCCGAGCATCATCCGAAGCAGCGGATCCGGCGGTCATGGTGGCTCGGCGGCGGCATGCTCGGCCTGGGTTTCGGCTATTTCCTGTGGTACACGCCGTACAGCGGGCTCGCCAAGGCCCTGTCCGGTGGAATGCTGCCGGCGACCAACGGGCCGGTGGGCGGGCTGATCCTGCTGCCCGCGTCGGCGCTGGGCCAACTTATCGCCATGCCGATCACGCTGACCTTGCTCGGATGGTGGAAATACTCGCGGCGGCGCGACATAGGCGGCGTCAGCCTGCCATTCCCCGGTCGTGAGACCGCCATATCGGCGTTGTGGATGGCATTGATCGTGGGCACCACCACGCTGAACTTCACCTTTCCAGGGGTGTCCATCCTGCTCGTTCTCGTGCTGATGCGGATCGAGACGCTGATCATCTCCCCGTCCATCGACCTGCTGCGCTTCCGCAAGATCCACTGGTACTCGGCGGTCGCGCTCGGGCTGTGCGCCGTGTCTGCCGTGGTCGCGCTCGCCGACGTGAACCACTACGTGCTCACCATCGGCGCGGTGGCCAGCCTGCTCGTCTACATGGGCGCCTACACCGGCCGGTTCGTCGTCATGAGCCGCCACGCCAAGAGCGCGGACACGGCCACCGACCGGCGCTACTTCGTCGAGGAGCACATGAGCACCCCGGTGCTTCTGGTGGCCATCCTGGCCGTTCCCGCGTTGCTGGCCCCCGGCCCGTTGCGGGAGGGGTTCACCAGCTTCCTCTTCACCCCCGCGGCGCTGCCGGCGTTCGGAATCGGCGTGTTCTACGAGGGGCTGTTCGTGTTCACCTCACTGATCTTCCTCGACCGGCGCGAGTACTCCTTCTGCATGCCGGTGCACGTGTGCGCCAGCCTGCTCGCCGGGGTCGCCGCCTCGTTCGCGCTGAAGTTCATGTTCGACGCCCCGTCGCCCAGCGTGGCCCAGGTCGCCGCGGGCGCGTGCGTCATCGTCGCGGCGCTGATGCTGAGCTATCCCACCCTCCGGGCACTGTTCAGCCGGTCGGGGACGGCACGTACGGAATCCGACCAGCAGCTCCTGCTGTTCGTGTGCGCCGGCAACACGGCGCGTTCGCCGATGGCCGAGGCCATCGCCCGTGACGAGCTGGCCGCCCTCGACCACCACGGCGACTGGCAGGTGGCCAGCGCGGGCATCGCGGTCCCCCGGCCCGGCGGCCCCATCGCGCCGCTGGCGGTGAAGGCGCTGCGCCAGCTGAACATCCCGGTGCCGCGGCACGAGTCCCGCCCGCTCACTCCTGCGCTGATCGCCCAGGCCCACACCATCTACTGCATGACCACGAAGCACCGGCGGGCCGTGCTCGCGATCGACCCCGACGCCGCCCACAAGACCGTGGTGCTGGACCCGGCCGACGGCCTGCCCGACCCGCACGGCCAGCCGGCCTCGGTCTACCGCGACTGTGCCGACATGCTCCGCGCGGTGATCGGCCAGCGGCTCGCCGAGGACTGCCGTCCCGCCATGTCCGCGTCCTGACGGCGACGTCGGTCAGGGGCCAATGTGAACGGGTCGGGTGGCGCGGGCCGCCGGGGTGCCGACGCAGAGTGCGGTGCGGCCGGTGAAGACCAGGGTGTCGGAGCAGCCTTCGTTGTCGGTGTCGATGAGGGTGACACGGTAGGTGCCGGGCTCACGGTAGGCGTGGCTCGGCCGGGGTCCGCCGCCCAGCAGGGTGGAGCCGTCGCCGAAGTCCCAGTCGTAGCGGGCGATCCGACCATCGCGATCCGACGAGGAGGTGGCGTCGAAGTGGGCGAGCTGGCCGTGCGAGCTGACCGTGAACGACGCCGAGGGCCCCTGGTCGGGCAGCACCGCGGTCGAGTTGAAGGACGGCGCCTCGCCCATGGACGGTTGGGGCGAACCGGACAGCTCGCGCAGGGTGGCGGCGTCGAACGCGGTCACGGTGTTGCCGAAGAAGTTGCTCACGAAGAGGTGCCGGCCGTCCGGGGTGGTGGTGATTCCGGGGCCGGCCGTGGCCTCGAACCGGCCGCCGATGGCGGTCAGCGCCCCGTCGTCACCGATGCTGAAGGTCCACAGGCCGTCGTTCTCGGGGGCGAGCACCGGCTGGGTGGCGACCGCGGCCACGGTGAGCGTATGACCGTCCGGGGTCATCGCCAGGCCCTCGGGGGTCTGCGGCGCGAGGACCGGGGAGTGCGGTACCGGACGCAGCTCCCCGTTGGGTTCCACCCGGAACCCGAAGACCTGGTCGGACAGGGCGCAGGTGACGTAGAGGAACCGGCCGTCCGGCGTGGTGACCATGCCGTTGCCGGACGCGCCGATCGGCACGGTGGTGACGGCCGGCCCGAGCGTGCCGTCACCGCGGATGGGGAACACCTTGAGCACGTCGGGGTCCTGGTCGGGCGGTATCCCGTGGCCCACGAACAGGAACCGGCCGTCCGGGCTCACGGCGACGTTGCGCGGATTGGGCGCGCCGGTGACCACCGGCTCACCCAGCAGGACCGGAGCTCCGGACGGGTCCATGGCGAAGACCGCCACGGTGTGCGACGCCTGGTTGGGCACGTACAGGTTCCGGCCGTTGGGCGAGATGGCGATGCTGAACGGGTCCACGCCGGCCGTGTCGACCGGCGAGCCGAGCTGGGTCAGCTCACCGCCGGCACCGACCCGGTAGGCATGGATGGCGTGCTCGTCCTGCGCGTTGACGTAGGCGATCCGGGCGTCAGGGGTGAACACGATCCCCCGCGCGCCGAGACCGCTCGCCACGGGGTCACCGAGCCTCACCAGCTCCCCCGTGGGGCCGATGGCGTAGCGGGAGACGACGTGCGGGCCGAGCTCGCCGAACCACCCGATCCCCCGGTTCGTCACGTACACCGGGCGCACGAAGTCGCTGTCAGCGGCGGCGGGGCCGGCCACGGCCACGACGCCGGCCGCACCCGTGATCACCGCGGCAAACCCACAGATCGTCCTTGTCGGATTCATGATCGTCTCCGCGCGTCAAGGAAGGTAGAAGTGGTCCCGCTTGAAGGAGTCGACGCGCCGGCTGGAGTCGGTGAAGGCCGAGTAGGCGTCGACCACGAGCAGGCGTTTGTTGAGGTAGCCGGCGAGGATCACGGTGACGAAGTCGAGGTGGTAGTTGGCGACGAAGGCCACCGCCTCGACCGTGTCGACGCCGTCCGCGAACGCCGCTCCGGCGGCCTCGCCCCAGTCGATGGGCGCCGGCCGGTCGGCGCCGAAGACACGCACCGTCGGGCAGCCCTGCCAGTCGCCGATCTCGATGCGGGTGATGCCGGTCGAGGTCTCGTCGTAGTTGACCCATGCCCCGAGCAGCGGCCTGATGTCGATCGGCCGGCCGGTCGGCGGCGCCCAGCCGCGCGCCGGGCGGTCGGCAGTCCTGGTCACCGGCGGGCCGGCCGCCCCGTCCAACTCGGGTCTCATCGGTGGAAGAACTCGCGGCTGAAGTAATTCGACCGGCCGCTGGAGTCGGTGAACGTGTTGAAGGTGTCCAACACCAGGATTCCCTGCTTGGCGTACGCGGCGAGGATCGTCACCAGGAAGCCGAAGTCGTAGATCGCGGAGAACGCCATGGCCTCGGTCGCCACCACGCTCGAGCCGTACGGCATGGCCTCGATCTCGCCCCAGTCGTACGGCTGCGCGCCGTTGGCGCCGAACGCTCGCACGAACAGCGCACCGTCGCGGCGGCTCAGCTCCAGCCGGACCACACCGGCAGCCTGGTGGTCGGTGGCGAGCCAGCGGCCGGTCAGCTCTTCGGTGTCCAGTACGCCACCCGGGGGCTTTGCCTCCTCGGGAAGCCGGTCCTCGGCGCGCAGATGTCGCAGTGTCGTCATCGAAGGCACCCTCCAGCCGAGACCTTCGTCACCCACGGTAGAAGGCCCGCCGGGTGGCCTGTATGGCCGGTTTCCCCTAGGCGATCCGCGTCCCCTAGGTAGGGCACGGTCCTTGTGCTGCGATTATTCGCGGCACCTTGGTCAACTGGCGGGGTCGGCGGGTCTGCCGTAACGTTCCTGTGACGGTGCAACTTTCTCACTCTGCGTGAGAATGCCGACAAACTCCACATCTCTCGCGAGTACGTGACTGGGTGAGCACGTGCCGCGCGTTCGTTCCCTTCCGCACAACGGAGGCGAGAATCTTGACGCGCGCACGTCACCCCGTGCCGGCCGGCTCCGCGCCGGCATCGACCTGGACCCGACCGTGATCGTGCCACTGCACGTAGTCGGCCAGGTCGGCTCGCCGCGGACTGAACCGGTTCACGGCCATCGACTCGTCGGGGTAGCCGACGGCGAGCCCACACACCACGAGGCGGTCCTCCTCGAGTCCGAGCTCGTCGCGGATGGTGTCGGCATACCCGGCGACGCTGAACTGGGGACAGCTGCCCAGACCACGCGCGACCAGGCAGAGCATCACGTTCTCCACGAAGAAGCCCAGCTCGAAGAACAGGCCCGGCGTCGCCGCGGCCGGCAGGTGGAAGATCATCTCGATCGGCGCGCCGTAGAACCTGAGGTTGTCGCGAAGGTGGGCGCGCCGCTTGACGGCGTCGTCGCGGTCGATGCCCTTGGCCTGCAGCACCCCGGCGCCGGCCTCGCGTGCCCGCGCCTCGGTCACCGGGTCGGCGTTGACCGGCCGGTTCGAGTAGTCCGGACGCGGCGCCACACCGCTGTCGAATTCGGCGCACAGCCGGCCGGCGAGGGCGTCCTTGTGCCGGCCGGACACCACCGCCACCTGCCACGGCTGGGCATTTCGGGAGGACGGGGCGTTCGCCGCGGCCAGGAGCACTTCTTCCAGAACATCACGCCGTACCGGGCGATCCAGAAAGGCGCGCTTGCTGTGTCGAGCATCCAGGACAGAGACGAAATCAGGCCACTGAAGGTTCATGACTTGGGATTGTCACCATGCTGAGCAATTTGTCCAATCGAACGGCGAACCCACTTCGAACGGACCAACGGTCCTGTAAGATCGTTGCGACGCTGACCACAAATGTGTGGACCGGACGCCGTCAACTCCGTGCGTTACGCGGTCTGCCGTGCGATGTGGAGATTCGTGCCGATCTCACCGGAGAGATCGACGCCCAATTCCTGCGCGGCGCACTGAAGGGCGAACTGATCTACAGTCTGCGCAGCGTGCAATATGGCGGCGCATTCATGGGCAGCGCCGAGGAACGGACGCAACGAATACTCGCCGCGGCCGGCAAATACGATCTGATCGACCTGGAGCTCGACCGCGACCTGACGCCGGAGCTGCTGGCCGCGGTGCCGCCGCATCGCCGGCGGATCTGCTGGTACGGCGGTGGCCGCGGGCACGTCGCGCTGACGTCGCTGTTCAGCCGGATGGCCGCCACCCCGGCACGGCTGTACCTGCTCGCGCCCGAGGCCGAGAAGATGACCCAGGCGATGGCCCCGCTGCGGTTCCTCGCCGATACCAGGCGGACCGACGTCACCGCGTTCGCCACCGGCGAGCTGGGGGTGTGCAGCAGGCTCCTCGCGCCGTGGCTCGGCGCTCCCGTCGTCATGGGCGCGCTCGGCCGCACGGGCGGCTACGGGATACCGACCGTCGACCAGCTCGTGCGGGACTACCCGTTCCCGGCGCTGCCGCCGGTGCAGCACCTCTACGGCATCGTCGGCTCACCCGGGCGCTGGTCGCGGTCGCCCCGCATCCTGAACGACGCGTTCCAGGCGTCCGGCCTGCCCTCCCTGTTCCTGCCGTTGCCGGCCTACGAGTTCGCCGGCTCGTGGCAGGCCATGCGTGCCGGGCTCGACCACATCGGCGTCGGGCTGGACGGCGCGACCGTGGTCGCACCGTTCAAGGAGGAGGCCCTGCAGGCGGCCGACACCCTCAGCCAGGAGTCGGTCGAGTCGGCCGCGGCCAACCTCCTGGTGCACCGGCACGACGGGTGGCGGGCGTACACCACCGACCCGGTCGGCGTCCTCGGGACGTTGCGGCGGGCCGGCGTGCGGCTCGCCGGACGCAGGGCCGCGGTGATCGGCTGCGGTGGCGCCGGCCGTGGTGCGGCGGCGGGCCTGCTGCGCGCCGGGGCGCGGCCCGTCATGGTCAACCGCAGCAAGGAGCGGGGCCGGTACGCCGCGCGCCTGCTCGGCATCGACTACCTGCCGCTCGGGCAGTTCGCGCCGGAGGACTACTCGGTGATCGTGCACGCCACCCCGGTCCAGACCGATCCGCCGTTCGACGTGAGCCGGGTCGCCGACGACGCCGTGGTCGTGGACTTCGCCTACAGCACGCAGGAGACCGGGCTGGCGGCCGAGGCCCGGCGTCAACGCGTTCCCGTCATCGACGGCTGGCGGGTGCTCTCGGCCGAGCTCGCCAGGCAGTTCCGGCTGATGACCGGCCGAAACATGCCCACTGCCATCGAACCCAACGGTTCGCTGGCCGCCCCACCTCAGAGGGAGTTCGCTGTATGAATACCGATGTCGATCAGCTGACCGCCGAACGGGTGCACCTCGACCGCCTGTCCGAGCTGGTCCCGGAGTTCGCGCAACGCGCGGACGAGTACGACCGCACCGCAACCTTCCCCACCCGCGACTTCGACGACCTGTACGGCGCCGGCCTGCACGCACCCACCGTGCCGGTCAGCCACGGCGGCCTCGGGCTCGGACCGCTGCAGGGCGACACGCTCGGCCTGTGGCAGATGACCCAGCAACTGGCCGGCGCGGACCTGTCGCTGGCCCGATGCTGGGAGGGTCACGCCAACTCGCTGGTCCTCATCGACGCGCTCGGCACCGAGGCCCAGAAGTCCAAGTGGTTCGACGGCGTGGTGCAGGGCGGCGAGAAGTGGGTGGCCTGGAGCGGTGAGCCGTCGGGGACCAAGCCGGGTGAGGTCCGCCGCTTCGGCACGACGGTCCGGCGCGAGGGCGACGGCTGGGTCGTCGACGGCACCAAGGTGTTCTGCACCAGCGCCGACGGCGCGGACTGGGCGATCCTTCTGGTCGACCTCGCCGGCCCGGGCGGCGCGCGCAACGGCTCCAGCGACGGCGTGCTCATGCTCGCGTGCGAGCTGGCCGACCCGTCGGTGACCGTCGACAGCGCGTGGTGGGACCCGATCGGGATGCGGGCCACGGTCAGCTACCTGGTCCGCTTCGACAACACCTACATCCCGGACTGCCAGCGGATCGGTGAGCCGGGCGACTACCTGCGGCAGGCGTGGCAGACGGCCTTCGTCACGCACTACGCCGCGAGCTTCCTCGGCGCCGCCGAGGCCGCGTACCGGTACGCGGTGGAGTACGTGACGCGCCAGAACAAGGCGGCCGACCCGTACGTGCAGCACCGGATCGGTTCGATGTCCGTCGCGGTGGAGACCGGCCGGCTGTGGTTGCGGCACGTCGCACAGATGTGGGACGAGAACCGCCGCGCGGAGGCACGGGTGGCCGGCGCGCAGGCGCGCCATCTGGTGGAGCACCTCGCGTTGGAGACCGTCGACCACTGCGTGCGCGCGTGCGGTGCCCGCTGCCTCGTGCGGCCGAGCCCGGTCGAGCGGATACTGCGCGACCTCACTTTCTACGTCCGTCACGACAACGACGACCAGGTGCTCGCCACCATTGGCCGGGCCGGACTCGGCGAGCCCTATGACCCGTCCTTCTACAAGCCCTGAGGCGCACCCCTAAGTAGCCGTCCCGCGTGAGCACCGCGAACTACTAGGAAATTCTCACTATTCCCTGTCACCGAGCCGAGCTGTCATATTTTGCTGCACGGTGAAATGCACCGCGGCCGTGCAGTACGGGATTCTCCCGCGTCGGGGCATCGCACCGGAGCGGCTCACCCAAGAATCCCATCCGCTGGGTCGCATTTGTCGTTCCACGGTGTCGGCGAGCGGGGAGATCGGCGAGCTGCCAGACCTTGGCAGAACCGTGTTCTCCCCGCTCGCTGCGTTCGATTTCAGGTCCGCATGGGAATATCGGCTTCCACCGTGGTCTCGTCGAAGTCGGTGGTGCGCACGCGCAGGCTCAGCCGCCACATGCCGGCCATCGGAACGAGCACGGCGTCGCCGACGAACTGGCCGGGGCCCGTCCTGGCCAGCGCCACCGGCAACGGCCCCACGTCGCCGTCGGACAGCCGCAGCTGCGCCTGCACGTCGGGGACGTCCTGATTGATCCCGCCGCTGTCCCTGACGTTGAGCACGATCTGGTTGTTGCCGGGACGGGCGGGGTCGACCCACACCTGCACGTCGCCGGCGCCGGGCAGAGCCAGCGCGCCGAGGAACGGGCCGGCCGGCGCGCCGGTGGCGGCTGCGGCCGGGCCGTGATCGTGGCCGCCCGGTGGCGTGGCCACCAGCGCCGCGGTGAGCCCGAGGACCACGGCGGCGATCGAGACCTCCCATCGAACCGAGCGCCGCAGCCCCGAGAGCACGTCCGGCTCGCGCCGCCCGGCCCGTGGTCCTTTTCGGGTTCCCGCCGGTGCCAGCAGCCGGCGCCGGACCACCGACCGGGACAGCGCGCCCAGCCACAGCAGAAGCCCGAACGCGCCGACCTTGAACACCAGCAGCGAGACGTACCGGCCGCCCATACCCGATGCGGCCAACTCACGCCATGCCTGGATCAGGCCGGTGGCGCCGAGCACCACCACCGCGGCACCCGCCCACCTGGAGAACCGCGACACCGCCACCGCCGCTGCATCTTCCGGGGCGCGGCGCTTGCGCAACAGGTGGACCGACAGGACGGCGAGGCCACCGAGCCACACCGACATGGCCAGCAGGTGGACCGCGTCGGTGACCAGCGCGAGCGCCGTCAGCGTCCCGGCGGCGGGGTGGCCGCTGCCACTCCACGTCATGGCCAGCGCGAACCCGAGCACGGCGAGCGCCGCCAGCCGGCCCGTCGACAGCGGTGTCCCGGCCGTGCGGCCCAGCCGCGTCAGCACCAGGCCGGCCAGCACCAGCAACGCGACCCTGGCCAGCAGCAGGACTCCGTACCGGCTGCCGGCGGTGTCGAGCAGCAGCGCTGGATCGAGCGCGGTGACCAGCGACGAGCCGACGGCGTTGGGGCCCTGCAGCAGGAGTACGGCCAGCGCCGATGCCATCGAGGCGATCCAGGCGGCCCTGATCAGCCGGTGGATCCCGCGGTCGGTCCGCCCGGCCGGCCAGCAGGCGAGGACGAAGAAGGCGCCCCCGACCAGCAGGGCCAGGCCGGCGAACCCGAGCAGGCGGGCCAGCCAGAAGGTGAGCCCGACGGCGCGGTCCGCACCGGCCCGCGATCCCGGATCGGCCAACGGCGCCGCCTGTGCCGAGCCGACGCTGAACACGAACGCGCCGTGCACCGGGTGCGAGTCGACCGAGAGCACCCGCCAGGAGACGACGTACACGCCGTCGCCGAGCGAGCCGGGCAGCGGCATGCTGACCGACGACGCGCCACCAGGCCCCTGCCGTCCGGTGACTTCCGTGACCGTCGTGCCGGTGCCGTCGAGCAGGCGCAGCCCGTCTCGCACCGGGCTGACCACGTCGTTGAACCGCAGCACCACCTCGGAGGGAGCGCGGTCGAGGTGCGCGCCGTTGCCCGGGTCGGTCGCCACCAGCTCGGCGTGCGCTGACGCCTCGCGGTCCGACAGCAGCAGCGGGGCAACCGCCAGCAGGGCCACGGCGACGGCCCGTGTGCACACCGATCGAACTCGGCCGTCCATGCCGCGCTCCCAGCATCACTCGTCGAACAGACCCAGGTGGTGGGCGGCGGCCACCGCTGCCGCCCGGCTGTGTACGCGGAGCTTGCGGAACAGGTTGCTCTGCAGGTTCTCCACGGTGCGTACCGAGATGCCGAGCTGGCGCGCGGTCTGCTTGGTCGCCTGCCCGCGGCCGATGGACGTGAGGATCTCCCGTTCGCGGGGGGTGAGCGCCAGCTCCCACCGTTCCCAGCTGCCGCACGAGCCGGCGCCCGACGTGCCGAACATGGCGCGGACGTAGGTCGAGCCCACCAGGAGGTGGGCGTGGCAGGCCGCCCGGACCGCCGGTGCGAGCAGGCCGTCGAGCTGCGCGACGGCGACGGTCGTGATGCCGCTCGACAGCGCCTCCGAGATTTCTGAGAACGACGGCTTGCGGCTGGTGACGATGACGATCTCGCCCTGGCGCGCCTCCGGCACCGGCCAGTCGTGCCAGGTCGGGTCCACCAGGACGGTGACCAGCACGTCGTGGCCGGTCAGGTCGTGGTGGCCATCGCCGTCTGCTGCGGAGTACACGGTGTCGCCTGCAGCCTCCAACACGGGAATGCCCTGCTCGTGGAGGATGCGGCGGATGCGGTCGGCGAAACGACCTGCCGGATCCCGCACGGAGACGCAGACCCGCCTGCGCTGCTTGCTCGCGGGCGGACGCTCGGCTGGCAGCAGGACCGTGCGCGGTAACAGCCCCAGCCGGACCGCGCTCGCGGCGGCGTGCGCCTGGTTGTGCACGTCGAGCTTGCCGAAGATCCGCTGCTTGTGGTTCTCGACGGTGTGCAGGCTGATCTCGAGCTCGATCGCGACCTGCGTCGGCGAGTACCCGGCGCTGATCAGGTAGAGCACCTGCAGCTCGCGTTCGGTGAGATCGTTGCCGTCGGCCCGCGTCGCTCGCGCGGCCTCCACCGGAAGCGAAGGGCTC
>Ga0196962_10000335_pt1 | contig 21248 bp, 15 predicted proteins | sample S3v_20metaG_FD_183186 | JGI IMG/M metagenome (GOLD analysis project Ga0196962, IMG submission 183186) | Soil microbial communities from Anza Borrego desert, Southern California, United States - S3+v_20 | ecosystem: Environmental > Terrestrial > Soil > Desert | place: USA: California | collected...
CACAGGGGAGCGAAACAGATGCGTACAAACAGAAGGTGGGCGCTGGGGGCGGCGTGCGCGTTGGCGCTGGCGGCCGCGGGCGCGTGCGTCAGCCCTGAGCAGCAGAACGCGGGCGCGGGCGGCGCGGCCGGCGGCGGCTACCAGCGCAAGACGGTGGCGGCGGGCCAGCCCGTCCGCATCGGCTTCTCGATGGACACGCTCAAGGAGGAGCGCTGGCAGCGCGACGAGCAGCTCGTGCGGGCGCGCGCGGCCGAGGTCGGCGCGCAGCTCGAAGTGGCGGTCGCCAACGGCGACGACGCGCGCCAGATCAGTCAGGCCGACGACATGCTGACGAAGGGCGTCAACGTCCTCATCGTCGCCCCGCACAACGGCGACGTGGCCGCCACCATCGTCGAGCGCGCGCACCGGCAGGGCGTGCCCGTCATCAGCTACGACCGGCTCATCAAGAACTCCGAGCCCGACCTCTACGTCTCGCATCAGGTCGAGAAGATGGGCGAGATGCAGGCCCGCTACGCCCTAGAGCGCGAGCCGAAGGGCAACTACGTGCTCATCGGCGGCTCGCAGACCGACAACAACGCGCTGCTGCTCCGCAAGGGCCAGATGAACGTGCTCAAGCCGGCCGTCGACCGCGGCGACGTGAAGATCGTCTCCGACCAGTTCGCGCGCGAGTGGCTGGCGAGCGAGGCGCTGCGCATCACGGAGGACGCCATCACGCGCACGGGCGGCGACATCAAGGCCATCATCGCCTCGAACGACGGCACGGCCGGCGGGGCCATCTCGGCGCTGGAGTCGGCCAAGCTCGTCGGCAAGGTGCTCGTCACGGGTCAGGACGCGCAGCTCGACGCCGTGCAGCGCATCGCCGCGGGCCGCCAGTCCATGACCATCTACAAGGCGATCAAGCCGCTCGCCGACAGCGCGGTGGACTCGGCCGTCAAGCTCGCCCGCGGCGAGTCGCTCAACGCGCCCGACCGCGTCAACAACGGCCGCATCGACGTGCCCTCGATCCTCCACGAGCCCATCGCCGTGGACAAGAACAACCTCGCCTCGACCATCGTCAGGGACGGCTACCACAAGCTCGAAGACGTTTACAAAGACGTGCCGCGCGACCAGTGGCCGCAGGCTCAGGCTCAAAGCTCCAAGTTCAAAGTTGAGAGTTTAATTCTCGCCCTGAGCCTCGGGCTGCTGGGCCTCGCCCTCAAACTCTGAGCTTCGGGCTTCGGACGCGGGACTTTGAACCATGCCTCTCCTTGAGATGCGTGACATCACGAAGAGCTTCCCCGGCGTGCGCGCGCTCGACGGCGTGAGCTTCGACCTGCGCGCCGGGGAGTTGCACGCGCTCGTCGGCGAGAACGGCGCGGGCAAGTCCACGCTGATGAAAATCCTCGGCGGCGTCTACCCGCACGGAACCTACGGCGGCGAGATCGCCATCGACGGCGAGGCGCGCCGCTTCGCCGGGGTGCGCGAGGCCGAGCAGGCCGGCGTCGCCGTCATCTATCAGGAGCTCTCGCTCATCAAGGAGCTCTCCATCGGCGAGAACATCTTCCTCGGCCGCGAGCCGCGCCGCTTCGGCGTCATCCGCTGGGAGGAGCTCTACAGCCGCGCGCAGAAGCTTCTCGAAGAGCTGCACCTGCCGCTCGACCCGCGCACGCCCGTCGGCCGCCTCGGCATCGGCCAGCAGCAGCTCGTCGAAATCGCCAAAGCGCTCTCGCAGGAGGCGCGCATCCTCGTCCTCGACGAGCCGACGGCCGCGCTCACCGACGCCGAGGTCGAGACCCTCTTCCGCATCATCCGGGGGCTCAAGGGGCGCGGCGTCGGCATGATCTACATCTCGCACAAGCTCGACGAGGTGTTCCGCGTCTCCGAGCGCATCACGGTGCTGCGCGACGGGCGCACCGTGGGCACCGACCAGACCTCGGCGCTCGACGAGCCGCGCGTCATCGCCCGCATGGTCGGCCGCGAGGTCGGGGAGATCTTCCCCGAGGCGGCCCACGAGCGCGGCGGCGTGATCTTCGAGGTGCGCGGCATGGCGGTCGAAGACCCGAACGTGCGCGGCAAGCTGCTCGTCGATAACGTCAGCTTCGCGGTGCGGCGCGGCGAGGTGTTGGGCGTCGCGGGCCTGATGGGCGCGGGCCGCAGCGACCTCCTGATGGGCGTCTTCGGCGCGCACGCGGGCCGGACGACGGGCGAGGTCTACGTGGACGGCCGGCGCGTGAACATCCGGCGGCCGTCGGACGCCATCCGCGTCGGCCTCGGCTTCGTCACCGAAGACCGCAAGCGCTTCGGCCTCGTCCTCGAACAGACCATCCTCAACAACATGACGCTGGCGGGCCTGAGCCGCCTGTCGGGGCGCTTCGTGACGGACGTGGACGCCGAGGCCGCGGCCGGCGCGCGCGCGATGAAGGACTTGAGGGTCAAGGCCAACTCGGTCTTCACCGTCGCCGGGACGCTCTCGGGCGGCAACCAGCAGAAGGTGGTGCTCGCCAAGTGGCTTCTGACGAACCCGCGCGTGCTCTTCCTCGACGAGCCGACGCGCGGCATCGACGTGGGGGCGAAGCAGGAGATTTACGGCCACATCAACCGGCTCGCGCAGGAGGGCCTCGCCATCGTCCTCGTCTCGTCGGAGCTGCCCGAGGTGCTCGGCCTCTCCGACCGCGTGCTCGTCCTCCACGAGGGGCGCGTCACCGGCGAGTTCAAACGCGCCGAAGCCACCCCCGAGGCCGTCATGGCCTGCGCCACCGGCCACCGGAAGCGGGCGCCGGGCGCCGGGTGACGGGTTCCGGGTAAAAACTTTCCGGCCGCCCGCCGCCCTTTCCGGAGATTGAATATGAGCCGTTCCGCAAACGAGCCGGCCGCCGACCGGCCGCCCGCGAACGTCGACGTGGCACCGCCCGACGCGGCCGCCGCGGCCGGCGCGGGTCAGGCGAGCCTCGGCGGCTTCCGCATCCCGACCGACACGCTGCGCGCCTACACGATGGTCTTCGCGCTCGTCGCCATCTGGGTCTTCTTCCAGTGGCAGACCGTCAGCGAGATGTTCCCGTGGGGCCTCTTCCTCCACCCGGTCAACTTCACGAACCTTCTGAAGCAGATGGCCGTGACGGGCGTGCTGGCCGTCGGGATGCTGATGGTCATCGTGGCCGGGCAGATAGACCTCTCGGTCGGGTCGGTGGTCGGCTTGGCCGGCGGGGTGGCGGCGATGACGCAGGATCAGGGACTCGCCGTCTCGCTGGCCGCGGCCGTCGTGATCGGCGTCGCCATCGGGGCCTTTCAGGGCGGGCTCATCGCCTACGCGAACATCCCGGCCTTCATCGTCACGCTCGGCGGGCTGCTGGCGTGGCGCGGCGTCATCCTCTGGGTCACGCGCGGCGAGACGAAGCCGGTCTACCTGCCGGCCTTCAGGGCGCTCGGCGTCGACCTCGTCGCGCCCGCGGCCGGCTACGCGCTGGCGGCGCTGGCGGTCGCGGCCGTCGCGTGGCTGACGCTCAGGCGCAACCGCGCGCGCCGGCGCCACGGGCTCTCCGTCCCCGGCCTCGGCGCGACCGCGGCGCGCGTGGCGATCCCGGCCGCGCTCGTCGTCGTCTTCGTCTACATGATGAACACGCGGGGCGGCGTGCCGCTGCCAGTCATCGTGCTCCTCGGCGTCGCCATCCTCGGCGCGTTCCTGACGCAGAACACGACCTTCGGCCGCTACCTCTACGCCATCGGCGGCAACCCGGACGCGGCGCGCCTCTCGGGCATCTCGCTGCGCAAGCACATCCTCGCGGCCTACTGCCTGCTCGGCGCGCTCGTCGGCGTGGCGTCGCTGCTGCACACGGCGCGCGTCGGCGCGGCCACGCCCGACGCGGGCAGCCTGATGGAGCTCGACGCCATCGCCGCCTGCGTCATCGGCGGGACTTCGCTGATGGGCGGGCGCGGGACGGTCTTCGGCGCGATGCTCGGCGCGCTCATCATGGCGAGCCTCGATAACGGCATGTCGCTCCTCGGCGTCCAGAACGCGACGCAGTACGTCGTCAAGGGCGCGGTGCTCGTCGCCGCCGTCGGCTTCGACATGCTCGGGCGGAGGAAGGGTTAGTTTCGGGTGGCGGGTGACGAGTTCTGAAGCCTTTGCGAACGACCCCGGCCGCGCGCCGGCCATCAACGCGGGGGGCACGGGGAGGAAGGTTTTCTCTGTGCCATCCGCGTGTCCTCCGCGAACCCTGTGTTGAATCCTGCCGCGCCCGACATCCGACTCCGAACATGAGAAGACGAACCGCCACCGCGCTCATTCTCGCCCTCACGCTGCTCGCGGCGGTGGCCGCGCCGCGCGCGCAGGAGACGCCGCCCGGCAACAACCTCGCGCCCGGCGCGCCCGGCCGCGACGCGCGGTGGCCGAGCGCGGGCAAGGAGGCGGTCGGAACCTCGAACACGCCTGAGTCGAAAGTCTGGTTCACGCTGCGCGGCGGCGTCATGGACGAGGTCTACTACCCGACCGTGGACGTGGCCAACTCGCAGACGCTGCAACTCGTCCTCGTCAGCCGCGACGGCCGCCGCGTCGAGACCGAAGAGGCCGACACCGTCCACCGCATCGAAGCGGCAGACCCGCAGTCGCTCACCTTCCGGCAGGTCAACACGGCCGAGAGCGGGGCCTACACCGTCACGAAGACTTACGTCGCCGACCCCGAGCGGCACACGGTGCTCATCGACGTGCGGGTCTCGGCGAAGCCGGGCGGCCCGTGCCCGTGCCGCGCGTTCGTCTACTACGACCCTTCGCTCGCCAACAGCGGGATGCACGACTCGGCGTGGACGGAGGGCGACGCGCTCGTCGCCTCCGACGCGGACAAGGCTTCGGCGCTCGTCGCGGACTCCGGCGCGGGGCTCGGCTTCTACGAGACGACGAACGGCTACTCGGGCTCGGCCAGCGACCCGCTCGCGCAGTTGCGCGCGCACGGCCGCATCGCCGAAGCCTACCCGCGCGCCGCCGACGGCAACGTCGTGCAGGGCGGCTTCGTGCGCAGGCCGGCGGGCGCGCGCGGGGCCGACGAACAGTTCACGCTCGCGCTCGGCTTCGGCAGAGAGCCGGCCGAGGCCCTGCGCCACGCCCGCGCCTCGCTGGCGAAAGGTTTCGCGCGGGCGCGCCGCGAGTACGCCGGCGGGTGGCGCGAGTACGTCCGCACGCTGCGGCGCGTCGGGGCGAAGTACCAGCCGCAGTTCGAGACGGCCGCGATGGTCCTGAAGGCGCACGAGGACAAGACCTACCGCGGCGCGATGATCGCCTCTCTGAGCGTGCCGTGGGGCGGCGGCGCGAGCGCCAACGAGCCGGTGGTCGGCGGCTACCACCTCGTCTGGTCGCGCGACCTTTATCAGGTCGCCACGGCCTTCCACGCGCTCGGCGACAAGGCTTCGGCCGACCGCGCGCTCGACTACCTGTTCCGCGTCCAGCAGAAGCCGGACGGCAGCTTCCCGCAGAACTCTTGGCTCGACGGCCGCCCCTTCTGGGGCTCGCTCCAGATGGACGAGGTGGCCTACCCGCTCGTCCTCGCCCGGCAGCTCGGCCGCACCGACAACGAGACTTACGTCAGGCACGTCCGGCCCGCGGCCGACTTCATCGCGCGCCGCGGCCCCTACACGCCGCAGGAGCGCTGGGAGGAGGAGTCGGGCTACTCGCCCTCGACCATCGCCGCCGAGATCGCCGGCCTCGTCTCGGCCGCCGAGGCCGCCCGCCGCAACAACGACGAGGCCGGCGCGGCCGTCTACCTCGCGGCCGCCGACGACTGGGCGCGCAACGTCGAGGCGTGGACGGCGACGACGACCGGCCCGCACGGCGACAAAAATTACTACCTCCGCATCACCGAGAACGACGACCCGAACGACGGCGAGCCGCGCGAGCTGAACAACGGCGCGGGCACTTTCGACGAGCGCTCGGTGGTCGACGCCGGCTTCCTCGAACTCGTCCGCCTCGGCATCAGGCCGGCGGCCGACCCGCTCGTCGCCAAGTCGCTCGCCGTCATCGACCGGACTATTAAAGTCGAGACGCCGAACGGCCCCGGCTTCTACCGCTACAACCACGACGGCTACGGCGAGATGGACGACGGGCGGCCGTGGAACTGGGACGGCAAGTACACGGGCCGGGGCCGCCTGTGGGCCCTGCTCTCGGGCGAGCGCGGGCAGTACGAGCTGGCGCGGGGCGAGCGCGAGGCGGCGGCCCGCAGGCTCGACCACCTGCTCGGCTTCGCCAACGAGGGGCGCATGATCCCGGAGCAGGTGTGGGACGCGCGGCAAAGCCCGCGCGCGGATTTGCGCTTCGGCGAGGGGACGGGCTCGGCCACGCCGCTCGCGTGGTCGATGGCGCAGTTCATCCGCCTCGCCGCCGCGCTTCAGGAGGGGCGCAACCTCGACACGCCCGAGTGGGTCGCCGCGCGCTACGTCGCGCAGGCGCCGCCCGCGCGCGCCGACGCCGACTTCAACTTCCCCGCGCCCGAAGTGCTCGAACGGATGGGGGCGGGGGCGACGCTGCGCGTGACGGGCGCGGCCCGCGCGGGCACGCGCGCCTTTCTGATCTACGGCGACGAGCGGCGCGAGCTGCGCTTCGACTCTCAGGGCCGCACCGAGTTCGAGGTGCCCGTCGCTCCCGGCGAGTCGCACGTCCTCGTCGGCACGCTCGCCCCTTCGGGCGCGACCTCCTTCCACCGCGCCCGCGTGCGCGGCCTGAGCGCGGCCGAGAAGCAGAGGGCCGAGCGCGAGTTGTACCCGCCGGAGGCTTTCAGGGTGTCGGCGTCGTCGGCCTCGTCGCCGGTCGTCGAGGGCGAGGCGGTGACGTTCATCTACCGCGGCGGCGCGCGGCGCGTCGAAGTCGTCGGCGACTTCACGAGCTGGCGGCCCGCCGGGCTGGAGTTGCGCGGGCCGGAGGGCGCGGGCGTCAAGCTCATCCGGCTGGAGTTCCCCGAGGGCGCGCGGCTTGAGTACAAGCTGATCGCGGACGGCGAGTGGATCACCGACCCGCTCAACCCGCGCCGCGTGGACAACGGCGTCGGCGGCTTCAACTCTTTCTTCACGTCGGGCGGCGACGGCGGGGCGGACGACGCGGGCCGCCGCGCCGAGGCGGAGGCGCGGGCGAGGGTGCGGGCGGCGGGTTCGGTCGGCTTGCCGGCGGGCTACTTCGCTTCGAGCGTCGCCGACGAAGTCCAGAGCCGCCTGCTCGGCGGGACGCGCAAGCTCGTCGTCTACCTGCCGCCCGGCTACGAAGAGGGGCGCGAACGTTACCCGGTCCTCTACGTGCAGGACGGCCCCGACTACCTGCGGCGGGCCGACGCCGTCGGGACGGCGCAGCGGCTCATCCTTGAGGGCGGGGTCGCGCCCTTCATCGTCGTCTTCATCGACCCGGCCGAGCGCATGAAGGAGTACCGGGCGAGCGACGCCTTCGCGGACTTCATGGCGAAGGAGCTTGTGCCTTACGTGGACGCGCGCTACCGCACGCGCGCCGAGCGCGAGTCGCGCGCGCTGCTCGGCGCGAGCCTCGGCGGCGTCGCCTCGGTCTGGACGGCGCTGCGGCACCCGGAACTGTTCGCGCGCGTCGGCGGACAGTCGGCGGCCTTCCAGATCGACGAGGAGCGCGTCGTCGCGCGCCTCGCCGCCCTCCCCGAAAGCGAGCGGGCCGCGCGCCCGCTGCGCTTCTACTTCGACGCCGGCCTCTACGAATCCATCTACGACGTGAACCGCCGCGTGCAGGTCATGCTCGCCGCCAAAGGCTATCCCGTCACCTACCGCGAGTCGCCCTCCGGCCACAATTACACCACTTGGCGCGAACGCCTAGCCGACGCCTACACGGCGTTGTGGGAAGGAAGTAGTCAGTAGACAGTAGTCAGTAGTCAGTAGAAAGACATCCGCCGGCGGACGTTGAGAATGTCTGCTTCAACGTCCGCCGGCGAAGGTCTTTCTACTGACTACTGACTACTGTCTACTGACTACTCTCTCAGGGCAGCGCCTCCACGTCGAAGAAGAAGCGGAAGTAGCCGGTGCGCTGGACGCCGAGGAGGAACTGGAGGTTGACGGAGGCGCCGGCCGGGAGCGGCGCGGCGAGGGTGACGGTGCCGGCGGCGAGCGTCGAGTTGTAGCCGCCGCCCGAAGCCTGCGCGGGCGGCTGCTCGAGTGTGGTGCCGCGCACCAGCGCCGCCGTGCCGTTCGTGAGCGTGACCGAGATGTCCGCGGAGGTGATGGCGCGCACGTCGGCCACGCCCGGAGGCGGCGGGTAGGCGGTGATGTCGGCGACGCGGAAGCGCAGGCGCGTGACGGGGCCGCCCGTGTTGTTCGTCAGGCGGCGGCGGATCGAGATCGTGCCGAGCGCGGCGTTGCGCGCCGGGTCGGCCGTGTGGTCGCGCACGCGGTTCGGCGGGGCGGCGGCCGCCTGCTGCGTGTCGAGCAGCGTCAGAGGCAGGCCGGCGTTGCGGCCGAGCGGCGCCGACAGATTCTCCGGCCCCGGCGCGCCGAGCAGCGTGTGGAGGCCGCCCACGACGCGGCCGTCAACCGAGACGACGAGGAAGTCGGCGGCGTTGTTGTTCGTGTCCTGCGGCCGCCCGCCCGCCCAGCGGCGGACGAGCGAGAGTTGCGCGTCCGCCGAGCCGAGCGGCGGGTGCGGCGTCGCCTCGGAGTAGAGGACGGGCGGGGCGCCGACGCCCGCCGCGTCGAGGCGGCGCGCGGCGTCGAAGTTGGCCGGGTTGGCCGTGCGGAAGAGGGCGAGGCCGGAGTTGTCGGGGATGTCCGCGGTGTACGTGATGTCGCCGGTCGCCGTCAGGGCCGAGGCGTCTTCGGCCGGGTGCTCGCCGAGGCTGTAGCCCGCGGAGTTGACGCCGAGGAAGTGGCCGCGGGCGGGGATGACCGTGCCCGCGGGGACGACGAAGCGCGTCACGCCGTCCGAGGCGGCGACGGCCCAGCCGGTCGAGCCGTCGTCGGTCGAGACGGTCACGGCCGCGTCCGAGTTGTTGTAGAGTTCGACGAACTCGTCGAGCGCGCCCCGCGCCCCGCGCAGACGGAACTCGCTGATGATGACCGGGCCGGGCGCCGGGGCCGGCGGCGTCGAGGCGGCGCGGATGCGTTGGACGGTGCCGCCGAGGCCGACGACGTAAAGCTCGCCCGCCTCGTCCTCGCCGAACGAGGCGACGTTGAGCGCGGTGTCGAGCAGGCGCGTCAAAGGCGAGCCGCCCTGATAAAGAAAAATCTCGCCGGTGCAGTAGTCGGCGTAGACGTAGGAGCCGACGGGGAGGCTGCCGCGCGTGCCGCGGTAGACGTAGCCGCCCGTGATCGAGCAGCGCCCGGCCGAGTGCGCGTACTCGAAGACGGGCGGCGTGTAGCCCGGCGACGCGCAGGAGGCGGGGCCGAGGCCCGTGCAGCGCGTGCCCTCGAAGACGCGCCAGCCGTAGTTGCCGCCGAGCGTGACGATGTCGATCTCCTCGCGCTGGCCCTGCCCCACGTCGCCGGCCCAGAGCTGCCCGGTCTGCCGGTCGAAAGACCAGCGGAAGGGGTTGCGGAAGCCGACGGCGAAGATTTCGTCGCGGCCCGCGGCCGCGCCGAAGAAGGGGTTGTCGGGCGGCGACGAGTAGGGGAGCGAGCCGGCGGGGCGGTTCACGTCGATGCGGAGCATCTTGCCGAGGAGGTTGTTGACGTTCTGCGCGCGGTCGCCGGGGTCGTTGGCCGAGCCGCCGTCGCCCATCCCGATGTAGAGGTAGCCGTCCTTGCCGAACTCGATCATGCCGCCGTTGTGGTTGGCGAAGGGCTGCGGGACGGTGAGCAGGACGGTCTCGGCCGCGTCGGCGGCGTTCGGGTTCGAGGCCGAGGCGCGGAACTCCGAGACGACGGTCGCGCCGTCGCCCGCGCGCGTGTAGTTGACGAAGAAGCGCCGGTTGAGGTGGTAGAAGGGGTGGAAGGCGAGGCCGAGCAGGCCGCGCTCGCCGCCCGCGGAGAGCTTCGCGCTGATGTCGAGGAAGAGGGTCGGCGCGGCCGCGCCCGGCTGCAAGACCTTGATGCGACCGGGCTGCTCGACGATGAATAAACGGTTCGTGCCGTCGCGCGCGTTCGTCAGGTAGACCGGGCTCGACAGCCCCGACAGGACGGGGTCGAGCGCGATGGCGGTCTGGGCCGCGGACGGCGACGCGAGTATCAGGAGGGTGAGGAGGGCCGCCAACGGCGCTCTCTGCATGTGAGCACTCCCTGCGTGAAAAAAACTTCGGGCCGTGGGGAGGTCTGGGGTTGCCTCGCTTGTAGGCGAAAAGGGGGAGAATGTCAACGGCGCGCGCGGGGCAAGGGAAGGGAACCGCGGTGAGAAGAAAAAAATGCCCGCTAGTAGATTCGAACTACTGACCCCACGCGTGTGAAGCGTGTGCTCTACCGCTGAGCTAAGCGGGCTGACCCTTTTTAAGGATGCGGCATGCTAACAAAGCGCGCGCGCGAGCGTCAAGCGGGTGCCCGTGACGCCGGCGCGCGCGCGGCGCGTGTCGATGCGCGGAGGTTTTTAGCCGCCGCCGACGGGCGGGTCTTCGGCCGTGGCCGGCTTCTCGCCGTTGGCGCGGGGCGTGCCCGAGTCGGAGCCGATGTAGAAATACTGGCTGCCGGTGGCGGTCAGCCCCGTCGGCTTCTGCGGGTTGGCGTTGCAGCCGAAGGTCGGGGGCTGGCTCGTGGACTTCGGGATCAGCGCCATCGTGAAGACGTAGCCGTCGACGACCGGCGCGTCGCCCTTGAAGCGCGAGTCGAGGTAGCCGCCCTCGACCAACTGGTCGAAGGTGCCGTAGCCGGCGCGGTTCTTGGTGTTGTAATAGGTGATCTGCTGGGTGGCGATGCGCTGGAGGTGGCTGAGCGCGGCGGCCTCGTTGGCCGCGCGCACGCTGGCCTGCCACGCCGGGATGCCGATGGCGACCAGAATGCCGATGATCGAGATGACGATCATCAGCTCGACGAGCGAAAAACCGCGCTGACCCGTTCGTTCTCTTCTCATAATGACCATCCTTCAAGCCCTCCCCGGCCCTTACACGGGCGGGGGGCGTTTGAGTTCCAAAACGATGAATCGGGGGGCGGACTCAAACGCGACGGGACGTTCCCTGCGGGACAAAATTCTACTACAGCCCGGCGCGCGAAGCCACACGGGAGGCCGGGCGTCAGACGTTAGGCGCCGGCCGCGGGCGACCGGCCTTCCGCCGACGCCCGACATCCGGCGCCCGGCCTCTCTCCTCTGGCTTCCGGCCTCTCTTTGCCTTTAGAATGCTTGGCGCATGAGGAGCATCAGGGAGGCGGGGGGCGGGGGCGTGCCGGCGGCCGCGGAGGCGGCCGGGCGCGTCGCGCTTTTGCAGGAGGCGGTCGAGCGCGTCATCCGCGGCAAGGCCGAGGAGGTGCGGCTCGCCATCGTGACGCTGCTCGCGGGCGGCCACCTCCTCGTCGAGGACGTGCCCGGCGTCGGCAAGACGACGCTGGCGCAGTCGCTCGCGCGCGCCCTCAACTGCACCTTCTCGCGCATCCAGTTCACCTCCGACCTGCTGCCCTCCGACGTCATCGGCCTCTCCGTCTACAACGAGCAGCAGGGCGGCTTCGAGTTCAAGCCCGGCCCCATCTTCGCCCACGTCGTCCTCGCCGACGAGATCAACCGCACCACGCCGAAGACGCAGTCGGCGCTGCTCGAAGCGATGGCCGAGGGGCACGTCACCGTCGAGGGCACGACCTACCGCCTGCCCGCGCCCTTCATCGTCGTCGCCACGCAGAACCCGGTCGAGCACCACGGCACCTACCCGCTGCCCGAGTCGCAGGTCGACCGCTTCATGCTCCGCCTGCGCCTCGGCTACCCGGCCTTCGAGCTGGAGAAGCAAATCCTGCGCGACCGCGAGCGGGGCGACCCGCTCGCCGACGTGCGCCCGGTGCTCGCGGCCGAGGACGTGGCCGAGTTGCAGGCCGGCGCGCAGGCCGTCTCGGTGGACGACGCGCTCGTCGACTACCTGATGCGCATCGTCGCGGCGACGCGCGACTCCGAGATGCTCGACCTCGGCGTCAGCCCGCGCGGCACGCTCGCCCTCTTCCGCGCCGCGCAGGCTCTGGCGCTGACGGACGGGCGCGACTACTGCGTGCCCGACGACATCAAGCGCCTCGTCCTCCCCGTCTTCGCCCACCGCCTCGTCGTCAACTCGCGCTTCTCCTCCTCGCTCCACCGCCGCAGCGACGAGGCCGAGGAGGTGCTGCGCGAGATCATGAAGACCGTCAGCGTCCCCCTCTGAAATTTTCCCGCGCCGGCCCGCCGGGCGGGGGTTATAATCGCCCCGCTCAAGCGGGAACTCACCGCCTCGCCACGTCGTCAACCTGACGCGCGGACTCCGAAGCAAGAGTCCGGAAGCACGCGCCCCGGCACACTCACGGGCCACGCCGGCCGGGCGCGAAATGAGAGGAGGCAGTTATGGCTTCGAGGGAACGCGACGCGGGGCGCGGGCCGCGCGCGCTGCGTCTCATCTTCTCCTACGCGGGGCAGGACGTGCGCCTCGTCGGCCGCCAGCGGGTCGCGATGACGGTGCCGCCCTCCGACCCCTCGGCCGGGGCCGAGCAGGGCCAGTCCGGCTTCTGGTTCGAGCTGCGCGACGACTCCGGCCGGACGCTCTACCGGAAGGTGATGGGCAACCCCATCCCGACCTCGACCGAGGTGCTCACCGACGACCCCGCGCGCCCGGTCGCGCGCGAGGAGGTGGCCGGCGACGTGCAGGGCGTCTTCGTCCTGCTCTGCCCCGAGACCGAGGCGGCGCGCACGGTGGCGCTCTTCAGCAGCCCGCCCGACGTGCCGGGGCTGCGGCTGGCGGCCGCCGAGATGGGCGCGCGCAAGATCGCCGAATTCGACCTCGGCGAAGACCTCGGCGGAAAGGAGGCGGGGCGATGAGCGCAGCCGACGGGACAGTCATCGGGACGACGCAGATCGTCAACCACGGGCCGGCCGCCTCGCGCTTCAACCTCGTCCTCGTCGCCGAAGGCTACCGGCAGGACGAGCTGGGGCAGTTCGCCGCCGACGCGCAGCAGTTCGCCGACCGCCTCTTCGCCACGCCGCCCTTCGACGAGCTGCGCTGCGCCGTCAACGTCTTCCGCGTCGACGTGGCCTCGGACGACAGCGGCGCCGACGACCCCGCGGCCTGCGGCGGGACGGGCGCGGCGGTCGCCACCTACTTCGACGCCTCCTTCTGCAACGCGGGCATCCGCCGCCTGCTGCTCGTCAACGGCGCGACGGCCCTCGGCGTCGTGGGCGCCGAGGTGCCCGAGTGGCATCAGGTGCTCGTCATCGTCAACAGCCCCGTGTGGGGCGGCGCGGGCGGGCAGATCGGCACCACCTCGACGGCCGCCGGCTGGGAGAACATCGCCATCCACGAGATGGGCCACTCGGCCTTCGGCCTCGCCGACGAGTACGAGTACTGGGCCGGCTGCGGCGTGGACGTGTCGCAGGACAGCTACTCGGGGCCGGAGCCGGCCGAGCCGAACGTCACGGCCGACAGCAGCCGCGCGACCATCAAGTGGGGCGCGCTCGTGCAGGCGGCCACGCCGATGCCGACGACCTCCAACGCCGACTGCACGCGGTGCGACCCGCAGCCCAGCCCCGTGGCGGCCGGCACCGTCGGGGCCTTCGAGGGCGCGCGCTACTTCCACTGCGGCGCGTTCCGGCCGGAGTTCGACTGCATGATGCGCAACCTGACGCCGTTCTGCGCGGTCTGCCGGGCGCGCATACGGCAGGTGCTCGCGCCCTTCATGCCGCCGCCGGGCGGCTGCCGCGCGCCGGTCTTCCCGGCGTCGAACCCGCTCGCGTGCCTCATCAGGGCGCTCGTCTACGTGCCGCTCGTCCTCCTCCTGCTGCCGCTCATCTGGATACCCGGAGTCCGCTGCCTCATCAAGCAACTGCTCTTCCGCATACGCCACTGCGGCCGCGGCAACGCCGACCCGTGCATCGAGCTGTGAAAGGGCGCCGGGCGCCGGGGAAGGGCGGCGGGGTAAAAACAACCTGTCTTTACCCCGCCGCCCGTCGCCCGACACCCGTCGCCCTTTCCCGACTTGAAGCCGCGCGGGTTTTCCCCGACCATAGGCGCATGGCGTTGGGTTGGTGGCGACACCTGCGGGCGTGGCGGAACACGATCCTCGGCGCGGCGGTGGTGCTGTCGGGGGTGAGCGCGGCGGCCATCACGGTGGTGGCGCGGCGGGGGGGCGACTGGGAGCTGGCGCGGCTCGGCGCCATCGCGTCGCTGCTCTTCGCGGTGCTCATCCTGCTCTTCGTCGTGCCGCCGCTGGCGCGCTCGGCGCGGGCCGAGGCGGCGCGGCTCGACCTGCCTTTGCAGGTGACGGGCGGCGGCGCCATCTTCCTGAGCATCTACGCCGTCGTCACCTTCGCGGCGTGGAACACGGGCAACAACCTCCTCTTCCTCATCTTCTCGGTGCTCACCTCGACCGTCTTCGTGGCGTGGGCGGCCGGGCGCGCCGGCCTGCGCGACCTCGCCGTCTCGGCGCGCTTCCCCGACCACATCTTCGCCGGCGAGCCGGCCCCGGTCATCGTCACCCTCCACAACCGCAAGCGCTGGCTGCCCTCCTTCTCGCTCGTCGTCGAGGCGCGCAGCCGCGCCGGGGGCGACGCGCGGGCCGGCGGGCGCAGGTCGCGGAGGCCGCAGAAGCGCGTGCTCGCCTACTTCATGTACGCGCCGCGGCGCGCGCGCGTCGAGCAGCGCGTCGAGCAGACCTTCGAGCGGCGGGGCCGCGCGCTCGTCGAGGGCTTCGAGATTTCCACCAAGTTCCCGTTCGGCTTCTTCCGCGTGCGGCGGCGCCTGCGGGCGCGCGACGTGGAGATTATCGTCTACCCGAAGCCGCAGCGCGCCAGCGACGACCTGCACCTGCTGCCGATGGAGGCCGGGCGGGTGCAGGCGGCGCGGCGCGGCGCGGGCCACGACCTGCACAGCCTGCGCGAGTACCAGCCGCGCGACGACGTGCGCCACATCGACTGGAAGGCGACGGCGCGGCAGCGGCGACTCTTCGTCCGCGAGTTCACGGCCGAGGACGAGCGGCGCGTCCACGTCGCCTTCGACACCTGTCTGGACGGGCCGGGCGGCGACGAGGCCCGGCGCCGCTTCGAGCGGGGCGTCGTGACGGCCGCCTCGCTCGTCGCGCACTTCGTCGAGGAGCGCGCCGAGGTGCGGCTCACGCTCGGCGCCGAGGGGGGGCGCTACGGCTCGGGCCGCGAACACCTCTACGCCTCGCTGCGCCGCCTCGCCCTCGTCGAACCCGACGAGGCGGCCGACGCGCCGGCCCGCCGCGCCGACTTCTGGGGCCGCATCGCGCCCCCCGCCGCCGAATCGGCCCGCGCCGGCTTCTGCATCCTCCTCACCACCGCCCCGCCCGGCACCATCCCCTCGCACCTCTGGCGCAACTCGCACGTCATCTACCTGTGAAAGATTAGTCGTCAGTCGTCAGTTATCAGTAACGGCATCGTCTTAACTGACGACCGATAACTTGTCTTTCATTCACCCCGGTCAGTCCGCGCGCGTACTGACGGGGGCGGCCCGGCGGCGGTAAGTTGGCGGCATGAGCGCGAGGCACGAACAGCCGCACATGGGTCGCCTGTTGCTCTTCATCGCCGCCGCGTCGTTGGCGATCGCCCTGCTCTTTTACTGGCTGGGAGTTTGAAGCCGCGCGGCCGTTAACTCTGCGACGATCGAAGCCGCGGCCTCCTCGCCGCCGCGCACGCAGTCGGGGACGCCCGCGCCGGTGTAGGCGTTGCCGCACAGGCGCAGGCCGGGCAGGCGGCCGAGGCGTTCGTTGATGCGCGCCAGCCGGCCGAGGTGGCCGACGTGGTACTGCGCCATCGAGCGCGGCCAGCGCTCGACGCGCGAGAAGAGCGGCGCGGCCGCGACGCCGAGCAGGTCGCGCAGGTCGCGCCTCACGGCCTCGACCATCTCACCCTCACCCAACTCGAACATCTCCGGTTGCAGGGCCCCGCCGACGAAGGCGCGCAGCAGCGCGCGGCCCGCGGGCGCGCGGGAAGGGAACTTCACGCTGCTGAAGGTGCAGGCGAGCGCCGCCCGCCGCTCGGCGAAGGGGACGACGAAGCCGAAGCCGTCGAGCGGGTGCGGGATGTCTTCGCGGCGGAAGGCGAGGTTGACGGTCGCCGTCGAGGCGTAAGGGACGGCGTCGAGTTCGGCGGCCAGCGCCGCGTCCGCGCCGCGCAGGAGGCGCGCGGAGAGGTAAGCCGGCAGCGCGAGGCAGACGGCGTCGGCCTCAACCGTCTCGCCGCCTTCCGCCCTCACGAGCCAGCGGCCCGCGCCCCTCTCGTAAACAACCTCTTCGACCCGCGCCCGAAGCCGCAGCGACTCCGCGGGCAGGCGCGCCGCGAGCGCATCGGTCAAGACCTGCATCCCTTCGTCGAACGAGAGGAAGAGTCCGTAGCGCGCGCCGCTCGCGCCGTCCCGCCGCGCGTGCTGCCGGCGCGCGTTGCGCATGAGGGCGAGGATGAGGCTGCGGTGCTCGCGCTCCATGTCGAGGAAGCGCGGCATGGTGGCGCGCAGCGAGAGGTGTTCCGGGTCGGCCGTGTAGATGCCGCCGACCATCGGCTGCGCCATCCGCTCCAGAGCCTCGCGCCCGAAGCGGCGGCGGACGAAGGCGGCGAGGCTCTCGTCGGCCCCGGCGTCCGCGCTTCGCGGCAGCACGAGGTCGAGCGCCATGCGCGCCTTGCCGCGCCAAGTGAAGATGCCGGTCGTGAGGAAGGGCCAGAGGCGCGCGGGCGCGAGCAGGTGAAAGCCTTCGGGCGTCGGCCGCAGGCGGCCGCGCGAGACGACGAAGCTGCGGCGGTGCTCCGGGTTGGTTTCGATGACGCGGCCGCCGACGCCGAGTCGCCGGGCGAGTTCGAGCGCGGCCGGCTTCTCCGAGATGAACGAGTCCGGCCCGCCTTCGAGGAGGAAGCCCTCGCGCCGCTCCGTCCGCACCGTCCCGCCCGCGCGCCCCGACGCTTCGAGCAGGAGGATTTCAAAAGAGCGCGCCGCCCCCGCCCGAAGTTCGAGCAGCCGGTGCGCCGCCGCCAGCCCGCTCACGCCCCCGCCGACGATGACGACCCGATGACGTTGTGAAGTCCTCTCCCCCATCGGCTTCGTTTCAGGGCGTCGGGCGCGCGGCGGGCGGGCAACAATCAACCGCGCAGGCGTCCGCGCGCGGCGGGAAGAGGCCGAGGGCGCGGCGCGGCGCGGCCGGGTCGAGCCTCTCGACGATCAGCTCGCGGATCATCGAGACGAACACCGGGTGCGTGCCGACCGTGGCGGCGCGGACGAGGTTGAGGCCGAGTTCGTCCGCCGTCCGCCGCGCCTCCGTGTCGAGGTCGTAGATCACCTCCATGTGGTCGGAGATGAAGCCGACGGGCGAGACGACCACGTCGCGCGCGCCCCCTTCCTTCAGGCGGCGCAGGTGGTCGAGGATGTCGGGTTCGAGCCACGGCTGTGTGGGCGGCCCCGAGCGGCTTTGGAAGACGAGCCGCCAGCTCGCATGGCCCGCCGCCCCGGCGACGAGCCGGCAGGTCTCGTTCAGTTGGCTCACGTAGTCGCAGCCGGCGGCCATCGCGGCCGGGATGCTGTGGGCCGTGAAGGCCAGCTCGGCCCGCCCCCGCCGCCCTTCGGGAACCTCCGCGAGCGCGGCGCGGACGCGCTCGGCGTTGGGGCCGACGAAGCCGGGGTGGTTGAAGAAGGCGCGCAGCTTGTCCGCCCGCGGCGCGCCCTCGCCCACCTAGGCCCGCGCCCTCGATGTCCTCGCGGTACTGGCGGCAGCCCGAGTAAGAGCTGTAGGCCGAGGTGACGAAGGCGAGCGCGCGGCCGACGCCCTCGTCGCGCATCTTCCGCAGAGTGTCGGCGAGCAGCGGGTGCCAGTTGCGGTTGCCCCAGTAGACGGGCAGGCGCGGGCCGCGCTCGCCGAGTTCCTGCTCAAGCGCGCGGATGAGCCGGCGGTTCTGTTCGTTGATGGGGCTGACGCCGCCGAACAACTCGTAGTGGCGCGCCACCTCGCGCATCCGCGCCTCCGGCACGTTGCGGCCGCGCAGCACGTTGCGCAGGAAGGGCATCACCTCGTCCATTCCTTCGGGGCCGCCGAAGGAGACGAGCAGGATGGCGTCGTAGGGCTGCTCCATCGGGAAATTCTTCCGCGGTCGAGTCCGCGAACAGTCTCCGCCGCCTCAGCGCCGGCTCAACTCGTGGACGGCTTCGACGAGGGCGACGACGTTTTCCACCGGCGTCTCCGGGAGGATGCCGTGGCCGAGGTTGAAGATGTGGCCGGGGCGGCCGCCGGCCTGATCGAGAATTTGTCGGGCGCGCCGGCGGACGACCTCGGGCGTGGCGAAGAGCGCCACGGAGTCGAAGTTGCCCTGCACGGCCACGTCGCCGAGCCGCGCCCAAGCCTCGTCCAATCGCACGCGCCAGTCGAGCCCGATCACGTCGCCGCCGGCCTCGCGCATCAGCTCCAGCAGGCCCGCCGTGCCTGTGCCGAAGTGGATGACGGGGACGCCGGGCGTGACGCCCTCGACGACCGCGCGCGTGTGCGGCAGCACGTACTCGCGGTAGTCGTCGGGCGAGAGCGCGCCGACCCACGAGTCGAAAAGCTGCACGGCCTGCGCGCCGGCGGCGACCTGCGCGTTGAGGTAGCGCGAGAGCGCGCGGGCGATCAGAGACATCATCGCGTGCCACGCGCCGGGGTCCGTGTACATCAGCCGCTTGGTGTGGACGTAGTTCTTCGAGCCGCCGCCCTCGCAGATGTAGGAGGCGAGCGTGAAGGGCGCGCCGCAGAAGCCGATGAGCGGGAGGTCGGGCCGCAACTCGCGCCTCGTGATGCGGACGGCCTCGTAAACGTAGTCGAGCGCCGACACGTCCTCGACCTCGCGCAGGCGTTCAACGTCCTCCTTCGCGCGGGCGGGGTTGTGGATGGCGGGGCCTTCGCCTTTGGCGAATTCGAGTTCGAGGCCCATCGGCTCGACGATGAGCAGGATGTCGGCGAAGATGATGGCGGCGTCCACCTTGAGGCGGTGCGCGGCGTAGACGGTGACCTCGGCGGCGACCTCCGGCTTCTTACACATCTCAAGAAAGCTGTGCTTGGCCCGCACGTCGCGGTACTCCTTCATGTAGCGCCCGGCCTGCCGCATCAGCCAGACCGGCGTGTGCGGCACGGGCTCGCGGCGGCAGGCGCGCATGAAGGGGCTTTGGCGCAGTTCCTCGGTCAGGCGGAACCCGTCCCCGGCCTTCGCTGTGTCGCTCATGCCGACAATATAGCAGCAGGCCGCGCGCGCCGGGTAATCGGAACCGTTCAGGGCGGTTCGGAGCGCCACCACGGGGGCCGCCTTCTCCCGCCCCTCCGGCGGCTGGCGTCGCGGCGGGCGTCCCGGTGTTGGGAAAGGCCGTGTCGTTTCACGGGTTTATGGTGCGGCGCACGGTTTCCGGCCGAGTCCCCTCCGGGGGCGGGGCGGCGGGGCGGAATCTGTTAATATTTCCTGCCACAAACGGCGTGCCTGTGGTGTTTTAGGGTTGAGAGTGGCCGAATGAGCGAACGAGCGATAGAGGCTTTGGTTGACTCAGTGACAGATGCGGTTCCGACGGCGGCAGCCCGGACGCCCGTTTTCGACGAGGCGTTCACGCTGCACCACCGCGCCGTCTACCGCGCCGCCTACGCGCTCGTCCGCGACTCGGGGCTGGCCGAGGACGTGACGCAGGAGGTCTTTCTCAAGCTCTACCAGCACCTCGGCTCGCTCCAGAACGAGGAGCACGTCCGGCCGTGGCTGCTGCGCGTGGCGGCCAACACGGCGCTCAACACGCTGCGCAGCCGCGGCCGTTCGGGCGCGCGCGAGGACGAGTTCGCGCAGGCGGCGGCCGTCGGGGCGCACGGCCCGACCTCGGTCGGCATCGAAGCCGACTACGAGCGCCGCGCCGAGGTCGAGGAGGCGCGCCGCGCGCTGGCGCAGATCAAGGAGCCGATGCGCAGTTGCCTCCTGCTCAAGCAGCAGGGACTCTCCTACCGCGAGATCGCGCAGACGCTCTCGCTCAACGAGGTCAACGTCGGCAGCCTGATCGCGCGCGGCCGCAAGGAGTTTGTGAGGGTGTACGGGAAGATCGGAGGACGCCGATGACGAAGAAGTGTCTCGACGAAGGAATCATACAGGCTTACCTCGACGGCGAACTCCCGCAGGAGTCGGCGCACGCGGCGGCCGCGCACCTCGCCGGCTGCGACGCCTGCGCCGCGGCGGTAGCCTCCGCCGAGCAGGCCAACAGCTTCTTCGCCGCGGCGTTCGCGCCCGACCCGGACGTGACCGTGCCCACGGAAGTTTTGCGCGCCCGCGTGGGCGCGGCCGTCGCGCAGCTCGAAGACGCGCCCCGCGCGCAGCCGAGCCGCCGCCGGAACTTCTCCGCGCTCCTCGCCCCGCTCAACGGACTCTTCTCCTTCACGCCGCAGCGCGCCGCGGCCTTCGCCTCCGTGCTCGCCGTCGTCGCCGTCGCCTTCGTCTTCCTCGCCGTCCGCCGCCAGACCACTTCGCCCGTCGGCCCGCGTTCGGACGAGGCGGCGCGTCAGACGCCGACCGCGCCGCAGCCGGCCCCCCAAACGCCGCCCGACCACGCCGCCTCGCGGCCCGAAGAGAGAGTCATCGAGCAGGCCGCGAAGCGTCACGACGCGCCCGCGCCTTTGATCGCTCAGGCTGCCGCGCCGAAGCCGCGCGCCGTCAGGGGGCGCGCTCCGGTTCAGGCCCGCAAGCCGGGCGGCGCGCCCCCGGCCGAAGCGGCGGGCGCGGAGACGGCGAGCGCGCGGAAGGCCGAAGCCGCGCTGCCGGGCGAGAAGAATTACAGGGAGGCCATCGCCTCTCTGGAGCGCGCGGTGAAGGTCGGCGGCGACGCGGTGCTCAACCCTTCGGCCCGCATCGAGTACGAGCGCAACATCGCGGTGCTCGACCGCGCCATCGAAGAGACGCGCCGCGTCGCGCTCAGCAACCCGAAGGACAAGGAGGCCGTGAGCTTCCTGATGTCGGCCTACCAGAGCAAGGTCGAGCTGCTCGCGACCGTCGCCGATCAGGCGCAGGTCGCCGCCGTCGGGCGCTGAGCGGCGGGTCATCCTAATGAAGTTTTTACCTCTCATCATCCTCCTGTCGGCCGCCGCGCCGGTCGCGGCCCGGCAGACGCCCGCGCCGCAACCCGCGCCGCAACCCGGCGTCGAGCGGCGGGCCGAGGCCGACGCGGCCGTCAACGTCTCGCTCTGCCTCTCGACCGGCGTCATCGTCGTGCGCG
>Ga0196962_10000337_pt1 | contig 21163 bp, 21 predicted proteins | sample S3v_20metaG_FD_183186 | JGI IMG/M metagenome (GOLD analysis project Ga0196962, IMG submission 183186) | Soil microbial communities from Anza Borrego desert, Southern California, United States - S3+v_20 | ecosystem: Environmental > Terrestrial > Soil > Desert | place: USA: California | collected...
AGGCAAGTGCGGGGACAGGCCCCGCCTCCCCCGAGAAAGGACCGATCCGATGACGACGACGCCCGAGGAATATCAGGCGAAGGCCGACGACGCGCTCGCCCAGCTCGCCGAGGCGAAGAGCGAGAGCGAGCGGCTCCGGCTGAAGCGGGCGCACGGCGCCTACGTCAAGCTCGCCAGCCACGGCGCCGAGGCGGCCGAGCGCGCCGCGATGCGGGCGCCGCCGCGGATCAGGCCGGAAAAGCAACCCCTCCCGCCGGTGCGGACGACGAGCTACTTCAAATAGGCCGCGGCAAGGCTCAGGCGGGCAAGCGCTCGGCGGCGATCCAGGCGTCGACCTGGGTCTCGAGCACGTCGAGCGGGACCGCCCCGTTCCTCAGCACGGCGTCGTGGAAGCGCCTCAGGTCGAAGCGCTCGCCGAGCGTCCGCTCGGCGCGCTCGCGAAGGGCCCGGATCCTCAATTCGCCGATCTTGTAGGCGAGCGCCTGGCCGGGATCGGCGATGTAGCGGTTGACCTCGGCCTCGATATTGGCCGGCGACAGAGCGGTGTTGTCGAGCATGAACTGTATGGCGCGCTGCTTGGGCCAGCCGAAGGCGTGGAGGCCGGTGTCGACGACGAGCCGGGCCGCCCGCCACATCTCGTAGGAGAGCCGGCCCATGTCGCGCGCCGGCGTGTCGTAGAGGCCCATCTCGATTCCGAGCCGCTCCGAATAGAGGCCCCAGCCCTCGACGAAGGCGGTGAAGAAGGTGGCGTGGCGGCGGAAATTCGGAAGGTCGAGCTCCTGCTGGAGCGCGATCTGCTGGTGGTGGCCGGGCACCGCCTCGTGGACGGTGAGCGCCGGCATCTCCCACAAGGGCCGCTGGTCGAGCTTCGAGGTGTTGACGAAGTAGATGCCGGGATTGCCGGCCTCGAGCGAGCCCTGATTGTAGTAAGCGGTGGTCGTCCCTTCGGCGATCTCGGACGGGATCTCGCGGATCGTGTAGGGGAGGCGCGGCAAGGTCGCGAACAGGCTCGGCATGTGGCCGTCGATGCGCTTGGTCAGGCGCGCCACCTCGCGCATCAGCTCCTCGCCGGTGCGCGGATAATGGACCGGGTTGGTGCGCAGGTCGGCGATATAGGCCTCGCGCGAGGGGAAGCCGGCGCGGCGCGCGACCTGCTCCATCTCGGCCCGGATCCGGGCGACCTCGCTCAGGCCGAGATCGTGGATCTGCCGGGCGGTCATGTCGGTGGTGGTGTGCTGGCGGATCCTGAAGGCGTAGAAATCGGCGCCGTTGGGCTGGGCCGAGACTCCGACCTCCCGAAGGCAGCGCGGCGCCACCTCGGCGGTGTAGAATTGGTGGTGGCGGCGATATTCGAGATAGAGGGTGGCGGTGATGACGGTCCGGGCTCGCTGCTGCATCGCCGTCCAGTCGGCCTCCGACATGCCGGCGGGCCGGGCGCGGGTGAAGGGTTCGTAGAAGCGCGAGCGGGCCGGGTCGTCGGCGATGACCCCGAGGATCGTGCTCTCGTGGCCCGCCATCGCCTCGCAGGGCAGGTTGTAGCCCTCGGCGACCGCGCGGCGGGTGATCCGGATCGCCTCTTGGTTGACCCGCGGATATTGTTCGAGCCGGGTCAGGTAGCTCTCATAGTCGGCCCGGTCGCGGAACGGGACGAAGCCGGCCATGCCGGCGAAGCCCTGGTGCCAGCCGCCCCGGTTGGAGAAGAGGATCATGCGCTGGCCGAAGCGGTTGGCCTCGATCTGCTCGGCGAGGTTGCGGCGAAGCAGCGCCTGGTTGATCCGGTCGGCTTCGCCGAGGCCTTCGGCGGGGATGGCGTTCAGCCGGTCGAGCAGGGCCTGCGCCTCGAGCGCCTGGCGGTCGGCCGACTCGAGGCTGATGTCGCCGATCAGCCCGTCATGGTCGCGGCTCCCGAGCGCCGAGGCGTAGATCGGATTCTCGCGCAGGAACCAGGCCCAATGCTCGTCGAGGAGGGCGCGAAGGTCGTCCGCCGGAGCAGCGGCCGCGGGCGCGGCGGTGGCGAGGAGGACGGCGATGATCAGTCGGCGCATATTGTCCCCCTTCTCAAGAGCGCGCGCGCTCGGCGGCGATCCATTCGTCGATCTGGCTTTCGAGCACGTCGAGCGGCACCGAGCCGTTGCGAAGCACCGCGTCGTGGAAGCGGCGGACGTCGAAGCGGGCGCCGAGCGCCTGCTCGGCGCGGCGCCTGAGCTCGAGAATCTTGAGCCGGCCGATCATGTAGCCGAGCGCCTGGCCCGGCCAGCTGATGTAGCGGTTGACCTCGGCCTCGATATTGCCCTCGGTCAGCGCGGTGTTGTCGCGCATGAACTGGACGGCGCGCGCCTTGTCCCAGCCGAAGGCGTGGATTCCGGTGTCGACCACGAGCCGCGCCGCGCGCCACATCTGGTAGGAAAGCTCGCCCATCCGCCGCTCGGGCGTGTCGTACAGGCCCATGTCGCGCCCGAGGCTCTCGGCATAGAGGGCCCAGCCCTCGGTGAAGGCGGTGAAGCTGGTGAAGTTGCGGCGGAACGGGGCGATGTCCATCTCCTGCTGGAGCGCGATCTGGAGGTGGTGGCCGGGAACGGCCTCGTGAAGGCTAAGCGCCGGCACCTCCCACAAGGGCCGCTGGTCGAGCTTGGAGGTGTTGACATAATAGGTGCCGGCGATGCCGCTCTCCGGGCTGCCCTGGCTGTAATAAGCGGTGGTCGTTCCTTCGGCGATCTCGGCCGGTATCTCGCGAAGGCCGTAGGGCAGGCGCGGAAGCGTCCCGAACAGCCTCGGCAGGTGGCCGTCAATCTCCTTGGTGACGCGCGCCGCCTCGCGCATCAGCTCCTCGGCGTCGGTGACGTAGTAGCGCGGGTTGGTGCGCAGGTCCCGGATGTAGTCGACGCGGGTGGCGAAGCCGGCCTCGCGCGCGACCGAGTCCATCTCGGCGCGGATGCGCGTCACCTCGCCCATGCCGATATCGTGGATCTGCCGCGGGGTGAGGTCGGTGGTGGTGTTGGCCCGGACCTGGAAGGCGTAATATTCGGCGCCGCCGCGCTGGGCCGAGATGCTGTCGCTTCGCGCGCAGCTGGGCAGATAGTCGTTGGTGTAGAAATCGAGGTGGCGCCGGTAGGCGGGGTTGATCACCTCCGCGACGATCCTCTGGGCACGGGCCTGCAGGGCCGTCCATTCGGCCTCGGGGATCGCGGTCGGGCGGCTCCCGGCGAACGGTTCGTAGAAGCGCGAGCGGGCGGGGTCCTCGGCGATGACGCCGGCAATGGTGCGTTCGTAGCCGTCGAGGACCGAGCAGGGCAGGACGTAGCCGCCGCGCACCGCCTCGGCGGTGATCGCCAGCGCCTGGTCGTTGAGCCGGGGATATTGCTCGATCCGAGCCAGGTAGCTTTCGAAATCGGCGCGGGTGCGGAAGGGAAGGTTGCGGGCGAGGCCGGCAAAGCCCTGGTGCCAGCCATAATAAGTGGTGAACAGCATGTCGCGCTGGCCGAAGCGCCATTCCTCCACCGTCTCGGCGAGGGTCCGCCGAAGGATTCCGCGATTGACCCGGTCGGCGGCGCCGAGCTGGTCGGCGGGGATGCGCTCGAGCCGGTCGAGGAAGGCCTGAGCCTCGCGCACCCGGCGTTCGCGCGCTTGAGGCGAGAGATCGCGGATGCGGTCGTCATGGTCGCGCACGCCGAGCGCGGTGGCCTCGGTCGGGTTCTCGCGCAGCAGCCATTGATAATGCTCGTCGAGCAAGGCGCGGAAGTCGTCGGCCGGCGCGGCGGCCGCGGGCGCGGCCAGGGCGAGGAGGGCGGCGGCGAGGATGATGCGCATGAGGGCTCCTTCGGTCCTCCCAAGCGACCGGCGGGGAGAATTTTCGACGTAGCGCGGCAGCCTATCGACGGAACGCCGCCGCGCAAGCTTTGTTGGACCGGAAGGAGGCGCCATGAGCGACCATGTCTACAAGATCGTCGAGATCGTCGGCAGCTCGCCCGACAGCATCGAGGGGGCGATCGACTGTGCCATCAACCGCGCTTCGGAGACTCTGCGCGAGATACGCTGGTTCGAGGTGGTCAACACCCGCGGCCATGTCGAGAACGGCCGCGTCGGCCATTATCAGGTGACCCTGAGGATAGGCTTCACCCTCGACGGCTGAGCCCGCTCAGCCGGACGCCGCCAACCCGACAGCGCCGGCCAGCAGGGCCGCGCCGATCACCCGGTTCATCCGCCACGCCGGAGGGGCGTATTTCTCGGCGAGCACGATCGCGGCGAGCATCGCGACCCAGGCCAGGTTCATCACTCCGCCGACGAACAGAAGCAGCATCAGCATCCAGCAGCAGCCGAGGCAATAGAGCCCGTGCCTGAGCCCGAGCCGAAGCGACCCGCGCAGGCCGGGGCGCCACAGGCGCAGGATGAAGAACAGCGGCGAGCGGCACTGATCGAGGCAGACGCGCTTGGCGGAGCTGAACTGATACAGCGCCGCCGCCGCGAGCAGGGCCGCCGCCACGGCGGTGTCGCCCACCGACAAGGCCAGCGCCGACAGCAGGCCGGCGGCAACCAGGGACGCCTGGGCGAGGGCCGCCGCGGCGGAGAAAAAGGTCCAGACGGCGACATAGGTCAGCGCGAACAGAATCGTCTCGGCCCAGCCGCCGCGACGCCCGCGGGGGCGGGCCACGCGCGCGTGAAGCAGGATCATCGGAATCGCCGAAGGCAGCATCATCGCGACCATCATCAGCGCCCACATCAGGAAGGTCGGCGCAAGGTAGGAAGCGGACCAGACGGCATCGCCGCTCGCCCCGGTCGCCGGCATCGGCATCCCATGATCCGCTCCGGCCTGCCGGGAGAGCCACAGCCAGGCGAGGGCGACCGCGGCGGCGAGGCAGGCCAGGACAATGAGATCCGGCCCGCTCAGCCGCCGGGCGGGGGCCGGCAATGCCGCCCCCGGGGCCCGCGCCTCGTCCCGCGGGAGAGCGGGCGGGCTGCCGGGGGCCGCCAGGCTCACCCCTGGTGGATCACACCGGTATCGGTGATGTGCAGCCTCGCGAACTGGGCGTGCGAGTCGGCGAGCGACACCGGCACCGGACCTTCGGTCTCGGCCCAGCCGCGGCCGATTTCGGCGGTGTCATATTCGAAGCCCTGGGGCAGGTTGATCCGCGCGCGGTGCTCCTCACCGGTGATCGGGTTGCGCAGCGGCTCGCCGCGCGCCTCCACCCATCCGGGGACGCGCAGGCGGGCGGACCGGGCATCGACGTCGACCTCGAGGTCGATCGGGGCGAAGACCGGGTCGTGGACCTTGACGAAGGTCGTCGAGAAGACCTGGAAGAAGGTCGCGCCCGGCTCGGTATCGAGCCCGCTCATGATCCGCAGCAAGGCGTCGCGCTGAGCCGCGTCGGCGCGCTCGTCGACGATCGGAACCACCTCGCCGCCGCCTTCGTGGATCGGCCCCGGCCATGCGACGATCATGCCGAACCGAAGGCCGTCGAGGCGGGTCTCCCCGTGCCAGCCCCGCTCGATCTCGATCGCGGCCACCGCCCGGCAATCGCCGTTCGTCGGAAGCGCGTTGAACTGGCAGGGGCAGCCGTAAGCGCAATTGCAGTGAACGAACTCGCGGCCCTCTATGCTCCACATGGCTTCGGTCATCGGCGTGTCTCCCTTGTCCTGGCGGGCAGCGCATATGGGCGCCGCCGGACGGATGTCGACGCGCTGATAGCAGAAATGGGCCGGCCGCTGAAAGGGAGGCTCGCCGAAGCCGGCCGTCGCCGAGCGGAATGGGCGAGCTTGCCGCTCACGCGCCGTGCGCTTATCCTCGCCGCAGGGGGAGGGTGCCATGGCCAGCATCGTCGACGCCGCGCCGCGGCGCGCCAAGATCAGCCTGGCGCCGGACCTGTTCGACCGCTTCCTTTCGCTCGCTTCGTTGCTCCTGCTCGCGACGGTGCTCGCCGCCTTGTGGAAAGGAAGGGCGGAATGGGGCGAGGTGCCGGCCTTCGTCTGGGCGCATATCGCAACCATCCTTCTCGCCGTCGCGCTGACCCCGGTGATGCTGCTCAGACGGCGGGGCGACCGACTGCACCGCCGGCTGGGTTGGCTGTGGGCGAGCGCGATGGCGCTCACCGCCGCCTTCACCTTCGGGATAAGGGGAATCAACGGCGGCTCGATGAGCCTCATTCACATCCTCTCCGCCTGGACCCTGATCCAGGTGCCGCTGATCGTCTGGACCGCGCGCACCCACCGCCACCGCCACCACCGCAGCGCCGTTCGCGGCATGGTCACCGGCGCTCTGCTCATCGCCGGAATCTTCACCTTCCCCTTCGACCGGCTGCTCGGCCACTGGCTCTTCGGCTGATGCTCGGGCCGCTTTGTTGCGGGCGGCTAAGTCAATCTTCTGCTTGGACTTTTCGAGGATAGTCGCTAGCCTCGGGCCGCTCATCAGGAGGGGTTTCGTGGGACGGCAGCAGATCATCCTGGCCTTCATCGCCGCGGTCGCGCTCTCCGGCTGCGTCCAGACCCGCCAATATGCCGACCTCGAATTCAGTCCGCCGCAGGGCGATTATGACCTGGTCGTGATGCGGCCGAACGTCCAGGTCGGAATCGTCACCACCGGCGGCCTGGTCGAGCCGCGCGCCGACTGGACCGAGCAGGCGCGGGCCCATCTGCTCGAGGCCCTGCGCCAGCAGCAGGCGGGCCGCGGCGGCCGCACCATGATCCTCGAAACCCGGGAAGGCGTGAACGGCATGCCGGCCGAGACCGTCGCCGATCTCGAGCGGCTGTTCGCCGCCGTCGGCAGCTCGATCGTTCTTCACCGCTATATGGGCGCCAACCTGCCGACCAAGCGCCGCCGAGGAATCGACTGGACGCTCGGCGAGGACGCGGTCGCCTTCGGCCGAGCCACCGGCATGGACTATGCCCTCTTCCTGCACGCCGAGGACAGCTTCGCCTCGACCGGCCGGACCGCCATCCAGGCGCTCGGAATCGCCGGCTGCCTGATCGGCTTTTGCGCTCCGCAGGGCGGCGGCGGCCAGGGCGCCTACGCCTCGCTCGTCGACCTTCGGACCGGCGAGGTGGTGTGGTTCAACCTGCTCCAGACCAGCAGCCTGCTGCCGGGCGTCCGCTTCGGCGACATCCGGACGCGCGAAGGCGCCGCCGAGATGGTCGAGCGGCTGATCGGCCGGATGCGCGCCGGCCGGCTCGTGCGCGAGCAGCAGAGGCAATGACCCATGAGCCGACCCGCCGCGCGATCCTCGCCGGCCTCGGCTGCGCCTGCTGCGCCGGGATCGTGCCCGCCGCCGCGCGAGTCCGGCCGGCCGACATGCAGCCGCTGGTCGGCCCCGGCTACCGGCCGAGCGAGGAAGACGAGCTCGGCATGTGGCAGCAATATGAGAGGTTCGAGCAGGAGGTGGCGGGCTCCAACCTGCTGATCCGGGATCCGGCGCTGGTCGCCTATCTCGCCGGGCTCGTCGAGCGGGTCGGCGGCCCCGCCGCCGGCGACCTGCGAATTTATTTGGCCCGGGTGCCGGAATTCAACGCCTTCATGGCGCCGACCGGCTTCATGGTCGTCTTTTCGGGGCTGCTGACCCGGATGCGCGACGAGGCGCAGCTGGCCGGAGTCCTCGCCCACGAAGCGGGGCATTTCCTGCGCCGCCACCATGCCCGGCGCTGGCGCGACCTCAAGCGGCGGACCGACTTCTTCACCATCCTGGCGATGGGTGCGGGGCTCGGGGGCGGAGTCGCCGGCACCTATCTCGGCGACTGGGTCAGGCTCGCCGGAATGGGCACGATGCTGACCCTCGCCGCCTATAGCCGCGAGCTCGAGGCCGAGGCCGACGCGATGGGCGTTCGGCTGATCGCCGAGAGCGGCTACGACCCGGCGGCGATGCCAGCGGTGTGGCGGCAGCTGATCGGCGAGCTCGACGCGAGCGCGGCGATGCGACGCCGCCGGCGGCGCGACCAGTCGCTTCTCGCCACCCATCCCGCGCCGGAATCGCGGATGCGCGACCTCGGCCTCTCGGCCGAGGAGGTCCGGGCCACCGGGCGCCACTACGACCGCGGCCGCGAGCGCTACCTGGCGGCGATCGCGGCGCACCGGCCGCTGCTGCTCGACGACCAGGTCAAGCTCAACGACCCGGGGGCGAGCCTCTACATCGTTCACAATCTCGCCGAGGACGGCTGGAACGGACTGCTGCGCTATTATGAGGGCGAAGCCTGGCGGCTGCGCGGGCGGCCCGGCGACGGCGATCATGCGGCAAGAAGCTATGCGATGGCGGTCGCCTATCCCGACGCGCCGGCCGAGGCATGGCGGGCGCACGGCTACGGACTGCTCCGCGCCGGGAGGCGCGAGGAGGGCCGCGCCGCGCTCGGCCGCTACCTCGCCGCCGCCCCGGACGCTCCGGACGCGGCGATGGTCCGCTACTCGCTTCAGCAATAGGAGAAAGAGGGATGGCGCGAAGCAGGATCCTGGGCGCCCTGGCCGCGGCCGCCCTCGTCGCGGGCTGCGCCGGCGGCAACGGCTTCGGCCTCGGTCCGGGCCGCTACGGGCTGGTCCGGCCGGGGCCCGAGAGCGTCGCCGGGGGCCGGATGACGGTGACTCCGACCCTGCCCTGGAACCAGGCGCGGCGCTCCTACGGCGACATTGCGCGCGAGGAGAACTGGACCCTGAACGGGCCGCTGCTCGACAGCCTCTCCTTCATCGGCGGAGTCGAGAGCGGCAAGGCGATCGTCCGCCAGCGCCGCCGCGCCGAGCGCCAGGTGCCGCGCTTTCGGGCCGACATGTCGCCGCCCGAGATCGCCTCGATGATCGAGACCTTCTACCGGATCCGCGCCGGCTCGGTCCGCTTCGAGATGACCGGTCTGCAGCCGCGCACCTTCCTCGGCCGCCCCGGCTTCCAGTTCGACTACGACCATCTCGACGTCAACGAGATCGAGCGGCGCGGCCGGGCGGTCGGCGCGGTCATCGACGAGCGCTTCTACCTGATCCTGTTCGACGCGGCCCGGATGCATTATTTCCCGGCGGCGCTTCCCGAATTCGAGCGGATCGTCGAGAGCGCGCGCCTGTCCGGCTGAAGCCGGGCCGCCGGAGGAGCGTCGCCTAATTTGGCGACCCGACCTTTGCCGGCAGCGGGAACAAGCCGGCGAAGCGCCGCGCCAGAGCGCGGTCGCCCGCGGCTTCGAGGTCGCCCTGCGCTTCCAGGAGCTCGAGCGACGCCCCGCCATAGACCAAGCCGGCGATCGCGGTGGCCGCTCCGGTGAGGACGAGGTCGGCGCCGGCCGGGTCGCCGCGCGCCGTCTCGATGCGGCCGCCGCCGATCCTGGCGACGAAGGTCTCGGCGCCGATCCGAAAGCCGATCAGCGCCTCCAGGCCCTCCGCCCGGCCGGCGTCGAACATGGTCCTGAAGGAGAGCATCAGCGAGGTTCCCGAGAGCGGAAGCGTCGGGTCGTGAGCCGGCGAGCGCGCCGCCCAGCGCCCGAGCGAGAGGATGATCGGCTCCGCCTCCCGGCCCCACTCGGTGAGATCGTAGACCTGCGCCGGCGCCGGCGGGGGGAGCCGCCGCCGCACGACCAGGCCCGACGCTTCCAGCCCCTCGAGCCGCTGGGTCAGCACGTTGGCGCTGATTCCGGGCAGGTCGGCGCGAAGATCGCTGAACCGCTTCGGACCGAGCATAAGCTCGCGCAGGACCAGGAGCGCCCAGCGTTCGCCGATCAGGTCGAGGGCGTGGGCGGTGCCGCAGGCATCGTCGTATCGCCGGCGGGGAACGGCGGTTCGCGACTCGGTTATATTTTCTAACTTCATAGTTGCAATTTATAACAGGAGGGAGCATCAGCGTCAAATTCCGATTCGCTGATCCAGGTTTGAAGGAGGGGAGAATGTCGAAGCTGATCTTCGTGAACCTGCCGGTCGCCGACCTGCCCGCGGCCATCGCCTTCTACGAGGCGATCGGAGCGACCAACAATCCGCAGTTCACCGACGAGACCGCCGCCTGCATGGTGATGTCGGACGTCATCCACGTCATGCTTCTGACCCACGCCAAGTTCCGGCAGTTCACGCCCAAGCGGATCGCCGACGCGCACGCGACCAGCGAGGTGCTGATCTGCGTTTCCGCCGACAGTCGCGAGGCCGTCGACGAGATCACCGGAAAGGCCATCGCCGCCGGCGGCCGCGAGCCGCGCGAGCCGCAGGATCACGGCTTCATGTACGGACGCAGCTTCGAGGATCTCGACGGCCACATCTGGGAGCCGATGTGGATGGACCTCGAGGCCGCAAGGACCGCGACGGCGCCGCCGCAACCGCAGGCCGCCCACGCCTGACCCGTCTCAGCCAAGGAGAGAGAGAAGATGACCTACGTTCAAGGATTCGTCCTCGCGGTCCCCGCCGCGCGCAAGGAGGAATATCGCCGCCACGCCGCCGGCGCCGCGCCGTTGTTCAGGGAGTTCGGAGCGACCCGAATGGTCGAGGCGTGGGGCGACGACGTGCCCGACGGCAAGGTCACCGACTTCAAGGGCGCGGTGCAGGCCAGGGATGACGAGACCGTCGTCTTCTCCTGGTTCGAATATCCCTCCCGCGAGGCGTACGACCGGGCCAATGCGACCATGATGTCGGATCCGCGCATGAAGGAGATGGGCGCGGACATGCCGTTCGACGGCCAGCGCATGATCTTCGCCGGCTTCGACGCGATCGTCGAGGAAGGCAGCAGCCAGGGCGGCTATGTCGACGGCTTCATCGTGCCGGTGCCCCCCGAGAACAAGGAGGCCTATCGGGCGATGGCGCAAAAGGCCGCCGGCATCTTCCGGGAGCATGGCGCGGTTCGAGTCGTCGAGGCGTGGGGCGACGACGTCCCCGACGGAAAGGTGACCGACTATCGCCGGGCGGTGAAGGCTCAAGACGGCGAGGCGGTGGTCTTCTCCTGGGTCGAGTGGCCGTCGAAGGAGGCGCGCGTCGCCGGCTGGCAGAAGGTCATGGCCGACGAGCGGATGAAGCCCGACCACGGCACGATGCCGTTCGACGGCATGCGCATGTTCTGGGGCGGCTTCACTCCGATCGTCGACACGGCCGCCGAAGCGGCCCGGCCGGCGGCGGAGCGCGAGCCGGCCTGAACCTGCTCCGGCGGGCAGGAGGCTAGAGCCTCTCGCCCCACCATCAGCGTCGGCGGTCGGGGCGCGCATGGCGCCCGTTCCGCGGCTTCCTCGAGGAGGGAAACAAATGACCGGAAACAAGATCGTCACCTGCTTGTGGTTCGACCACGGCAAGGCCCGCGAGGCGGCCGAATTCTATGCGCGGACCTTCCCGGACAGCCATGTCGGCCCGGTCCACGATTCGCCCTCCGACTATCCCGGCGGCGCTCAGGGGGATGAGCTGACCGTCGAGTTCACCGTCCTCGGCCAGTCCTTCGTCGGCCTCAACGGCGGCCCCGAATTCACGCCCGACGAGGCGGTCAGCTTCATGGTCCTGACCGACGACCAGGAGGAGACCGACCGCTATTGGAAGGCGATCGTCGAGAATGGCGGCGCGGAGAGCGCGTGCGGATGGTGCAAGGACCGCTGGGGCTTCTCCTGGCAGATCACGCCTCGAGTCCTGCTCGAGGCCGTCAACAATCCCGACCGGGCCACCGCCAAGCGGGCGATGGAGGCGATGATGACGATGCGGAAGATCGACATCGCCACGATCGAGGCGGCGCTCGCCGGCGAAGAGCAGATGCAGGCCTGAGGCATGAGCGGCCACTTCGCCCGAATGGCTTTTCCCAATGAAAGCCCCGCCTATCGCGAAGCGCGCAACGCGCTCCTCGATGCCGAGATCGCGCTGCGCCGCCAGACCGAGGCGGTGGCCGAGATGCGCCGCGCGCTGCCGCCCGGCGGCGAAGTGCCGCAAGACTATGTCTTCGAGCGCATCGGCCCGGCCTGGCGGCCGGAGAAGGTCAAGCTCTCCGAGCTGTTCGGCGAGCACCAGACCCTGCTCCTCTACAGCTACATGTTCGGTCCCGAGCGCGATTCACCCTGTCCCGGCTGCACGCATCTGCTCGATTGCATCGACGGCGCCGCACGGCACGTGGCCCGGCGGGCGGCCCTCTACGCGGTCGCCAAGTCGCCGATCGCCCGGCTCGCCGCCTGGGCGCATGGCCGCGGCTGGAGCCATCTCACCCTCCTGTCCACCGCGGGCAACGATTACGACGCCCACTATTACGGCGACACTGCCGCGCTCACGCCAGCGATGCGCGAAGAGCGGGGCTATGAGGCAGGCAGGGATTGGGACGAGCCCATGCTCAACGTCTTCGTTCGCGACAACGGCACGATCCGCCACTTCTGGGGCAGCGAGCTGGTCTTCGCCCCGAGCGAGCGCGACCAGGATCATCGCGGGCTCGACTTCATCGATCCCGTCTGGGGCATGCTCGATACGATTCCGCAAGGCCGAGGGAAGGACTTCTTCCCGAAGGTGGATTACTGATCGCCTTTCCCTGCGGGGGAAAAGCGCTGAGCTCCCGGTCCTCGACCGCGAGCGCGGGTCGCAGGCGGAAGGGCGGGGTCAATCCCGATTGAGCAGGGCCTGTCCGACGGCGCGGGCGATGGTGAAGCCGATCCCGATCACGTCGAGCCCGCTCGTGCATTGCTGATCGCGGCCGACCGCCGTGCAGCGGCTGGTGTCGATCGCCATCGCGGCGCGCTGCTCGCCGCCGGCGCGGTCGGCGGCGCCCGGCGGCGGCCGCCCGGCCAGCGGCAGCCGATGGCGCCGGTCGTCCTCGGCGCGCGAGCCGCAAACGACGATCTCGGAATCGTCGCCGGCCGGCGGGCAATCGAGCCGCATCGCGGCGCGCAGCCCGGCGCGCTGGCCGGCGATCGCCCGGTCCACCTCATCCGATTGGGCGCCCGCCGGAGCCGCGACCAGCGCCGCCACCAGCCAGGGTGCCGTTCTCGACTTTGCCACAGGCCTCGCCTATCCGCTCCCGACACGCCCCTCGAACCGAAAGATCGCACAAATCATGGTGAAGGCAAGCCACGTTCTCGACCGCCTGCTGGTCCTGGAGATGGTGCGGGTGACCGAGGCCGCGGCCGTGGCCGCCGCAAGGCTGGTCGGCCGCGGCGACGAGCGCGCCGCCGACCAGGCCGCGGTCGAGGCGATGCGTGCCGCGCTCAACGAGCTCGAGCTCGACGGCACCATCGTCATCGGCGAGGGCGAGCGGGACGAGGCGCCGATGCTGTTCATCGGCGAGAAGGTGGGCGCGGCCCAGGGCAGCGGGCCCAAGATCGATATCGCGCTCGACCCCCTCGAGGGGACGACCATCACCGCCAAGGCCGGCGCCAATGCGCTCGCCGTGCTTGCCATCGCCGAGCAGGGCTGCCTGCTCAACGCGCCCGACGTCTATATGGAGAAGCTCGCCGTCGGCCCAGGCTATCCGGAGGGGGTGATCGACCTGGCCAAATCACCGACCGACAATATCCGCGCCGTTGCCGCGGCCAAGGGAGTCGAGCCTGCCGAGCTGATCGTCTGCGTGCTCGATCGGCCGCGGCACGCCGGGCTGATCGCCGAGCTTCGGGCGCTGGGCTGCGGCATCGCCCTCATTCCCGACGGCGACGTCGCGGGGGTGATCGCGGTCACCGATCCGGATACCGGCATCGACGTCTATATGGGCCAAGGCGGCGCCCCGGAGGGCGTGCTTGCGGCGGCGGCTCTGCGCTGCGTCGGCGGGCAGTTCCAGGGCCGGCTCGTCTTCCGCAACAACGCCGAGCGCGCCCGCGCCGCCAAATGGGGGGTCACCGACCTCGACCGCATCTACCAGCTCGAGGAGCTGGCCCAGGGCGACGTCATCTTCGCCGCCACCGGGGTCACCGACGGCACGCTGCTCGAGGGGGTCAAGCGGCGCAGGAACGGCTATACGACCGAGAGCGTCGTCATGCGCGCCTCGACCGGCACCGTCCGCTGGGTGCGCGGCGAGCACCGGCGTGAGCCCGGCTCGCACCGGGACTGATCCGCAAGGGACGACCGCCCGAGCGGTGGGCAAGCGAAAGGAGGGCTGCGGCTCTTGCTCGCTCGCTCCCCGGCCTCCGGTGCTGAATTGGCCTTGCCGCTCTGCCATGCCATAAGAAGCCGCCTGAATCGCAGGGGGGCGGAATGGAGGGGCTTTCGCTAACGCCGGAAGAGCGCAGCCTGCGCGAGGCCATCCAGGAAGCGCGGCCGGCCGTCTTTTCGAGCGGCGAGAGAATACGGGCCGAAGTGCTTCGCCGCATCGTCCTTCAGTTGCCGCTCGACCTGTCCGGTTCCGGCCCGGTGACCGCCGCCGGCATCGAGCTGCAGGGCGCGGTGATCGACGGCCGACTCGACCTGGAAGGCGTTGGCGGGCCGCTTTGCGCGCTCGAATTTCGCGACTGCCGCTTCGAAGGCGGCTTTTCCGGGGCCCATGGCCATTTCAGCCGCCTGAGCTTCGCCGGTTGCCGATTCCGCGACATCCGCTCGCCACACGAGCTGCCGCTGCTGCCGACGATCGACCTCGAAAGCGCGGCGATCGACAGCGACCTCGACATGGACCGAATCCGCCCCGACAGGGAGCATGACTTCCTCTGGGTCAGCGCCCGCGGCGCCCGGATCGACGGCGCTCTGGCCATGTCGCAGGCCACTTTGCGGGCCCCGCCGCAACAGGCGGACCGCCTGCAAAGCGACAAGCCACGCGACGCCCTCGACCTCGCCCTCGCCGACATCCATGGCGACCTCATATTCCTCAATGGAAGCCGCAGCGAAGGGCGGATCAGCCTTCGCGGCGGGCACGTCCAGGGGTCGGTCTGGCTGTCCGGCGCGGAGATCGACAATCGCGGCGACAAGACGCTCTTCTTCCAGCTCGCCCAGATCGACGGCGCGCTGATGCTGAACGGCATGTCGGACCGGGTCGACGGCCAGGGCCAATTCCGGGCGTTCCGGGCCAATGGCCTGATCGATCTTCTTTCGGCCAGGATCGGGGGCGATCTGTGCCTCTCCAACTGCCAGATCGACGCCGGCGACGGCTGGGTGCTCAATGCGGCCGGAGCCGAGATCGGCGGCCGCTTCACGATCGACTCGGCAACCGGGGAAAGGTCGATCTGCCGGGGCCAGATCGTCCTCGACAATGCCACGATCAGCGGCAACTGGCGCTTCTGCGACGTCGAGTTCGGTCTCGAGCGCGAGCCCTACCCCGCTATCTCCGCCGTATCGGCCAAGGTCGCGCAAGTGCTTTTCTTCGAGGTCTGGCCGGCCAAGCGCGAATTTCGCCGCTCGCTGGGCGACCCCGAGGTCAAGCAGCTGTCGGTCGATTTCACCGATCTCCACGCCGAGAAGATCCATATCGAGTCGAGCCGCCTCAGCGGCTATCTGCGGGCGGTCGGGCTATGCTGCTCGGGCGATGTCACGCTCAAGGTGCGAGTCGGCGGGGAGGTGGATCTCGCCGGCTGCAGCATCGGCGGCTCCCTGGACCTCTCGAACCTCGGCTTCGAACCGCTCGCCCGCGGCCTGTCGCTGAGGGACGGCGAGGTCAGCCGAGCCCTCAAGATCGTCGAGCCCGATCATGTCAAAGCCGGACTTCGTCGCAAGATGCTGGTCGCGGCACGGCGGATAACGCTGAGCTGCCTCCCCGGGACCGACCTCGTCGAAACCCTGTGGAGCGATCCAAGGGCCTCGGACAATCGCCGGCTCTTCCAGGCGGGCTTCCTGGTAAGGGGCGAGGAACTGTTCCCGCTCGAAGGGGAATCCTTCGTCTTCCACGGGTTCGTGACCCGCTACGGCCATACGATCGACGGGATCGGGGCCGCGCGCGAATATCTGCGCCTGTTCTGCGCCTACCTCCAGGCCGCGATCGGGGATGGCGGCGAGGCGGGCGCCGGCCGCCGCGCCGAACGGCGCAGCGCCTTCCCGATCATCGAAGGGCGGGCCGCCTTGCCGCCCCTGATCCATGTCGATCAGGAGGGCGCCAAGCGCCAGCTCGAGGCGCTGGAGGCTGCCTTCGCCCAAGGCGGCGAGGACGCGCCCGACGAAGCGACGCTGGCCGACGCGCGCAGGCTGGCCGAGATCGACTCCCTGGATAACCTCGCGCCGGAGCTTTTGGAGCTGAACTCGGAGCAGGAAGAGGAACCCGGATGCTTCCGGTTCGGCGCCTGCATCCTCTTCGCCGATCGCCTGTTTCGTTCGCAATTGCGGTTGAAGGTCGTGCCCGACCAGGTCCTGGTGGAGATGAGCGACGACCGCGCCTTCGGCCCGTTGCTGGGGGGCGTCCCGCGCTGGGAGGGGTTGCAAATCCACCACCCCGAGCAGCCGGCGGCTGACTCGACTCCCTGGGTCACCCCGCCCAGCCTGGACGGCATGGAGACGGTGTCGCCGCGCGAGCTCGAACGGCTCGCCGCGCGTCTGATCGTCCATCTCGAGCCCAGCTTCTCGATCCAGGGACGGGTCGATCTCACCGACCTTGCCTGCGATACCCTGGACGACGAGGCCGGCCGATATTGGGGCTGGAACGTCCGCATCGAGATGAACCACTTCACCTACAGCCGAACGACGTGGGAGAAGAGCGCGGCGGAAGCGGCGCGTTCGCGATCGGACCGTTGGCGCGGCGCGCTGTTCGGCGCCGCCGCCGAGTGGCTGCCGCTGTGGCTGGTCCGGACCTTCGGCTGGACCGACGCGTTGCGCGCGGCGCGGCCGGCCTCGCCCTGGCTCACCCGACGCAACTGGATTTTCCAGCAGTTCGACACTCAGCATCTGCCCTCGCCCGCCCGATTCCGGATCGGCTCCGCCGACTACCGCCCGCAACCGTTCGAACAGGCGATCAAGGTCGCTCGCGCCGAGGGCCGCGAGGATTATGCGATCAATTTCGAGATCCTGAAGCGGCGCATCGAGTGGCGGCTGTTCACCCGCCGCAACCGATGGGCCTTCGCCAGCCTCGCGGCGCTCGGCGCCGTCCTGTGGCTGCTGTTCGGGCCGGAGCAGAACTGGCCCGAGAGCCTCGCGGTCGCGGCGACGATCTTCCTCCTGATCACCTTCGCTTCGGACATCGCCAACTTCGTCATGGGGGCGCTGTTCGGCTATCTGCGGCGGCCGGTCCGGGCCATCGCCACCCTGGTCGGAGCCTTCCTGATCGGCTGGATCGGAGTCCATGCCGCCAACGAGCGCGGAATGCTCGTCATCGACGTCGAGCCGGTCGCCTCGCTCGTCGACCGCAGCGGGATGACCGTCGGCAGCGAGGTGACGTCCGATCCGCAGCTGCTCGCCAGCAACGTTCCCTGCGGCCGCACGATCAACGAGGCGCTGTACGCGCTCGACGTTCTCATCCCGCTGGTCGACCTGCGCGAGGAGACCGGCTGCGAAGTCGGCCTGGCCGCCGAGTCGCCCGCCCCCCATTCGGCCGCGCCGCCCGAGGAGCCGGCGTCGCCGGCCTCGCGAATCGCCGCGGCGACCCTGGATTCTCCGACCTTCTGGGCGGTTCTGAAGGCGCTTTACGCCATCCTGGGATGGATCATCGTGTCGCTCGCGATCCTGACCTTCGCCCAGAACAACCGCGCGCGCGGCGATTCCGCCTGAGATTGCGGCCGACGCCGACCGCCGGCGCCACATAGCGCCCGCGCGGCGGCGTCGTTCGTCTCGGCGGGATGGATTGGCGCGCGGTGGGACTTGCATTCCCCACATGCGCTTTCGGACGGCCTGAGGGCCGGACCCGGGCTACGGCAGCAAGATTCACCGTGTCGCGCGCGCCGTCACCGCGATAGCACGATCCGGGGCCGCCGCGAACCGGAAGATGAGTGTCCCGCCGCCGCGACCGCTCGGCTGGACGCAAGCGCGAAGGGGCGGGCGCCGGACCGGCACTGGCCTTGCGAGGCGGCTCAGCAGCGTGTCGAGCGGCCCAGCGTCCCCTGCTCGTTGACCGTCATCATCGCATCGTCGCCGACCGACTGAAGGCGCAGTCGGAAGGTGCCGCCGCCGCCGGTCAGGGTCAGCAGGTCGCCGGCCAGCGCCCAGCGGCCCTCGCCGCCGGTATAGGAGCGGAACGTCCCGTCCGGGCGGAATTCGACATCGTGCTTGCAGTCGCCGTCGTCGGTCCAGCGGCCGACCAGCCGAGCGGGCGGAACGCCGCCCGCCGATGCCGTCGGGACCGCCGCCGCCGCGGCCGGGTCCTTGCCGCCCGGGGCGCCGGCCTTGCCGCCGCCGAGTCCGGCAAAGGACCGGCTGGTGGTGACTCCGGCGTCGCCTTGGGCCGTCGCCGTCGCGGGAGCCGCCGTCCCCGGCGCCGCGCCGCCGCCGACGATATTCCCCGATATGCGGTCCTCGTCCGCGCCGCCGGCCATGCCGAGACGGTCGCAGCCGCCGAGCGCGAGCAGCGCCGCCGCTCCGACGATGATGATCCTGTCCATGGCGCCGCCCTCCTCTGCCAGGGCCCACCATAAGGGGACCGGGGCGGCGGCGGAAGACGCCCGCCGCCGCTCCGGGTGCGGGATCGCTTATTGGTCCGGTATTTCGGGCAGCGTGAAGGCGCCGTTGCTGCCATTCCCGTCGAGCCGGTTGTTGCCGTAGGTGTTGATGATGGCGCTGCCGGTGGCCGAGACGCCGGTCGTGGTCGCGGTGATCGTCGAATTGCCGACGCGAAGCCGGGCGTTGCTGCCGTTGGCGGCGATGCCGGTGCCGGTCAGCGAGATCGTCGCCTCGTTGATCATCCCGGCGACGCTGCCGGTGCCGGCGGGGACGTTGACCGAGATTCCGGCGCCGCCGCCGAGGAACTGGCTGTCCTCGACGTTGAGGGTGACTCCGCCGGTGCTCCCAGTGGTGTCGATGCGCAGCTGGTTGTTGGCGTTGTACTGAACGCGCACATTCTCGAGCGTCACCCGGGCGCTGCCGCCGGCGCCGGGCGTGATCAGGATGCCGCCGCCGGTGACGCCGCTGCCGTTGGTCGTGATCGTCGTGTTGGTGATCGTCACCTGGCTGTTGGTGGAGGGCGTGATCCTGACTCCGAGGCCGTTCGCTGAAGTGAAGTTTCGGATCGTGCTGTTCTCGATGTGGACATTGCCCGCGGCGAGGATCCGGACTCCGTTGGCGCCGGGATTGGCGCCGCCGCCGCCGTTGATGTCGAGCCCGCTGAGGAAGATGGTGTCGGTCGCCGCGGCGTTGACGGTGATGCCGGTGCTGCCGAGCGTCGCGAGCACCCCCGCCTCGGTATACTGGCAGATGATCGAGATCGACTTGGTGATGGTGAGCGCGCCATAGGCGCCGGGATCGAGGCAGTTGATCTCGCCGCCGGCGGCGGTCTTCGAGATCGCCCCGGCGAAGGTCTTGCACGGCGCCGTGCGGCTGCATGGATTGACGTCGTCGCCGACTCCCGAGACCCAGGTGCGGGTCGCCTGCGCCGAAGCCGGCGCCGCCCAGGTCGCGCCCCCGGCGGCAAGAAGCATTGCCGTCAACGCCTTACGCTTGCTGATCCTGATCATGTCGCGACTCCCCTTGCTGTTCCCGCAAAATGCGGGACCGAAGAAGTACAAGGTCAGCGGCGATGCGGCCAGCCCAATTCAAGTTGAGGATGGGAGATCACAGAGTCTTTTCGAAGATTCGGTAAGTGCGGTTGCGCCGCGCGTCGATCGCTTCGGCGATCGACATCATGCCTTGATTGTCCTCGAGGATCCAGCCGACTTCGGCGCGGGTCATGCCGTAGGCGGCGGTGCCGCCGAGCCGGATCTGCTCGATCAGCATGAAGGCGAGCTGGCTGGCGAGGCGCGAGGCCTGGAGCCGCTTGACCACGCCCATCAGGGCGACCCGGCCGCCGGCATAGCGGCGCCGCCGCAGCCGCCAAAGCAGTTTGGCCCAGCCGAACGGCAGAAGCTCGCCGCCGAGATCGCGGATCAGCGGGTTGATGTCGGGCAGCGAAAGCATGAACGCGACCGGCTCGAAGCCCGTCCCGGGGCCGCCGTCGAGCTCGGCGACGCGGATGATCTCGTCGAGCACGATCGGCTTCAGTTTCCTGCCCGCATAAGCGGTCTCGGCCGGGGTCAGCGGGATGAACCCCCAATTGTCCGACCAGGCGTCGTTGAGGATGCCGAGGATCAATGCCGCTTCCTCGGCGAAGCGCTTCGGGTCGGCCTTGCGGATCCGGATTCGGGGATTCCTGGCGCCGGCCTCGACGATTCGCCGGATCAGCGGCGGGAAGCCGCCCGTGACGTCGAGATCGTAGGTGTAGAGGTCCTTCGCCTTGCCGTAGCCGGCGCGCTCGATCCAGCCGCGATAGGCGGCGTTGTGATGGCCCATCATCACCATCGGCGGATGGTCGTGGCCGTCGATCAGGAGCCCCGGCTCGTCCCAGATGGAGAGCGAGAAGGGCCCCATCGACCGGCTCATGCCGCGGCCGCGAAGCCAGTCCTCCGCCGCGGCGAGCAAGCGCCGGGCCACCTCCTCGTCGGCGGCCTCGAACATCCCCCACTGGCCGAGCCCGGCGCCCATATGCTCGAGGACGAGGGAATCGACCTGGGCCGAGATCCGGCCGACCGGCCGGCCGTCGCGTGAGGCGAGGAACAAGGCCGCCTCGGCATGCTCGAACCAGGGATTCTCGCCCGGATCGATCAGCCCGCGCACCTCGTTCTTGAGCGGCGGAATCCAGTTCGGATCGGCGGCGTTGAGAGCGTAAGCGAGCTCGACGAAGGCCCTTCGATCGGCCTTGGTCAGGACTGGGCGGACGGTGACGCTCATCACCTGCGCGCCCTAGCGGCAAGGGGCGCCCGGGGCCACCCCGGGCGCGGGCGGCGGCCCGGCGGCAGGCGGCACGGGCACCCTTGCCGCGGTGCAGCGAAAAGGTTGCGAAAGTGCCACGGAATCCGCCTTTTCGAGGGGGCGGGAAAGCAGGCCGACGGCGGCTCCGCCTCTGAACCGAGGGCTGGAAAGCTTTCGCACCTGCAGCAAAAAGCGCCTATCCACGCCCTGGATGTTGACTCGAATAATATCCGGGTATAAATGCACGGCTTGGCGGTCAGAGGGAGTGCGGGCGGTGGACGAGCAGGTGACGGCCTTCTTCGAGGGGCGGATCGTAGCCCGGGGGCCACTCCCCGCGGTGACCCGGGCGATCGAGCAGGGCTGGCCCGCCGACCAGGGCGCGGTGCGCGCCTATGACGATGCCAGCGGCCGCCCCATCGACCTCGACCTCTACGACGCCCAGGCCCTGGCCGAGGGCCGCGCGCGGTCCGCTCCGGGGGCGGCGGGGGCGGCGGCGCCGGGCGGGGGCGC
>Ga0196962_10000338_pt1 | contig 21085 bp, 23 predicted proteins | sample S3v_20metaG_FD_183186 | JGI IMG/M metagenome (GOLD analysis project Ga0196962, IMG submission 183186) | Soil microbial communities from Anza Borrego desert, Southern California, United States - S3+v_20 | ecosystem: Environmental > Terrestrial > Soil > Desert | place: USA: California | collected...
GCTGCGAAACGACGCCGCTCGCTTGCAGGCTGGCATGGGCCGGCTCCTCGCCGGTGCCGACAGCCTCGCCGCCGGGGCCGAACGCCTTGCCGCCGCCGCCGGCGAGCTCGATTCGGGACTCGACCGCCTCGCCGGTGGCGCCGGCGAGCTCGCGGGTGGACTCGAGCGGCTGCAGGGCGGCAGCGAAGCTCTTGCCGGCGGGCTTGGCAGCGGCTACTCCCGTGCCGCGCCCCTGCAGGACGGGCTGCGGCGCGCAGGCGCACGCGTCTCAAGCTCCTCGGCCAGGCTCACCGCGCAGCGCGAAGCTCTGCGCGACGCCTCGCCGCACCTCTTCGACTCCGGCTACTTCGTGCTCTCGGCGCTCGACGGCGCCCCCCCGAAACGCCGCGCCGTCGCCGCCCAGGCGATCGACCTCGACCGCGGCGGCCAGGCGGCGGCGATGCTCCTGATCTCTCGTTTCGGGCTGAACACGCCGGGCTCCGAAGGTCTTGCCCGGCGCCTCGACCAGCTCGCCGCCGGCTTCGCCCGAAGAAGCGGCCTCGAGCTGGGCGTAACCGGTGGACCCGCCCAGCTCACCGACTACAACCAGGTGACCCGCACCCGCGTTCCGATGGTGATCGCGGCGATGACGCTGGTCACCTTCCTGGCCCTGGTCCTGATCCTCCGGGCGCTGATCTTGGCGGCCTTGGCGGTGGTCCTCAACCTGATCACGGTCGCTGTCGCCTTCGGCGTCCTCGTCTTGCTCTTCGAGGTCCCCGCCGGCTGGCCGCTGGGGGGTCATGAATACGTCGACGCGATCGGCGCGGCGGGAATCTTCGGCATCGTCTTCGGCCTCTCGGTCGATTACGCGGTGTTCCTGCTGGCGCGGATGCGCGAGGCTTACGAGGCTGGCGGCGACCATGAGGCGGCGATCACCTTCGGTTTGGAGCGAACGGCGCGGGTGATCACCGGCGCCGCGGCGATCATGATCGCGGTCTTCGCCTGTTTCGCTGCAGCCGATATCTCCACCGTCAGCCAGCTCGGGGTCGGCCTCACGGTGGCGGTGCTGCTCGACGCCACGGTGGTGCGAATCGTCCTTCTGCCGGCGCTGATGCTTCTGATCGGCGAGCGCGTCTGGTGGCTGCCGCGGCCGCTGGAGCGCACGCTGCCGCGAATCGAGCTGCATCCGGCATGAGGCGAAACACGCGACAGGGGGAGGGCGGGATGAGATTTACACGCATGATTGGGGGCGGCGCCAGGGTCATGTTGCTCCTCACGGCTATGGCGATCGCCGCTCCGGTGGCGTTCGCCGCAGAACTTTCCCGGGAGGAATACCGCGCCCGGGTCGAGCCGATCTGCAAGGCCAACACGGAAGCGAACAGGCGCATCTTCAAAGGCGCCAAAGCCGAGGTGAGGGCGGGTGAGCTGAAGCGGGCCTCCAAACACTTCACCCGCGCTGCGGACGCTTTGGACAAGACCATCGTCCAGCTGAAGGCGGTCCCCCGGCCAACCGCTGACGAAGCCAGGCTGGCCAGGTGGATCGGCTATCTGGAAGCCGAGAGCTCCTTGCTTGCCAGGATCGGCCGCGCGCTGGCCCGAGAAGACAAAGCGAAGGCCCAGGTCCACTCCGTTCGGCTCAACCGCAACTCGAATCTCGCCAACAACTCCGTGCTCGGCTTCGCCTTCGAGTACTGCCGCATCGACCCATCGAGGTTTGTCTAAGTGCGAGGTGCTCGAGCCCTCATGATCGCTTTCGTCTTACTGCTCTGTGCCGGCATGCCAGCCGGGGCGGAGCTGGTCCGGCAGGGTGATCTGATCGTTGCTTTTGACGGCGGCCTCCGCCCGAAGGAGCTGCCGCGCACGCATGCCGTTCCGGTGGCGGTGCGAGTTGGCGGCGACATTCGCGACGCGGGGGGAAACCAGGCCCGGCTGCCGCAGCTGCGCACGATCGCGGTCGCGATCAACCGCGCCGGGCGACTCTATGATCGCGGCCTGCCGAGCTGCGAAGTGCACTCGATCCAGCCCGCGACCGAGCGCGAAGCGCGGCGGGTCTGCGGTCCGGCGATCGTCGGCACCGGGCATGTCACCCTCCAGGTCCGGCTTCCCCCGCAGGAGCCGTTCGCGGTGCGGGCGAGGCTCCTTGCGTTCAACGGCCCCCGCGAAGGCCCCCGCAAGCTGATCCTGGCCCAGGTCTACGCCGAGGATCCGCCGGGAGCGTTTGTCCTCACCTTCAAGGTCAGTAGGGGCAAGGGCCTGTTCGGGACGGTCCTGAGGACCGCCTTGCCCCCCGAAGCCCGGAACTGGGCCTACCTGACCCACTTCGACCTAACGCTCAACCGCACTTACTCCCACCGCGGCCGGGCCCGCTCCTACATCTCGGCGGCCTGTGCGGCGCCGGCGGGGTTTTCTGGTGCCGTGTTTCCTTTCGCCAGGGCCACCTACGGCTTCGACGACGGCCGCACCCTGAAGGTGACGGCGGTCAGGAGCTGCAGGGTGAGGGGAGGGAGCTGAACCGGCCCCGGCCCTGACCGACTCTTGCAAGTCGTTTTGAGTAACACGTCGAATCGCAGGCCTACCTGTGCGGGCCGGGCTACATCGATTCCACGATCTCGCTCAGGGGCTGGGGCAGCACCTGCCCGTGGCCGAGATCGAAAGCAAGCCGTGGATGCAGGAGATCGACGAGATCGGGCAGACCTACGCCGAAGGTCCTCGGCGACGAAGAAGCGCCGGTTGACCGCGAACGGATCGGCGCCTCGAGCCTCGAGGATCTCTACTTCGAAGAATCGGGAGCCCCTGCGGTTGGCCGGAGCTGGGGTAGGGGCTCCGCCTAGCCCTGACTCCCATTGCGTCGTTGCGCTTCGGAGAGGTAGCGCGACGCGACCCGCCACTTGCGCTGCAGGACCGGTTCGATGATGACGGTGGAGCAGGTGGCGTCGGCAAGGCACTCGCCCCACGAGTTGGCGGCGTCGATGTGCTTGTTCAGCGCCTTCTCGGTCGGCGTGCCGGTGGCCAGGCAGTCGAAGGTGAGGCGGTCGATTGGGATCTCCGCGTAGGAGCCGCGCAGGGTTTTCACCTGGGCGACGTACTGCTCGTAGCTGAGGCCGACCGCGAGCTGGCGACGCAGCGTGTCGAGTGAGTCGACGAATGCGGCGAGCTGCTTGGGGCAACTGTTGGCCCGCGCGGCGCCCGCCCCAGAGCGGGTGGTCCTCGCCGGAGCGCTCTGCTGCCTGGCGGCTCCTTCGGCGCCGCCGGCGCTCTCGTCTCCGCAGCCGCTCGCGACCAGAAGCGGGACGACGGCGAGCAGGCAGGCAAGCGGCGGCAGTCGGAAGGCGGCCGGCGAGGGCGTCATCGGGCGTTAGTGTAGAAATCGGCCCGATGGCGAGGATCGGGCGTTGCGTGGCGATGGCGTTGGCGACGGCAGTTGCGTTGGCGGTGCTAGTGCCTGTCGTCCGCGCGGCCGAAGCCCCCGGCGGCGGCGTGCTCGTCGTCGGCGACAGCCTCGAGGAGCTGACCTCGCCCCACCTGGCGCAGTTCCTGCCCGGCGTCCCGCTGACGATCAACGCGGTCGGCGGCTACAACAGCTTCCAGATCTTCGACCTCTTCGAGGAGAGCTTCGACCCCGCGCGGCACCGGGTCGTCGTCTTCGACGCCGGCACCAACGACAATCCCGGCTATCCCGAGATCCTCGCCGGCAACCTGGCCAAGGTGGCGGCGATCGTCGGCGATCGCTGCCTGGTCGTGCCGACGATCCACGGCCTTCACCCGGGCGGGGTCGACGACAGCGGCAAGAACCGGGCGGTGAGGGAGTTCGCCGCCTCGCGCCCTGGCACGCAGACCCCCGACTGGCAGGGCGCCGTCTTCCGCCACCCGGAGCTGATGCAGGCCGACAACCTGCACCCGACCGAAGCCGGAGCCGAGCTGCGGGCGCGGCTGATCGCCCGCGGGGTGATGGGCTGCCTCGCCTACCAGTCGGGCGCGTCTATCTCCACCGGGGCGTCGCGCGGGCCAGCTCTGGAGCAGGCTCCCGAGCCGCTGGCGCACGTCGGCGCGATGGAGCGGCGCGAAGCGGAGCTCGCCGGCGCGATCGGCGCCGAAGTGCTGCGCCAAACCGCCGTCCAGACCCTCGCCGCGCTCCTCTGAGCGTTACGAAGTTGGCACAGAGATTTTGCGCCCAGCTCGCCTACAAACCGAGACGTTTTGTCTAAGGTGCGATCATGGAGGCAATGACGAGAGAAGCCTGGACCGACGAGCGGCTTGACGATCTGTCCGATCGCATGGATCGGGACTTTGCCCGGGTCGATACCCGCTTCGATCGCTTTGAACGAGAGGTCGAGCGCCGCTTCGACAAGGTAGACGCCCGCTTCGACAAGGTCGAGGGCCGCTTCGACAAGGTCGAGGAAAAGGTTGACGGTCGGTTCGCTCGTCTCGAGGGCCGCTTCGATTCGTTGCAGCGGTTGATGCTCGCGGGGTATGTCACCCTGATCGTCGGTTTGATCGCCACCCAGTTCTAGCCGGGCAGCTGCAACTCGCACTCCGCCTCGCGGCCCGGCCGCAGCGGCGGGCCCGCGACTCCGCAGCTGTAGTCCTCGGCGAGCCGCTCCGGCGTGTCCCCGCCCGGGTCGGCCTCGGCGTGCAATACGCCGGGGTCGATCGTCGCCCAGGCGAGCAGGCCGCCGGCGGCGGCCAGCGCGGCGCAGACGACCATCGCCATCTGGAAGCCGTCGGCCATCGCGGCCGGGTCGAAGAAGGAGTCGCCGGTGAGCCCGGCGACCGCCGGCAAGACCGCGACGGCCAGCAGGCCCGCGACCCGCGCGACGGCGTTGTTGACGCCGGAGGCGATGCCCGAGTGGCGGCTGTCGGCGGCGGCGAGGACGGTGGCCGTGACCGGGGCGACGACCAGCGTCAGGCCGGCGCCGAAGACGAGGAGCGGCGGCAGGATGGCGGTCACGTAGCTGTCCCCCGAGGAGATCGCGGTCATCGCCAGCAGGCCGAGGGCGATGATCAACGGCCCGAGCGTGAGCGGGATCCGCGGCCCGATCCGCTCGGCCAGCGCCCCCGCCCGCGCCGAGAAGGCCAGCATCAGGCCGGTCACCGGCAGCGAGGCGGCGCCGGCCGCGATCGGCGAGTAGCCGAGCGAGATCTGGAGAAAGGCGACGAGCAGGAAGAAGAACCCGCCGAGGGCCGCGTAGACGACGAAGGTGACGGCGTTGGCGGCGCTGAACTGACGCGAGCGAAAGATCTCCAGCGGCAGCATCGGGTTGGAGCTGCGCCGCTCCTCCCAGAAGAACGCCGCCAAGGCGATGACTCCAATGGCGCCGCAGGCGAGCACCGTCGCCGTGGCGCCCTGCTCCGGCGCTTCGATCAGCGCGAAGGTGGTCCCGGCGAGCCCGATCGCGGTCAGGACCGCCCCGCGCAGGTCGAGCGGCCCGGAGGCGTTCGGGTCGCGGCTCTCCGGCACGTGCCTGGTCGCGGCCCAGGCGACGAAGATGCCGAGCGGGAGGTTGATCAGGAAGATCGCCCGCCACGAGACGGCCGCCACCAGGTAGCCGCCGAGCAGCGGTCCCAGCGCCGCGGCGACGCCGCCCAGCCCCGACCAGGCGCCGATCGCCCGAGCGCGGTCGCCGGGGCGGAAGCTGGCCTCGATCAGGGCAAGGCTGCCAGGCGTCAGCAGGGCGCCGCCGACGCCCTGGACCATGCGCGCGAAGACGAGCCACTCGGCGCTGGGCGCGAGCGCGCAGAGCAGGGAGGAGACGGTGAACAGCCAGATGCCGAGGACGAAGACCCGGCGCCGTCCGTAGCGGTCGCCGAGCGAGCCGCCGAGCAGGATCAGCGAGGCAAGCGTCAGCAGGTAGCCGTTGAGGATCCACTGCAGGGAGCTGGTCCCGGCTTCGAGGTCGCGGCCGATGTCCGGCAGCGCGATGTTGACCACGGTGCCGTCGAGGAAGGTGAGGCCGGAGCCGAGGATGGCGACGGTGAGCAGCCAGCGGCCGCCGGCGCTCTCGAAGGCGAGCCCGCCGCTGCGCTCCGGGCTCGACTCCTCCACTCAGCCGTCCAGCTCTGGCGGCAGCGCTTTCGGCCCGTCGGGATACATCCAGCGCAACTGCTCCTCGCTCATCTCCAGCGTGTTCGCCGGTTCCTGGGGGGCGCCGACGACGAGCCAGAGCTGGTCGGCGTCCGTGTCGTTGAAGAGCTGGCGAACCGAGCCCGGCTCGATCAGCAGCGTGTCCATCGGCGCCAGGGTCAGCGGCTCCTCGCCGTCGATCCGCACCCGGCCGGCGCCCTCGAGCAGGACGTAGAGCTCCTCCTCGGCGCGATGCCGGTGCCTGGTCGACGCCTGCCCCGGCTCGAGCCGCCAGAGCCGCGCGCCCAGCTCGCTCGCCTCGAGCTGCTTGGCGAGGTCCGTGTTCAAAGTCGCCATCTGGTTCGAGCGGCGCCAGAATGCGTCGGCGGAGCGGAGCAGGCGGTAGGGCATCGCCTGATTATGGCTGCGGCCGGCGCCGGCTAGAGCTCGATCCAGGTGCCGGCCGGGCCGAGGTTGCGGACCGGCGTACGACCGATCTGGCTCTCGCAGCCCCACGACTCGTGGATGTGGCCGCAGACAGCGAGCGGCGGCTGCTTCTCCTCGATCGCCCGCAGGAGGGCCTGGCTGCCGAACTGGGCGCCGCCGGCGCCGGCGTCGCAGTGGCCGCGCGGGGGAGAGTGGAGGACGAGGATCGCTCCGTCGGGGCAGGGGGCGAGCAGCTCGGCCGCCTCCTCCTCGTCGAGGTCGAAGCTCCACTCCCACGGGGTGACCGGGACCCCGGCGCCGAGGCCGAAGAACTCGGCGCCGGCGATCGTCGCCACCTCGCCGTGCAGAACCGTCGCCGCGCTCCAGCTCTGCGCCGCGGCGCGCAGCGCGTCGGCGGTCTCGTTGTTGCCGGGCACGAGCACGGTCGGCGTCTCGATCGCCGCCAGGACGTCGATCATCTCCTCGAGGCCCTCGTGGACCGAGGCGAAGTCCCCGGCGCCGATCACGACGTCGGCCTCGGCCGACATCTCGACCAGCTTCGCGCTTTGCCCGAGGTCGCGGTGCAGGTCGCTGAAAGCGAGCATCTTCACCCTGTGAAACCTATCGCCGCGCGCGCCCGGACGAGGAGGGCGGGAACCGGTTCACCATCCGGGCGAACGTACCCGCGCCGCTGTCCCGCGGCCAGCGGCGATCAGCCCGCGGAGTCGGTGGAAACGTCTTCGACTTTCCCCTTCGGCATCGCGACCAGGGCGACGACGAAGGCGACCGCCATCACGGCGGCGAAGGCGTAGAAGACGGTCTGGGTCGCGAGCGCGAAGTCGTGGGGGATGCCGTCGACCACCTTGGCGACGGCGCCGCTGGCCTGCTGGGCGCCTTCTTCACCGCCGCCGCCCTGGCTGACCGCGTCGGCGATTTCGTCGGCGACCGCCTTCGGCACGCCGTGTTCGGCGGCGCTCGCCTCGATGTTCGACTTGTTCTGCAGGACGAGGATCGAGCCGAGCACGGCGAGCCCCAGGCTGGAGCCGAAGTTGCGGACGGTCTGGGTGATCCCGGTCGCCTCGCCGTAGCGGTCGCTGGCGACCCGGTTCATCGCGTCGGTGTTGGCGGGGCTGAGCACGAGGCCGCAGCCGGCTCCGGCGAGGACGATGTAGTACCACTGGTCGCCGACCGAGAGTTCGGTCAGCGATTCGCCCCAGAGGTAGAACCCGACCGCGGCGACGGCGCAGCCGAGCACCACCGTCGGCCGGGCGCCGGCTCTGTCGAGGACCCGCCCGCCGCGCTGGGAGGCGACGAAGAAGCCGGCGAAGAAGATCATCAGGTACTGGCCGGTGTCGGAGGCGCTTTCGCCGAGCGAGATCTGCGCGTACATGCTGGCGAAGAAGAACAGCGGCACGAACGGGATCATCAGCAGGAAGAGGACGACGTTGTCGACCGCGAAGGCCCGGTCTTCGAAGATGCGGATCCGGATCAGCGGGTTGTCGACCCGCAGCTCGTAGAGCACGAACCCGATCAGCAGGAGGACGCCGGCGGCGATCAAGGCCCAGGTCGCGGGACTGCTCCAGCCCCACTCGCTCGACTGCATGAAGCCGAGCACGGCCAGTCCCATCCCGGCCGAGACCAGGACCGTGCCGCGGTAGTCGAGCGTCGCCGGGTGCTTGGTGTCGTCGGGCTTCGCTTTCCAGGTGAGGAAGAGGGCGATCAGGGCGACCGGGACGTTGACCCAGAAGATCGCCCGCCAGGTCCACTCGGTCAGGTAGCCCCCGGCCAGCGGCCCGAGCGCGGTGAGGCCGCCGGCGATGCCGAAGAAGATCGCCAGGGCGCGGCCGCGCTCGCGCAGCGGGAAGGCGGAGATCACGATCGCCAGGGCGGCGGGGAACATGATCGCGGCGCCGGCTCCCTGGATCAGGCGGAAGACGATCATCCAGGCCTCGGCCGCGTCGCCGGTCGGGGTGGCGCCGCAGAGGGCGGAGGCGGTGGCGAAGACGATCACGCCGAGCGTGACCATCCTGCGGTGGCCGGCGATGTCGGCGAGCCGGCCGCCGAAGGCGAACAGCGCCGAGAGCGAGAGCAGGTACCCGTTGATGATCCACTGCACGCCCGTGGTCGAGACGTCGAGCTCTTCCTGCAGGGTGGGGATCGCGATCGCGACGATCGTCTGGTCGATGAAGGTCATCGAGACGGCGAAGATCATCGCCGCGAGGATCAGGGTCTTGTTCTTGCCGCCGGTTTCGTCCACGGGGAGGCGTTTGCCGCCCGCTCGCCGAATCCTGCCCTCCGGTTCGGTATTGTCGCCGCCGCAATGCCTCCTGTCTTCTGGCTCGGCCTCGGAATCGCGGCCTTCATCTTTCTCGTCGGGGTCATCTCCGGCGCCCGCTCGCGCTCGGCCAGTCTTGGCAGCGGCGCCGCGATGGGCGCCTATCTCGGCGTGATGTGCGCCTTCCCGCTGCTCGCGGTCGGCCTCGCGACCAGCTAGTACCCCAGTATTCGGTAGGTTGAAGCGGCCCGGCCCGGGGTAGCCGACCGTTCCAAGGTAAAGAGGATTGGAGCAATAGATGACGCGCACGACCGCGGTCCCCACGCTCGGGCTCGCCGACGGGGTTGAGATCCCGCAGCTGGGGTTCGGCGTGTTCCAGGTCCCGCCCGAGGAAACGCAGGAAGTGGTCGAGGAAGCGCTGGCCGTCGGCTACCGCCACGTCGATACCGCCGCGGCATACCGCAACGAGGCCGGAGTGGGCGCTGCGATCGCCGCCAGCGGCATCCCCCGCGAGGACGTCTTCGTCACCACCAAGCTGTGGAACAGCGAGCAGGGCTACGACTCGACCCTGCGCGCCTTCGAGAAGAGCCTGGCGCGACTGAAGCTGGACCGGGTCGACCTCTACCTGATCCACTGGCCGGTGCCGAGCGCGGGCCGCTACCTCGACACCTGGCGGGCCTTCGAACGGATCCAGGAACAGGGACTCGCCCGTTCGATCGGCGTCTCCAACTTCCGCATCGAGGACCTGCGGCGGCTCGAGGCCGAGGCCGACTACCTGCCGTCCGTGAACCAGGTCGAGCTGCACCCGCGCCTGCAGCAGCCGGAGCTGCGCGCCTGGCACGCCGAGCATGCGATCGCCACCGAGGCCTGGAGCCCGCTCGCGCAGGGGGCCCTGCTGTCCGAGCCGACGATCGCGACGATCGCCGCCCACCACGAGCGCACCCCGGCCCAGGCGATCCTGCGCTGGCATCTGCAGCTCGGCAACGTGACGATCCCGAAATCGGTCACCCCCGAGCGAATCCGCGAGAACATCGAGCTCTTCGACTTCGCCCTCAGCGAGGACGACATGGCGGCGATCTCCCGACTCGACGCCGGCGAGCGCACCGGGCCGGACCCCGCCACGTTCACGGCGCCGTAGCCATAGCCTGCCGCCCGCGCGCCTGAGAGGATGCGCGGATGGCAACCGCCTCGAAAGCCAACGCGCCGCGCACCGAGAAGATCCTGCCCGGTATCTGGCGGCTGCGGCTGCCGCTGCCCTGGCCCGGGGTGCCGCACGGCAACGCCTGGGCGGTGGAAGCGGGGGAGGGGATCGTCCTCTTCGACACCGGCATGGGCGGCAAGGGCCGGCTGCGCCAGCTCGACCTGGCGCTGGCTCAGGCCGGGTTCGGGGTCGAGGACATCGGACTGCTCGTCTGCACCCACTCCCACGTCGATCACTACGGCCTCGCGGCCGGGATCGTCGAGGCCGCCGGCTGCGAGCTTTGGATGCACCCGGCCTGGGGGCACGTGCGGCTGCTCGCCGACGACCCCGCGGCGGCGCTCGAACACCGGCTCGAGGTGGCCCGCCAGAGCGGTGTCCCGGTGGCGGCGCTGGAGCGGTACCGCGAGGCGCGCAAAGGCGACGAAGAGACCGGCATCGACAGGATCCAGGTCCCCGACCGCGACCTCCTCCCCGGGGTGGAGGTCGAGACCGGGCTCGGCGCCTGGCAGGTCCACGAGACGCCGGGGCACGCGCCCTCCCACGTCGTCCTTCACCAGCCGGAGCGCAAGCTGATGATCTCCGGCGACCATCTGCTCGGCCGCGTCGTCCTCTTCTTCGACTACGGGCACACGCCGGACCCGGTGGGCGAATTCCTCGGCGGGCTCGACGAGATCGAGCCGCTCGACGTCGACCTCGTCCTCCCCGGCCACGGACGGCCCTTCCGCGACCCGAGCGCGAAGATCGCCGAGGCGCGGCGCCAGGTCGACGAGCTGCTGGGCAAGGCGCGCGAGGCGCTCGGCGAGGGCGAGCGGACCGCGTTCGAAATCGTCGCCGACATCGTCGGCGCGGAGAACCTCAACACGCCGGCCAGCGCCTGGGTCCTGCAGATCGTCCTCTCCTGCCTCGACCACCTGGCGCTCCAGGGCGAGGTCTCGAAGGTCGAAGGGACCGATCCACAGCAGTGGAGGTTCGAGCGAGTCGGGTGACCTTCCCGGCTCCCTATACGCTTCGCGGCCATGGCTAGCTTCACGTTCGAGCGACAGGTCGAAGCGCCGGCCGAGATTGTTTTCGAGGTGCTCGCCGACCATCGCGGGTACTCGAAGATCACGCCGCTGCGCAAGTCGGTGCTCGAGCGGGAGGGCGAGCCGGCGCCGAACGGCGTCGGCGCGATTCGCGTGCTGAGCGCCGTGGGCCCGCCGCTGCGCGAGGAAACGATCGCCTACGAGGCGCCCAACCGCTTCTCCTACACCCTGCTCTCCGGCCTGCCGGTGCGCGACCACGTCGGCACGGTCGAGCTGCGACCCCGGGGCGAGGGCACCGCGGTGACCTACGCGGTGCGCACGACGCCGACCGTGCCCGTGGTCGGGGGCGTTGTGGTCGCGGTCGTCAAGCTGGGCGTCAAACAGCTGCTCGACGGCATCACCAAAGAGTCAGAGCGACGCGCTGCGAATGGCTGAGGGCGGGCCTCAGGCCCGCCGCCGGCTCGAGACGCTGCTGCGCGACTCAGAGCGGCTCTTGCAGCGCAACCGCGGGGTCGCGATCGCCCTGCTCGCCGCCGCCGCCATCGGCTTCGGGGCGATCTTCGCCGGCTACGAACTGCTGAAGCGCCCGGGCGACGTCCACAACACCGACGCGGTCTTCGTCCCGCAGAAGCCGAAGCAGGTCAAGAAGGCGAAGACGGTCAACTGGCCGATCTTCGGCTACGACCGGGCGCGCACCCGCTACCTGCCGGTCAAGGGCATCAAGCCGCCGTTCGACAAACTCTGGCGCTTCACCGACCGGCCGCTGCTCGAGTTCCCGCCGATCTACGTCGCCGGCAAGCTCTACTTCGTCAACAACAGCGGCTTCGCGCACTCCCTCGACGCCGACACCGGCAAAGAGCTGTGGAAACGGCGCATCGGTCGCCTCAACGCCTCCTCGCCCGCATTCCACCGCAACCGTCTCTACGTCGTCAACCTCGTCCCGGGCCACGTGCTCAAGCTCGACGCCAAAACCGGCAAGACGATCTGGAAGCGGTCGCTGCCCGCGCGGGCCGAGTCCTCGCCGATCGTGATCGGCCGCACCGTCTACTTCGGCGCCGAGGACGGGAACCTCTACGCGCTCAGCACGGTCAACGGCAACGTGCGCTGGAGCACCGGGCTCGGCGGGGAGGTGAAGGCGGCGCCTGCCTACTACGGGGGCAAGCTGTTCGTCGGCGACTACGGCGGCCACATGAACGCGGTCGACGCCGAGAGCGGGGAGCTGGTCTGGCAGAGCGGCTCGCTCGGCCTCGGCTTCGGCGCATCGGGCTCCTTCTACTCGACCCCGGCCGTCGCCTTCGGCCGCGTCTACGCCGGCAACACCGACGGCCGCGTCTACAGCTTCGAGACCGGCAGCGGCGAGCTCGCCTGGAGCTACTCGACCGGAGGCTACGTCTACTCGGGGCCGACCGTCGCCAACACCAGGCACAGCCCCCCGACGGTGTTCATCGGCTCCTTCGACGGCAACGTCTACGCGCTCGGCGCCAAGAACGGCAACCTGCGCTGGAGCCGCTCCGCGGGCGGGCAGGTGATCGGCTCGCTTTCCGCGGTCGGCGACCTCGTCTACGTCGCCGAGTTCACCCACAAGACGACCTCCGCCTTCATGATGCGCAGCGGCAAGCGCGTCTGGCGCTACCCGAAGGGCACCTACACCCCGGTGATCTCCGACGGTCGCCGCATCTACCTGACCGGCTACTCCAGCATCACGGCGCTGAAACCCCACCGGGGGGCGGCGGCGGTAGCTGCGGCGCGCCCGGCGCGAAAGCCGGGAAAAGCCCGGAGTGGAGGCGGTCGCGGAGGACGCTGAGGCTGCTCGGGTAGTTCTGGATCCGGTAGTTGCTGGTCGAGCCGAAGTCCTGGTAGTAGACGAGCATCTTGCAGCGCGGGTGCTTTTTCACCCAGGCGAAGAGCTTGCTGACGAAAGCCGGGTCGTCGCCGGCTTCGACGCCCCACTCGGTGATCGCGAAGGGCTTGTTCGGGTAGCGGTTGTAGAGGCCGGTCAGGGCCTTCCATTCGGGGTAGGAGGCGTAGAAGTCGGTGCCCGACCAGTCGACCCAGCGCGAGCCGGGCCAGAAATGGCGAGGCCGGTTGTGGGGGACGGTCGGCGAGCCCGAGGGGAGTGGGCTCCAGATCACCGCGACCGGCGCCTTCGGCAGGCCGCCGACGCGGGCGTTGAGCGGCGGCAGGCCTGCTTCGGCCAGCCGCCGGTTGATCGCCTTCGCCTTGCCGCCGCCGTGGACGATCACGTAGATGCGGCGGAAGGCGAGCTTGTACCAGCGCGGCTTGTGGGCGGCGTCGCGCGGCGCGCCGGCGCAGTCGTAGGCGGCGTAGACGTTGAGGCAGCGGTTCGGCTCCCCCAGCGGCCGGATGTAGGCCCGCATCTCCTTCTCGAAGAAGAGGCGGTTGAGCCGGATCAGGTACTCGTCGCCGCCGCCCTGGGCGATCCCCCGCGGCGTGATGATCTCGTGCCCGTCGTTGTTGTCGGCGGTGGTGATGTGGAGCACCGGCCGGGCGTTCGCCGTCTGCCAGCGCTGGATCGACTCCGGGAAGTCGCTGCCCCAGGTGCGGAAGGACTCGATCACCGCCGGGTGCTTGTTGACGAGCTCGGAGAACTGGCCGAAGTCGGCCGGGTCGCCGGTGTCGGAGAGGCCGAACCAGACCTTATTGCCGCGCGGTTCGAGCAGCCCGGCTCCCGCTTGCGCGGCATGGGCAAGCGCCGGCGTGGCGAGAGCCGCCAGCACGCAGATCCAGGCAGAAAAAAGTTTCAAACCGACAACGCGGGGCACTGGGGGTGATGTAAGCAGCCGAAGGAGGAGATATGTCGACGCTTGCAGTCATCGCAATAGTCGTCGCAGTCCTGATCGTCCTCGCCGTCGTGATCTCGGCCGCTCGTAAGAAGAGCCGCGAGCGGGAGTTCGCCCAGGTTCAGACCGAGGCGAAGCACGACGACGTCCAGCATCACCGCGAGCGCGCGGACGAGCGCCGTACCGACGCCGCGATCGCGGAGGAGAAGGCGAAGCGGGCTCGGGTCGAGGCCGACCTCGACGAGGAACGCGCCCGCAACCGCGAGGCGGAGCTCGGCGACCGAAGCTGAACGAAGGGAAGAGGAGGAGGGCAGCCATGGCAGAGACCAAATCGCGCTCGAAGCCCAAAGCGAGATCGAGGCCCAAAGCCAAACCGAAATCGAGAGCGAACTCGAAACCGGCGAAATCGAAAGCGAAGCCCCGGGCTTCGAGCAAACCGAAACGAGCGCCGTCGAGCAAACCCAAAGGCTTGATGGAGAAAACGAAAGCCGCCGGGGAGACGGTGGAGGGAACGGCGAAAGGCGCAGGCCGCAAGGTCGGCCGTGCCGCCGGGAAGGCGAAAGTCCCGCTCGTCGCCGGAGGCGCCGCGCTCGCCGGCGCGGCCGGAGGGATCGCGGCCCTCAGCGCCCGTCACAACCACCGCCGGCGCGGCCTCGGCGGGGTCAGCTCCAAGGACCTCAAAAAGGCGGCGAAGAAGGCCACCGACGTCGGAGCTCAGGTTGGGGAAATCGCGCTGGAGGTGCGGCGTGCTCGCGAGCGGACGAACGGCCACGGCGCCCACCGCTCGCCGATCGAGGTCGTCCTGCAGGGCCTGACCGCGAGGCGACCGAAGGAGTAAGGGCCGGGCGCGCGCGGGAGCGCGTCCGTCGCTCAGGCAGCGAGCGCGGCCGGGTGCTCGGCGACGAGCGCCAGCACTTCGGGCGCGTACTTGGAGATGAAGCTGGGCCCGACCCCGCTGATCTCGATCAACGCGGCGGGATCAGATGGGCGGACGGCGGCGATCGCCGCCAGGGTGCGGTTGTTGGCGACGGTGTAGGCCGGCTTGCCGGCGGCGGCCTGTAGGCGCCAGGCTTTCAGCGCCTCGAACAGGGGCGCGTCGGCGGGCGAGAGCTCGGGGGCGGGGGCGGCTGCCTTGGAGCCCCCTCGCGCCGGCCGGCGCACCGCGATCGTCTCCGGGTCGGGCAGCCACTCGCGCACGTCGCAGACGTCGCAGCAGCGATCGAGCGGCGCCCCCGCCGCGCGGTCGCCGAAGTGGTCGAGCAGCGAGCGGCGACGGCACTTCTCCGAGTAGATGAAGGCTTTGATCGCGTGGTAGGCGCGCCAGCCGCGCTCGTGGGCGATCGCCAGCTCGGGGTCGCCGGCGCGCTGTTCGTTGAAGCGGACGAGACGCCCGAGGTCCATCTTCATCGCCAGCAGCACGGCACGGGCGGGAAGGCCGTCGCGCCCGGCGCGTCCCGCCTCCTGGTAATAGGCCTCGACGCTGGTCGGGATCGCCATGTGCCAGACCGACCGCACGTCGGCCTTGTCGACTCCCATCCCGAAGGCGTTGGTGGCGACGATCACGTCGGCCGCGCCGCCCATGAAGCGCCCCTGGACGGAGCTGCGGTCCTCCGCCTCCATGCCAGCGTGGTACGCGAGGGCCGGCCGGCCCGCTTCGCGCAGCGTCCTCGCCACCTCCTCGGTGTCCTTGCGGGTGCCGCAGTAGACGATCGCGGGCCGGTTGGCCGGGTCCGCGAGGCCGGCCTCGAGCAGCGCCTGCCGCCGCGCCTTCGAGCCCGTGCCCTCGAGCGGGACGACGTCGAAGGAGAGGTTGGGACGGTCGAAGCCCGAGCGGACCTGGAGCGGGTCGCGCATCTCGAAGCGGGAGGCGATCTCGGCCGCGACCGGCTTGGTCGCCGTCGCCGTGCAGGCCATCACCGTCGGTCGGCCGAGCCGCTCGACCACCCGGGGCAGCCGCAGGTAGTCGGGCCGGAAGTCGTGTCCCCACTCCGAGACGCAGTGCGCCTCGTCGACCGCGATCAGGTCGATCCGCCGCTGGGCCAGGGCGTCGAGGAAGGCGTTGGAGGCGAAGCGCTCAGGCGAGCAGTAGACGATCCGGGCGACGCCGCTGCGCACGTCGTCGAGGGCGCACCAGGCGTCCTCCTCGCTCATCCCGGAGGAGATCATCGTCACCGGTCTGCCGGTCGCCGTCAGCCGTTGCCACTGGTCGCGCATCAGCGCGATCAGAGGGCTGACGACGATCGTCAGCTCCTCCGTCGCCAGGCCGGGCAGCTGGTAGCAGAGGCTCTTGCCGCCGCCGGTCGGCATCACGATCAACGAGTCGCGCCCCTCGAGCGCCGCGATCACCGCCTCGCGTTGGCCAGGTCGCCACTCGGCGTAGCCGTGCTCGGCGAGAAGCCCATCTGCCCTTTCTCCGACCGAGTCCATCAAGCCGTCAGCCTAGGCGGAGGATCGGCGGGCGCGTGGTGGCGAAGATGCCCCGCGGCGCTGGCGCGTGGCGCCGAGCATCGCCAGGGATGCCGCGGCGAGAGGACCCCCGGCCTGCGACTCAGGCCAGCCACGGCTCCGACCACTGGGCGACGCCGCGAGTGAGGTCGTTCGCCTCCTCCGGACCCCAGGTGCCGGGCGCGTAGGGATGGACCGGGCCGGGCTCGTCGAGCAGCGGCTGCACGACGCGCCAGGTCTCCTCGATCGTATCCTGGCGGGTGAAGAGCTCGTGGCGTCCCTCGATCGCGTCGCCGAGCAGCCGCTCGTAGGGCTCGGGGTCGTGCCCCGGCTCCTTTTCGAACAGCACCTCGAGGTCGGCCGGCTCGAAGGCGTCTTCGCCCGCCTTCTTGGCGAAGAGGCGCATCCGCGAGCCCGGCTGCGGCTCGATCCGCACCGTCATCTTGTTCGGCTCCGGCGTCCTCCCGTGCCCGATCCCGAGGTTGGGCGGACGCTTGAAGACGACCGTCACCTCGCTTGCCTTGGCCGGCAGGCACTTGCCTGCCCGGACGAAGAACGGGACCCCGCTCCAACGCCAGTTGTCGACCTCGAGCTCGACCGCGGCGAAGGTCTCGGTGCTCGAGTCCGCGGCGACGTCCTCGACGTCGAGAAATCCTTCGTACTGGCCGCGCACGTAGCGCTTTGGGTCGGCGGCCCGCATCGCCTTGAAGAATTCGAGCTTCTTGTCGCGGATCGAGTCGGTGTGGTTGCCGGTCGGCGGGCCCATCCCGACCAGCGCCAGCACCTGCAGGGCGTGGTTCTGGATCACGTCGCGCATCGCCCCGACCGCGTCGTAGAAGCGGCCCCGATCGTCGACCCCGAAGTCCTCGGCGATCGTCAGCTGCACGTGGGAGACGTGCTCGCGGTTCCAGACCGGCTCGAGGATCGAGTTGACGAATCGGAGATAGGTGATGTCCATCACCGGCTCCTTGCCCAGGTAATGGTCGATGCGCAGGATCTGCTCCTCGTCGAGCACCTCGCACAGCTCGGCGTTGAGCTCGCGGGCCGAGGCGAGGTCGTGCCCGAACGGCTTCTCGATCACGACGTGGGCGTCCTCGGTGAGGCCGGCCTCACCGAGGCCCTTGACCACGGTGGCGAAGAGCGAGGGCGGGATCTCGAGGTAGAAGACGGGGTGCTGGGCGCCCCCGAGCGCCTCCTTGACACGCGCGAAGGTGGCGGCGTCGGAGTAGTCCCCCTGCACGTAGGCGAGGCGCGCGGCGAGCCGTTCGAAGACCTCGTCGTCGGGCTGCTCGACCGTGGCGTCGATCGAGGCACGCGCGTGGCGGCGCAGCTCCTCCTCGTCCCAATCGTCGATCGCGACGCCGACGATCGGGCAGCCGAGCTTGCCCGCGGCCTCCAGCCGGTACAGCGCCCGGAAGGTCATTTTCTTCGCCAGGTCGCCGCTGATGCCGAAGATCGCGAGGACGCCGGCGCTGTTCGTCTGGTCCGAGGCGGGCTTCCCCATCGGCGCGCAGGCTACCCGCTCGGCTCTCCGTCCTTCACGCGTCTGCAGTTAACCGTCCATAACACGGTCAAGTGCAGACGCGTGGAAGTAGGATGCCGCCGATGGAGCTCGGGATCGTGGGACTGGGGCGGATGGGGGCGAACATGGCGCGGCGCCTGATGCGCGACGGCCACCGCGTCGTCGCCTACGACGTCAACCCCGACGCGGTCGCCACTCTGGCCGGGGAGGGAGCCGAGGGGGCCTCCTCGCTGGAGGAGCTGGCGGCGAAGCTGAGCGCGCCGCGCTCGGTCTGGGTGATGGTCCCCGCCGGGAAGATCACCGAGCAGACCGTCGACGGCGTCGCCGCCGTCCTCGAGTCCGGCGACGCGATCGTCGACGGCGGCAACTCCTACTACCGCGACGACATCCGCCGCGCCGCCAAGGTGGGCGAGCGGGGGATCGACTACGTCGACTGCGGGACCAGCGGCGGCGTCTTCGGCCTCGAGCGCGGCTACTGCCTGATGATCGGCGGGCCCGACCGGGCGGTCGAGCGGCTCGACCCGATCTTCGCCTCGCTCGCTCCCGGCGTCGACTCGGCGGAGCGGACGCCGGGTCGCAGCGGCGACCCGTCGCCCGCCGAGAACGGCTATCTGCACTGCGGCCCGAACGGAGCGGGCCACTTCGTGAAGATGGTCCATAACGGGATCGAGTACGGGATCATGGCCGCCTACGCCGAGGGCCTGAACATCCTCAAGAACGCCAATGCCGGCAAGGTCCAGCGCGAGGCTGACGCGGAGACGGCGCCGCTCGACCATCCCGAGTACTACCAGTACGACCTCGACCTGCCGGAGGTGTCCGAGGTCTGGCGTCGCGGCAGCGTGATCGGCTCCTGGCTGCTCGACCTGACCGCGGCGGCGATGCAGGAATCGCCCGACCTGTCGGACTTCGCGGGACGCGTCTCGGACTCCGGCGAGGGGCGCTGGACCTCGATCGCCGCGATCGACGAGGGCGTGCCGGCGCCGGTCCTCACCGCGGCGCTGTACGAGCGCTTCGCCTCCCGCGACCTCGACGAATTCGCCGACAAGGTCCTCTCCGCGATGCGCAAGCAGTTCGGCGGACACGACGAGAAGCCGAGCTAGGCGATGCCTCCGCAACTCGAGGTCGTCGCCGACGAGAGGGCGGCGGCGAGGCGCGCCGCCGAGCTGATCGCCGAGGCGGGCGCGGCGGCGGCCGCCGAGCGCGGGCCGTTCGGGATGGCGATGAGCGGTGGGCGCACGCCGTGGGCGATGCTGGCGATCCTCGGCGACCTCGCGCAGATGCCGTGGGACGGGACCGAGCTCTTCCAGGTCGACGAGCGGATCGCCTCTCCGGGCAGCGAGGAGCGCAACCTCACCCACATGGTCTTGGGGCTCTCGATCGCGCACCAGGCGGCGCTGCGGCCGATGCCGGTCACACAGCGCGACCGCGACGCTGCCGCCCGCGAATACGAATCGTCGTTGCCGGAGCGCTTCGACATCGTGCACCTCGGGCTCGGCGCCGACGGGCACACCGCTTCGCTTGTTCCCGGCGACCCGGTGCTCGAGGTGAGCGACCGCCGCGTCGCTCTCACCGCCGGCGAGTACCAGGGGCACCGCCGCATGACCCTCACCTACCCGGCGCTCGACGGTGCCCGCCGGATCCTCTGGCTCGTCACCGGCGCCGAGAAGCAGGACGCGCTCGCCAAGCTGCTCGCCGGAGACGGCTCGATCCCCGCCGGCCGGGTGCGCAACGACGACATGGTCGTCGTCGCCGACGAGGCAGCGGCCCAAAGCTGTTAGCGAATCCGCTAACATCTCTGTATGGCGAGCACGGCAGCAGGCCTGATCGGCGAGGTCCAGCGTCTCAGCGGGCTCAGCCAGGCTGAGCTGGCGCGGCGCGCCGGCATCCCGCGCTCCGTTCTCAACGTCTACCTGCGGGGTCGCCGCGAGCCGGGAACCGACGCGCTGCTAAGGCTCGTGGGGGCCGGCGGGCTCAACCTGCAGCTTGCGCAGCGCACGCCGCCGGTCGACCCGGAGCGGGCGGGCCGCATCCTGGTCCAAGTGCTCGAGCTGGCCGAGGCGCTGCCCTTTCGGCCGCGCGCGGAGAACGACTACCCGCCGTTGGCCGAGCGACTGAAAGCCAAGGCGGCCTGAGCTGTGAGCGAGCTCGTCGACAAGCTCTTCGCCGTCCACGACGCGCTGGAGGCGCAATCCCTCCCGCATGCCTTCGGGGGGGCGATCGCTCTCGCCTACTGCGTCGAAGAGCCGCGCGGCACCCGCGACCTCGACGTCAACGTCTTCTGCGCTGCCGCGGACGCACGGAAAGTGCTGGAGGCGCTGCCGGACGGCGTGCGCGTCGACAGCGGCGATGTCGAGAAAGTGGAACGCGACGGGCAGGCCCGGCTCTTCTGGGACGGCGTCCCGATCGACGTCTTCCTCAACAACCTGCCGCTGCACGACGCGGTCGCCAACGCGGTCGTCTGGGTTCCGCTCGAGGGGCGTCGAGCCCCGGTCCTCGACTGTGCCTCGCTCGTCGTCTTCAAGTCTTTTTTCGACCGCACCAAAGACTGGGGCGACATCGAGGCGGTCGCCGCCGCCGCTCCGGAGGAGGTCGAGGCGGCTGCCGAGGTGATCGCAGGCCTGGTCGGCGAGGACGACGCGTCCTACAAGCGCCTCGCCGCGATCCGCGCGGCGAACCCCGCCTGACTGGGATTCTCGGAAGGCCGCTCAGCTCGCCGCGTCGAGCGCGACCACGTGGTTGGCGACGATCCGGCCGTCCGGGTCGTAGCGGCGCTTCACCTCGGCGAGGCGGGCACAGGTCTCGGCGGGGAGGATCGCGTCGGAGTCGCAGGGGCGCTCGGCGAAGTTGAAGTAGCCGCCGTCGGCCGCCCACGGCTCCATCGCCGCGTGGAGGGCGTCGTGCCGCTCTTCGATCGCCTCGGCCAGCTCGGGAGTCACCGGCATCCCGATCCCGAGCATCGCGAACTCGGCGTCGAGGTGGGAGAGGGCGCCGGCGTCGTCGGCCGGTCGCCCCAGCGCCCCGCCCAGCTGACGCAGCTCGGTCAGCAGCAGCGGCGAGGTTTGCGAGTCGGCGAGCTCGCACCAGGCGTCGATCGCCTCGTCGGGCAGCTCGCGGATCACCCGGTGGTGGCCGAGGCCGGGCACCGGCTGCTCGGGGTCCATGTGGATCCGGTAGAGGGCCGCCGCCGGGATCTGGTCGAACGTGCTCATCATCGGCTCGCCGAGCGCCTCGATCAGCGGCGCCCAGGCCGCTTCGCCCGCGGCCCGGTCGCCGATGCAGGCGCCGTCGATCGTCAGCAGCGGCGTGTTGCGCAGCGGCTCGGGGACGTCGGGCACGTCGGGTGGCCGGAGGAA
>Ga0196962_10000340_pt1 | contig 21009 bp, 16 predicted proteins | sample S3v_20metaG_FD_183186 | JGI IMG/M metagenome (GOLD analysis project Ga0196962, IMG submission 183186) | Soil microbial communities from Anza Borrego desert, Southern California, United States - S3+v_20 | ecosystem: Environmental > Terrestrial > Soil > Desert | place: USA: California | collected...
TAGCGCCTCGTAGCCGCCCGCGAACGCCTCCGGCCGCCGCGCGCGCAGCGCGAGCAGCCGGTGCACGAGCGCGAGCTTCGCCGCCTCCGGGGCCACCGGCGCGCCCGCACGGACCTGGTCGAGCAGCGCCCGCCGGACGGCCCAGTCGACGGGCCGCCGGTTGTCCGGGTCCACCAGCGAGTACGCCGGCAGCTCGTCGCCCTGATAGACGTCGGGAACGCCCGGCACCGTCAGCTTGAGCGCCGTCTGGCGCAGCGCGGCAAGGCTCCCGGCGCGGTCGATGTCAGCGGCGAGCGGCTCGAAGTCGTCGAGGAACGGCCGGTGCCCGTAGAGGGCGCGACAGTAGGCGAGCACGGCCGCCTCGTGCGCCTCGTCGGGCTCGATCCAGTTCGACGTGACCTTGCGCTCCCGCATCGCCTTCTCCATGTAGGCGACGAGGCGCTCCTCCTCGAGCGGCCACGTGCACGCGAGCGTCTGGAAGATCGTGTACTCCTCGACCGGGTCGGGCGCGCCGCCCGACCGCAGGGGCGCGCACAGCTCGCGCCACCGCCGCACCGCGGCGGCCCACTCGTCCGCCATGCCGGCCAGCACGGTCAGCCGCGCGCGGGCGTCGCCCGAGCGCTTCGTGTCGTGCGTCGAGGAGACGAGCAGGTTCCGCGGCACGCGCTCCGCGCGCTCCCGGTTCGCGCGATGGAAGTGCTCCACCCCGATCCCGAAGCGGCTCGGATCGCCGCCGACGTCGTTCAAGGCGAGCAGGCGCGCGTAGCGGTAGAACGCGGTGTCCTCGACGCCCTTGGCCATCACGGGCGGCGTCGTCTGCTGGAAGCGGGTGACGAACGCCTCCGGCGCGCCGTCGAAGAAGCCCTCCAGCCCGGCCTCGCGCAGCACCTCGAGGTCCTCGGGCGCCGCCCGCCCGTCGCGGATGTAGGTCCGGTAGACGGGCAGCGCGGCCAGCGCCGCCTCGAGCCCCTCGGCGGGGTGCAGCCGCCGCAACCAGTCCACGTCGGCCGCGAACGGGCCGCGCACCTGCTCGAGCTTCGCCTCGGCCGCCCACGCCCCGAACGGCCGCGCGTCCCCCGACAGCTCCTCCCACAGCGCGGTGAGCGCCGGCTCGCCGGCCGGGTCGACGAACAGGGCCGCGACGTCGTTGAGGAACTCGTACCCCACGGTTCCCTCGACCGCCCACGGGCGCAGCTGCTCGCCGGGGTCGAGGATCTTCTCGACCCACACGTGCGCCGCGCCGCCGTCGCGCAGGCGCTCGAGATAGCCGGCCGGGTCGGCCAGCCCGTCCGGGTGGTCGATCCGCAGGCCGTCGACCAGGCCCTCGCGGACGACCGCGAGCGCGAGCCGGTGCGTCTCCTCGAACACCTCCGGGTCCTCCTGGCGGACGCCGGCGAGGTGGTCGATGTCGAAGAAGCGCCGGTGCCGGCCCGTCGCCTCGTCGAGGTCGAAGAACCGCCGGCGGCGCTCCGGGTCGGCCCAGTACGGGTTCGCGTCGTCCGCCGCCATGTGATTGGGGACGATGTCGAGCACGATCCCGAGGCCGGCCTCGCGCGCCGCCGCCGCGAGCGCGCGGAACTCCTCCTCGCCCCCGAGGGCGTCGGAGAAGCGCGTCGGGTCGACCACGTCGTACCCGTGGGTGGAGCCCTCGCGGGCGGCGAACGAGGGCGACAGGTACACGTGCGAGACGCCGAGGTCGCGCAGATACGGCACGAGCGCCCGCGCGTCGGCGAACGTCAGCCCCTCGCCGAGCTGGAGGCGGTAGGTGGCGCGGAACTCCGTCACGTCACTCTGCCCGGCGCAGCAGGGTGAACGAACGCGACGTGACGTTCAGCTTGCCGTGCCACTTCAGCGGCTCGCCGCCCGGCGCGCGGTCGGGTTCCGCGGTGCTCAGCACGAACGTCCACGCCTCGCCGAAGCGCCGGCTCGGCAGGGTGAAGGTGCAGTCCTCGGGCGAGGCGTTGAACAGCAGGAGGAAGGAGTCGTCCTCGATCCGCTCGCCCTGCGGGCCCGGTGCCGTCAGCCCCTCGCCGTTCAGGAACAGCCCGACGACGTGCGCGCCCGAGGCGTTCCAGTCGCGCCCGGTCATCCGCAGCCCGTCCTGTCGAAACCACCACGCGTCCGGGAGCCCCGTGCCCGCGGTGTCGCTGCCGGTGAAGAAGTCGCGCCGGTGGAGGATCGGGTGCGCGCGCCGCAGGGCGATCAGCTTCTGCGTGAACTCCATCAGCGCCTCGGCGTCCTCGTCGAGCTCCCAGTCGAACCACGAGATCTCGTTGTCCTGGCACCAGCCGTTGTTGTTGCCGCCCTGCGTGCGGTCGATCTCGTCGCCGCCGAGCAGCATCGGCGTGCCCTGGGAGAGGAACAACGTGGCGAGGAAGTTGCGCTGCTGGCGCCGGCGCAGCTCGTTGACCTCGGGGTCGTCGGTCTCGCCCTCGGCCCCGCAGTTCCAGGAGCGGTTGTCGTCCGTCCCGTCGCGGTTGCCCTCCTGGTTGGCCTCGTTGTGCTTGTGGTTGTAGGAGACGAGGTCGTGGAGGGTGAAGCCGTCGTGGGCGGTGATGAAGTTGATCGACGCGAACGGGCGCCGGCCGTCGGTCTCGTAGAGGTCGCTGGAGCCGGTGAGGCGCCGCGCGAACTCCGCGATGCTGGCCTCGCCGCGCCAGAAGTCGCGCATGACGTCGCGGTAGATGCCGTTCCACTCCGACCACAGCACGGGGAAGTTGCCGACCTGGTAGCCGCCCGGGCCGACGTCCCACGGCTCGGCGATGAGCTTGACCTGGGACAGGATCGGGTCCTGGTGGATCGTGTCGAAGAACGCCGACAGGCGGTCGACGTCGTAGAGCTCGCGCGCGAGGGCCGACGCGAGGTCGAACCGGAACCCGTCCACGTGGCACTCGACGACCCAGTAGCGCAGCGAGTCCATGATCAGGCGCAGCACGCTCGGGTGCACGACGTTGAGCGAGTTGCCCGTCCCCGTGAAGTCCATGTAGAAGCGCGGGTCCTCGGGCGACAGGCGGTAGTAGGACGCGTTGTCGACGCCCTTGAAGGCGAGCATCGGGCCGAGGTGGTTGCCCTCCGCGGTGTGGTTGTAGACCACGTCGAGGATCACCTCGATGCCCGCGCGGTGCAGCGCCTTGACCATGCCCTTGAACTCGCGCACCTCCTGCCCGCGGATGCCGGTCGCGGCGTAGGACGAGTGCGGCGCGAAGAAGCCGATCGTCGAGTAGCCCCAGTAGTTCGTGAGCCCGCGGTCGTGCAGGAAGTCCTCGTCGGCGATGTGGTGGACGGGCAGCAGCTCCACCGCCGTGACGCCGAGCGCCTTGAGGTGCCGGATCGCGTCCTCGGAGGCCAGGCCGGCGTAGGTGCCGCGCAGGTCCTCGCGGACGCCCGCGCGCCGCTTGGTGAAGCCCTTGACGTGGGTCTCGTAGATCACCGTCTGGTGCCACGGCGTCCGCAGCGGGCGGTCGCCCTCCCACTCGAAGCGCGGGTCGATCACCACGCAGCGGGGGATCGCGTCCGCGTCGTCCTCGTCGTCGGGCTCGAGGTCGGCGTCCGGCTCGCCCGTCGGCACGTACGGAAGCACGTTGGCGGCGTCGAAGCGGATCGGCCCCTCGATCGACTTCGCGTACGGGTCGAGCAGCAGCTTCGCCGGGTTGAAGCGGTGGCCGCGCTCGGGCGCGTACGGGCCGTGGACGCGGAACGCGTAGCGCTGGCCGGGGCCGACGAGCGGCAGGTAGCAGTGCCAGTTGAACGCCGTGACCTCGGAGAGCTCGATGCGCTCCTCGTCGTCGTCCTCGTCGAACAGGCAGAGCTCCACCTTCGTGGCGTGCTCGGAGAAGATCGAGAAGTTCGTGCCGCCGCCGTCCCAGGTGGCGCCCATGGGGAACGGGTCGCCCGGCCAGACCTCCCGCATCGCGCGCGTCACCGGACCACCGCCCCGGCGAACGGCGACAGCGCGCCGTCGCGCACCTCGCCCGCGGTGAGCAGGACCTCGCCGTCGACGGGCCACGCCCGGTCGCCGAAGTTGGCGAGGATCCGGTAGGGGCCGCGGCGCACGGTCAGGCGCCGCTCGTCCACCTCGGCCTCCGCCTCCGGGTGCGCGGCGAGCTCCGCGCGCAGCCCGAGCGCGGCGGCCACGAGGTCGCGCAGCCCCCGCGGCTCGCCCGTGCGGGTGAGCTTGGAGCGCTCGAACGTGGCGGGATCCTGCGGGTCGGGGACGTCCTCGCCGAACCCCGTGAACGCCGCGAACTCCGCGCGCCGGCCCTCGCGCGTCGCCGTTGCGATCTCCTCGTCGATGTGGTCGGAGAAGAACAGGAACGGCGCCGTCTCGCCGTACTCCTCGCCCTGGAAGAGCATCGGCGTGAAGGGCGCGAGGCAGGTGAGCAGGGCGGCGAGCGGCCGGCCCTCGGCCGGCGGGCGGTCGCCGAACGGGCGGTTGCCGACCTGGTCGTGGTTGGAGCCGAAGACGACGAAGGCCTCGGGCGCGACGTCGTCCGCCGGCGCGCCGAAGCGGCGCTTGCGGAACGTCGAGTACGTGCCGTCGTGGACGTGCGGGCGCCGGAACGCCTTGGCGAGCGTGCCCAGGTCCTCGAACTCCCCGTACCAGCCCTCGGTGTCCCCGGTGAGGGCGACGCGGAGCGCATGGTGGAAGTCGTCCGCCCACGCGGCGTCGCACGCCCAGCCGCCGGCGGCGCGCGGGCGCATGACCTTGGGGTCGTTCAACCCGGACTCGGCGATCACGAGCGCTCGGGGGTCGGCCGTGTGGACGCGGCGGGCGATGGCGGCAACGATGTGCTCCGGGTTCGAGTCGAAGAGGGCGTGGATGGCGTCGAGCCGGAGCCCGTCCACGTGGAAGTCGCGCACCCACCGCTCCGCGGACTGGAGGATCCACTCGCGCACGGGGTCCGATTCCGCGTCGTCGAGGTTGACGGCCATGCCCCACGGAGTCCCGTACTTCTCGGTGAAGTAGGGGCCGAAGGCCTCCATCGCATTGACGCCGGATGCGCCGAGATGGTTATAGACGACGTCGAGGATCACCGCGAGGCCCGCGGCGTGGGCGGCGTCGACGAGCTTCTGGAAGCCGAGCGGCCCGCCGTAGGCGGAGTGGGCGGCCGAGAGGTACACGCCGTCGTAGCCCCAGCCGTGCCGGCCGGGGAACTCGGCCACCGGCATGACCTCGATCGCCGTGATCCCGACGTCGCGCAGCGCCGGCAGGAACGGGATCGCGCCCTCGAACGTGCCCTCGGCGCTGAACGTCCCGACGTGGATCTCGGAGATCACCAGGTCGCGCAGCGAGGGCGTCTCCCAGCCGTCGTCCGTCCACGCGAACGCGGCGGGGTCGAGCACCCGGGAGCGTCCGCGGAGGCCGTCGGGCTGCCAGCGCGTGCACGGGTCCGGCAGGAGCTCGCCGTCCACGGCGTAGGCGTAGTCGGCGCCTGCGCCGCCCGGGACCTCGGCGGTGAAGACGCCGTGGCCCTGCGGCTCCAGCGGCGTCCGTGCGCCGCCGCGATCGAGCGCGATCTCGCCGGCACGCGGCGCCCACACGCGGAACCGCGTGCGGCCGTCGGCGGTCGGGGAGGCACCGAGCGGCGCCTCCCACGGGAGGTCGAGCCCCGGAGACATTGCGCGGCACAGTACCCGGGACCGCTTGCGACCATCCGCGACCCGCAGGATCAGCCGAGATCGGCGGCGAGCGCCAGGCTGACCCACTCCTCGACGCCGCCGATGTGCACGGTCGCCCACGCGCGCGCGTGGTCCGGACGCCGCGCCTTCAGCGCGTCCGCGATCGCGCGGTGCTCCGTCAGCGTCCGCGCCTGCGCGTCGCCCTGCATGACCCCGCGCCAGATGCGGGCGCGGCTGGTGCGGCTCGCGAGGCTGTCCAGCAGGGTGACGAGGACCGGATTGCGCGACGCCAGGGCGATCCGGCGGTGGAACTCCAGGTCGTTGTCGACGAACTCCTCGACCGTGGCGCAGCCGGCGGCCTCGTCGATGAGCCGGTAGAGCCCCGCGAGCTCGTCCTCGCGGATGTGCTGCGCCGCCAGCGCGGCCGTCGCCGCCTCGAGCACGCGCCGCGCCTCGAGCGTGTGCATGACGTTGCGGTCGTGGTGCAGGTCGACGAGGAAGGACATCGCGTCGAGCAGGACGTCGGGCTCGAGGCTCGTGACGTAGGTGCCGTCGCCCTGCCGCACGTCGAGGATCCGCACGAGCGACAGCGCCCGCACGGCTTCGCGCAGGGAGTTGCGGGAGAGCCCGAGCCGTCGTGCGAGGTCGGGCTCCCGCGGCAGCCGGTCGCCGGGGCGCAGCTCGCCCGAGACGATCATCTCCTTGATCTTCGCGATCGCGTCGTCGGTGACACTCACGGGACGAATCCTCCCGCGCAGGCGCGCGGCGGCGCTACCACGGAGCGCGCGGCGGATAGGGTGCGGCGCACGTGATCGTGGACGCCCATCACCACCTCTGGGACCCCGCGCGCCGGGACTACCCGTGGATGACCGGGCCGGCCGCGGCGCTGCGCCGGCGCCACGGCGTCGCGGAGCTGCGGGCCGTCGCCGAGCCCGCCGGCGTCACCGCGACGGTCGCCGTGCAGGCGGCCATGACCGAGGACGAGACGGTGGACCTGCTGGCCGCGGCGCAACGCTCCGGCGGCCTCGTCGCCGGGGTGGTGGGCTGGGTCGACCTCACCGCGCCCGACGTCCCGGACCGCATCGCCGGGCTGCGCGCGGCGCCGGGCGGCGAGCGGCTCGCCGGCATCCGCCACCAGGTCCACGACGAGCCGGATCCGGCCGCCTGGCTCGGCCGCGACGACGTGCGCCGCGGCCTGCGCGCGGTCGCCGCCGCCGGCCTCGTCTACGACGTGCTGATCTTCCCGCCCCACCTGCCCGCCACGCGGGCGCTCGCCGAGGCGATCCCGCAGCTGGCGCTCGTGCTCGACCACGCGGCCAAGCCGCGCATCGCCGAGGGGGCGTGGGACCCGTGGTCGTCGGACCTCGCGGCGCTCGCCGAGCACGCGCAGGTGACGGCGAAGCTCTCCGGGCTCGTCACGGAGGCGCCGTGGGAGCGCTGGCGCGAGGCCGGCATCGAGCGCTACGCGGAGCGCCTGCTCGAGGTCTTCGGCCCCGACCGGACGATGTGGGGCTCGGACTGGCCGGTGTGCACGCTGGCCGCGAGCTACGCCGACGTCCTCGGCCTCGCCCGGCGGGCGGTCGCCGGCCTGGACGAGGCCGGGCGCACCGCCGTTCTCGGCGGCACGGCGACGCGCGTCTACGGCTTGTAGCCGCACGCGTGGTCACGCCTCCCCCAGTTCGAAGGCGACGAGCGCGTGCCCGTCGAGGCGCTCGACCCGCAGGTCGACGCGCCCGTCGCGCACGTCGTACGGGACCGGCTCGCCCCCGGGCGCGAGCGTGACGGACCGCGCGGCCGGCACGCGCACGGAGACGCGCAGATCGTGCAGCGGGATGACGTCCTCGATCGTGTCGAACCGCCGGCCGCGCCGCTCGGGGACGTAGTGCAGCAGGTGGAGGACCCAGCGGCGCTCCGCGGGCTGCTCGGTCAGCCCGGCGCGCAGCGAGCTCGGGCCGTCGTGGCGCACGAGCGGCTCGGGCAGCAGCAGCGCGAGCGCGTTCGCGACCAGCGTCTTGCACCAGCGCGGCGCGTTCTCGTCGTACTGGGAGAAGACCGGATGCGCGAAGTACACCGTCCCGTCGCCGCGGACGATGGCCGGCCCGCTCCGGCGCCCGGACGAGGGTGTCTGCAGGTGCGAGCAGAAGTGCCGCCACGTCCGGTCGAAGTAGGGCTCGACCCGGTCCGCCAGCACCTCGCCGCCCGCGGTCTCCACGGCGAGGCCCCGGAGGTACATGGCGTGCTCCGTTGCGGGCAGTCCCGCGGCGACGGCGCCGCGCGGCAGCAGGTAGTCGCAGTGATCGTGGCGCGTGTCGGCGAACGCGGGGAGAGGGCCGCCGTCCGTCCGCCGCACGCCGAGGGCGGCGAGCGCGAAGTCCCGCGACTGCGGGTCGAGCCCCGAGGCGAAGGACGCCAGGACCCGCCCGCCGCCCGCGATGAACGCCTCGAGCTTCTCGCGCAGCGCCGGCGAGACGGGGATGTGGTCCGGCAGGACCGCGACGGCGTAGCCGCCGAGGTCGCTCTGCGAGTCGACGATGTCGAACTGGTGCCCGAGCTCCTCGAGGATGCGGTTCACGCCCCGGATCGCGGGCGACAACGCGAGGCCGCCACCCTCGAACTCCTCGGGCGTGAAGACGGCGATCTCGCTCACGGGCCGCGCGCCCGCGCACCAGGGCTCCTTGGCCTCCACCTCGGCGTAGACGGCGCCCACGAGGTCGTAGACGTGCGAGTCGATGCGGCCGTCCGGATGCAGCTGGTCGCCGATCAGGCACTTCGATCCGAGCGACAGCATCCGCAGGCACTCGTACTCCAGGGCCGCGCGGTTCTTGAACGAGTGGAAGTCGCCCCACATCGTGTGGAACTTGCCCGTGTGGCCGAGCGTCTCCCGGCCGAGCGTGCGGGCGTAGCGCTGCGTCACGGGGAAGTGCTCGTAGCCCCACAGGCCGCTCGGGAGCGATTCGAGCTCGAAGTGCGTGTAGGCGCCCGCCGTCGCGCGGACGCCCGGCCCCACGTGGCCCGCGTTGTAGAAGATCGTCGCCTCGGGCGTGGCTTGGCGGACGAACGCCGACATGCCGGTGCGGAAGCGGTCGATCGTCGCCTGCGCGAACGCGTCGCGCGCCACGGGATCCTCCGGGTCGAGCTCCGCGGCCGCCATTCCGACCACGCACCAGCGGCAGGCGCACGGCGTCGTCTGCACGATGTCGAAGAACAGCCCGTCGACCGGCAGGGTCTCCTGGATCTCGCGGACGTGGTCCTGCAGGAAGCCGACGTACGGCGAGTTGAGGCACAGCTTGCGGTAGAAGCCGGCCTCGAACGGCGGCGTGCCCTCGAGCGCTCCGTCCGGCGTCACGATCCGCCACTCCGGGTGCTCGGCGGCCGTGTGGTGGTCCCACTGCACCGTGGTGTAGATCGGCACCCGCACCCCGCGCGCGTGACACGCCGCGATCTGCTCTTGGAGCAGGTTGCGCTCCAGGTGCGGGTGGCGCCGCTCGGGGTGCAGCGTCGTGTCGTAGTAGATCCAGCCGTGATGGCAGCGCGCGAAGCACGTGACGGAGTCGACGTGGGCGCGCACGAGCGTGTCGGCGAACTCCTCCGGATCGAACGCGGATCCCACGCCGGCGATGTGCTCGCTCGTGTGGAAGTCCATGTGGATCTGGCGGAACCGCAGGCTCACGACGGGCCTCCGGGAACCGGGGCGTCCTCGCGCAGCAGGCCCTCGGCCCGCAGCTCCGCCCACAGGTCGTCCGGCAGCGTCTCCTCGAAGAGCGCGGCGTTGCGCGCGATCTGGTCGCGCGACCGGGCGCCGACGCAGACGCTGGCCACGGCGGGATGGGCGAGCGGGAAGGCGAGCGCCGCGGCGGGCAGGCTCGCGCCGTGGCGGGCGCAGACGTCGGCGATGCGCCGGGCGCGCTCCACCAGCTCGCGCGGCGCCTCGGCGTAGTTGTACCGCGCGTCGTCCGGCGGCCGGTCGCGCGCGAGCAGGCCGCTGTTGAACACTCCGGCGGCGACGATCGACACGTTGCGGCGCTCGCACTCCGGCAGCAGGTCGTCGAGCGCGTGTTGCTCGAGCAGCGTGTAGCGGCCGGCGAGCATGAGGAGGTCCATGTCCGTGTTGCGGACGAAGTCGGCGAGCATCTCCGCTTGGTTCATGCCGGCGCCGATCGCGCCCACGACGCCCTGGTCGCGCAGCTCGTGCAGCGCGGGGTACGCGCCGTCGAGGACCTCCTGGTAGTGGTCGTCGGGGTCGTGGACGAACAGCACCTCGACCCGGTCGAGCCCCATCCGCTCGAGGCTCGACTCGAGCGAGCGCAGGACGCCGTCGCGGCTGTAGTCGCGCCGCCGGCGCAGCGTGGCGGGGACGGCGAAGCCCTCGTCGTCCTCGCCCGTCGCGCCGGGCGCCGGCTCGAGCAGCCGCCCGACCTTCGTGGACACGACGTACTCGTCGCGCGGGCGGTCGCGCAGGACCGCGCCCATGCGGCGCTCGGACAGGCCGAGCCCGTAGTGCGGCGCCGTGTCGAAGTAGCGGATGCCGAGCTCCCACGCCGCCTCGACCGCGCCCATCGCGTCCTCGTCGGGCATCGGCCGGTACATGTTCCCGATCGGCGCGCCGCCGAAGGAGAGGCTGGTGAGCGAGACGCGGCCGTCGCGGACGGGCCGGCGCTCTGCGACGGCGGTCATGCCGCACCTCCCGCCGTGGCGACGAGGGCCTCGGTCCGGCAGACGTTGACCAGCCGGCCGATGCGCTCCACCTCCACCACCACCTCGTCCCCGTCCTGCAGCAGCACGGGCGGGTCGCGGAACACCCCGACGCCGCCGGGCGTGCCGGTGGCGATCACGTCGCCGGGCCGGAGCGTGAACGCGTGCGAGCAGTAGGCGACGATCTCCGCGACCGGGAAGTACATCTGGCTCGTGCTCGCCGACTGCATGACCTGGCCGTTGACGCGGCAGGAGATGGCGAGGTCCTGCGGGTCGGGGACCTCGTCGCGCGTCACGAGCGCCGGGCCCATCGGGCAGAAGGTGTCGAGCGACTTGCCGCGCGCCCACTGCACGTCGCCGAACTGCAGGTCGCGCGCGCTGACGTCGTTCAGGCACGTGTAGCCGAGAACGTGATCGAGCGCCTGCGCCGCGTCGACGCGGCGCGCCGTGCGGCCGATCACGACCGCCAGCTCGGCCTCGTAGTCCACCTGCGCCGTGTAGTCCGGGTCCCACCGGATCGCCTCGCCGTGGGCGATCACGGATCCCGTGGCCTTGAGGAAGATCGGCGGCGCCGCGGGCGCCTCCACGCCCTCCTCCTCGGCGTGCTCCCGGTAGTTGCGCCCGATCGCGATCACGTTCCGCGGCCGCGGCACGGGCGCCAGCAGGGTGACGTCCGCGAGCGGGACCCCGCCGCCGGCGGGCGCCGCGCGCAGCCGGCGCAGTCCGGCGTCGCCGGACGCGAGCAGGGCGTCGATCGTGCGCGGCGCCTCGGACTCGAGCGCTGACGCGGGATGCACCGCGTCGCCCGCGAGGACGCCGAGCGTCTCCACGTCGCCCTCCAGGTAGGAGATCAGGTGCATCGGGCGCCTCCTCGGGATGTGCGTCGGTCGGTGACGGCGGAGGTCAGATCACAGCTCCCAGACCACGGGAAGCCCTGCCTCGCTGCCTTCCGCGCCGTAGTCGTGCACGACGTCCAGGAGCTCGGCCATGCGCGCCTGCCACGCGACGTTGACCGGCAGGTCCACCAGGTCCGCCAGGAGCCGCGCGTAGTCGTCGCACTCGATGAGGTGGAAGAGGTCGAGGCCGCTGCGCCAGATCGTCCAGCGGTGTGCCCCCGCCGCGCGGATGGCCGCCTGCAGCTCCGCCGGCACCTCGCGGTGCGCGGCCTCGTACGCCGCCTCGGCGCCCGGCTTGATCCGGGTGTGGAGCGCGACGCGCATCATCCCGCGGGCCGCAGCCGAAGCCCCTGCATGCCGCCGTCGACGGCCAGCGCCGTGCCGGTGGTCGACGCCGCGGCCGGGCTCGCCAGGTAGACGATGGCTTCCGCGACCTCCTCCGCGCCGACCAGCCGCCCGAGCGGCTGGCGCGCCTCGAGCGCGGCGCGCTCGGCCGCCGGGTCCTCGGCGGCGTCGAGCAGCCGCGCGACCCACGGCGTGTCGGCCGTGCCCGGGTTGACGCAGTTCACGCGCACGCCCTCGCGGATGTGGTCGGCGGCCATCGCCAGGGTGAGCGAGAGGACGGCGCCCTTCGTCGCGCTGTAGAGCGCCCGGTTCGGCAGCCCGGCGGTCGCGGCGATCGAGCAGCTGTTGACGATCGCGGCGTGGCTCGATTCCCGCAGGTGCGGCAGGGACGCGCGCGCGACGCGCACGAGGCCGAGGACGTTGACGTCGAAGACGCGGTGCCACTCGTCGTCGTCGTTGGCCTCGATCGTCCCCTGCGCGCCGATGCCGGCGTTGTTGACGAGGATGTCGAGGCCGCCGAGGCGGTCGACGGCCTCCGCGACGGCCGCGCGCACGGCGGCGTCGTCCGAGACGTCCGCCCGCACGGCGACGTGCCGGTCCGGCACGCCGTCGATGTCGCGGTCGAGCACGGCGACGCGGGCGCCGCGCTCGGCCAGCAGGGTCGCCGTGGCCTCGCCGATCCCGGACGCGCCGCCCGTGACGAGCGCGCGCAGCCCCGCGAACGCGCCGTCGCTCATCGCGCCGCTCCGAGCTCGGCGGCCCAGACGCGACCGTGCGGGAAGGCGTGCGCCGCCCGCGACTCCGGGTGCATCTCCGAGCTGTACCCCGGCGCCTCCGGAGCGCGGTAGCGCCCGCCTTCGACGACGCAGGGGTCGACGAAGTGCTCGTGGAGATGGTCGACGAACTCCACGATGCGGTCGTCCCAGCTCGCCCCCACCGCCACGTAGTCGAAGGCGGCGAGGTGCTGCACGAGCTCGCACAGGCCGACGCCGCCGGCGTGCGGGCAGACGGGAACGCCGAACTTCGCCGCCAGCAGCAGCACGGCGATCACCTCGTTCACGCCGCCGAGCCGGCAGGCGTCGATCTGGCAGTAGGAGATCGCGTCCGCCTGCATGAGCTGCTTGAAGATCACGCGGTTCTGGCAGTGCTCGCCCGTCGCGACGCCGATCGGTGAAAGCGCGCGCGCGACCGCGGCGTGCCCCAGCACGTCGTCGGGGCTCGTCGGCTCCTCGATCCAGGTGATGCCGAAGGGCTCGAGCCGGCGCATCCACTCGATCGCCGTCGGCACGTCCCATGCCTGGTTGGCGTCGACGAGCAGCGGCAGGTCGGGGCCCATCTCCTCCCGTGCGATCCCGCAGCGGCGGATGTCGTCGCCGACGTCGGCGCCGACCTTCAGCTTGATGTGCCGGAAGCCGTCGGCCAGCGCCTCCCGGATGAGGCGCCGGAGCTTCTCGTCGGAATAGCCGAGCCACCCGGGCGACGTCGTGTAGGCCGGGATGCCCTCCGCCAGCAACGTGTCCATCCGGCCGGTCTTCCCCGCGGCGCGCGATTCCAGCAGCTCGAGCGCCTCCTCCGGGGTCAATGCGTCCGACACGTAGCGGAAGTCGACGAGGGCGACCAGCTCCTCGGGGGTCATCTCGGCGAGCAGCCGCCACAGGGGCTTGCCCGCGCGCTTGGCGTAGAGGTCCCAGACGGCGTTGACCACCGCGGCGGTCGCCATGTGGATGACGCCCTTCTCCGGCCCGAGCCAGCGCAGCTGGCTGTCCGTCACGAGCGAGCGCCAGAAGCCCGCCATGTCGGCGAGCACCGCGTCCAGGTCCAGCCCGGCCACCAACGGCTCGAGGGCGTCGATCGCCGCCACCTGGATCTCCGTGCCACGGCCGACGGTGAAGGCGAAGCCGTGGCCCTCGAGGCCGTCGCCGGCGTCCGTCTTGACGACGACGTACGCGGCGGAGTAGTCGGGATCCGGGTTCATCGCGTCGGACCCGTCGAGCGCGCGGGACGTCGGAAAGCGGATGTCGGCGGTCTCGAGGGCGGCGATGGTGGGCAAGGGGTCGGTCCTTCCGGGGCGCGCGGGTGCGCCCCGTCTCGTGGCGCGGAAGACGGACGCAGGCTAGGGCCGCCGGATGTGCGCGCTCTTCCCGCGCGACTGGGCGCCGACTGTGCGCGGGCGGGTGCGGTCCGGTTGCGTGGCCGGCGGCTCATCGCGCGCTCAGTGGCGCGGGAAGAGCCGGCTAAGTGGCTCGCTCTACGGTGGCCGCCACGCGGAAGCGGCACGTGTTGCTCGGCGTGCGGCGACCGCGCAGATCGTCGCGGTCACGCGACCGGCCCGTCGCGGGCGCCGGATCCGCCGGCGCCGACGGGAGGCCGCGGCCCGCGGCGCGACCACTCGGCCGCTGGGGAAAGGAACGGATCGCTGTGAAGGAGAGGAGCGGCGCAGCCGCGCACGCGTTCGACCGACGGGAGTTCCTCCGCGTCACGGGAGCCGGCGTCGCGGGCCTCGGGCTCCTCGGCTTCGCCGGCTGCGGCGGGGACGACGGCGGCGGGGGCGGTGGCGGCGGCGGTGGCGGCGGCGGCGGCAACGAGCCCGTGACGCTGCGGTGGTCCATGTGGTCGGGGTCGCCCGAGGAGACCCAGGTCTGGCAGGACCTCGCCGACGACGTCAAGGCGAAGTACCCGAACATCACCGTCAAGCTCGAGACGACGACGTTCCAGACCTACTGGGACAAGCTGCAGACGCAGGTGGCGAGCAACACGCAGGCCGACATCATCGGCATGCAGGCGCAGCGGATGCCGGGGTTCGCCGCGCGCGGCGCCCTCGCGCCGCTGCAGGAGCAGATCGACAGGAACCCGAGCGTCAACTACCAGGACTTCTTCCCGGTCATCCAGGACGCGCTGTCGTTCGAGGGCCAGCCGCATGCGCTGGCCTACGACCTCGGACCGCCGCTCCTCTACTACAACCGCGACCTGTTCAAGGCCGCCAGGATTCCCGTGCCCTCGTCCACCGAGCCGATGTCGTGGGAGGAGTTCCGCGAGCTGGCGCAGCGGCTGACCGACGCGGGCTCGCGGCAGTACGGTTACGCGCAGGACTGGGGGTTCGACTGGATCATCCCGTGGATCTGGTCCAACGGCGGCGACTACATGAACGAGGACGCCAGCGCGAGCACGCTGGACGCCCCGGAGGCCATGGAGGGCATGCAGTTCCTGAGCGATCTCTATCGCGACGAGATCGCCGCGCCCGTGACGGACTTCGCCGACCCGACCGCCGGGCTGAACCGGTTCCTGAGCGGCAGGGTCGCGATGCATCCGAACGGCCCGTGGCAGATCGTGAACCTCCGCGCGAACGCGAAGTTCAACTTCGACGTCGCGCCGATCCCGGCTGGATCGGCCGGGAGCATCGCGTGGGCGGCCGGCTCGGGGTTCGGCGTCTCGAGCGCCACCGACAACGCCGACGCCGCCTTCAACGCCATCTCGGTCATCACCGGCGAGGAGGCGCTGAAGAGCCTCACCGCGGCCGGCCGCGGCTATCCCGCGCGCCAGTCCGCCGTGCCGATCTTCGAGGAGGAGCGGCCGCCGGCGCATGCCGCCATCGTCGAGGAGGTCCTCAACAGCGAGATCGCGCGGACGGAGACGCGGCCGTTCCGCTCGACGGCGACCTGGCAGGAGACCGACGTCATGCTCACGCAGGACCTGATCCCGTCGGTGTTCCTCGGCGACCCGAGCATCGAGGAAGCGGTCCGCAACGTGAAGCCGAAGTTCGACGCGCTCCTCACGCGCGCGAAGGACATCGAGAGCCGGGGCTGAGGCCGGGCGGTGGCGACCACCGGCGCAGCGTCGCGGCGCCCGAGCGTCCGCTTCCGGTTGCCGAGGCGGGGGTCCTCACGCGAGGGCCTCGCCGCCTCGATGTTCCTGCTGCCGAGCGTCGTCGGCTTCTTCATCTTCACGGCCTTCCCGGTGGTGGCCGCCATCGGCCTGGCGTTCTACGACTACGACCTCCTGTTCGGGCGCGAGTTCAACGGCCTCCAGAACTTCCAGGACCTCGTCAAGGACGACGTCTTCCGCGCCGCGTTCGTCAACACGCTCTACTTCACCCTCGCCAGCGTTCCCCTGTCGGTCGTGCTGGGACTCGGGGCGGCGCTCCTGGTCAACCACGCGCTGCGCGGCGTGGTGATCTTCCGGACGATCTACCTCCTGCCCTATGTGACGGTGACCGTGGCGGTCGCCCTCGTGTGGCGGTGGATCTACCTGCCGGAGGTCGGCTTGATGAACACCATCCTCGGATGGGTGGGCATCGACGGGCCGAACTGGCTCACCAGCAAGACGTGGGCCATGCCGGCGCTGATCATCATGAGCGTCTGGAAGAGCTTCGGTTACAACATGGTGATCTTCCTCGCGGGACTGCAGGCGATCCCGCAGCACCTGTATGACGCCGCGAAGGTCGACGGCGCGACGGCGTGGAAGCGCTTCATCCACATCACGCTGCCGATGCTGTCACCCACCACGCTGTTCGTGATGGTGATCTCCTTCATCGGCTCGTTCCAGGTCTTCGACCAGGCACTGGTCATGACCAACGGCGGTCCCGGGACGAGCACCACGACGCTCGTGCTCTACATCTACCAGGCGGGCTTCCAGTCGTACAAGATGGGCTACGCGTCGGCCATCGCCTTGGTGCTGTTCGTCGTCGTCGCCGCGGTCACGGCGCTCCAGTTCATGCTCCAGCGCCGCTGGGTCTACGAGGGGGAGGCGCGGCGGTGACCACGATGACGTCCGGCGTTTCCGAGCCGGCGCGCACCCGCAGCCGTTCGGTCCAGCCGGGAACGAGCTCGGCGTTCCCCTACATCCTGTTCGCGATCCTCGCGGGCACCGCGGTGATCACGCTGATCCCGGTGGTGTGGATGCTCCTCACCGCGCTCAAGACGCCCGCCGACGTCGCGGCCGACCCGCCGACGTGGATCCCGGAGACGCTCCGGTGGGCCAACTTCAGCGACGCGTGGAACTTCGCCCCGTTCGGCCGCTACCTCATCAACTCGCTCGTGATGGCCGGCGGCATCGCCATCACCCAGGTGGTGACGTCCGCCCTGGCGGCCTACGCCTTCGCGCGGCTGCGCTTCCCGGGGCGCGACGCCTTGTTCTACATCTATCTCGGGACGCTCATCATCCCGCCGCAGGTGACGGTGATCCCGCAGTTTCTGATCGTGCGCGAGCTGGGCTGGGTGGACTCGTTCGCCGGGCTGATCATCCCGCAGGCCTTCACGGCGTTTGGGGTGTTCCTCCTGCGCCAGTTCTTCATGGGCATCCCGTACGAGCTCGAGGAGGCGGCGAGGATCGACGGGGCGAGCCGGTTCCAGAGCTTCATGCGCATCATCCTGCCGCTCTCGGGGCCGGCGCTCGCCAGCCTCGCCATCTTCGCGTTCATGTTCCACTGGAACAACCTCCTGTGGCCGCTGATCGTCTCCAACACCGACAAGACGATCCCGATCGCGGTGGGACTCACGCGATTCCAGGGTGAGCGCGGCACGGATTGGGAGCTGCTCATGGCCGCGTCGGTGATCGCCACCGTGCCGGTGTTGATCGCCTACTTCGCCGCGCAGCGGTGGTTCGTTCAAGGCATTGCCATGTCGGGATTCGGAGGACGATGATCGAGACCCTTCCCAGCCGGAGCGCCGCGGACACGGAGTGGTTCCTCCAGTCGCGCTTCGGGTTGTTCATCCACTGGGGCCTGTACGCCGTCCCCGCCCGCCACGAATGGGTGCAGAGCCGCGAGCTCATCGCCGAGGACGACTACCGGCGCTACTTCGAGACCTTCGATCCCGACCTCTACGACCCGGAGACGTGGGCGCGCGAGGCGTACGCCGCCGGCATGCGCTATGCGGTCATCACCACGAAGCACCACGACGGCTTCTGCCTGTGGGACTCGGCGCTGACGGACTACAAGGCGCCGAACACGCCCGCCGGGCGCGACCTCCTGCGCCCGTTCGTCGACGCCTTCCGCGCCGCGGGGATGCGCATCGGCTTCTACCACTCGCTGATCGACTGGCATCACCCGGAGTTCCCCGTCGACGGCATCCACCCCATGCGCGACGACGAAGAGTTCAAGGCGCGCGCCAAGGGTCGTGACATCTCCGTGTACCGGGAATACCTCCACGGGCAGGTCCGCGAGCTGCTCACGCAGTACGGCAAGATCGACGTGATGTGGTACGACTTCTCCTATTCCGGCCGCTGGTGGGGCGGGAAGGGGAAGGAGGACTGGGGCTCCGAGGAGCTGCTCGCGATGACGCGCGAGCTGCAGCCGGGCGTGATCGTCAACGACCGGCTCGAGATCGGCGGCGACCTCGTCACGCCCGAGCAGTACCAGCCCGCGCGGGCGCCGGCGCGCGCGGACGGCGAGCCCGTCCTGTGGGAGGCGTGCCAGACGCTGAACGGCAGCTGGGGCTACGACCGTGACAACCTCGACTGGAAGTCGCTCGAGATGCTCGTGCAGATGCTCGTCGACACGGTCTCGAAGGGCGGCAACCTGCTCCTCAACGTGGGGCCGACGGCGCGCGGCGAGTTCGATCCTCGCGCGATGGAGCGGCTGCGCGGCGTCGGCGAGTGGATGCGCCTGCACGAGCGGGCGATCCGGGGGTGCGGTCCGAGTCTCCATGTGCCGCCGCCCGACTGCCGGTACACGCAGCGCGGCGACCGCCTCTACCTCCACGTGTTCGCGTGGCCCTTCCGCCACCTCCATCTCGAGGGCATGGCCGACCGCGTCCGGTGGGCGCGGCTCCTCGGCGACGGCTCCGAGATCGCGATGACGGTCATCGATCCCGCGCAGGAGGGACAGAACACGACGATGGCGGGCATGCCGCCCGGGACCCTGACGCTGGAGCTGCCCATCCAGCGTCCGCCCGGCGTCGTCGTGCCGGTGATCGAGCTCGGTCTCGCGTCGTCGGGGTGACGTCCCGGCGTCGCCGGGCGCCGCCGTCCGCTCGCGCGTCGCCGCGAGCGTCATGGGTTCAAACGTCGGGCGTATTTCATGTTAGATCCCGGATGTCTGCGGGCATGCCGTTGACGATTTCGGGCTACCCGTGCTAAACATCGGATGTCTTTCGGGCAGGGACGAAGGCATCCAAGGGCGCTCGCCACGAGCGTCGCGGTACGGGTGCGCGTAAGGCGCCGCCCGCGGCCAGAGGGGGACTGACGTGTCGCGCGAGCATGATGGCTCTGGGTACGCAGGCGCCGGGGCGCTGCGGTTGCGACTCCTCGGCGGCTTCTCGGCGTGGGTCGACGGCCGGCCCGTGGATGCCGGCGCGTGGCGCCGGCGCAAGGTGAGCCGGCTCGTCAAGCTGCTCGCGCTCGCGCCGGATCATCGTCTTCATCGCGAGCAGGTCGAGTGCCTCCTGTGGCCGGCGCTCGATCCGCGCGCCGCGTCGCAGAACCTGCACCACACGCTCTACCGGGCCCGGCACACGCTCCAGCCCGGGCTCGAGCGCCGCGCGGAGCCGCGCTTCCTGCGCCTCCGGAACGATCTGCTCGAGCTCGCGCCGTACGGCGAGCTCGAGTCGGACCTCGAGGCCTTCGAGCGCGCCGCGGCGGCCGCGTTCGCGTCCTCCGGCGACCCCGCGGCATTCGCCGCCGCGGCCGCCCTGTTCGGGGGCGAGCTCCTGCCCGAGGAGCGGTTCGAGGACTGGGCGATCGATCGCCGCGACGCGGTCAAGGCGACCTACGTCGAGCTCCTGCTCGAGCTCGCCGACATCGAGCGGCGCCGGTCGGGACTGGACGCGGCGATCGACGCGCTGAAGCGCATCGTCGCCATCGAGCCGCTCCACGAGGACGCGCAGGCCCAGCTGATCCACCTGCAGGGGCTCGCGGGCCGGCGGCATCTCGCCGTCGCGCACTACCAGCGCTTCCGCACCCTGCTCAACGCGGAGCTCGACGCCGAGCCGCTGCCCAGCACCGTCGAGATCTACCGCTCGGTCGTCTCCGGCCGGATCTGCCGGCCGGCCGCGGTCGCCACGGAGATCGCCGACCGCGCCGCGCCCGCGCTCCACGGGTGAGCCGGGTCAGCGCAGGAGACCGCGCGCGATCACGAGCCGCTGGATGTCCGAGGTGCCCTCCTCGATCTCCTCGAGCTTCGCGTCGCGCATCCACTTCTCCACGGGGTACTCGCGCGCGTAGCCCCACCCGCCGAGCGTCTGCACCGCCGCCCACGTGCAGAACATCGCCGTCTCGGAGGCGTGGAGCTTGGCCATCGCGGCCTCCGTGGTGATCCGCGCGCCCGCGTCGGCCAGCTCCGCCGCGCGCCACGTCAGCAGCCGCGACGCGTCCACCCGCAGCGCCATGTCGGCGAGCCGGAAGGCCACGGCCTGGTGCTCGGCGATCGGCTTGCCGAACTGCACGCGCTCCTTGGCGTAGTCCCGCGCGTACTCCAGCGCCGCCCGGGCGAGGCCGGTGGCCGAGGCGGCGAGCGTGACGCGCGAGCGGTCGAACGTGCCCATCAGCCCGCGGAAGCCCTCGCCCTCCGCGCCGAGGCGGCGGTCGGCGGGGACCTCGACGTCCGCGAGGAAGAGCTCGGTGTTGCGGATCGCGCGCTGCCCCATCTTGCGCATCGGCTCGCCGCAGGACAGCCCCGGGTCGCCGCGCTCGAGCACGAACGCCGTGATGCCGCGGTGGCCGCTGCCGGGCTCGACGGTGGCGAAGACGACGTAGAACTCCGCGAGCCCGCCGTTCGAGATCCACGTCTTCTGCCCCGACAGCACGTAGCCGCCGTCGGTCCGCCGTGCCGTCGTCCGGATCGAGGCGGCGTCCGAGCCGCTGTCCGGCTCGGTGGTCGCGAGCGCGGTGAGCGGCGGGACGTCCGCGGTGAGCGGCCCGACCCAGCGCTGCCGCTGCTCCGGGTCCCCGAGCGCGAGCACCGGCTCGGCGAAGAAGCCGTTGGAGGTGATGAGGTTGCCGATCCCCGCGCAGCCGTGCGAGAGCTCCTCCTGCACGACGCAGCCCGTGAGGCAGTCGGTCATTCCCCCGCCGCCGAGTTCCTCCGGCAGCATGAACGAGGTGAGGCCGAGCGCCGCGGCCTTCGCCCACAAGGCGGCGGGGTGCTCGACGTCCGCCTCGTCGATCGCAAGCGAGGCGGGGCGGATCTCGCGCGCGGCGAACTCGCGGCACACCCGCTGGATCTCGCGCTGCTCGTCGGAAAGGACCGTCATCGCGCGCCGGCTCCCGCCGCCGCCAGCTCGTCGCGCGCGGCGAGGATCGCCGCGGCGGCGCGCTCCATCACCGGCTCGGGCGCGACCGTGATGCGCGCCCAGCCGGGCAGGCCCATGTCCGCCCCGGTGCGGATCAGGACGCCGCGCCGCAGCAGCATCTCGCCGAGCTCGCCGTCGTCCACGCCGAGGTCGCAGAGCACGAAGTTCGCGTCGGATCGGAGCGGCCGCATCCCGCCCGCGCGCAGCGCCGCGGACAGCCGCTCGCGCGCCGC
>Ga0196962_10000341_pt1 | contig 21000 bp, 21 predicted proteins | sample S3v_20metaG_FD_183186 | JGI IMG/M metagenome (GOLD analysis project Ga0196962, IMG submission 183186) | Soil microbial communities from Anza Borrego desert, Southern California, United States - S3+v_20 | ecosystem: Environmental > Terrestrial > Soil > Desert | place: USA: California | collected...
GTGCCGGCTCCACCGCCTTTGTTGACGTCGGCGACCGCGACTTTCGCGCCGCGAACGCGGTCAGCGCCCAGTCGCCGCCGAAGCCGGAGATCGCTCCGGTCGAGCTGCTCTGCAGGCCTTTGACGTAGGTCAAGCCTTTGTTCACCGACGAGGTGATTTCTTCCGGGGCGGCGGTGGCCGAAGCGGCGGCGGGCGCCGACAACGAGACCAGTGCCGCGGCGATCGCCGCGGCATGGCGGATGGTGAGACGCATGAGGGAACTCCTTCCGTTCGTTCGCGAAACAGGGGTCCTTATGTCTGCGTCAGGCGGCGAGTACTCGGACTCGGGCCAGGCGATCCGCCGCAGTGGCGACCGCTGCCCACACCGTTGCGCGTCAGTCCCGGATTCGCACCGGGTTCCCTCGCGCGCTTGACCGATCAAACATACCTACGCGAACGGCGGCGATCGGGGAGTCCCTCGGCGCGCCGTTATGCTGCCCGCCACATATCCACGGATCGGTGGACAGGGAAGCCGGTGAAAAACCGGCGCGGGCCCGCCACTGTGACCGAGAAACAGCCCGCCGCACGCCATGCGGCAGCCACTGGCCGAAGAGGCCGGGAAGGCGCGGCGGGAATGGCTCGGAAGCCAGGAGACCTCCCTCCGATCCCTCCACGAAGCCCTCGAGGAAAGGGGTCCAAGGATGCGAGCACTCTCGCTTCGAAGCATGTCCGCGCTCTGCGCGTCCCTCCTATGTCTCAGCGCGCTGCCGGCGGCGGCGATCGCCACTTCCACCCAGGCCGAGATCGACACCGCGATCGAAAAAGCGGCCTCCTACGTCCGCGCCCAGCAGGAACCGCTCAGCGGGGAACTCTCCGGCTTCGGCGGCGACTGGGCCACGACCGCCCTCGCCGCGGCCGGCGTCCACGCCGCCGACTTGCACGGGCCCGAACCCGGCGACCCGAGCCTGCAGGACTTCCTGCTCGGCGAATACACGCTGCCGACCTGGGAGCTGGAACCCCCCACGGGCACGGTCGCCGATCACAGCCGCTCGATCCTCGTCGCACACGCAGCCGGCCTCGACCCGGCCCGCCTCTCGGCCACCTCGAACCAGCCGGCCCAGCTGGCCGGCCGTTGGAACCCCGTCACCGGCAGCTTCGGGGAAAACAGCACCTACAACACCGCGTTCTCGATCCTCGCCCTGCGGGCGACGCCGCTCCCCGGCTGGGCGCTGGCCCCGGCGGTCTCCTTCCTGCGGCGCAACCAGCACGACGACGGCGGCTGGACCTACTCGGCCGCGCTCGACGGCGCGTCGCAGGCCGAACCGAGCGAAGAGGACATCACGGGAGCCGCGATCGCGGCGCTCTGCGAAGCCGGCGTCCCGGCCTACGACCCGGCGGTGGCATCCGCGCTCGAGTACCTGCGCGGCCGGCTGATCTCCGGCACGGGCGGCATCGAATACCTCTGGGGCCCGCCCAACGCCGACACCAACGGCTGGGTCGTCAGCGGCCTCACCGCCTGCGGCATCGACCCGCAGTCGGCGGCGTGGACGGAGGGCGGCGCGACGCCGATCGACTTCCTGCTCTCGCTGCAGGTCCAGGCGGGCGCCGGCGAAGGCGGCTTCGGCTATGCCGACTCATCCGCGGCCGACCTCTATGCCACTCAGGACGCGCTGCGGGCGATCGCCGCGGGCGTCTTCGCCGTTGCGCCGCCGGCGCGTCAAAACCCGGCGCTCCCGCGCGTCCGCCCCGTCCCCGCGGTGGCGGCCGGAACTCCGGTCCCGCACCTGCTGGCCGTCGGCCGCGGCGCCGACAACGTGCGGATCTGCAAGGTGACCGCGCCGGCGAACGCGTCGCTGCCCACGGTGCTGGGCGCGGCCTCGGCCGTTTCCCACCCCGCCGGCTGCGTTACCTCGTTCGAGGTCGAGGGCGGCGAGGTGGCCGCGATCAACGGCGTCTCGCCCGAGAGCGAGGACGGCGCCTGGCTTCTGCGCCTCGACCGCGGGGCCGAGGCGGTCGCCGGCGAGCAGGCGGTCGGGTTCGGCCAGCTCATCGCCCTGCGGCTCGGGCAGGACCCGGGAACGCGCGAGGGCGCTGCAGGACCGGCGGGAGCGCCGGGTTCCGCCGGCGTCGCCGGGCGGGGCCTGCGCGGCCGGCCAGGCAAGCGCGGTCCGAAAGGCAAGCCCGGGCGCAACGCGACCTTCCGGTGCAAGAAGGCCCGCAAGGGTCGCGGGGAGGGCAAGCGGGTTCGCTGCGTGGTGAAGCGGGCGCGCCGGTAGGCGCTACTCGGCCGAGACCGGGCGGGACTCCATGCCGAGTTCCGCCCGGGCCTTCTGGGCGAGCTTCACCGTCGCCTTGCGCAGGCCCTCGGGCCCCTCGATCGGCTCGTCGTAGGCGACCCGGACCTCGGCCTCGCCGTTCGGCGTCTGGACGACCAGGTCGAGGCCGGTGCGGTCGGCGTCGACGCAGCGGGCCGCGCTCGCGTCGGGGCGGCCGCCGAGCGCCTGCGCCATCTCCAGCAGGGCGTCGGCGTGGTCGTCGTTGAGATGGGCGATGGCGCGCGCCGCGCCCTGGCTGACGGGATCGTCTGGCTTCATAGTTAGGGCACCCTAATACATGTCACCGGAACGGCGCCGGCACCCGGCTCCGAATACGCTCCCAAGACCGAAAGAACTCCGATGGAGGCAGCCTTGACCGAACAGCTCTGGGGTGGCGAGACCACCAAAGCCGTCGACAACTTCCCGGTTTCCGGCCAGCCGGTGCCGGTGCCGGTGGTCCGCTGGCTGGGCCGGCTGAAGGCCGCCGCGGCCGAGGCGAACGGCGAGCTGGGGCTGCTCGACGGCGACCTCGCGGAGCGGATTGCCGCCGCCGGCAAGGCCGTCGGCGCGGGGGAGCACGACGACCAGTTCCCCGTCGACGTGTTCCAGACCGGCTCCGGCACCTCCTCGAACATGAACGCCAACGAGGTGCTGGCCAACCTGGCCGGCGAGGGCGCCCACCCCAACGACCACGTCAACATGGGCCAGTCCTCCAACGACGTCTTCCCCAGCGCCGTCCACCTGGCGGCGCTCGACGAGGTGCAGCGCGACCTGCTGCCGGCGATGGGCGCGCTGGAGGCGGCGCTGGAGCGCAAGGCCGAGCAGTTCGCCGACGTGGTCAAGGCCGGCCGCACCCACCTGATGGACGCCGTCCCGGTCACCCTCGGTCAGGAGTTCGGCGGCTACGCCGCCCAGGTCCGGCTCGGGGTCCAGCGGGTCGAGGCGACCCTGCGCCGGGTCGGCCAGATCCCGCTCGGCGGCACCGCGACCGGCACCGGCCTCAACACCCACGAGGAGTTCGCCGCCAAGGTGCGCGAGAGGCTCGCCGCCGACACCGGCCTGGCGATCTCCGAGCCGCTCGACCGCTTCGAGGCGCAGGGCAACCGCGACGCGCTGGTCGAGCTCTCCGGGGCGCTCAAGGTCTACGCCGTCTCGCTCAACAAGATCGCCAACGACCTGGCGCTGATGGGCTCCGGCCCTCGCGCCGGCCTCGCCGAGCTGCGGCTGCCGGAGCTGCAGAAGGGCTCCTCGATCATGCCCGGCAAGGTCAACCCGGTGATCCCCGAGGTGGTGATCCAGGTCGCCGCCCAGGTGATCGGGAACGACACCGCGATCACGGTCGCCGGCAGCCAGGGTCAGTTCGAGCTCAACGTGCGCGTGCCGTTGATCGCCCGCAACCTGCTCGACTCGATCAAGCTGCTCGCCTCCGCCTCGCGCCTGCTCGACGAGAAATGCGTCGCCGGGCTGGAGGCGAACGAGGAGATGACCGAGCGCCACGCCGAGGCGACCCTGGCGACGGCGACCGCGCTCAACCCCCACATCGGCTACGACCGCGCCGCCGACATCGTCAAGGCCGCGGCGGAGTCAGGCCGCTCGCTGCGCGAGGTCGCGCTCGAGCAGGGCGTCGAGCCCGCGATCCTCGAGGAGGCGCTGGACCACCGCCGCATGGCGCGGCCGCACGACTAGCGCGGGTCGTCGATCAGCAGCTCGACGTTGCGGTCTTTGGGAGCGCCTTCGCCGATCGGGGCGCCGGACTGCAGGTCGTTGTAGGACATCGTCCGCGCCGCCGAGGTGAGGTCGTTGAAGTCCATCGCGGAGGCCGCCGTGCCCGGCGCCGGAGCGGCGGCCTGGCCGACGTGGTCGACGATCGTGCCGAAGATCGAGAGCGTCCCGTCGTGGTTGTCGAAGACCTCGAGCAAGCGGGTCTGCTGCGGCCAGTCCGCCTCGGCCGCGACCCGGATGCTCCAGAAGCCGCCTTCGCCGCTCGGGTTCGGGAACGGGTTGACGATGTTGTCGTGCGAGTGGCCGGCGACCCAGGCGATCGCGTTGGGGAATTCGTGCAGCAGGTTGACCGCGTCGGCCTGGAGGTGGATCGGGAACGAGAGGCGCGGGTCGAGGTCGCAGCCGGGGTTGATGTCGTGCCCGTGCCCGTCGGCGAGCAGGCAGGGCGGCGCCAGCTCGTCGGGCGCGTCGGCGACGAGGCTCTCGGGGGCGTGGTGGCTGAACAGCACCACCAGCTCGTCCGCCGCGGTCGCCGCCTGCAGCTGCCCGCGCAGCCATTTGAACTGCGGGTCGTCGATGTTCCCGTCCGAGGTCGATTTGCCGGTCGGGGTGAGGATCGTGCCGGCCTCGGCGACGGTGTCGAGGGAGATGAACCGCATCCCCGGCTCCGGGCTCCACGAGTAGTAGCCGGCGGCGCCTTTCGAGGCCACCTCCTCGGCGGCGTCGATCAGGTCGAAGCCGTGGCCGTCGGCCTGGGTGCCCGCTTTGAAGACGTCCTTGAACTGTTTCTTGGAGACGAACCGCCGGTTCGGGTCGCCGGGGACGATGACCGTGTTCTGCGGCCCGGTCAGCAGCGAGGCGAGCAGGTTCGCGGGGTTGAGCAGCGAGGCCAGCAGCGCCGCGGCGTTTTCGGGGTTGGAAACCGGCCCGATCGGCTTCAGGCACCCGGTGGCGACGGCCTCGAAAGCGGCGTTCGCGGCGGCGTTCCCCTGGACCAGCGCATCGTGGTTGCCGAAGGCGACGTAGGAGGGGACGTCGAGGCCATCCGCGGTGAACGCCTGCTGGGCGCGGTCCATCAGCCCGGGGTATTTGGGCCAGGCGGCGTGGGTGCCTTTCGGCAGGTCGGGGTCGTAGAACTCGGGGAAGGCGCCCTCGATGTAGTCGTCGTAGTCCTGGACGCCGGTGTAGCGGGCGGCCTCGGCGGCGCCCGGGACGAAGAGGTTGGGACAGAGCGCGTGCGAGTAGGTCGCTTTGTTCACGCCGCTGTTCGGGTTGAGCGCGCCGCCCTCGAGCAGGGTCCGCACCCAGAGCGTCTCGTTCAGCTGCTGGCTGTCGGCGAGGTCGCCGGTGTTGACCGTGAAGTCCATCGCGCTGTGGGCGCCGCTGCCGTCGGCGACCGGGCTGGCGGCGACGAACTGGTTCACCTGGCGGATCATCGCCTCGGTGATCTGCGGCTCGAGCGCCTCCCAGGGTCGCCAGGCGGCGCCGAAGGGAAGGCTGAGCGGAGTCGAGAGCGGGTCGATCACCTCGAGCCGGGCGGGCGACTCCTCGTCGGCGAGCTGGAAGTCGGAGAGCTGCCCGAAGTAGACGAGCGAGGTGCGGTCCGCGGCCCGGGTCGGCCCCGCGACGCCGAGCTCCTGCCGCACCATGTACGGCTCGCCAGCCCCGAGCTGCAGGAAGCGGTAGGGACCGGGCGCGGCCGGGACGATCCGCTGTTCGAGCGTGGTTTTGCCGACCGTGTCGGAGACCGCCCCGATCGCGTTCGGCGCACCGGCGACCGCGGCCAGCGCCGCGATCGCCACACCGATCCTGATGGCCTCCCGTAGCCTCACGGCGAAGAGCATACCCAATTTTAAGTGAGAATTCTTTTGTGCTTATCAGCGACTAGCCCTGCAGGGTGACGAAGCGCTCCTCGGTCAGCTCGATCACCGCGTAGGCCGGGCCCTCCCGGGTGTTGCCGGAGTCCTTGACCCCGCCGTAGGGCTGCTGGTCGGCGCGAAAGGTCGGCACCTCGTTGATCAGCACGCCGCCGAACTCGAGCGTGCGCCCCGCCTCGAGGCCGCGGCCGATGTCGCGGCTGAAAACGCCCGCCTGAAGGCCGAACTTGGAGTCGTTGGCCAGCGCCAGCGCCTGGTCGAACTCGGAATAGGCGTCGATCGTCGCCACCGGTCCGAAAATCTCCTCGCGCCAGACCTTGGCGTCCTTGGGCGGCGAGGAGAGCAGGGTCGGCGCCAGGCAGCGGCCCTCGTCGACCAGCTCTCCCCCGCTCAGGAGCTTCGCCCCGGCGGCCACCGCCTCGTCGACCCACTCCTTGACCCGGTCGCGGTCTCCGGGGGTGATCAGCGGCCCGACGTCGGTCTCGGGATCGAGCGGGTCGCCGACCCGGAGCTTCTCGACGTTGGCGACCAGCCGCTCGGTGAAGGCGTCGGCCACGTCCTCGTGAACGAGGATGCGCTGGATCGAGATGCAGCTCTGCCCGGCGTGGGAAAAGGCGTGGACCTGGGCTTTGTCGGCGGCCGCCTTCCAGTCGCCGTCGGAGTGGACGATCAGCGGCGCGTTCGAGCCGAGCTCGAGGTTGACCTTCTTGTGGGGGACCCGGCTGCGGATGTCCCAGCCGACGCCGGCCGAGCCGGTGAAGGTGATCGCCCGGGTCAGGTCGTGCTCGACGATCGCGTTGCCGACCTTCGAGCCCGGTCCCGGGATCACGCTGAGCCAGGCTTCCGGCAGCCCCGCCTCGACCAGGATCCCGGCCAGCTTCAGGGCCGAGATCGGCGTCTGCCCGGCGGGCTTCAGCACGATCGCGTTGCCGGCGGCGATCGCCGGCCCGAGCTTGTGGGCGACGAGGTTGAGCGGGAAGTTGAAGGGGCTGATCGCGCCGACGACGCCGTAGGGGACGCGCAGCATCACGCCGAGCTTGCCGGCCCCGGCCGGCGAGGCCTCCATCGGCACCGTGCCGCCGGTCAGCTTGCGCGCCTCGACCGCGGAGAAGGTGAGCGTGTCGACGCAACGCTGCGCCTCGGCCGTCGCCGTCTTCAGCGGCTTGCCCGCCTCGGCGGCGATCGCCAGGGCCAGCTCCTCGGTCCGCTCGCCGACCGCCTGCGCGGCGCGATCGAGCACGGCAGCGCGCTCGTGCTGGGGGAAGTCGGCCGACTCGAAGGCCTCGTGGGCGGCGTCGACCGCGCGCTGGACCAGCGCCTCGTCACCCTGAGCGACCCGGCCGACGGCGCTGCCGTCGTAGGGGCTGGCGACCTCGGCCCACTCGCCGGTCTCGATCCACTCGCCCGCGGCCAGCAGCTTGTGGTCGACCGCGTGCACCGTCTGGGTTGCCATTCCGACCTCCTCCGTCGCTTCAGGCCAGCGTAGCGCTCGCCATTCACGGCCGGCGCAGGCAGGGGCGCGACTCCCGGGCGGCGAACCTGTTGGATTCAGAGATGCGCCGTCGCCTGCTCGCCATACTCCTCGCCCTCGCCTCCGCGATGGCCCTGGCCCCCGCCGCCAGCGCCGCCGTCAGCTGGGTCGTGCACGGGCGCGGCTTCGGCCACGGCGTCGGGATGAGCGCCTACGGCGCCTACGGGTTCGCCAAACACGGCAAGAACTACCGCTTCATCCTCGGCCACTACTACCGGGGGACGACCCTCGGCAGCCTCTCCGAAGCGCGGGTCGTGCGGGTGCTCCTCGACATCTCGCCGGGCGACGTCGAATTCAGCCGCGCCACCAGCGCCTGCGGGGTGAAACTCGACCCCGCCCGCAGCTACGAGGCGCACCGCTCCGGCGGCGCGATCGTCCTGCGCAGCTCCGCCGGCAAACGTCTCGCGGCCTGCGGCAGGAAACTGCGCGCCGCCGGGCAGGGGACGGTCGAGATCGCCGGCATCGGCGCCTTCCGCGGCGCCCTGGAGACGGTGCCGACCGAAAGCGACGCGGGCGCGCTCAACGTGGTCAACGCGCTCGCCCTCGAGCAGTACGTGAAAGGCGTGATGCCGAACGAGGTGCCGCCCTCCTGGCCGGTCGAGGAGCTGAAGGCCCAGTCCGTGGCGGTGCGCTCGATCGCGATCACCGGCGACGTCGGCGGCAACGGCTTCGACCTCTACAGCGACACCCGCAGCCAGGTCTACGAGGGCCTGGAGAGCGAGTACCCCCAGACCAACGCCGCGGTCGACGCGACCCGCGGGCAGGTCGCGATGTACGGCGGGGAGATCGCCCAGACCTTCTACTCGGCCTGCTCGGGGGGCCACACCGAGAGCGTCGTCAACGTCTTCGGTACCGCGATCCCCTACCTGGTCGGCGTCCCCGACCCCTACGACTACTACTGCCCCCTGCACAAGTGGACGCTGAAGTTCACCGGGCCGGAGATCAGCGACCGCCTCGGCGCCTACCTGAAAGGGCGGCTGAAGCAGGTGGTGGTCACCAAGCGCGGCGTCTCGCCGCGGATCGTCACCGCGAAGCTGATCGGGACCGGCGGGGTCAGCACCGTGACCGGCTCCGAGCTCGAGGTCGCGCTCGGCGGCTACGACTCCTGGATGACCTTCCAGAAGGTCGTAGGCTGAGACGCATGGCCTGCATCCACAAGGAGATCGAGATCGACGCCCGCCCCGAGGACGTCTGGGCCGCGCTGCGCGACTGGGGAGCGATCCACCAGCGCCTCGTCCCCGGCTTCGTCGTCGACGCCCGCCTCGACGGGCCCGACAGGATCGTCACCTTCTTCAACGGGATGGAAGCTCGCGAGCTGCTCGTCGATCTCGACGACGACGCCCGGCGCCTCGCCTGGTCGGTGGTCGACGGGCCCTACACCCACCACAACGGGGTCGCGCAGGTCTTCGCCCTCGGCGAGGAGCGCAGCCGCTTCGTCTGGACCGCCGACCTCCTCCCCGACGCCGCCGCGGCGGCCACGGGCGAGATGATGGAGCGCGGGATCGGCGTCGCCAAGCAGACGCTGGAGGCGGCTCAGCCGTCCGGATAGGGCTGGATCGGGATGCCGTGGTCGGTCTCCCGCATCCCGAACTCGTAAGCGCCGCCGCCGGGCAGGGTGAGCTGGCGGGGCGGCAGACCCGGCCGTTCGACCGTCAGTTCGAGGTCGGAGACCGAGCAGTTGAGCGTGTTGTGCTCGGGCCCCTGCGGATCGGCGTAGACCCAGCCGACGAAGTCCTTGCGCGGGGCGGCGACGCGGCCGCGCACGAGGACGTCCTTGCCGGGGAGGACGAAGGTGCAGACCGCGGGCTCCGCCTCGATCGAGGCGGAGCGGATCGCGCCGAGGCCGCCGAGGCGGTGGGTCTCGCCGTCCAGCATCAGCATCCCGGAGGGGATCCAGGGCGAGGTGCGGGAGCCGAGCTTGACCTTGGCTGCGCCGGCGTCGAAGTAGGTGTTGGGCGAGTCGGCGAAGCCGGTGCCCTCGAGCCAGACCCAGCGCTCGGCGTGCTCGGTGCCCCAGTTGTGGCCGATCATCCCCGGCCAGCCGGAGATGTCGACCTGCTCGCCGTTCAACTCGAGGCGCCCGTCGAAGCGGGCGAGCGGGACCGGGGCGACGAACTTGGTTTTCGGCAGCGGCGCCTCGTAGAGCCAGTCGGCCGGCAGGTACTTGCAGGGCTCGGCCTCGCTGGAGAAGCCGAGGGACCAGGAGGCGTTGACGGCCTCGGTCGCGACCGAGCCCTCGGCCCGGCCGGGACCGATCTCCGCCCCGTCGATCCGGATCCAGCCGCCGTCCGGCGCCGAGAGCTCGACGGACGACACCGTCGTCTTGGTCGCTCGCGGCCCCCCCGCCTCGCGGTCGAAGAAGGTGAACCAGATCGAGGCGTTGGGCTCGGCGCCCGGCCGCTTGTGCACGGTGTGGCGGATCCAGAGGCCCTGCCCCCCGCCAGGCCGGCAGGCCTTCACGTAGAAGCTCTCGTAGTGGCCGGCCTTGCCAGCGACCTTCGGGAAGCGGGCGCCTTCGTCCATGCGAAGACCCTAGACCTTGATCGTGATCACGTCGCCGTCCTGGACGACGTAATCGCGGCCCTCGATCCGCAGCAGGCCCTTGTCCCGCGCGCCCGCGTAGCCCCCGCACTCGACCAGCTGCTCCCACCCGACCACCTCGGCTTTGATGAACGCTTCCATGATCTCGGTGTGGATCGTGCCCGCGGCTTCGAGCGCGGTGGCGCCGCGGTCCAGCGGGCGGGCGACCGCCTCCTTGCCCTCGCCGGCGGTGAAGAAGACGATCAGGTCGAGCAGCTCGTAGGCGGCGCGGACGAGGCGGGCCAGGCCCGAGCCCTCCACCCCGTATGACTCGCGCATCTCCTCGGCTTCCTCGGCGTCGAGCTCGGCCAGCTCGCCCTCGATCCTGGCGCTGACCGCGACCACGCCGGCGCCGACCGCGCTGGCGTGGGAGACGACCGCTTCCGGCGCCTCGGCGTCGCCCTCGTCGACGTTGGCGACGTAGAGGATCGGCTTGGTCGTGAGCGCGCCGAGGTTCGTCGCCGCGTCGGGCGCCGCGTCGGGGACCGGGACCGTGCGCGCGGGTCGGCCCGCGGCCAGCGCCTCGTGCACGGCCTGCAGCCAGCCCTGCTCGGCGATCGCCTCGACGTCGCCGGACTTCGCCTGCTTCCCGACCCGGCCGATGCGGCGCTCGACCTGCTCGAAGTCGGCCAGCATCAGCTCGGTCTCGATCGTCTCGATGTCGGCCAGCGGGTCGACGCGGCCGTCCGGGTGCGGCACGCCGGACTCGGTGTGGCAGCGGACTACGTGGCAGATCGCGTCGGTCTCGCGAATCGAGGCGAGGAACTGGTTGCCTAGCCCCTCCCCTTCGGAGGCGCCCTTGACCAGGCCGGCGATGTCGTGGAAGAAGATCGTCGCCGGTTCGAGCTTCGAGCTGCCGACCGTCTCGGCGACCTTCTGCAGCCGCTCGTCCGGAACCTCGGCGACCGCGACGTTCGGCTCGATCGTCGTGAACGGGTAGTCGCCGGTCTGGGCGCCGCCCTTGGTCAGGGCGTTGAACAGCGTCGACTTGCCCGCGTTCGGCAGCCCGACGATCCCGACCTTCATATAGCGCCGCCTCCTCTGCTCCCGCGAGAGGCCAAAGAGTCAAATATGGATGGCCTCTGCCTCCCGCGTCCGGGGGCGGCTTTTGCACACCTCATAGCGAGAGAGGTACCACCAACCCGAGCGCGACGCCGAGCACGGCGCCGGCCAGCACGTCGGACGGGTAGTGCATTCCCAGGTAGGGGCGGCCGAGTGCCAGCGCGGTCGCGACCACGAGAGCGCCGGCCGTCGCCGGGTCGACCCGGACCATCGCCGTCGCCACCGCGAACGAGGAGAACGCGTGGGCGGAGGGGAAGCTGAGCGAGCTGGGGGCGCCGCCGAGCGGCGGCAGCCCCTCGAGCACCGGTCGGGGCCGGCGCACCGCGAGCTTGATCCCGTAGTTGAGCCCGATCGCGAGCGGGCCGAGGGCCGCGCAGATCAGCCACGACTCGCGCCGGTCGGGGTCGATCAGGGCGAGGGCGAGGGCGAGCACGACCCAGACGAGCGCGTTGTTGCCCGCCTTGCCAAGCGCCTTCGCAGCGGACTCCAGGCCGGGAGAGTGGCCGTGGGTGCGCATCCAGCGCAGCAGCTTCAGGTCGCGGTCCTGCATCGGCGCAGCAGGATGTCAGAAACCCGCCGCCCCGCCAGCGCGGGCCACAGTCAGAATCCCCGGTATGGCCTCGGTCCCCGGCTACGTCCACATTCCCGGCAACCACTGCGGCTCGACCGCGCTGCGCAACCTGCTCGCCTTCCACGGGATCGAGATCAGCGAGGAGATGGCCTTCGGCCTCGGGGCCGGCGCCTGCTTCTACTACCTGACCTTGGAGGACGCCTCGCCCAGCCGCTGGTTCAACGGCCGCACCGCGCGCCTCGAGGAGAGCTTTCGCGACCTGACCGGGACGGCGCTGGAGATGCGCACCTTCAAAGAGGGGGATCGCGACGCCTGGGCGGCCGCCCGCGCAGAGGTCGACGCCGGCAACCCCGTGCTCCTGCTCACCGACATCTACCACCTCGACCACTACGGCAACTCGGCTCACTTCCCGGGCCACGCGGTCGTCCTGGCCGGCTACGACGAGGAGGTCGCGCACCTCTCCGACACCGGCTTCGACGAGCTGCAGACGACGCGACTGGAGAACCTCGCGCTGGCGCGCCACAGCGGCCACCCGGCCTATCCGCTGGAAGGCCACATGTTCACGGTCGGCTCCACGGTCGATCGAGAGGCCCTGGAGGCGGCGGTCCCGCGGGCGATCGCGAAGGCGGCCCGGGAGATGGTCGAGCCGACCTGGGGCGAGTTCGCCGGCCTGCCCGCGGTCGAGCGCCTCGCCGCTGAGGCGGGCTCCTGGCCCGAGGTCGCCGAGGACTGGCAGTGGTGCGCCCGCTTCGCCTACCAGGTGATCGAGCGCCGCGGCACCGGCGGCGGCGCCTTCCGGCTGATGTACTCGCGCTTCCTCGAGGAGGCCGGGAGGTCCGAGGCGCCGCTGGCCGCGGAGGCGGCGGCGCGCTGGAGCAAGCTGGCGGAGGCGTTCAAAGCGGCGAGCGAGATCGAGACACCGGAGCAAGAGCTCTGGGACTCCGTTGACGCCGCGGCGAAGCAGGTGGCCGAGGCCGAGGGGCGGCTCTGGATGGAGCTCCACACCGCATCCGACGCATAACCCCGAGTTTCGGTCGCTATAACGACCATAGGTCGGGGCGATCCGACCGCTTGCCTCGCCGGCTAGCCGCCGTTTACCGCCGAGGCAGCCGGGTACCCCCGCCCCATGACCATAGGCGCAGCCATCTTCCTGATCGCCGTCGGCGCGATCCTCAAGTTCGCGACCAACGTCCACGTCCAGGGGGTCAGCCTCGACACGGTCGGCCTGATCCTGATGATCGCCGGCGCCGCCGGCCTCGTCCTCGGCTTCATCCAGCAGGCGATGTGGTCCCGCCGCCGCCGCGACGAAGTCCCGCCCGGCCCCGCGGTCGAAGAACGCCGTGAAGTCCGCGAGCCCCCTCGGTACTGAGCCTAGGTCCGCTGGCCGTCGCTGATCCCCAGGCGATCCTCGGTGTGGCGGAGGTCGTCCGGGTGAAGACCGAGCTGGTCTCGCGGCGGAAGGCCCCTGATGCGATCGGCGAGACGCTCCAGATAGGTGAATTCGCCCTTCATATGCCGACGGGTCCTCTCCCAGACTCGCCGCGGCGCGTTGGGGCTCGATTCCGCCGCGTCGTCTAGCGATCTCCTGATCCGCGTCAGCTCGGCGTGGGCGATCGGGCCGCCGCTCGGACCGGCAGCCCGCAGCTGCTCGATATCCCTGCGAATCGCGCCGTAGCGGCGTGCGGCCTTGAGGTAGTCCTCAATCCGCTGGGGCATGCCGGCAAAAGCCTGGATGCCGGAGGCCACGGCGGCAGTGACACTGACCAGGCCGACCGCGATCTTGGCGACGAGGCCGGGTTCCTCGTCGAGGGTCGCGAAGATCGAGGTACCTACGAGCGCCGTCAGGATCGCCACGCAGCCTCCGATTCGGACGTCCCACACCAAGCACCGGTTGGCTGCCCGGTTGTAGGCGAAGAGCGCGAGCATGACGCGCTCCTGCCAGTGCGCCAAGAGCAGGTCGGGGTCATCCTCGCGAGGGGGCGCGGATCGGGGTGCCGTCCCAGTCATAGCGCGAGGCTAGAGAACATCGCGGTGGCTGCCCTCCGTGGCTAAGAGGCAGGGGCCAGCCGCGCGAAGTAGGCGAACCAGCTCCCCGAGTGCTCCTCGTAGCCGAGGCTCGCCTCGATCGCCTGGCGTTTGAGGCTTTTGAGCGTGGTGAAGTGGGGGTCGCCGAAGAGCTCGCCGACGACTAGGCGGCCGCTCGGTTTGAGGACGCGGCGGATCTCGCGCAGGGCTGCGGCGGTGTCTGGAATCTCGCCGAGCACCGCGGTGAGGACGACGGCGTCGATCGAGGCGTCCCCGTAGGGGAGCGCGGTGGCGTCGCCCCGGGTCGGGACCAGGTTCCCGAGACCCCGCTCGGGCGCCTGGCGCATCACGTGGTCGAGGAACTCCTGCTGCAGGTCGAAGAGCTCGAGCGTGCCCTCGGGCGCCACCCACTCGGCCAGGTCGAGCGAGTAGTAGCCGGTCCCGACGCCGATCTCCAGCAGGCGCTCGCCGGGCTCGGGCCGCAGCACCGTGCGCAGCCGCTCGCGGGTGATCACCGGGTGCGGGGCTTCGACCCAGAAGCGCTGGCCGTAGGGGCAGGCCGAGGGGTTCTTGCGCCACCAGAGCGCCGCCGCCAGGGTCGCTCCCGCGGCCGCGCCGAGCAGGAGCCGCGGGCGCATCAGCCTCCGATGTTGAAGCCGACCCGGTGCTCGCCGGAGTCGATGCGCAGGAAGGCGACCTTCCCGAGGTAGAGCGAGATCACCCCGTCCTCCGTGTGGAGGTCGTGCCAGCCGCCCTTCTCGAGCTGCTTGCGGAGGTCCTTGAGGTCGCCGTCGGTGATCCGGGCGGAGATCACCTGGCCGCCCTCGAAGCCGATCTCGACTCGCTGCGCGTCTGCCATTAGTGACCCCCTGCAGGTTGGACGATCTCGGTCAGGACCCCGCCGGTCGAGCGGGGATGGAGAAAGGCGACGCGGCTGTCGCGGATGCCGGTCCGCGGCTCGGAGTCGATCAGCTCGATCCCGGCGGCGGCGAGCTGCGGCAGCGTCGCGTCGATGTCGTCGACGGCGTAGGCGACGTGGTGCAGCCCTTCCCCCTTGCGGGCGAGGAACTTGCCGACGGCGGTGTCGGGGCCGAGCGGCCTCAGCAGCTCGACGTGGCCCTCGCCGACGTCCAGCAGGACCGCCTCGACGCCCTGCGACTCGACCGTCTCGCGGTGCGCCAGCGCCATCTCGAAGCTCTTCTCGTAGAGGGCGATCGCCGCGTCGAGGTCCTCGACGGCGACGCCTATGTGGTCGATCCTTCCGAACACGAGCGCGCAGTCTATGCGGCCGGCGGCAGCTCGTCCCCGCCGTTGCCGTGCTCGACCCGGAGGATCTCCGCCATCGCCGCCAGCCCGACCTCGATCTGCTCCGGCGTCGGCTCCTTGGTCGCCCAGCGGCGCTGGATCTCCCGCCCCGGGGTGTGGAAGGCCTCGGCCAGGGGATCGCCGTGGTGGCGGTCGCTCCAGGCGAACATCTCGACCGCGATCGAAGCGCCGGCGAGACTGACGACCGCTCGCGTCGCCTGGCTGGGCTCGTCGACCAGGCGCTCGAGCAGCAGCGTCCCCCCGGCTGAAAGCACCATCATCGGCAGCATCAGGTTGGAGCCGCAGCGGTCGTGCTCCTTCGGCACCGAGGCGACGTCCTCGATGCCCTGCTCGTAGGCGGCGATCGCCTTGTGCTCGACCCCGTGGTAGGCGGCAAGGTCGCGGTCCATCAGCGCGACCAGCGCCGGCACCGCCCCGATCGTTTGGGAGAGACCCTCGCGCAGCGCCGAGGCGGGCCGCCCGCGGCGCAGCAGACCGGTCAGTCCGAGAGTGGCGGCGGCTGCGGCCGCGACACGCCAGTCCTCGAAGGGCAGGCGCGCCGCCGGCAGCCGTCGCCGTGCCAGCGGCAGCACCAGGATCGCCTCGGCCAGTTTCAGCGGCCCGCGCAGCCCCGGCAGGCGTGCGACCAGTTCGGGGGCGAGCTCCGGTTTGCGCCCAGAGGCGACTTGGATCTGCCCGTCCGCGTCGCGCACCGCGGCCGCGAAGTGCGTCGGCCCGTGGATCAGCAGCCCGTTGCGGAGCGCCATCCCGCCCAGTCGCAACCGCTCAGGCTCGTTCGAAGCCATGTGTTCACCTTAGGCCATGGCCAACGCCACCAGAAATACAGAGGGCGTCGAGCCCAGTCCTGCTCGACGCCCTCTCCCCCCTGTTAAAGCTCCGACCGGAAGCCCCCAGTCCAGGCCTCCGGCCGGTATGTCGGCTCTCCCTGGCTTAGCTTGGAAAGCCGACCCTTAAAACCCGTTCTTTCTCAAGAAGTTGCGGCGTTCACGTGGACTTGCCGAAGCGCTCCCGCAGAGCTGCCAGCCGGCGGCCGAGCTCGGCCTCGAAGCCGCGGTCGGTGGGCTCGTAGAAACGGCGGCCGCGGAGGCCCTCCGGCAGCAGCGGCTGGTCGCTGACGCCGCCCGGCTGATCGTGCGCGTAGCGGTAGCCGGCGCCACGGCCGAGCGCCTTGGCCCCGGGGTAGTGAGCATCGCGGAGGTAGTCGGGCGGGGTCTGGGCGCCGTGCTCGCGCACCTCGGCGCGCGCCGCCGAGAGCCCCTTGTAGGAGGCGTTCGACTTCGGAGCGAGAGCGAGGTAGACGGCCGCCTGGGCGAGGTTGAGCGCGCACTCGGGCAGGCCGACCCGGTCGACCGCGCGCGCCGCGGCGTCGGCGACGAGCAGCGCCTGCGGGTCGGCGTTGCCGACGTCCTCGGAAGCGAGGATGACCATGCGGCGGGCGAGGAAGCGCGGGTCCTCTCCCCCCTCCAGCATCACCGCCAGGTAGTAGAGCGAGGCGTCGACGTCGGACCCGCGCGTCGCCTTGATCCAGGCCGAGATGAAGTCGTAGTGGCGGTCGCCCTGGCGGTCGTAGTCGACCGCCTTGCGCTGCAGCGCGTCCTCGATCGCGGCGACGTCGACCGGGTTGCCCTGGGCTCGCTCGGCGGCGCGCTCGAGCGCGCCGAGGGCCACGCGGGCGTCGCCGCCGCTGCGCTCCGCCAGCATCGCCAGCGCCGCATCGTCGATCGGCGGCGGGTTCGCCAACCCGCGCTCAGGGTCCGAGAGCGCCCGCCGCAGCAGCTCTTCCACCTGGCCTGGCTCCAGCGGCTGCAGCTCGTAGACCTGCGAGCGAGAGATCAGAGCCGAGTTGACCTCGAAGTAGGGGTTCTCGGTGGTCGCCCCGATCAGGGTCAGCAGCCCCTCCTCGACCGCCGGCAGCAGCGCGTCCTGCTGAGCCTTGTTGAAGCGGTGGATCTCGTCGAGGAAGAGGATCGTCGGCCGGCCCGAGCCGCGCTGCCGCTCCCGCGCCCGCTCGATCACGCCGCGGATCTCGGCTTTGCCCGCGTTCACCGCCGACTCCTCCTCGAAGGCCCCCTCGGCGCCGGCCGCGGCGATCCGCGCCAGCGTCGTCTTCCCCGAGCCCGGCGGCCCGTAGAGGATCGCGCTGTGCGGGTGGCCCGACTCGATCGCAGTGCGCAGCGCCGAGCCCGGGCCGAGGATGTGCTCCTGCCCGACCAGCTCGCCGAGCGAGCGCGGCCGCATCCGCACCGCCAGCGGACCGTCCGCCGGCGTCGCATCGGCGGTTCGTTCGTCCCCCGCGTCGAATAGGCGGTCGCTCATCGGGACGAGTCTAGAATCGAACCCATGGCTACCACCGAGGCGAAACCCGCAGCCCTGTCCACCGCGACCCTCGAGTCGTTCAATCCCGCCACCGGCGAGCTGGTCGGCACCGTCCCGACGATCACCCCGGACGAAGTGCAGGGCGTGGTCGACGACGTCGCCCGGATCCAGCCGGCCTGGGCGGAGCTGCCGGCGAAGACGCGCGCCGCCTACATGCGCCGCGCCGCCGACGGGCTGCTCGACGACATCGACGAGGTCGCCGAGCTGCTGGTCCGCGAGCAGGGCAAGCTGCGGGTCGAGGCCTACACGATGGAGCTGCTGCCGACGATCGACGCGCTGCACTGGTGCGCCAAGGCCGGCCCGAAGATCCTTGCCGACGAGAAGGTGCCGATGACGCAGGGCTTCACGCTCTCCAAGAAAGCGCACTTCTCCTACGAGCCAATCGGCGTCGTCGGAGTGATCGCCCCCTGGAACTACCCCTGGTCGATCCCCTTCGGCGAGGTCGCGATCGCGCTGATGGCGGGCAACGGGGTCGTGCTCAAGCCGGCCAGCCTGACGCCGCTGCTCGGCGAGCGGATCGCCAGGGTCTTCGAGAAGGCGGGGCTGCCGGAGGGCCTGGTCCGAGTCGTCCACGGCGGCGGCGCGGTCGGCGACGCGCTCGCCCGCTCCAGCGTCGGCAAGGTCTTCTTCACCGGCTCGGTCGAGGTCGGCCGCAAGGTCGGCGAGGTCTGCGCGTCCAACCTCAAGGGCTCGGTGCTGGAGCTCGGCGGCAAGGATCCGATGATCGTCTGCGCAGACGCCGACTTCGACAACGCGGTCTCCGGCGCGATCTGGGGCGGGTTCGCCAACGCCGGCCAGACCTGCTCGGGGATCGAGCGCGTCTACGTTGTGCGCGAGATCGCCGAGCGCTTCACCGCCGCCCTCGCCCGCGAGACGGAGAAGCTGCGGCTCGGCGACCCGCTCGAGTGGGAGACCGAGATCGGCCCGATGACCTCTGACGGCCAGTACGAGATCGTCGTCGAGTTGATCGAGGACGCGGTCGCCTCCGGCGCGACCAAGCTCTGCGGCGGCCCGATCGACGTCCCCGGCCTGCCCGGCAAGTACGTCGCGCCGACCGTGCTGAGCGGCGTCACCCACGAGATGCGGATCATGCGCGAGGAGATCTTCGGCCCGGTCCTGCCGATCGTCGTCGTCGACTCCGAGCAGGAGGCGATCGAGCTCGCCAACGACTCCGAGTTCGGCCTCGGCGCCTCGGTCTGGACCAAGGACCGCCAGAAGGGCGAGCGGATCGCCCGCCGGCTCGAGTCGGGGATGGTCTGGATCAACGACCACTCCTTCAGCCACGGCGCCTGCCAGTGCGCCTGGGGCGGCGTCAAGGACTCCGGGCTCGGCCGCTCTCACTCCAAATTCGGCTTCTACGAGTGCGTCAACATCAAGATGAACGCCTGGGAGCCGGGGCTCACCCGCGACTTCTGGTGGCACCCCTACGACCGCACCCTCGGCGAAGCCGTCCAGGCCTCGGCAAAAGCGCTCTACGGCAAAGGGGCGGCCCGCGTCGAGGCGCTGCGCGAAGGCGCCGGCCCGCTGCTGCAAATCGGCCGCCGCACCCTGCGCAAGCGCCGCTGACAGCGGATCGAGTGATGCATTGCGGGGTCTATGGACCCGGAAATGCATCACTCGGCCAGAATCTCGGTGTGAACGCGATTGAGTTGGGGGGGCTGCGGCGGGATTACGGCGAACGGACGGCGCTCGACGGCGTCGGGCTGGAGCTGGCGGCGGGCGAATCCCTGGTCGTGCTGGGGCCGAACGGGGCCGGCAAGACGACGCTGCTGCGGATCCTCGCGACGCTGCTGCGGCCGAGCGGCGGCGAGGCGGTGGTGCTTGGATGCTCGCTCCCGGACGAGGCCTGGAAGCTGCGCGGGCGGATCGGGTACCTGGGGCACGAGCCGCTGCTCTATCGCGACCTCAGCGGGCGCGAGAACCTGCGCTTCCACGCCAAGCTGCACGGGGCCGGCGGAGCACCAGCCGAGGCGCGGATCGAGGCGCTGCTCGCCGCGACCGGGATGGAGCGCCGCGCCGACGAGCGGGTCGCCGAGCTCTCGGCCGGGATGCGGCAGCGGCTGGCGATCTGTCGCTGCGTCCTGCACGAGCCCGAGCTGCTGCTGCTCGACGAGCCCGACTCCAACCTCGATGCCGAGGGGCGCGAGCTGGCCCGCGCGCTGATCGGCCCCGGCGTCGGGCGCACCCGCGTCGTGGTCACCCACGATCCGGACCGCCACCTGTCCGAGGCCGACCAGGTGCTGCGGCTCGGGATCGGCGAGGCGGCGGCGGTCTCGTGACGCTCCGCTCGCTCACCGAGGGCGGGGCCGGTGACGCTCCACTCGCTCACCGAGAGGCGGGCCGGTGACCCCCTCCCGCGTCGCCTTCGCGGCGATCCTCGCCAAGGACCTGCGCTCGGAGCTCCGAACCCTGCAGTCGCTGCCGGCGATGGCCCTCTTCGCCGTCACCACCTTCGTCGTCTTCCGCTTCGGCCTCGACCGCACCAGCCTCTCCGGCAGCCTCGCCTCCGGCGTGCTCTGGGCGACGCTGCTGTTCGCCGCCGTGCTTGGGATCAACCGCCTCTTCGTCGCCGAGCGCGAGGAGGGCGGCTTCGACGCGATCCGCCTCGCCCCGATCGACCGCAGCGTCCTCTTCGCCGCCAAGGCGGCGGCGCTGCTCGTCTACCTGCTGGCGCTGGAGGCGATCACCGTGCCGATCTTCGCCCTCTTCTTCCTCGACTCGGCCGCGGGGCTGGCGCCGCTCGTCGCCGTGCTGCTGCTCGCCGACCTCGGCCTCGCCGCGACCGGCACCCTGATCTCCTCGATGGCGGTCAACTCGCGCGCCCGCGACCTCCTCGTGCCGCTGGTCCTGCTGCCGCTGGTCGTGCCGCTGATGATCGCCGCCACCGGCGCCAGCGAGCCGCTGCTCGCCCTGGGCGGACCCGCCTACGACCGCTTCGGCACCTGGCTCCTGGTGCTCGGCCTATACGATCTGATCTTCGCCCTCGTCGGCTACGCCGTGTTCGACTTCCTCCTCGAGGACTGAGCCGCCGGCCGGACCTCCCACCGCCAAGCGCATGTACGGCAAAGGACTGAGACCACTCTCGATCGCCACCGTGGCGATGCTGACCCTGTCGCTCTCGCTGGTCTTCTTCTACGCGCCGCTCGACGCCGACCAGGGCTTCATCCAGAAGATCTTCTACCTGCACGTGCCGCTGGCGATCGTCGCGCTCGTCGGGTTCGTGCTCGGCGGCGTCTTCGCGATCGCCCACCTGCGCACCAACAACCGCAAGTGGGACGCCTACTCGTACGTCGCGATCCACATGTCGGTGATCTTCGGCGTCGCCGTCCTGGTCACCGGGGCGATCTGGGCGAAGGGCTCCTGGGGACACTGGTGGGTCTGGGACGAGCCGACCCTGGTCAGCTTCCTGATCGTCTTCCTGATGTACGCGACCTACTACCCGTTCCGCTACGCGATCGAGGACCCCGAGCGCCAGGCCCGCTACGCCTCGGTCTTCGCGATCACCGCCGGCGCCTTCGTGCCGCTCAACTTCATGGCGGTGCGGATGGCCGAGAGCCTCGTCCACCCGCGCACCTTCGCCACCGCCGAAGGCGGGCTGCCCGGCGAGATGATGCTGACCGTCCTCTGCTCGCTGGT
>Ga0196962_10000343_pt1 | contig 20849 bp, 22 predicted proteins | sample S3v_20metaG_FD_183186 | JGI IMG/M metagenome (GOLD analysis project Ga0196962, IMG submission 183186) | Soil microbial communities from Anza Borrego desert, Southern California, United States - S3+v_20 | ecosystem: Environmental > Terrestrial > Soil > Desert | place: USA: California | collected...
ATGTGGACGTCGTCGCCCATCTGCAGGCCCTGAGACGCCAACCCGAACACATCGATCGGCCCGCCGGCGGCCACCGCCGCTCTGACCGCTTCGTCGAGCAACGGGCCGGCGACGTCGCGCAGGAACCGCAGCCGGTCGACGGCCGCCGGGGTTTCCCGACCGAACCACGGCACTTCGCCGGGGCCCTGGTTGATGGCCGAGAAGGCCCGGGTCCCGCCATCGCGGTTTTCGACGATCCACATCCACGCCGACGGCCCGACGGCCGAAGCCATCGGGATCACGGTGTCGTGATGGTTGGCCGCCTCCAGCGTCACGTCGCCCTTCTCCACCAGCGCGCCGGCTTCGTCGGGTGTCTCCGCCCATCCTTCCGCCATCACCGCCGCCCGGATCGAGCGGCGCAACGGGTCGCATACGTCCGCCCACCCGATCGGCGGACCGCAGTGGAGGATCGTGCGGTCTTCCATGCCCGGCACAACCTCGGCCGCCGGGGCCAGGCCGACCAGCAGGGGCACGCCGGTGTCGAGCCGGCGTACGACTTCGGCGTTGGCCTCGTCGATGGCCGCGGCCCCGGGCCCGTACAGCCGGCGGAGGGCGGCCACCGCCTCGGTGTCGCCTCCGGCGGGGATGCGCCATTCCACGTCCGCCACCCGCCGGCCCTGATCAGAAATCGCCTCGGCGAAGAGCGGGAGCCCGATGTTCACGACGGCGACGTCTTCGGGAAGGGACGGAACCGGCGGAGCCTGCGCGGGGGGTGAGCTCACCTGTCCGATGGTAGAAGAGCCATTCACTATCGTGCAACGCTTCTGGGCGCCTTCCGGCGGGCGCCGCGCGAGGATTGGGCATGGCTCAGAGCGTTGAGGACATCGCTGCCGCCGTGCGGGCGCTTCCCGGGCTGCGGGCCAAGGCGCCGATCGCCGTCGTGGCCGACGTCCTCGGCGGCAGCGACTGGGCCGCGGGCCCGGGTGACGACGGGGCGACCGTGGCGTCCGGGGCTGAGACTGTCGTCGTCGGCGGTGAGGCGATGCTGCCCGCCTTCGTGCAGGCCGACCCGTTCGCAGCCGGCGTGGCGGCCATGCTCACCAACGTCAATGACCTGGCGGCCATGGGCGCCGAGCCGCTGGCCCTCGTCGACACCATCGTTGCGTCGGAGGCCGTGGCCCGCCGGGCCCTCGAGGGCCTCCGCCACGCCTCCGAGCTCTACCAGGTGCCGGTCGTCGGCGGGCACCTCACCATCCACGACGGACCGCCGGCCTTGTCGGCGTTCGGGTTGGGGCGGGCGACGCCGGGCAAGGTGCTGTCCGTCCGCAACGCCGCGCCGGGGCAGAGCCTGCTCCTAGCCGGCTGCATCGAAGGAACGATGCGTCCCGACTTCCCGTTCTTCGGTTCGTTCGAGGCCCGCGGAAAGGCATTGGCCGGCGACGTCCGCACGCTGGCGGCGGTGGCCGCCGACGGGGCGGCCGTGGCGGCGAAGGACGTCAGCATGGCGGGAATCCTCGGTTCCCTCGGCATGCTGCTCGAGTGCGGCGGCCTCGGCGTGAGCGTCGACCTCAGCGTCCTGCCCCGACCGGCCGGGGTCGGAATGGTGCAGTGGCTGGGCTGCTTCCCCTGCCTGCTGTTCCTGGTCTGCGCTCCGCCCGACCGGGAGAAGGACTGCATGGCCGCGTTCCACGAGCGCGGGTTGGTGGCGGAGATGATCGGCATGCTCGACGACTCCGGGCTGCTGCGCATCGCGGCAGGCGGCGAGACCGCCACGGTCCTCGATGTCAGGAGTGAGCCGGTGACCGGGCTCCCGCCGGTGTGACCAGGGCCGGGCTCCGTAGCCCAGGCGCGTTCAGATCGATGGCCATGAGCTGGTGGGGGAGACCCACGTAGACCTCGGGTTCGCCTCGCGGCCGCCAGCCGAGCCGCTCGAAGAAGCGGACGTTGGCGGTCTGGACGTGGGCGACCATCTCCACACCACCGAGCGCGGCAGCGGTTTCAACGGCGAAGCGCACGAGGGGAGCGCCGAGGTTCCAGGCGCGACACGCCGCCACCACCGCCAGGCGGTCCCCCTGCCAGATGCCGTGTTCCAGGGGATAGAGCCGGACTGCGCCGCCGGGTTCCCAGCCGGTGATCGGCGCCGCCGTCCAGGCCAGCACTTTGATCGTGGCGTCCGATGCATCGTGGGCGTCGATATCGGAGCCGGTGAACACCGCCTGCTCGAGGACGAACACCTCGTGGCGTATCCGATGGTGAAGGGCCGCCTCGTCGGGCCCGACCACCGGCCGGCACAGGATCTCCGGTCGCGGCATCAGGCTTTGACCTGGACCGGGATCAGGCGGCGCTCGGGCTTGGCGGCCTCGAGGCGTTCCAGGGCGCCGAGGGCTGAACAGGCCTGGCAGCGGGCACACCCGGCCGTGGCGCCGGCCGCGCCGATCCCCCGGGCCTGGAGATAGGGGACGACCCGGCGGTAGACGCTCTCCATGTACTCGGCCGACGGCGGCAGGTGGTCTTCCAGCAGGCTTCCGGCGATCGGCCGCAGCGGAACGACGAACGGGTACACCCCGATGTCGATCGCCCGCCGGCAGCCTTCCACCGTCAGGTCGGGGTCCTCGCCCATGCCGAGGATGACGTAGGTCGACACCTGGCCTTCGCCGAAGCGGGCCACGGCCCGTTCCCAGGCGGCGAAGTAGCCCTCGATGCCGGTCCGGGCCTTGGCCGGGGCGATACGGGCGAGGACGGCGGGATCGAAGCTCTCGACGTGGATGCCCACCGAATCAATGCCCATGTCGGCCACCCGGTCGATGACGTCGAGGTCGGCGGGCGGCTCGAACTGCACCTCCACCGGCAGCCCCGACGCCTCCTTGACCGCGGCGCCGCACCGGCCGACATAGAGCGCGCCCTTGTCCGGAGCCGACGTGCTGCCGGTCGTGAGGGTGGCGTCGACCGCACCGTCGAGGTCCCGCGCCGCCACGGCCACCTCGGCCAGATCCTCCGGACGCTTCTTCGCCACCGTCCGGCCCGCGGCCAGCGACAGGCCGATACCACAGAAGGCGCATTGATCGTCGTTGCCCCAGTAGGCACACGTCTGCAGCACGGTGGAGGCCAGCGAGTCGAGGTGCAGCAGAGCGATCTTCCAGTAGGGCACACCGTCGGCGGTGCTGAGGTCGTAGAAGCGCGGTCGCCGCCCGCCGCTCGCGCCGGCCAGGCGCTCGCCGTCGCGGTAGATGCCGTATCCCTGGTCCTCCTCCCGGAGCAGATAGGGAGAGGCCTCGGCCCAGGCCGTCCCGGTGGGGACGGTCACCGCCACACCCTCGATCCACAGCAGACCCGAGTCGGACGGGCCCGCACCGCCGGAGCGCCGCTCGACCGCGGTCTCGACCCGCAGCCCGCGGCTCTGGAGATCCGTGATCAGGGCGGCGACGTCCACGGGGAACCTCCCTCGCAGGTGGGGGACGGGGACGAAGGAACCGGACGCTAGCTACTTTCCGACACGGCCGTCAACCATACGAAAGACCGGTGCAAGATTCCGGTCGATCCGCCGTCACCTGCCCTCGATCTGGGCCCGCTTTGCCTCCACCGCCGCCATCCAGCGCGCCGGGTCGTTGAACGACTCTTCGACGGCCGCCACGTCGGCCGGAACGGGAAGTCGGTCGCCGGTGGTGGGGTCGAGGGGCACCACCTCGAGGCTGTAGAGCGGCGCGCCGGTGGTCGGGTCGGCCTCCATCGTCTGGCGCAGCCCGGCCCCGGACGGCACATGCATCTCCACCCACGTCCACGGCACCATCCCCGCCGTCGCCGTCGAGCCGATCTCCTCGACCCTGACCCAGGGTTCGCCCGCCTCGGCCGCGGCCCGGATCCGTTGCAGGCGCTCGGACCGGGAGGCGGCGGCCGCCAGCTCCCGATATCGCATCGAGAACGCCGCCCCGGCGATCAGGCCGGCGTCGAGCTCCTCGAGGTCGAGCCCCGCCCCCGTTGCCGCCCGGTGGACGATCTCGGCTGCGCCGCTCCACGCCTTCACCAGCGCGGCCACGTCGAGGCAGCCGGCCAGCTCGTCGGCCGTCGCTCGCACCATCCGGATCGACCGCTCATAAAGATCGGGTCGGACCATGACCACCGGGTAGAGGCGTTCCTCGGCCGCCTTCCAGTCGGAGAGGAGTTGAGGTGGGATGCCGCCGGGGATTGTCACTGCGGAGCCCCTCCACTATGGTGAACGGCGAGTTTCTGATGCTACACGCCGTAGGCGAGGGAGCGAATGGGCCGGATCGTAGTCGTCGCTCTGGGCGGCAATGCGTTGACCCATCACGGCCAGGCCGGGACACACGAGCAGCTGGCGGCCAACGCCGATGCCATGGCCAAGTCGATCTCCTCACTGATGCTGGCCGGCTGGGAGGTCGTCCTCGTCCACGGCAACGGCCCGCAGGTCGGCAACCTGGCGATCCAGCAGGAGGAAGGCTCCGACGTCGTGCCACCCCTGCCGCTGTTCGCCCTCGGGGCCATGACCCAGGGCCAGCTGGGCAGCCTGTTCTCACTGGCCCTGCGCAAGGTGATGGGTTCGCGGGCGCCGGAGATCGTGCCGCTGGTCACCCATGCGGAGGTCGACCCCGCGGACCCCGCCTTCGACGACCCGACCAAGCCGATCGGGCCGTTCCTCACCGCCGATGAGGCCCAGGCCTTCGCCGCCGAACGCGGCTGGGCGGTGAAGGAGGACGCCGGCCGGGGCTGGCGGCGGGTGGTGCCGTCGCCTGAGCCCGTCCGCATCCTCGAGTCGGTGTCGATCCGGGCGCTGCTCGATGCCGGCGTCGTCGTGATCGCGGCCGGGGGCGGCGGCATCCCGGTGGTACGGGCGGAGGTCGGGCACCGCGGGATCGACGCCGTGATCGACAAGGACTACGCCGCCGAGCGGCTGGCCACCGCACTCGGCGCCGAGGCGCTCGTCCTCGTCACCAGCGTGGAAGCCGTGCTCCTCGACTACGGCACCCCGCAGCAACGGGCCATGCTGGAGATATCGGTCGACGACGCCGAGGGCCACCTGGCCGAGGGCCAGTTCCCGGAGGGCAGCATGGGTCCAAAGGTGCGGGCCGGAGTCCGCTTCCTGCGCAACGGTGGCGACGTGTCGGTGATCACCACCCCGGCGCTGGTCTATGCCTCGCTGGAGGGAACGGTGTCGGAGCTCGAGGGCCGCCCCGGCACCCGGATCGTGCGGGTGCGGCCGGTCGCCGATCCGTCGGGCGAACGGGGTCCGGCAGCATGAGCCGGCGCGTCGAGGTGCTGAAGGACCGCTACGTCGACTCGGTCGTCCAGATGTCGGCCAGCCGGGCGATGATGGACGTCGAGGGGGTCGAGTGGGCGGCGGCGGCGATGGGAACGCCGGCCAACCTCGACACGCTGGCCGGCAAAGGGTTCGACACCAACTCGTTCGAAGCGAAGGCCAACGACTGCTTCCTGGCGATCGACGCAGCCTCAGACGACGCCACCGACGCCGCCCTGGAGGTGGGGCGGAAGGTCCTGGCCGGAGGCGGCGAGGGCGACCAGGGCGGCCTGGCCGGGGCGGCGGCGGCCGAGCGACCCCGCTCGTTCAGCGAGGCGATCGATGCCCTGGGCGCGGAGGCCAATCTGGCCATCGTCTCCGTGCCCGGCGACTACGCCGCCCTCGAAGCCCACAAAGCGCTCTCCGCCGGGCTCAACGTCTTGCTGTTCTCCGACAACGTCCCGGTGGAAGAAGAGGTCGAGCTGAAGCAGCGGGCCGAGGAGAGGGGGCTTCTTGTGATGGGCCCCGGTGCCGGCACGGCCATGCTCGGAGGAACGGGGCTCGGCTTCGCCAACGTGGTCGACGCCGACGCCGCCCGGCCCGGTGTGGGCGTGGTGGCCGCCGCCGGCACGGGCGCGCAGGAGGTTGCCGCACTCCTCGACCGCGGCGGCGCCCGGGTCACGGCCATCATCGGCGTCGGCGGGCGCGACCTGTCGGAAGCGGTCGGGGGCCGCATGGCCAAGAGCGGCCTGCGGGCACTCGGGGCCCATTCCGGTACCGATGCCGTGTTGCTCGTCTCCAAGCCGCCGTCGGAGGGCGTCGCCAAGGCCGTCCTGGCCGAAGCCGCCGGCAAGCCCGCCGTGGCCGCGCTCATCGGCCTGGCCGAACCGGTCCCTACGCCCGAAGGCGTGCAGCTGGCCTCCACGCTCGAAGGTGGGGCCACCAGCCTGCTGGCCGCTCTCGGCCTGCCGCCCCTCGACCTCGACGGCGGCCTCAAGGCGGCGGTCACGGAAGCGATCGCCGCTCTTCCCGACGAACGCCAACTCGTCCGGGGGCTCTTCTCCGGCGGGACCCTCTGTTACGAGGCACTGGTGATCCTGTCGGGCATTCTCGGGCCGGTGTACTCCAACACTCCGATCCGCAAGGGCTGGGGGCTTCCTGCTCCCGACGGCGCCCACGTGTGCCTCGACCTCGGCGAAGAGGAGTACACCAAGGGCCGCCCCCACCCGATGATCGACCCCGAAGCCCGCATCGAGCACCTGACCGAGGAAGGGGCGCGGCCCGACGTGGCCGTCGTGCTCCTCGACGTCGTCCTCGGCTACGGCTCCCACGATGATCCCGCCGGCCAACTCGCTCCCGTCTGCGCCGACATCCGGGCCGGGGGCCGCGGCCCGGCCGTCGTGGCGTACGTGCTCGGCACCGACGGCGACCCCCAGGGCCTGGCCGGTCAACGGGCCAAGCTCACCGAGGCGGGCTGCATCGTGCCCCCGACGGCGGGTCGCGCCGCACTGGCCGCAGCCGCGCTGGCGACCCGGCGCGCCGACCTGGTGGAGGAGCGGCTGTCGTGACCCCTCCCGTCCTGCTCGTCTGCCACTCCACCCGACCGCGGGGCGGCCTCGTCCACACCCTCTCGCTCGGTGAGGCGCTCCTCGCCGCCGGCGTCGATGCGCACCTCGTGGCCATCGGTGACCCCGCTGCCGGTCTGTTCCGGCCGACCACACTGCCGCACACCATCGTGCCGTCCCCGCCGCCGGGGGAGACGCTGGAAGAGCGGGTGTTCGCCGCCGTCGACGCACTCGAGGCGGGGCTGGGCGTGCTGTGCCCGCCCGGGCCCGTCGTCCTCCATGCCCAGGACTGCATCGCCGCCCGGGCCGCCTGCCGCATCCGTGACGGTCATGCCCTCACCGGCCCCCGGCCCGGGTCCATCGTCGTGCGGACCGTGCACCATGTCGACGACTTCACCACGCCGGCGCTGATCGAGTGCCAGCTGCGAGCGATCCTCGACCCCGACCGCGTCCTGGTGGTCAGCGAGCACTGGCGGAGGCTGCTGGCCGAGGAGTATGGCGTCGACGCCAGTGTCGTCCGCAACGGCGTCGACCCCGACCGGTTCGGCACGGGAAGCCCGGGCGAACGGGAGCACTTCAGAGCCCGGGCCGGCGTCGGCGCCGACGACTTCCTGGTCCTCACGGTTGGCGGCATCGAACCCCGGAAGGGTTCGGTCACGTTGCTCGAAGCGATGGCCCAGGTCGCGGCGCGGGCCAACGGCACCCGACCGGTGCTGGCGATCGTCGGTGGCCACACCTTCTTCGACTACCGGTCCTACCGTGACGGCGCGCTGGCCCGCCTGCCCGAGCTCGGTCTCGTCGAAGGGCGGGACATCCTTCTGCTCGGCACGGTCAGCGAAGCCGACCTCGGCGCCTGGTACCGGGCGGCCGACGCCTTCGCCTTCCCGTCGGTGAAAGAGGGCTTCGGCCTCGTCGTGCTCGAAGCCCTGGCTGCCGGGCTTCCCGTTGTGGCCAGCGACATCCCGGTCTTCGCCGAATACCTGCAAGACGGGGAGAGTGCCCTGCTCGTCGCGCCCGGCGACGCCGCCGCGCTCGCCGGCGCGCTCCATCGCCTGGCCGGCGACCCGGCCCTGCGCCGGGAGCTGGCGACGGGCGGGAAGCCGCTGGTCGACCGCTTCACCTGGGCGGCAAGCGCCCGCACGCACCGGGAGATCTACGACCGCGCAACCGAAAGGGCGGCGGTATGAGGGGGCTCGAAGGCAGGATCGTGCTCGTCACCGGCGCGGGTCGAGGGGTGGGCAGGGCGATCGCCGAACGGCTGACGGAAGAAGGCGCCGTGGTCGCGGTCACCGACATCGACGAGAAATCAGCGATCAGCACGGCGGCGGCGCTCGACGGTGCCGCCGGGTTCCGGCTGGACATCACCGACGCCGGCGAGGTGACCCGGACCGTCGACGAGATCACCGCGTCGCTCGGGCCCATCGACGCGCTGGTCAACAACGCCGGGTGGGACCGGCTGGCCCCCTTCCTCGACACCGACGAGGACCTGTGGGAACAGCTCATCGACATCAACCTGCGCGGCCCGATCCGCATGACCAAGGCGGTCCTGCCCCAGATGGTGGAACGCCAGAGCGGCCGCATCCTCAACATCTCCTCCGATGCGGGCCGGGTGGGGTCCTCCGGCGAAGCGGTGTACTCGGCCTGCAAGGCGGGGATCATCGGATTCGGAAAGACCGTGGCCCGGGAAGTGGCGCGCTTCGGCATCACCGTGAACGCCATCTGCCCCGGGCCGACGGACACAGCCCTGCTGGAATCGGTCGCCGAGGGAAACGAGAAGATCATCGAATCTCTCAAACGGGCGATCCCCATGCGCCGCCTCGGCCTCCCAGAGGACATTGCCGGCGCGGTCGCCTTCATGGTCTCCGCCGACGCCGGATTCATCACCGGCCAGACTCTGTCGGTGAGCGGCGGGCTGACCATGGCGTAGGCGGCTCTTCGCCGCCTACGTTGCTTCTGCGGCTTCGCCGCCCCGGGCGGGGCCAACCCCGCCCTCCTCCGGAGCATGGGGCCCCTGCCCATGCCCGGCCGTGTTACCGGAGGGATGCCCGGGAAGAAATCCAGGTATGGAATCTTCCGGAACCACGCCCATGGGTGGCCAGTCGCCGGCCGCCATCCCCGACGTCGCCGCCGCCTTCGACGGGCCGGGCCCGTTCGTGACCGTGTACCTCGGCACCGAGGCCGCCGTCGAGAACGCCGCCCAGCGGAACGAACTGCGCTGGAAAAACCTGCGCGGCCGCCTGGAGGAGGACGGCGCGCCCGCCGAGGCGCTGGCCGCCATCGATGCGCTGGTGCCCGATGCGCACCGCCAGGGCCGCACGCTGGCCGTCGTCGCCGACGCCACCGGGCTCCGGCTCGTCCGCCACGAACCGGAACCACCGGCCCGCGACGCCGGCTGGTTCGGTCCCCTGCCTCGGGTCGGGCCGTTCATCGAGTGGGCCCAGGCCGCCGTGCCACATCTCGTCGTCCTGGCCGACCGGGCGGGCGCCGACATCGTCGTCTTCACCCGCCGCGCCGACAGCTTCGGGGCGGGTGCGGCGCCAGTCATGTCGGTGGGGGAGGACACCGGCGGTGACCCTGAGCTGCGGAAGACCAACCCGGGCGGATGGTCCCAGCGGCGCTACCAGCAACGGGCCGAGAACCTCTGGGAGCAGAACGCCAAGGCGGTGGCCGATCAGGTGGTGTCGGTGGCCGACGAGACCGGCGCCCGCCTGATCGCCGTGGCCGGTGACGTGCGGGCCCTTCAGCTGCTGCGCGACCACCTTCCGCAACGGACGGCGGAACTCCTGCAGGAGGTCGACGGCTCCCGCGCCCCCGGCGCCGGACTCGACGAGATCGCCGACGACGTCGTGAAGCTGGCGGCCAACGTCGTGGCCGAGGACACCGTCGACATTCTCCGCCTGTTCAAGCAGGAGCGCGGCCAGAGCGACCTGGCCGTCGAAGGGGCGAAGAACACCATCGAGGCGCTGGCCGCCGCCCGCGTCGACACCCTGCTCATCCACGACGATCCCGACGACGATCGCTCCGCTTGGTTCGGCCCCGAGCCCGGCATGGTGGCGCTGACGAAGAAGGCCCTCACCGAGCTCGGCGCGCCCAAGCCGCAGAAGGCCCGGCTCGTCGACGTGGCCATCCGGGCGGCGTTCACCACCGGCGCCGCCGTGCGGATCGTCCCTTCGGTCGGATCGGTGAAGCAGGGGATCGGCGCCATCCTGCGCTTCTAACCTTCCCCCTCCATGAACCTGCTCGTGCTGGGAGGCACAGCCTTCGCCGGCCGCCACGTGGTCGAGTGTGCGCTGGCCGAGGGTCACTCGGTCACGACGTTCAACCGGGGGCGCACCAACCCCGATCTCTTCCCGGCGACACGATCGCTGCACGGCGACCGGAACCGGGGCGACTACGCCGCCCTGAGGGGGACGGGCCCGTTCGACGCCGTCGTCGACATGTGCGCCTATGTCCCCCGGGCGGTGCGGGAGGCGATCGCCGCCCTGGGCCCGGGCGGCCTGCACGGGCCCTACGTCCTGATCTCGAGCGTGTCGGTGTACGCCGAACCTCAGCCTGACGGTGAGGCTGCGGGCTTCACCGAATCGTCGCCCCTGGCGTCGCTGCCCGACGGGGTCGACCCGTCCGCCGAGGACGTGACCCCGGAGACCTACGGACCGCTCAAGGTTCTGACCGAAGAGGCCGCTCGGGGTCTCCTCCCGGACGGCATCATGATCGTGCGGCCGGGCCTCATCGTCGGCCCCCACGATCCCACCGACCGGTTCACCTACTGGGTGCGACGCATGGCCGAGAGCGGTGAGATGCTCGCCCCGGAGAGCCCCGACGTGGCTCAGACGCAGGTCATCGACGGCGCCGACATGGCCCGGTGGATCGTGGCCTCTGCCGCCGCCGGCCTGACGGGCACGTACAACGCCGTCGCCCCTCCGGTGCCGCTGGCCCGGGTGCTCGAGGCCGCACGTTCGGCGGCAGCGGGCGACGCCGGCGTTACCTGGGTGCCGTGGGCATTCCTGGAGGCGGAGGGCGTCCAGCCGTGGACCGACCTGCCGGCCTGGGTTCCGGAGCCGATGCGGGGGTTGCTGGCCGCCGACGGATCGAAGGCCGCCGGCCAGGGCCTGGCCCACCGGCCGATCGAGGACGTGGTCGGCGACATCGCCGCCTGGGACAGCTCGCGGCGCACGGAGCCGCTCCGGGCCGGAATGACCCGGGAGCGGGAGGCCGAGTTGCTCAGGAAGTTCCGGTCTGCGGGCCCGCCGCCCGGGCCATGAGCCAGCCCCGGGCCCGCTCGGCCCGGGGGTAGCGGTCGACGAGCCCCCAGAACTTCCGGCCGTGGCCCGGCACGACCAGGTGGGCCAGCTCGTGGACGATGACGTAGTCGAGCACCCAGGCCGGCTCGTTCACGAGCTTCGACGAGATCCGGATGCTGCCGTCGACCGGAGTGCACGACCCCCAGCGCAGCTCCTGGTTGTCGACCCAGCGGATCGACGTCGGCCGGGGGAGCTCGTAGCGGTCGGCCAGCTGCGCCGCCCGCTCTTCGAGGTCGACCCCGTCGGCACCGGTGGAGCGCTCGAGCCGGCGGACCATCTCCGCCACCCAGCGCTCCTCCTCGGCCCGGGTCATGGTGGCCGGGATCGTGACGCGCACGACACCGTTCACCCGTCGGGCCTGTACCGTCTTGCGCCGGCGGGGGCTCCGGATCACTTCGACGTTCACGGTGGCGGAGGGTAGCTGCCACCGCTCCCGAGATGGTGGACTCTGCTTCACCGGAATCCTTTTGCGACCCGAAGGTGTTGCAGACCGCGAAACGGCGAAAGGATTCCGGTGTTACGACGTCGGGCGTCGCCCGACCAGGGCCCAGCCGTCCATCTGGTACACGACCTCTCCGGCGTCGTCGACGAGCTCCGTGCGTCCGAGGAGTTTGCCCAGGGTGGGGCGCTTGGCCGACGGCTCGGCCACGAGGACGCTGTAGCGGGCCTTCAGCCGGTCGCCGGGCCGGACCGGTTTGCGGAAGCGGATGTTCTCGACACCGGGTGAGCCGTGCGTGTCCATGCCGCTGAGCAGATTGTCGACCTGGAGTCGCATGGTCAGGAGCGCCGTCTGCCACCCGCTGGCGATCAGGCCGCCGTAGATGGATTCCTTGGCCACCTCCGGGTCGAGATGGAACGGCTGCGGGTCCCACTGGCGGGCAAAGGCGATGATCTCGTCCTCGCTGAGGGGAGGGATCGTGCCGAGTTCGATGACCTGGCCTTCGGTGAAGTCTTCGAAGTAGAGGATGGCGGGACACTAACGTTGTGACACCCCATGCGCCGGATCATCGTCTCCCTGTCAGTCCTCGCCGCCCTCGGTGTCTTCGCCGGCTGCGGCGACGACGAGGTTCCCCCCCTCACCGCCGACGAGTTCGCCAGCCAGGCCAACGCCATCTGCAAGGACCATGCCGCCCAGGTGGCCGAGAAGAGGAAGGGCATCCTTCCGATCACCTCGGCGGACCAGAGTGCCGAGTTCACGAGGGACGTCGCCGTCCCCAGCGTCCGGGACAGTTTCGACGACATCGAAAAGCTGCGTGAGCCGGAGAAGGACAAGGAAAAGATCGCCAAGATGCTGGAGGCGGGCAACAAGGCCCTCGACATTGCCGAAGAGGAGCTGAAGGACAAGGAGCGGGCGGCCGTCTTCCTCAACACGAGCACCGAGGAATACAAGGAGCTGAGGAAGCAGTTCAACGAGGCAGCCCGCGAGCTCAAGCTGAACGATTGCGCCGACCCGGAATGAGTGACGAAGACCTCACCGTCTGGTTCAACCCGAACTGCTCGAAGTGCCGCACCGTGCAGGGCATCCTGGCCGAGCGCGGCGTCGAGGCCGACTACGTGCGCTATCTCGAGCAGGCCCCGAGCCGGGCCGAGATCGAGGCGGTGCTCGCCCGGCTCGGCACCGACGACCCCCGGGCGATCATGCGGACGGGCGAAGCGGTCTACACCGAGCTCGGCCTCGCCGGCGCGGACTGCGACGCGCTGCTCGAGGCGATGGTGGCGAACCCGATTCTGATCGAGCGGCCCATCGTCATCCGGGGCGACCGGGCCGTCATCGGCCGGCCTCCGGAGAACGTCTTCGACCTGCTCTAACCCGGAGGAATCAGCGGTTCGGGTCGAAGCGGTTCATGATGATCTCGGCCGCCACCCAGATCGTTTTCGTGAAGGGGTAGAAGAGGGCGGGCAGGATCACGGCCAGCACCGCCGAGGTGGCGACCACGAACCACACCGAGGGGGCGTCGCCGTCGCTCACCGCCAGGACGATGACGTAGAGCCAGATTCCCAACAGCAGGATTCCGGCTGTCAGCCCGGTATTGATGGTGATCGCCCCGAGGAAGTGGCCCTCCTCCGGCCGGCCCTCGAAGTGCAGGTCGCACTGCGGGCAGCGCTCCTTCATCTTCCACCAGCTGGTGAAGAGGTGGCCCGCTCCGCAGCGGGGACAGTGCTTCAGGGCCGCCCGACCCAGCATGCGCGGCAGGCTCGGCCGCTCCGCTCCGGCGATGTCGGAGGGGTTCAGCTCACCCATTGCCCACGCTCCTCCATGACCCGCTTCAACACGCTGGGCCGGTCCGTCATGATCCCGCCGACCCCGAGGTCGAGGAGACGGTGGATCTCGGCCGGCTCGTCGATCGTCCACACGTGCACGGGAATACCCCGGCGAGCCGCCGCATTCACGAATTTCGCATCGACCAGGGTTCGGTTCCGGTACGCCGTGGGCACCTGCACGCAGGCGGCGGCGAAGGGGCCGACCGGCACTCCGTAAGCGGCCATCCGCAGCCGGCCGATCGCCGCCGGCCCCATCGAGGTGCAGACCGGGCGGCCGGCCGCCCGGCGGAGCTGGAGCAGCCGCCGGTCGGAAAAGGCGGCGATGTTCACCCTGTCCCAGCTGTTGGTGCGGCGCAGCGCCTCCACGAGTGGCGGCACGGCGGCGTCCATCTTCGGGTCGATGTTGAAGCGGCTGTCGGGAAAGGCGTCGAGGAGCGCCTCCATGGTGGTGATCGGTTCCCCCTCGTCACCCACCTTGGCGTGTCGGACCTCCGACCACGGCCGGTCCTCGAGCCGCCCGGTGAGGTCGGTCACGCGGTCGAGGCTCTCGTCGTGGAAGGCCAGCAGCACGCCGTCGGAGGTGACGCGGCCATCGGTCTCGAGGTAGCGGTAGCCCAGGGCCACCGCCCGGCCGAAGGCGCCGAGCGTGTTCTCCCCGCCGACCTCGGCCGCTCCGCCCCGGTGGGCGAAGGGGATCGGCTCCGGCCAATCCAGGAAAGGGAACCGGGCCATGTTCAGGCCGCGAGCTGTTCGCGCACCTGACGCTTGAGGCGGAAGAGGATGGCCGACATGCCCCGCAGCCGCAGGCTGGAGATCACCTCGGCGAGCCCCAGTTCCTCGTAGAAGTCGTCAGGAGTGGCGAGGACCTCGTCGGCGTCGGCGCCTTCGAGGCCTTCCCGGAGGATCCCGGCGAAGCCCCGGGTGGTCGGGGCCTCGGCCGGTACGTCGAAATACAGGTGGACCCGGCGCTCGTCGTCGACCTCGGTGGTGAGGAAGAACGGCGTCTGGCACTCGACGACCTGCTCCATGAGGTCGGTCTGCCCGGCCAGATGCTCCGGAAGCGGCGGAACCTTGCGCGAGTACTCCAAAAGCGCCTGCAGGCGCAGGTCCTTCGGGGCACCGGCGAAGAGGTCGACGATGCGGCGAAGTTGCGGCGGAGTCCTGGTCTCGCTGATGCCCCGGTATCGTAACCGGGCTGTTCGTACCTTCCGCCCTGTAGAGGAGGCCTGATGGCTGCCGTCGAGAACGACCCTTCCCCGCAGCTGGCCGAGTACGCCCACCCTGAAAAGCTGGTCACCGCCGACTGGTTGGAGGCCCACCTCGACGACCCCAACATCGTCATCGTCGAGTCCGACGAGGACGTGCTCCTCTATGACACCGGCCACATCCCCGGCGCCGTCAAAGTCGACTGGCACACCGAGCTCAACGACCAGGTGTCCCGTGACTACGTCGACGGTGAAGGCTTCGCCCGCCTCATGAGCGAGAAGGGCATCAGCCGCGAGTCGACGGTCGTGTTCTACGGCGACAACTTCAACTGGTGGGCCGCCTACGCCCTGTGGGTCTTCTCCCTCTTCGGCCACTCCGACGTCCGGCTGCTCAACGGCGGGCGCATGAAGTGGCAGTCCGACGGCCGGCCCATGACCACTGACGTCCCGAAGCGGGAGCCCACCGACTATCCGGTGATCGAGCGCGACGACTCCAAGATCCGGGCCTACAAGGAGGCCGTTCTCGATCACATGGGCGCCGAGTTGCCGATGGTCGACGTGCGCTCACCCGAGGAGTTCCGCGGCGAGCGGACGCACATGCCGGAGTACCCCCAGGAGGGCGTCCTGCGCGGCGGCCACATCCCCGGAGCCCACAGTGTTCCCTGGAAGCGGGCGGCCAACGACGACGGCACGTTCAAGTCGGTGCCCGACCTGAAGGCGATCTACGAGGGCGAGATCGGGCTCAGCCCTGACGACAACATCGTGGTGTACTGCCGGATCGGCGAGCGGTCGAGCCACACGTGGTTCGTCCTCCAGCAGCTACTCGGCTACCCGACCGTGCGCAACTACGACGGTTCGTGGACCGAGTGGGGCAACTCCGTCCGGGTCCCGATCGAAAAGCCGTAAGGCACGGATGGGCGCCGACCGACCACGGCCGGCATGGGGAGGGGCCCCATGCTCGGAGGAGCCCGGCGGAGGCCGGGCGGGATCGGCGGAGCCGATCAGAGAAACAGCCCCAGTGGGCCGGCCGTCCCCCAGCTGCGGCCGGCCCGACCAGGGGCCTGAGAGTGGGGGACGGGGTGGCGGTCCGTCCCCTCAGTGGCGCCCGGCGGGTGGGCTCGATGCGCCACGCAGAATGAACGCCTCCGGTGTCCCCTTATGACGCGCGGTGAGTGGTGAAGAAGCCCGCTGGGTGGTAGAGCGATGGACTACAACGACAGGATCATCGACGAGTTCCGGGCCAGGGGCGGGAAGCTTCCCGGCCCGGCCGAGGGATCAGCATTGCTGCTGCTCCACACCCGGGGGGCCCGGTCGGGGGCCGAGCGGGTCAATCCGGTGACCTACCAGCCGCTGGCCGACGCCTGGGCGATCTTCGCCGCCCATGCCGGCGCGGCCAAGAACCCGGACTGGTACTACAACCTCGTGGCTCACCCCGAGACCATCATCGAGGTCGGCACGGAAACCGTCCCGGTCCGGGCCCGGGTCGCCACCGGCGAGGAGCGGGAGCTGATCTGGGAGCGGCAGAAGGCGTTCTATCCGCGGTTCGCGAAGTACGAGGAGCAGACCACCCGGGAGATCCCGGTCATCGTGCTCGAGCGGATGACCGCCCGGCGCCCCGGCAGCCGAGGGCTCGACCTCGGCTAGTCAGGGGGGCCGGTAGAGCCATACCCCGTCGGCCGAGCCGTCGAAGCGGCCGACCCAGAACAGGGCGTCCTGCCCGGTCCAGACGGGCCGCTCGGCCAGGGACTGCGGATGGGGGATCCGCTCCCAGGCGCCGGTCGAGGCCCGGAGGATCGCGCCCTGCCCGCACTGCTCGGCGAAGACTGCGTCGCCCAGCCGGGCCCCCTGGGGGGTGCAGTCGGCGAAGGTCACGGGGACGGCGGCAAGTCGCGCCCAGCCTCTCTCGGTCGCGAGGTCGAGGGCCACGGTGCTGAGGTTCTGGTCCCAGGCGACGAGCCTGCGCCCGTCCCAGACAGCGGTGGCTGCCAGCTCCAACGGCGGCCGGGGCAGCGTGCGCCACCGGTTGTGCGCCGGGTCGAGCGCCGCCGACCAGTGCCCAACGGTGGCGCCGACCGTCGAGGGCGCCTCCGCCGGGACGCCGCTGCCGAGGACGAGGACTTCGCGGCCGGTCCAGTGCCCGATGATGGAGGCAGAGGGCCGGGGGACGTCGGCCAGCGTCCTCCAGCGGCCGCTGGCCGGGTCGAAGGCGGCGGTCGGCCCCTCCGGGTTGGCGATGATCCACTCGGCGCCGCTCCACACGGACGTGCCCGGCGAACCGGCTGTGATCGGACTGTCCGGTAGGACCCTCCACCGGTCGGCAGCCGGGTCGTAGGCCGCCCCGGCTGCGGCGTCGCCCCGGCCGGGAGACGGGCCCGACCTCAGCCGGCAGGCCCGGCCCCAGACCAGGACCTCCCGGCCCGTCCAGCCCGTCGCCGGATCGCATCGGGCGGGGATCGGCGCCGGGGCGATGGCCCGCCACCGGTCGGTGGCCGGGTCGTAGGCCGCGCCGGAGTCGCCGTCGGGGTCGCCACCCCAGACCACGAGTTCGCGGCCCGTCCACACCTGGGCGGCGAAGTCGCGATGGCGGAGCGGGCCCGGCGCCCCCCGCCGCCACCCCTCAGGGGCCGGCTCGTCAGCACCCACCGGCGCTGTCGGAGCGGGCGGCACGAACGCCGCCTCCCGGCGACGGTCCCGCTGGTCGATACCGCTGAGCGCCCCGGCGAACACGAGGCCGACCAGCAGCACTCCGAGCCCCAGCGTCCGGGCGGATCGGTCGAGACCGGCCCGATCCGGTGCGGGCCGGAGCGCAGCCCTGGAGTCGACCGGCAGGGGGTCGAGGTCCTCCACCCCCTCCGCTCGCCGGGTCATAACCGGATGCTAGGCGCACACCCAGCACGGCCGGCATGGGCAGGGGCCCCATGCTCGGAGGAGCCCGGCGGAGGCCGGGCGGGGGCGGCGGAGCCGCCCAGAGTCACAGTAATAACCACGCGACGACGGGCCCCTGGCGGGGCCCGTCGTCACAAAGGTCGGCCGGCGGTCGTCAGTCGGGCTCGATGAAGATGCACTCCCCGGGGCACTCCTCGGCCGACTCGATGACGGCGTCGAGTTGCCCGTCGGGGATGTTGGCGAGGCCGTCGGCCCCGCCGGGCTCGTTGAAGACCTTGGACCCTTCCTTCACGTACGCCAGGCCGTCGTCGAGCAGGGTGAACACGTCGGGTGCGATCTCCTCGCAGAGCCCGTCCCCCGTGCAGAGGTCCTGGTCGATCCACACCTTCATGGCGGCGCCTCACTTCGCAAGAACGGTGGCCGGATCCTACGTCTGCGGCCGGTACGAGGTCAGTTTACCCGGCCTTTCCCGGAGAAATCGTAATGAACCCATCGCGGGCAACCGGAGCGCACCATTCGTCGGGTGTATCCTCGGCCAACGGGCCCTCTGGTAGGGGCTCCAGGACTGAGGGGGTGGTCCCCGCGGCCTCCGAATACGAACAGCGTCTCCAGGAATACGAGCGGGAAGTCACCGACCTCCAGGGCCAGCTCAAGGCGCTGGAGGAGGAAGTCGTCGGCCTGCGCCGGCGGCTGCAGGACGCCCCGAAGCGGGTCCGGACCCTGGAAGAGCGGCTCCTCGAGACGAAGGGCCAGCTCGCCCAGGCGCTGTCGCAGAACGAGAAGCTGTCCGCCACCCTCCGGGAGGCGCGCGAGCACATCGCCGCCCTCCGGGAGGAGGTCGAGAAGCTGACGATGCCGCCGTCGGGGTACGGCACGTACCTCGGCACCAATGACGACGGCAGCATCGACGTCTTCACCGCCGGCCGCAAGATGCGGGTGGCGCTGCACCCGCAGATCGACGCCTCCGAGCTCCACAAGGGGCAGGAGGTCGTCCTCAACGAGTCGTTCAACGTGGTCCTGGCCCGGGCGATGGACCTGAACGGCGAGGTCGTGACCCTGAAGGAGGTCCTGGAGGACGGCAAGCGGGCCCTCATCGTCGGCCGGGCCGACGAGGAGCGGGTCGTGGAGATGGCCGACGGCCTTCAGGACGAGAAGCTCCGGGCCGGCGACACGCTGCTCATGGAGGGCCGCTCGGGCCTTCTGGTGGAGAAGCTGCCCCGCCCCGAGGTCGAGGAGCTCATCCTCGAAGAGGTCCCTGACGTCTCCTACGAGGACGTCGGCGGCCTCGACGACCAGATCGAGATGATCCAGGACGCCGTCGAGCTGCCCTACCTCTACAGCGAGCACTTCCTGGAGCACGAGCTGCCCCCGCCGAAAGGCATCCTCCTCTACGGTCCGCCCGGCTGCGGCAAGACGCTCATCGCCAAGGCGGTGGCGAACTCGCTGGCCAAGAAGGTGTCGGAGAAGACCGGGAAGCTCAACACCCGGTCCTACTTCCTCAACATCAAGGGCCCGGAGCTGCTCAACAAGTACGTCGGCGAGACCGAGCGCCAGATCCGCCTGATCTTCCAGCGGGCCCGGGAGAAGTCGGACGAGGGCGTGCCGGTGATCATCTTCTTCGACGAGATGGAGTCGCTGTTCCGGACGCGGGGTTCGGGCATCAGCTCCGACATCGAGTCGACCATCGTTCCTCAGCTCCTGTCCGAGATCGATGGCGTGGAGAGCCTGAAGAACGTCATCGTGATCGGCGCCTCCAACCGGGAGGACCTGATCGACCCGGCCATCCTCCGGCCCGGCCGGCTCGACGTGAAGATCAAGATCGAACGGCCGGACGTGACGGGAGCGCAGTCGATCTTCTCGCGCTACCTGACGACCAACCTGCCTCTCGCCGAGGCGGATCTCAATAAGGCCAAGGGCGACCGGGACAAGGCCGTCCAGACGATGATCAAAGCGGCCGTCGACTACATGTACCAGGAAGACGACGACAACCGGTTCCTCGAGGTCACCTATCAGAACGGCGACAAGGAGATCCTGTACTTCAAGGACTTCTCCTCCGGGGCCATGATCGAGAACATCGTCCGGCGGGCGAAGAAGCTCTCGATCAAGCGCCTGATCGCCGGGGGCGAGAAGGGCATCACCGCCCAGGACCTCATCGACTCCGTCCGCCAGGAGTTCAAGGAGCACGAGGACCTGCCCAACACGACCAACCCCGACGACTGGGCGAAGATCTCCGGCAAGAAGGGCGAGCGCATCGTCTACATCCGGACGCTCATCTCCAGCGGCAAGGAGGCCGAAGGCGGCCGCTCCATCGAGCGGGTCGCCACCGGGCAGTACCTCTAGAAAACCGTCAGAAAAAGCTGTCGCGTGCCCAGGGTTCTCGGAGACCCTGGGCACGCCCATGTCTCACCGCGCCTGTAGTCTCAGTCCGTGGCCATCCCGAAGGTGTGCGGCATCGAGACGGAGTACGGGATCGCCTTCCGGGGCTCGCCCGACGGCAACCCGGTCGTGGCTTCATCGATGCTGGTCAACGCCTATGTCGAGCACCGCAAGGTCGGGTGGGACTTCGAAGACGAGTCCCCCGGACGTGACGCCCGGGGCTTCGCCCGGGAGGATGCCTCGCCCCCCGAGGTCGAGACGCACCTCGTCAACACGGTCCTGACCAACGGCGCCCGCTACTACGTCGACCACGCCCACCCGGAGTTCTCCACCCCGGAGTGCACCGATGCCCTCCAGGTCGTCCGCTACGACAAGGCCGGCGAGCGGGTGTTGGCCCGGTCCATGCAGGCCGCCGGCCGGTTGCTGCCCCAGGGCCAGGAGATCGTCGTCTACAAGAACAACTCCGACGGCAAGGGCAATTCGTACGGCACCCACGAGAACTACCTGGTCGACCGGGCCGTGCCGTTCTCCACGCTGGTCCGGCACATGATCCCGTGGTTCGTGACCCGCCAGATCTTCTGCGGGGCGGGCAAGGTCGGCTCAGAGCACGGCGCCGCCGAGGCCGTCTTCCAGGTCTCCCAGCGGGCCGACTTCTTCGAGGAGGAGGTCGGCCTCGAGACCACGCTCAAGCGCCCCATTGTCAACACGCGTGACGAGCCGCACTGCGACCCGCAGAAGTACCGCCGGCTCCACGTGATCGTGGGCGACGCCAACCTCTGCGAGGTGGCCACCTTCTTGAAGGTGGGGACGACGGCTGTGGTCCTCTCGATGGTGGAGGACGGGTTCATCGACAAGGACCTGTCGCTGGCCTCGCCCGTCCCGACGATGCGGAAGATCTCTCACGACCCGTCCTGCCGGGCGACGTTCGCGCTGGCCGACGGTTCGAGCATGACGGCGGTGGAGCTCCAGTGGGAGTTCTTCCGCCTGGCCGAGAAGTACGCCGATGAGGTCGGTCTCGACAGCT
>Ga0196962_10000344_pt1 | contig 20757 bp, 20 predicted proteins | sample S3v_20metaG_FD_183186 | JGI IMG/M metagenome (GOLD analysis project Ga0196962, IMG submission 183186) | Soil microbial communities from Anza Borrego desert, Southern California, United States - S3+v_20 | ecosystem: Environmental > Terrestrial > Soil > Desert | place: USA: California | collected...
CGTCGTCGGCGAGCGCCGGGCCGGGAAAGGCGGCGAGCAGCAACGCGCCGAGCGCGGCCGCCGCCATGCGCCGCGCGAGGCTCATCCGCGCTCTCCCGGGGGCGGGGCGACCGGCAGGGTGGCCGGGTCCCAGTGCTCGTCGGCCTTGCCGTCGACGAAGCGCCAGGTGTCGAACCAGGTCGTGGTGTAGCTCTGGCTGGGGTCGTCGGCGTACGGAATCGCCCGCCGGGTGAGGATGGTCACGTAGTCGCCCTCGGCGATCACCGCGACGACGGCGTTGGGATCGCTCGCGCTCAGCGCCGGGCACGGCACGAGCGGCTGGCGCTTGGCGACGTTGACGAAATACTCGACCACGCCAGCGAGCCCGGAGGCCGCTACCGGGTTGTGCTGGATGTACTTGTCGGTCAGCCATTCGCCCGCCCGGCTCCATTCGTTGCACTTGAGCAGCTCGCGCTGGATGTGCAGCGCCGCCTGCTTGTTGCGGTGGAGCGTGCGGTCGGGGCTGGTGAACAGCGATTCCGGATCGGGATGGCCGACAACTGGATCGCTCAGCGCGCGCATCTGCGCGGGGGCGGCGGTGGGCAGGGCAAGCGCCGCGGCGGCGGCGAGCAACAGGGTCTTGGTCTTCATCGCGGTCCCTCTCCTGAAACGTGTTGGCGCCACTGTGGCGCAAGGGAGGGGCTAGAGTCGAGCCTCGACCAGCCAGTCGTGGAACAGCCGCACCGGCCGCGTGTCGAGATCGAGCGGGCGGCACACGAACCAGTAGCTGTAGGGACTCTGGATCTCGGCCTCGAACAGCGGCGACAGTCGGGGATCGTTGTTCCGCGCGATGTGGTCGTCGTGCATGATCGCGATGCCGAGCCCTTGCGCCGCGGCCTCGAGGATCAGTTGCCCGGAATCGTAATGGTCGATCGCTGCCGGCTGCAGCTCGCGCAAGCCGAGAGCCTCCTTCCACGCTTCGAAGCTCAGCTCCATGTCGGTGTGAATGAGGAAGGTCTGCTGGTCGAGCGCCTCGAGCCCGGGCGCCGGGCCGAGGCGGCTGGCGAGCTCGCGGCTGCAGATGGCATGCACCGTGTTGTGGTCGAGCCGGACCTTGTGAAAGCCGGGGCCCGGATCGGTGGTCAGCAGGATCGCCGCGTCGAGCGTGTCCCCGACACGGTCGAGCAGATGCGGCCCGGTGTCGACGTCGATGTGCAGGCGGGGATGGCGCTGGCGCAGCTCGGGCAGGCGCGGGAACAGCCGCTGCGTGCCGAACAGCGGCAGCACGCCGAGGCGCAGGCGCAGCAGCTGCAGGTTCTCCGACTGCGCCTCGACCGCCGCCGCCAAGGTCTCGAGATGCGGCGCCACCGTGTCGTAGAACTGGCGGCCTTCGTCGCTCAGCCGCATCGTCTGCCCAGAGCGCGAGAACAGCTTGCGCCCGGTGAACTCCTCGAGGTTGCCGATCCGCCGCGACAGGGCGGAGGGGCTGAGGCCGAGTTCCTCGGCGGCCGCCCGCGCCGAGCCGAGGCGGACCGTACGCACGAACGCTTCGAGCGCGCGGAGAGGGGGCAGGCGGCGCATGGCCGATCAAGTAATGCCTGATGCTGCGTTGCACAACGCACGGCGCGCACTCGGCCGGCTGCTCAGTCGACGACCAGGTCCTCGCTCACCTCGGGTTGATGCAGTCGCAGGCGAGTGACGTGGGTTTCGTCGCCGGCGGTGACCTCGATGCACCAGCCGCTCGGGTGGCGCAGCACCGCGCCGACCGCCGGCACGCGCTCGGCCAGCACGAACGCGAGCCCGCCGAGCGTATCGACCGCTTCCTCGACTTCGGCGATGCGCGGGTCGCCGACAGTGACGGCCACGTCCTCGAGCTCGGCGCGTGCGTCGGCGTCCCACATCCCCTCGCCGATCGGCACGACCAGCTCGACCGGGGCGTCGTCGTGCTCGTCCTCGATGTTGCCGACGATCTCCTCGACCAGGTCCTCGATGGTGATGATCCCGTCGGTGCCGGAGAACTCGTCGACCACGATGGCGAGATGGATGCGCTTGGCGCGCATGTCGGCGAGGACGTCGAGCGCACCGCGCGCCTGCGGCACATACAGCGGCTGGCGCATCAGCGTGGTCCAGTCGGCCGGCGGCGGGGTGCCGTTGGCGAGGAACGGGAACACGTCCTTGAGGTGCATCATCCCGATCACTTCGTCGAGCGTATCGCGATAGACCGGCAGGCGCGAATGGCCGTGCTCGGCGAACAGCTCGACCAGCTCGTCCCAGCTGGCGTCGGCGGCGACGGCGATGATCTCGCCGCGCGGGATGGCGACATCGTCGGCGTCGTGCTCGCTGAAATGCAGGAGGTTGCGCAGCATCGTGAGCTCGGCCGGGGACAGGTCGCCCTTGGCCGGCGGCTCGTCGCCTTCGGCCTGCTCGTCCTCATGCTCGTCGATGGCTTCCTCGATCTGCGCCCGCAACGAGGGTTCGTTCTCCTCGTCGAAGAACTTGCGGATCGCGCTCCACAAGCCGCCTTTACTGTCCGCGTCTCCGTTGCCGGAGTCCGGTCTGGAACTGTCGGGCATCGCCCTGTCGCTTTCCCTTATGCAGCCTTAGCCGCCCCCATATGGGTCCGCGATTCCCATCAGCGCAAGCGCCTTTGTCTCGAGCGCTTCCATCGCCTCGGCGTCGGCGGACGAGGTTTCGTGGTCGTGGCCGGCCAGATGGAGCAGTCCGTGGACGATCAGGTGGGCCGCGTGGTGCTCGAGCGGGAGGCCCTTGTCCGCGGCCTCGCGGGCGCAGGTTTCGCATGCGAGCGCGACGTCGCCGAGCAGCTCCGGCGGCCCCTCCGCAGGCAGCGTCACAAGCTCGTCGCGGGCGAGCATCGGGAACGACAGCACGTTGGTCGCCTTGTCGCGCTGGCGCCAGTCGCGGTTGAGCGCATGGACTTCCGCGTCCGAGGTGAACAGCAGGCTGGCCGAGAGGCGGGCCGGGGCCAGCTCAGGAGCCACCTGGCTCGCCGCTTCCGCCGCGCGCTCGGCCAGTGCTTGCCAGCCGTCCGGCGGCCACGGCTCCTCGATGGCGATGTCGAGCTGCATCACCCCGGGTCGGTGCCCTCGTAGGCCTCCACGATGCGGCCGACGATCGGGTGGCGGACGACGTCGGCGCGGGTGAAGTGGGTCACGCCGATGCCCTCGACGCCGGTCAGCCGGGCGACGGCGTCGATCAGCCCGCTGTGGGTGTGACCGCCGGGGATGTCGACTTGCTTGGGGTCGCCGCACACGACCATTCGGCTGTTCTGGCCGAAGCGGGTGAGGAACATCTTCATCTGCTCGCGGGTGGTGTTCTGCGCCTCGTCGAGGATGACGAACGCGTCGCTCAGCGTGCGCCCGCGCATGAATGCGATCGGGGCGATCTCGATCTCGCCGCTGGCGATGCGCCGGTCGACCTGCTCGGGCGGCATGCAGTCGTACAGCGCGTCGTAGAGCGGGCGCAGGTAGGGGTCGACCTTCTCCTTCATGTCGCCGGGCAGGAAGCCGAGCTTCTCGCCGGCCTCGACGGCCGGGCGGCTGAGGATCAGCCGCTGGACGCTGCCGGTCATCAGCTGGCTGACCGCCTGGGCGACCGCGAGGTAGGTCTTGCCGGTGCCTGCGGGCCCGAGCGAGAACACGATGTCGCGGCTGGCGAGCTGGCGCATGTAGTCGGCCTGCGCCGCGCTGCGCGGCACGATCGTCTTGCGCCGGGTGCGGATCATGATCGGCGGCGCCTCGCTGTCGCCGGAGATGATGCCCTCGAGGGTCGGCTCGTTCGACATCGCGATCAGCGCCTCGATCATCCCGGAGTCGAGCTGCTGCCCGGCGAGCAGCTTCTCGTGCATCGACACGAGCACGTCGCGCGCGCGGGCGACGTCGTCGTCGGGGCCCTCGATCACCACCTTGTTGCCGCGCGCGGCGATCAGCACGCCGAGCCGGTTCTCGATCTGCACGAGGTTGGCGTCGAATTCGCCGAACAGGTTTCCGAGCATGGCCTGCTCGTCGAACATGACTTCGGCCCGGGCGCGCCGCGCGGCATCGCGGCGGTCTTCGGGATGAGCGAGCACCGACGCATGATCGATGCGGTGGGACTTGCGGGCCATGCGCTCCTTTCGTTCAACCGCCGGAACGGTCGAGGCGATGATAGGCTCCAGCGATGCCGGCGCAACGGGCCGAACGGCTATTTCGGCCGGTCGCGGCGTTCATTCCACAGGATTGCCCAGCCGAACCGGCTGGCCAGCAGCAATTCGCCGTTTGGGCCGGACACGGTGCGCGGGTCGGCGCCGAGGATACGCACCAGCGCCGCGTCGCGGGTGCCGGGGCGGGTGCAGGCCGGCTCGAGCAGCCCGATGTAGACCGTATCCAGCCCCTGCACGAACACGCCCTCGTCCATGCCCGGGCAATCGAGCCGCAGCGTCACCACGGTATCGGTGAAGCGCAGTCGCGGCGGCGACTTGCCCCACAAGACCTTGCCGTCGGTATGTGCGCCGTTGACTGCGTGCACGACGTAGCTTTGCCCGGCGACGCCCTGCCCTTGCCAGGCGGTCGGATCGTCGGCGTTGTCGGCCGCGGTGAGGCGGCGCAGCTCCATCCGGTGGCCACCGCCCTCGAGCACCGCGCTGTCCCCGTCGCGGACGACGGTCGGCGAGGCGGAGAAGATCGCGTTGGCGGCATCCTCCTGCGCGGCGCGGGCCCCGCCGCAGGCCATCGCCGTCTGCGGGCCCGGCATCGTGTAGAACCGCTCGTCGATTTGCGCGTAAAGCCCGCCCATCGCGTTGCAGCCGGCGTTGCCGCCGTAAGTGCGGTAGCCGAAGGTGAACGAGGCCACCCGCGGCGCGCCGTCGCTCGGCGGCGGCTCGACCGACTGGCCGTCGAGCGCGACCACCTGCCACGTGGCGCCGGCGAGCGGCGAGGCCACGGGATCGGTCGCCGCCGCCGGCCCGGCCGAGGCGGTCAGCAGCATGGCCGCGAGCGGCGCGAGGGCGGACTTGAGCATGGGCCGGTTGTGCCGGGCGCGGGGTGAACGAGGACTGACGCTCAGGCGAGCGCGGGCTGCAGCAGCCGCGCGTGCAGCGAGTTGGGGCCGGCCTCGGTCAGCTCGACCTCGATCATGTCCCCGATCGCGGCCTCGCCCTCGAAATGCACCGACTGCAGCCACGGCGACTTGCCGAGCCATTGCCCGGGAAGCTTGCCGTGCCGCTCGACCAGCACCGCGCAGCGCTTGCCCACCGAGGCCTGGTTGAACGCCAGCTGGTCGCGGCTGAGCGCGGCCTGCAGGCGTTGGAGGCGCTCGTCCATCACCTCGCGCGGGACCTGGCCGGCCATCGTCGCGGCGGGCGTGCCGGGGCGCGGCGAATACTTGAAGCTGAACGCCTGGGCATAGCCGACGGCGTCGACCAGCCGCAGCGTCTGCTCGAACTCGGCTTCGGTCTCGCCCGGGAAGCCGACGATGAAGTCGCCGCTGAGGGCGATGTCGGGCCGCGCGGCGCGGAAGCGGTCGAGCAGGCGCAAGTAGCCGTCGGCCGTGTGGCTGCGGTTCATCGCCTTGAGCACCCGGTCGCTGCCGCTCTGCACCGGCAGGTGCAGGTATGGCATCAGCTTGGGCTGTTCGGCGTGGGCGCGGATCAGGCCGTCGGTGACGTCGTTCGGATGGCTCGTGGTGTAGCGAATGCGCTGCAATGCCGGGAGTTCGGCGAGCGCCGCGATCAGCCCGTCGAAGCCTACCCCGTCGTTCGCCCAAGCGTTGACGTTCTGCCCGAGCAAGGTGATCTCGCGCGCGCCGGCTGCGACGAGGCTTTCCGCCTCGCGCCGCAGATCGGCGAACGGGCGCGAGATTTCGGCGCCGCGCGTGTACGGCACCACGCAATACGTGCAGAACTTGTCGCACCCTTCCTGCACGGTGAGGAACGCCGAAGGACCGACGCGGCGGCGCGCCGGGAGCGCGGCGAACTTGGCATCGGCGGGCATGTCGGTGTCGGTCGCCCGCGCGCCGCGCGCCGCGCGCTCGATCATCTCGGGCAGGCGGTGGTAGGCCTGCGGGCCGACCACCACGCCCACCGCCGGGGCGCGGGCCATGATCTCCTCGCCCGCGGCCTGTGCGACACACCCGGCGACGGCGATCATCGGCGGCCGCTCGCCGCCGGCCTTCACCAGCCGGCCGATGTCCGAATAGACCTTCTCGGCCGCCTTCTCGCGGATGTGGCAGGTGTTGAGCACGACGAGGTCCGCCTCCTCGCCTTCAGGCGCGGCGCGCAGGCCATTGTCGGCCAGCAGCTCGGCCATGCGCTCGCCGTCGTAGGCGTTCATCTGGCAGCCGAAGCTCTTGACCCGGAAGGTCTCGGGGGCGCGGGACTGTCGCATGGGGCCGGGCCCTTAAGCGATTTGCCGCGGCAATTAAAGCCGCAAGGCCGCGGCGATGGCCTGCTGCGCCGCGGCGGTCATCGTCTTGCGGTTGGCCAGCGCTGCGCCGGAGAGCGGCTCGAGGAAGCGGATGGTCAGCTCGACCGGGCGGCGCCGCGCGAGGATCCGGCGGACATTGGCCAGGCCCGGCTCGGCGCCGTGCCAGGCGATCTCCCCCGCGTCGCGATAATCGAGCGCGACCGGCTGGATCGGCACCTCTCCGGCGAGCGGCTCGACCGCCGAGAGCAGCGAGCTCTTGAACGGTAGCAGCGCCGTGCCGTCGTTGGTCGTGCCTTCGGGAAAGATCGCCACCGGCCGCTCGCCCAGCGCGCGGCGGACCTGCTCGACCTGGGCGGCGACCGAGCCGCGCTTCTCGCGCGTGACGAACACCGTGTCGTTCTGGTCGCACAGCCACTTGAGGCCGCCGTGCACCGTCAGTCCGCTATGCGCGACGAACTTCGCCCTGCTCACGCCCGCGAGGGCGAGGACGTCGAGCCAGCTGACGTGGTTGGCGATTAGCAGCGCGCGCGGCCGCAGCGAGCCTTCGATACGAACGCGCACGCCGGCGATGCGGCCCATCGACCCGAGAAACAGCGGCGGCACAAGGTCGCGCAGCCCGACCAGCTTGGCCAGCACGTGCAGCGGCACGAGCACGAGGAAGCCGAGCGCGACCCCGAGCCACCTCAGTCCGGCGCGCAATCCTGTCAGGATCAGCCCCTAGTCCTCGCGGTCGATGCGGACGCCGTAGAGCTCCATCCGGTGGTCGACGAGCCGATAGCCGAGCTTCTCGGCAATCTGCCGCTGCAGCGCCTCGAGCTCGGGATCGACGAACTCGACTACCTTGCCGCTCTCGACGTCGATCAGGTGGTCGTGGTGGGCTTCGGGCGCGGCCTCGTAGCGCGCGCGGCCGTCGCCGAAATCGTGGCGGTCGAGAATCCCCGCCTCCTCGAACAGGCGCACCGTGCGGTAAACGGTGGCGATCGAGATCTTCGGATCGATCGCCGCGGCGCGGGCGTGGAGGGCCTCGACGTCGGGATGGTCCTCGGCCTCCGACAGCACCCGTGCGATCACCCGCCGCTGCTCGGTGATCCTCAGGCCGCGCTCGGTGCACAGCGTTTCGAGGTCGATCGGTTGGTGCAAGGTGCCGCGGTCCAGATGCTAAAGCGCCCCGCCACTATGGAAGGGGCGGGGCGCTTTTTCAACCGGCGCTGGGTTACGCCGCCTTCTTCTTCCGTCCGCGCTTCTGGCCCGGCTTGCGGCCGAGGCCGATCTCCTTGGCCAGCGTGCGGCGCTTCTCGGCATAGTCGGGCGCGACCATCGGATAGTCGGCCGGCAGGCTCCACCGCGCGCGATACTCCGCCGGCGTGAGGCCGTGGTCGGTCATCAGGTGACGCTTGAGCATCTTCATCTTCTTGCCGTCCTCGAGGCAGACGATGTGGTCGTTCTTGACCGAGGAGCGGATCGACACCGCGGGTTCGGGCTTTTCTTCGACTTGCGGCGCTGCGCCGAGGCCGGCGAGCGCGCCGTAGACGTTCTGGATCAGGGCGGTCACCTCATCTACCGCCACGCTGTTGTTGCTGACGTGCGCAGCAACGATGTCCGAGGTCAGCGTGATCAACGTTTCGGACATATCGTTTTCGATCGTAGCCATTTGTTTCCTCTTTATCTTGCGACCAGCCTAGACCCCGGGTGAGTCTGTTGCTCCCTCGGTTGAGGCGAGGCTTGCGCCTTCCGCCGAATCATTACAAGTGCCGGGAACTGTATTTACCTGGACGGGCGGCGAGCAGTAGTCGCGCCCATCAAGTTCCAAGCGCGAAGGTAATCGCATCGAGCGGCGCGGCGGTTCCGCGGCGGTAATAGTGCCGCCGGCGCCCGACGCGTTCGAATCCGTGCCGGCGATACAGCGAATCCGCCGGGTTGCCCTCGCGCATTTCCAGGAACAAGCGGGTCGCGCCGCGGGCCCGCGCTTGGCCAATGAAGCGTTCGAGCAGCATTGTGCCGATGCCGCGGCCGCGGTGCCCTGGGACGACCGCGATCAGCAGCAGCTCCTCCTCGTCGAGCGCGCCGCGCGAAAGCGCGAAGCCGGCGGCGGCGGCGCCTTCCGCGGGAGGGCCGCCGGCGGCGTCGACCAGCAGGTAATGCGTCCCGGGCAGCGCCAGCGCGTCCTCGACCTGGCGCCGGTTCCATGCCTCGCCGAAGGCGGGGTCGAATGCGGCCTCCATCACCGCCATGATGCGGTCGAGGTCGTCGGTCATGCCGGGAGCCGCGCGTCGGGCGGACGACCGTAGATCGGGGCGAGGTCTGTGGTCAGGATAGTGTCGGGCAGGCCACCCGCGTAGAGGGCATCGGGCAGCGCCGGGTAGGCCTTGCCCGATCCCCTCAAGGCGACGAGGTCGTGCGCGCGCGACCCGACCACCACCGGTTGGGGATAGGCCTCGACCGCGTCTGCGGGCCGCATCGAGCGGGCCGGCCCGATCGGCTCCCGGGCAGGATTGAACGGCTGCACGAACCATTCGCCGTGCCCGCCCGCCATGCACACGATGAAATCGGGCGGGTCGGGATTCTCGCAGGACAGACGCTCCAAGGGGCCGCAGGCGACGTCCATGTGCGCCACGAGCTGGAGGGTCGGATAGCCCAGCACCTCGGCGCCCCATGCCAGCCCGAGCGCGCGGGCGGCGGCCAGGCCGATGCGCACGCCGGTGAAGCTGCCCGGCCCGAGCGAGACCAGGATACGCTCGGCGCGCCCCTTGTCGGGAAGCTCGGCAATCATCGGCACGAGCCGCTCGGCGTGACCGCGCCCGATCACCTCGTAGCGCGCTTCGGTGCGCAATCCGTCGCGAAACAAGGCGACCGAACAGGCTTCGGTAGCGGTCTCGATTGCCAGCATGCGCACGCGGTGGCGTTACAGGATGCGATTGAACACGTCGAACTCGGGCCGCGGGCTGCGGCCGAAGATGCTTGCCGGGTCGCCATAGCCGATCGCGCAGATGAAGTTCGACTTCACGTTCGGCTGATCGGCGAAGAACTCGGAGTCGACCGCGGCATTGTCGAACCCCGACATCGGCCCGCAGTCGAGCCCGAGCGCGCGCGCCGCGAGCATCAGGTAGGCGCCCTGGAGCGAGGAATTGCGGAACGCCTGGCTTTCGCGATTGGCAAGCCGCTCGGGCGTGTCGCCCGCGAACCAGCTGCGCGCGTCGGTATGCGGGAACAGCCACGGCAGCTGCTCGTGGAACTCGAGGTCCATGCCGACGATCACGCACACCGGGGCGCCGGTGATCTTCGGCTGGTTCTTGCCCATCGCGTGTTGCGCCAGCCGCGCCTTGGCTTCGGGGGACTTGAGCCACAGCAGCCGCGCGGGCAACTGGTTGACCGAGGTCGGGCCGAACTTCATCAGCTCCCAGATCGCGTGGACTTGCGCCTCGGTGACATCGCGGTGGAGCCAGGCGTTGTAGCTGCGCGCCGCGCGGAACAGCTGGTCGAGCGCGGCGTCGTCGAGCGGCCCAACCGGTTCCTGGCCGCTCACGCCGCGCGGACCTCGGTCACCTCGGGGACGTAGTGCTTGAGCAGCCCCTCGATGCCGTGCTTGAGCGTCGCGGTCGAGCTCGGGCAGCCCGAGCAGGCCCCGTGCATCGTCAGGTAAACGACGCCGTCGCGGAAGCCGCGGTAGACGATGTCGCCGCCGTCGCCGGCCACCGCCGGGCGCACGCGGCTCTCGATCAGCTCCTTGATCTGCTCGACGATCTCGGCGTCGGCCGGATTCTCCTCGACCATGTCCTCCTCGGGCGGGACCGCGAAGCCGCCGGCACCGCCACCGGCGAACAGCGGCGCCTGGCTGACGAAGTGGTCGAGCAGCACGGCCACGACTTGCGGCTTGAGCGCCGACCAGTCGGCCCCGGGCGCGGCGGTGACCGAAACGAAGTCGCGGCCGAAGAACACCCCGGTCACCTCGCCGGTGTCGAACAGGGCCTGCGCCAGCGGCGAAGCCTCGGCGTCCTCGGGCGAGGCGAAGTCGCGGGTTCCGGACGGCATCACCGGCTGTCCCGGGAGGAACTTCAGCGTCGCCGGATTGGGAGTGGTTTCGGTCTCGATGAACATGGCGGCGATGTAGGGACCGCGCACGCTCCTAGCAAGCGGGGCGACACCCGCGAATTGGGCCGCTCATTCACTATACCTTCATGGCTCGCTCGCCTATTGGGCCCGTCATGCCGCTCCCCCAGCGCGCCTTCGGCGCCTTCGCCGCCCTGCTCCTGCTCGCCCCGCTGCCGCTCCAGGCGCAGCAGGACGGCGCTGCCCAGCCGTCGCCGGGCGCCCCGCTCGCCCGGCCGCGCTACACGCAGCCCGACGATCCGTGGATCTACCGCGGCACCGACATCCCGGTCGACCGCGAATGGCTGTTCGGCGAGGTGCCCAACGGGCTGCGCTACGCGGTCCGGCGCAACGGCGTCCCGCCCGGGCAGATCTCGATCCGGGTGCGGATCGACGCCGGCTCGCTGCACGAGCGCGACAGCGAGCTCGGCTTCGCCCACCTGGTAGAGCACCTGACCTTCCGCCAGTCGAAATACCTCGGCAACGGCGAGGCGATCCCGCATTTCCAGCGCCTCGGCGCGAGCCTCGGCAACGACACCAACGCCACCACCAGCCCGACCGCCACGGTCTACCAGCTCGATCTGCCCAACGCGACGCCGGCCACGCTCGACGAAAGCCTCCGGCTGTTCGCCAGCATGATCCGCGAGCCGACGCTGAGCGCCGCCAACCTCGAAGCCGAGGTGCCGATCGTGCTCGCCGAGCGGCGCGAGCGCAACGGCCCCGACCGGCGCATCGCCGAAGCCACGCGCGAGGTGTTCTTCGCCGGTCAGCGGCTCGCCGAGCGCAGCCCGATCGGCGCGGTCGAGACGCTCGAGAAGGCCACCGCGCAGTCGGTCCAGGCGTTCCACCGCCGCTGGTACCGCCCCGACAAGACGACCGTGGTGGTCGTCGGCGATGCCGATCCGGTGGCGCTGGCCGCCTTGGTCGAGCGCTATTTCGCCGATTGGCAAGTCCCGGGCGAGGCCACGCCCGAGCCCGACTTCGGCGACCCAACGGCGCCGCGCGGGGCCGATCCCGCCAACCCCGTCGGCGAGACCCGCGTGGTGGTCGAGCCGGGCCAGCCGCGCGGGGTGACGTTCGCCTTCCTGCGGCCGTGGCACCAGGTGACCGACAACATCGAATACAACCGCGGCCTGCTGCTCGACGCCATCGCCGAGGCGATCCTCAATCGCCGGCTCGAGGCTCGGGCGCGCTCGGGCGGCAGCTTCCTTTACGCCCAGGTCGAGCAGGACAAGACGAGCCGCTCGGCCGACGGCACCTATGTCGCCTTCGCCCCGCTGACCGACGACTGGCGGACGCCGCTGGCCGAGGTGCGCGCGGTCATCGCCGACGCCGTGGCCAACCCGCCGAGCCAGGCCGAGATCGACCGCGAGCTCGCCGAGTACGACGTCATTTTCGCCAACCAGGTCGAGCAGAGCCGCATCCAGGCCGGCGCCGAGCTGGCCGACAACATCGTCAACGCGGTCGATATCCGCGAGGCGGTGGCGTCGCCCGAAACGGTGCTCGAGGTGTTCCGCTCGATGCGCGACCGCTTCACGCCGGAAGAAATCCATCGGCACACGCGGGCCTTGTTCGAAGGCGACGTGGTGCGCGCGCTGCTGCTCACGCCCGAGCCGGGCGAGGCGGACGCCGCCGCGCTGCGCGTGGCCATGGCGGACCCGGTCGCGCGCGACGCCAACGCCCGCAACGCCGTCGAGGCGGTCGAGTTCGCCGACCTGCCGCCGATCGGCCCGCCGGCCGACCCGGTGCTGCGCGAGCCGCTCGGCGCATTCGACCGCGGCGACTTCGAGAAGATCGAGTTCGCGAACGGCGTCCACGCGCTGCTGTGGCCGACCGACAACGAGCCCGGCCGTGCCACCGTGCGCGTGCGCTTCGGCGGCGGCCGGCAGGCGTTCGCGCCCGACGATGCGGTCTACGACCTGCTCGGCCAGCTGGCGCTGGTCAGCGCGGGGGTCGGGCCGCTCACGCAGGACCAGCTCGAGCTGCTCGCCGCGGGGCGCAAGCTGACCTTCGGCTTCCGCGTCGAGGAAGGCAGCTTCGTGTTCGAGGGCCTGACCCGCGCCGAGGACGTCGCCGACCAGCTCTACCTGTTCGCGGCCAAGCTGGCGATGCCGCGGTGGGACACCGCGCCGGTCGAACGGGCCAAGGCCAGCGCGCTGCTGTCGTACGACAGCTACGCCGGCAATCCCGACGGGGTCATCAACCGCGATCTCGCCTGGCTGCTCAACGGCCGCGACCCGCGTTACGGCACCCCGGGCCCTGAAGCGCTGCGGCAGGCGACGCCGGAAGGCTTCCAGCGGGTCTGGTCGCGGCTGCTAGCGCAGGGGCCGGTCGAGGTCGACGTGTTCGGGGACTTCGACCGCGAGACCGTCGTCGCAGCGCTGTCGCGGACTTTCGGCGCGCTGCCGCCGCGGCCCAGCGCGGCCGCGCCGAGCCCGGCGTCGCGGTTCCCGCAAGCCAACGCCACGCCGCAAGTGCTGACCCATCGCGGCGAGGCCGACCAGGCGGCGGCGGCGATCGCCTGGCCGACCGGGGGCGGCTCGCAGGCATTGCCGCAGAGCCGCAAGCTCGAGATACTGGCGCAGATCTTCTCCAACCGCCTGCTCGATGCGCTGCGCGAGCGGCTGGGGGCGAGCTATTCGCCTTACGTCGGCGCGAGCTGGCCGCTCGATGCACCGACCGGCGGCAACCTGCTGGCGCTTGCGCAGCTGCCGCCCGAGCAGGTCCCGGCGTTCTTCGCAGCCGCCGAGGACATCGCCGAGGATCTCGCCACCGCCGGGCCGACCGCCGACGAGCTGGCGCGGGTGACCGAGCCGATGAAGCAGTTGCTGGCGCGGCTGCAGACCGGGCACACGTTCTGGCTCAACCAGCTGCAGGGCGCGACGTTCGACCGCAACCGCCTGGCCTACCTGCCGACCGTGTTCAGCGACTACACCGACGTCACGCCCGAGGAGGTGCGGGCGCTCGCGGCGCGCTATCTCGGCGGCCACGGGGGCTATCGCGTGGCGGTGCTGCCGGAGGCCGGGGCGGCGAGCGGAGGCCGGTAACGGATGTAACATTTGCGCGGGCGCGCCGCGCAGAGTAGGGGCGCGGCCTTTCCTCGAACGGCGGAATTCTGTGAGCGTGCCCAAGAACTGGACCCCCGAAGGCTGGAAGCGCCACGAGGCGAAGCACTTGCCGGCGTACGCCGACGCCGGGGCGCTGGCCGAGGCCGAGGCGACGATGGCAAACTTCCCGCCGCTGGTGTTCGCCGGCGAGGCGCGCGCGCTCAAGGCCTCGCTCGCCGAGGTCGCCGCGGGCAAGGGCTTCCTGCTGCAGGGCGGCGACTGCGCCGAAAGCTTCGCCGAGTTCCACCCGAACAACATCCGCGACACCTTCCGCGTGCTGCTGCAGATGGCGGTGGTGCTGACGTTCGCCAGCAAGCTGCCGGTGGTCAAGGTCGGGCGCATGGCCGGCCAGTTCGCCAAGCCGCGCAGCTCGCCGACCGAGACGATCGGCGACGTCACCCTGCCGAGCTACCTCGGCGACAACGTCAACGCGATCGAGTTCACCGCCGAAGCCCGCCGCAACGATCCGATGCGGATGATCCGCGCCTACAGCCAGTCGGCGGCGACGCTCAACCTGCTGCGCGCCTTCGCCACGGGCGGCTACGCCAACTTGCGCCAGGTCCACCAGTGGACACTTGACTTCATGGGTCGCAGCCCGTGGGCCGCGCGCTTCAAGGACGTCGCCGACCGCATCGGCGAGGCGCTCGACTTCATGGAAGCCTGCGGGATCGATCCGCAGACGGTGCCGCAACTGCAGTCGACGGCGTTCTACACCAGCCACGAGGCGCTGCTGCTGCCGTACGAGCAGGCGCTGGCGCGGCAGGATTCGCTGACCGGCCAGTGGTACGACACCAGCGCGCACATGCTGTGGATCGGCGACCGCACCCGCTTCGCCGGCAGCGCGCACGTCGAGTTCCTGCGCGGCGTCGGCAATCCGATCGGCATGAAATGCGGGCCGACCCTCGAGCCCGACGCGCTGCTCGGGCTGCTCGACACGCTCAACCCCGCGCGCGATCCGGGGCGTATCACGCTGATCAGCCGCTTCGGCCACGACAAGGTCGAGGCCGGGCTGCCGCGGCTGGTGCGCGCGGTGCAGCGCGAAGGGCACCCGGTGGTGTGGAGCTGCGACCCGATGCACGGCAACGTGATCAAGACCGAAAGTGGCTACAAGACGCGCCCGTTCGACCGCATCCTGTCCGAAGTGAAGGGATTCTTCGCGGTCCATCGCGCGGAAGGCACCCACGCGGGCGGCGTCCACATCGAGATGACCGGGCAGGACGTGACCGAATGCACCGGCGGCGCGGTGGCGATCACCGACGAGGGGCTCGCCGACCGCTACCACACGCACTGCGACCCGCGGCTTAACGCGGCGCAGTCGCTCGAGCTCGCGTTCCTGCTCGCGGAGATGCTCAACCTCGAGATGACCGAGCGGCAAAAGCACGCCGCCTGAGGGCTTCCCTTTGCCGCCTGGCTCCGGCATCTTCGCCCGACCGGGCCACGGGAGGCCGAATTTGCCCGAAGCCGAGCGCCAGCCGACCACCGCTCCGTCGCTCGCCGAGCGCTACGCGGCGACGCGCTCTCTGAGCCTGACGCTGGCCGAGCCGCTCTCGGAAGCCGACGCCACGCTGCAGTCGATGCCCGACGCTTCCCCGGCCAAGTGGCACCTGGCTCACACGAACTGGTTCTTCGAGGCTTTCCTGCTCCGCGATCGGCTGCCCGGGTACCGCCTGTTCGACCAGCGCTGGCCGTTCCTGTTCAACTCGTATTACGAATGCGAAGGCGAGCGCATCGCGCGCGACCGGCGCGGGATGCTGTCGCGGCCGACGCTGGCCGAAATTCGCGAATGGCGCGCGCACGTCGACGAAGCCATGGAGGCGCTGCTGGCCGATCCGGCGAGCCTCGGTCTGATCGAGCTCGGCATCGCTCACGAGCAGCAGCACCAGGAGCTGTTGCTGACCGACATCAAGCACGCGCTGTTCCAGAACCCGCTCGGACCGACGATGTGGCCTACGCCCCCCTCCCATTCAGGAGAGGGGTCGGGGGTGGGGCATGTCGACGCCGGCCGGACACCCCCGATCCCAACCCCGCGCCCTAAGGGGAGCGGCTTTGCCTGGCACGAACATCCCGGCGGCATCGCGCTGGTCGGGCATAAGGGCGAGGGCTTCGCGTTCGACAACGAAGGTCCCTCCCATCGCGTGCTGCTCGAGCCGTTCGCGCTTGCCGGCCCGTTGGTGAGCAACGGCGAGTGGGAGCAATTCATTGCCGACGGTGGCTACGGGACCGCCTCGCTGTGGCTGTCGGATGGCTGGGACTGGGTGAAACGCGAGCGGATCGACAGGCCCCTCTACTGGCGTGGCGGTGAGCACTTCACCCACGCGGGGTGGCAGCCGCGCGACCCCAGCGGTCCGGTCTGCCACATCTCGTACTACGAAGCCGACGCCTTCGCCGCCTGGGCCGGCGCGCGGCTGCCGACCGAGTTCGAGTGGGAGGTCATCGCCCACGGGCACGACGCGGCCGGCGGCAATCAGCTCGACGGCGCCGCGCCGCCGCTGCCCCTTGGCGGCGGCGCGCTGTTCGGCGACTGCTGGCAGTTCACCCGCTCGGCCTACCTGCCTTATCCGCGCTTCGCCCCGGCGGCGGGCGCGGTGGGCGAGTACAACGGCAAGTTCATGGCGGGGCAGTGGGTGCTGAAAGGCGCCAGCTGCGCGACGCCGCGCGGCCACTCGCGGGTGAGCTACCGCAATTTCTTTTATCCGCACCAGCGCTGGCAGTTCACCGGCCTGCGGCTGGCGAGGGACTTGTGACGGCATCGGTGCGCGGGCTGGCGCTGGTCGAGCGCGACGGCGAGGGGATTAGCAAAGCGTTCCGCGCAGACGTGCTCGACGGCCTGGCGCAAGTGCCCAAGGCCGTCCCCGCGCGGTGGTTTTACGACGACGAGGGCTCGCGGCTGTTCGAGGAAATCACCCGGCTCGCCGAATACTACCTGACGCGCGCAGAGACCGAGATCCTGACCGCCCGGTGCGACGATTTCCGGCGCCTGATCGCCCCGGGCCGCGCGGTGGTCGAATTCGGCTCGGGCTCCTCGTTCAAAACCCCGCTGCTGCTCGGCTGCATCGAGCCCGCGGCCTACGTGCCGCTCGACATCTCCGGCGATTTCCTGCGCGCGGCGGCGGCCGACCTCGCCGGCAAGTTCCCCGGATTGCCGGTCCATCCGGTCGAGGCTGACTTCATGCAGCCCTTCACGCTGCCCGGCGAGGTGGCCGGCATCCCCAAGCTCGGCTTCTTCCCCGGCTCGACGATAGGCAACATGGTCGCCCCGACCGCGGTCGACCTGCTGCGCTCGATGCGCGCGACGCTCGGGCCCGATTCGCTGCTGCTGATCGGCATGGACCTGATCAAGGACGTCGCCGTGCTCGAGGCGGCGTACGACGACGCGCAAGGCGTCACCGCCGCGTTCAATCTCAACCTCGCCCGGCGGATCAACCGCGAGCTCGGCGGCACGCTCACGCTCGACAAGCTGCGCCACACGGCGCGGTGGAACGACACCTGGGCGCGGATCGAGATGCATCTGGAAGCGCTCGAACCGATTGAGTTCGAAGTCTCGGGCCGCCGCTTCGAGCTCGCCCGCGGCGAGACCATCCACACCGAGAACAGCCACAAGTTCGACCGCCGCAGCCAGTATACCCTGTTGCTCGCCGGGGGCTGGACGCCCGTCGAGCGCTGGCTCGATTCCGAGGAGCGCTTCTCGCTGATCCTGGCCGAAGCGACGCCGCCGAGGCATGCGCCGTGAGCGATTGTCGCTCATCGCCAAGCAAGCCGGGGCACCCTATATAGCCGCTATGGATTTCGCCCCCATCTGGGACCAGCTGGCTCACAGCCTGCGCGAGCTGCCGCGCTCCGGCCTGCTGATGGCGGCGGTGGCGGCGATGCTGCTCGGCGTGCTCGGCTCGATGCTGATCGGCCGCATGCCGGCGCTCGGCAAGCTGCTGCGCGCGGCGAGCACGCTCGGGCTGATGGGCATCCTGGTGATGGTGGTGCTGCAGCTGTCGCGGATGGACCCCCGCTTCGACCTCGCCGTGCCCGAGATCGGCCTGCCCGAGCAAGTCGTCGAAGGGGCCGAGACGCGCGTGCGGCGCGCGCCCGACGGGCATTACTGGCTGCGCGCCGAGATCAACGGCCACCCGGCCAATTTCCTCGTCGACACCGGCGCGACGCTGACCGCGGTCTCGTCCGAGACGGCCGCGGCGGCCGGGCTCGAGCCGCGCGAGGCCGGGCTGCCGGTGCGGATGCAGACCGCCAACGGCGCGGTCGCGGCGGAGCTGACGACGATCGGCGAGCTGCGCTTCGGCAACGTCGCCGCCCGGGGCCTCGACGCGATCATCGCCCCCGGCCTCGGGCCGACCAACGTCATCGGCATGAACTTCCTCTCGCGCCTCGAATCGGTGCGTCTGGAGGGCGACACGATGATCCTCGTGCCGCACCACCCGCAGCCGCCGCTCGAGACCGATTACTGACGGATAGCCCCGCGTTGACGCAAGCCCGATGGCCGGCCACTCTTCTGGGCCGGGAACGAGTCCTGCGAGAGAAAGCATGACCGCCACGACCGGCGCGCGTTTCGACGTCGCCGCCTTCATCGACCAGCGCCCGATCGGCTGGCGCGAGATCACCACGCTGGCGGTGGTCTCGATCGTGCTCTTCATCGACGGCTTCGACATGTACTTCTTCGGCAAGATGCTACCGGCGATCGCCGAAGGCCTCGGGGTCACGCCCGCCGGGATGACCGGCGTCGTCACCGCCAGCAAGTCGGGATGTTCGCCGGCGCCATCGTCATGCCGCCGCTGGCCGACAGGATCGGCCGCAAGCCGGTGCTTGCGCTGTGCCTGCTGGCGTTCGGCACGCTGACGCTGTGGGCGGCATTTGCCACGACCCCGGCGATGATGGCGTGGCTGCGCGGGATCTCGGGGATTTTCTTTTCCGCGATGCTGCCGGTCGGGATGGCGCTGCTGTCCGAGATGACCCCGCGCCGCCGCCGCGCTTCGTTCATCTCGATCGCGCTGGTGTGCTTTTCAGGCGCGAACATCGCCAGCGGGGCAATGACCGCCTGGCTGCTCGACATCTACGGCTGGCAGATTGGCTTCTGGCTCGGCGGCGTGCTGCCGCTGCTCGGGCTGCCGCTGCTGCTGCTGCTGATTCCTGAATCGCTGCCGTTCCGCGTGACCCGCAACCCGGCCGACCCGCGCATCGGCGCGGTCGTTCGGCGCATCGACCCGGGCGCTGGGATCGTCGTCGGCGAGCTGTTCCATCTCGGCGAGCGCGCGCGGCCGGTCGAGAAGCTCGGCCCGCTGGCGATGTTCGGCGCGCCGTACCGGCTCAAGACCGCGATCCTGTTCGGCGCCTGCTTCCTGGCGATGGGCAACATCGCGCTGCTCGCCAACTGGCTGCCGACCTATTTCCACGAGCTTGGCGGCCTGCCGATCCAGGAATTCGCCAAGTACATGATGATCGGCTTCCTCGGCGGCGCGCTCGGCACGCTGACGATGGGCCGGCTTATGGACCGGGTGAACCCTTACGTCCTCATCGCCGGATTCTTCTTCCTCGACGCCGTGGCGGTCGCTGCGCTCGGCTACCTTCCGCCCGCGACCGTGGCGTTCGTGCTCGGCCTCGTCGTGTGGAACTTCTGCCAGGTTGGCGGTCAGACCGGCATCAACACGCTAGCGACGCTCGGCTACCCGCCCGAGATGCGTTCGAGCGGCATCGGCTGGGCCGGGGCGCTCGGCCGGATCGGCGGGATCATGTTCCCGCTCGCCGGGGGCCTCGCCCTCGGCACCACGTTGTCATTGCAGCCGATCATGCTGCTGATCGCGGTCCCGGCGGTCCTGGTGGCGCTGCTGATCCTGCTGCTCGGCCGCGTCGAGCGGCGCAACGCCGCGGCGCGGCCCGAGCCGGCGTTCGCTTAGTTTGCCGTAGCCGGCGGGGGCGGGGGAGGCGGCGGCGAAGTGAAGTGATCGGCGAGGTATTGTGGCGAGCTGCCGGCGCTCGGCGCCGCGGGATCGTGCAGCATACCCTCGTCCCACCGCTCCCAGGCCGCTTTCATTGGGGCGAAGCGCTCGGGCTGGCGGCCCTTGAGGTTGGCGCGCTCCAGCGGATCGGCGACGACGTCGAACAGGAACTCGTTGTCGTTAATCTTGAGGTATTTGTAGGCGCCGCGGCGGTGCGCGCGCTGGCCCTTGTTGCCGTAGCGCCAGAACAGCGAACGCTCGGGCAGCGCGCCGCCGGCGAGCGCCGCGCGGATGTCGAGCCCGTCGCTCGGAAAGGCCGGGTCCTGGGCTCCGCCAGCTGCGGCGAGGAACGTCGGCAGCCAGTCCATCGAGATGATCGGCACGGTGCTTTGCGTGCCCGCACCGACCACGCCGGGCCAGCGCACGATGGCAGGGATGCGGATGCCGCCTTCGAGCAGCTCGGTCTTCTTGCCGGTGAACGGCCAGGTGTCGCTGAACCGCTCGCCGCCGTTGTCGCTGGTGAACACGACGATGGTGTTCTCCGCCATGCCGAGCTCGCGCAGCTTCGCCAGCACGCGGCCGATGTTGTCGTCGAGCGATCGCATCATCTTGGCATAAGTCTCGAGCGTGCCGCCATCGTAGTGCTGGATGCCGCCGGCGCCCGGCCCCGGATTCGCCGCCAGGCGGTCGCTTTCGGCCCGCCCTTGCGCATCGTTCGCTTCCCACGGCCAATGCGGCGCGGTGAAATGCAGGCTGACGAAGTACGGCCGGCCGTCGGCCTGGCGCTTGCCCAGCGTCTCGATCGTGCGCTCGGCGAGGAGGTCGGTCAGGTACCCCGCGTCCTCGACGCGGGTCTCGCCGTCCCACAAGTCGGCCCGGCCGCCGAAGCCGTGGCGAAAATAATCGACGCCGCCGCCGTAGAGCCCCCAGAACTCGTCGTAGCCACTCTTGAGCGGACCGTACTTGGGCAGCGAGCCCATGTGCCACTTGCCGATCAGCGTGGTGCGGTAGCCGGCCTCGCGCATCAGCGAGGCGATCGTCGGATGCTCGGGCGGCAGGCCGACATCGCCCGCGCCGAGCGGCTCGTGCAGGCCGACCGGCAACCGATACTGGTAGCGCCCGGTGATCAGGCCGACGCGGGTCGCGGTGCATACCGCGCTGTTGGCATAGGCGTGCGTGAACATCATGCCTTCGCTCGCCAGCGCATCGAGCACCGGGGTCTGGTAA
>Ga0196962_10000347_pt1 | contig 20667 bp, 16 predicted proteins | sample S3v_20metaG_FD_183186 | JGI IMG/M metagenome (GOLD analysis project Ga0196962, IMG submission 183186) | Soil microbial communities from Anza Borrego desert, Southern California, United States - S3+v_20 | ecosystem: Environmental > Terrestrial > Soil > Desert | place: USA: California | collected...
ATTGCTGGCCGCCCCCGCCCCCGCCCCCGCGCGATTGCGAGAGCCAGGCTCGGACCCGGCGAGACTCGCCGTCGCCGCCATGGCGGCCTCGGGCGGCCCGGAGCGTTTCCTCGACACCGTTGGGGCACGAGAACTAGACTCGAGTCACCCCCACCGAGGAGGTACGTGATGGCGGTTTCGGAGACCGCTCCGGGGCCGGTCGACCTGGAGTTCGCGCGGGATTTCTACGAACGTTTCGCCGAGGCCTGGAACTCCCATGAGCAGGAGGCCCTGCTGGCGATGATGACCGAGGACATCGTCTACGAGGACAGCGCCTGGCCGCGACCGATGCGCGGCCACGCCGAGGTACGCGAGTTCCTCGACTCCATGTGGCGGGCGTTCCCCGACCTGCGCTTCGAGTTCGTCGACGACCTGATCCTTCTCCATCCCAGCCGGCCGATGGCCGCCGCCTACTGGCGCGGCGGTGGCACTAACACCGGTCGGATCGACCCCCCGGGATTTGCTCCCACGAACAAGCAGATTGAGTTCGAGACCATGGACCTGCACGAGTACCGCGACGGCAAGCTCTGCAGGCTGTGGATCGTCTTCGACATGATGGATGTCGGCCGCCAACTTGCCATCCTGCCGCGGCCGGGAAGCCGAGGGGAGCGCGCCCTGACCATGTTCCAGCATCTCCGTACCAGGTTGCCCCGCCGCAGCTAACCGGTCCCACGGGCCGAGCCGCCGTTTCGGCGACAAGACGGTATCGGGGCCGGGCAAACTCCGTAGCGCCTCAGCACCGGGCATCTCAGCCGCCGGTTGCTGGCAGCCCGCCATGGGCGAGGAGGAGAAGCGCACCGGCTCCGCCGGGCGCCTCCCTTGCGCGAGAAGGAGGTGCCCTTGAAGAAAGCGCCGCTTTCCATGCAAAGCAGCAGTGCCCGGCCTTCCAGGAGTCATGGCACTGCGCAATGTCTTTCCCGACTGAACGCGCCCGACAGGATTCGAACCTGTGACCTTCGGTTTCGTAGGGCCTGCGCGATGGTTTGCGCGCCCTGCGATGCCTGGCCGTGCGATGGTCTGCGCGATGGTTTTTCGTCGCCCAGCGCCAGATCCGGGCAATTGACGCTGACGCGTCGGCTCCACCTCATCGCCGAATAGCGCGAGCCGTGCAGGAGTTTCTGGCGGCCGAAGAAGCGCGCCCGACAGGATTCGAACCTGTGACCTTCGGTTTCGTAGATTGACCGTCGGTCTTGGCAACCCGATGGCTCGACGGTCCGGGGTGCGAATCGGGGGCCCGATACGTCCCTCGCTACGACCCTACGCGTATCCGCGAGACCAGCGGCCTCCCCATCTAGCTCACGGCGGACTCACGTTGTCGGTCTAGCAGAGCTGTGTCGCGTGAGATAAACCACGGCCCGTGCTGCGCGGCCCCGTCGGGAATCGGCTTCTCCTCAGGCCGGGGTCCCCGTTGCAACCGAACGGTTCTTGGCTCGCGATGGCGGAGTTTCTGACTCGAGCGACTCGCCCTCGATGTCGAGGTTCGGCAGCACCTTCTCGAGCCTCTCTGGCAGCGACCAGGCACGATCTCCGAGGACCGCCAGCACCGCCGGCACGAGCGTCATTCGGACCACGAACGCATCGATCAGGACGCCGCATGCAAGCGCCAGGCCGATCGACTTAATCACGGGGTCATCGCTCAACACGAACGCACCGAAGACGCCGAACATGATGATTGCGGCAGCGGTGACGACGCGGGCGCTCTGCGCGAAGCCGGTGACGATCGACTCTCGCGCGTCACCCGAGTGGACGTATGCCTCGCGCATTCGCGAGACGAGGAACACCTCGTAATCCATCGCCAGTCCGAACAAAATTCCGATCATCAGGATCGGCAGGAAACTGATGATCGGCGCCGTCTGGGAGACAGCGAAGAGGTCGTTCAGATGACCCTGCTGGAACACCCAGACTGTGATCCCCATCGCCGAGGCGATCGTCAGCAAGAAGCCCGCCGCCGCCTTAACCGGGACCAGGATCGAGCGGAACACGATGCCGAGCAGCAGGAGTGCGAGCCCGACCACCACCAGGATGTAACTCGGGAGCGAGGCGCTCAGCTGGGATGAGGTGTCGATGTTGAGCGCGGTGGTTCCCGTGACGTAGGGGTCGACCCCGGTCGTCTCGTGCACTTCATCCGCCCGGTCTCGCAGGGTGTTGACGAGATTCTCCGTCTCCTCGGAGGCGGGACCACTCGTCGGCGTCACCTGCACAATGGTCAGCGAGCCGTCCTCATTGTGGACGGGCGGGCTCACGGCAGCGACGCCCGGGAACGTCGACAGCCCCTCGACGATCCGGTTTCCGATCTCGTCGCGCTCGGCCTTGGAGAGGTCTGGAGCGTCGACGACTCCCGTCAGGGTGCCATTGAACCCAGGCCCGAACCCTTCAGTGAGGAGATCGTATGCCTCACGCTCGGTATCTCCCTCGGGCTGCGAGCCGCCGTCCGGCAGCCCCAACCTGAGATCGAGCGCTGGGGTTGCGATTACCAGGAGAGCGGTTATCGAGATTCCGATTACAACCAGAGGTCGTCGGAGTACGAAGCGGACCCACCGGGCGCCGATCGGGTCGCGCACGCGGCTCGAGCGGCCGTTTGTGCGCCGGGAAAGGATTCGATTGACACGCGTCATCCGTGACCCTGCCGCCCCGATCAGCGCAGGCAGCATCGTCAACGCGATCAGGACGGCGATCGCCACGGTTGCTGCAGCCGACACTCCCATTACAGACAGGAAGGGGATATTCACCACCAGCAGACCGACGAGGGCAATCACCACAGTGCCACCAGCGAAGACGACGGCACTCCCCGCGGTCGCGGTCGCCAACGCGGCGGCTTCGCGGAGATCATGCCCATCGGCGAGGTTCTGCCGGTAGCGCGAGAGAATGAAAAGGGCATAGTCGATTCCAACCGCCAGGCCCAACATCGTCGCCAGGGTCGGGGTCGACTCGGAGACGTCGACCACCCCCGAGACCGCGGAGATCGCAGTGATCCCAATCATGACGCCGACAATCGCGGTGATCAACGGCATGCCTGCTGCGAGCAATGAGGCCAGGGTGATCGCGAGGACGACGAAGCCAAGCATCAGGCCGACGGCCTCGGCGTGTGTTTCGGACTCTTCCTCGACCACGCCACCGCTGAACTGGACCTCGAGACCCGCGGCGCGTGCGGGCTTGGCCGTCGCCTCGAGCTCCTCCCGCGCGACGTCGTCGATCTCGCCCTCTGGAACCGGATAGATCACGTCGGCGTAGCCGATACGCCCGTCGGGGGCGATGGTGCCGGCCGAGTACGGGTCGACGACGCGCATCACGTCCTTCGCTTCGAGCGCCGCGGCGAGTGAAGACCCGACTGCCGCTCTGTTGTCCGCCGAAGCGAGGCTCTCGCCATTCGGCGCTGCATAGACCACCCGCGCGGTCGCCCCGCTCGCCTCGGGGAACTTCTGCTCGAGCAGCTCCTGGGCCTGCTGTGACTCTGTCCCAGGCACCTCGAACTTGTCGCTCGTCTGCCCGCTAAAGGCGGCAGCGCAGGCGATAACGATCGCCAGCGTCGCGATCCAGATCCCGAGTGTCTTCCAGGGATGCTCGAAAGCCCATCCACCCAGCCGATACAGATGCTTCGCCATCGTTCTCTCCTCTCTCGGGGCCGGACGAGCCCTCAGGGGATCTCCACCTTGACCACTGCGATTGCCTCAGTCCGCGCAGCCACGTACCGCGGCAGGTGGGCAAGTGCTGTTCGGGCGCTATCGGCCTCCACGTCCCACCAGATTTCGTGGCCGCCACTCACACAGGAGGCGAGCGTCGCGTGCCGTCGGAGCGGGCTCGCGAATCCCAGCCAAGCGGCGAACACCACCGGGCACTCATCAGCCCGGTGCTGGTGGTGGAGTCGGAACAGCGCCATGGCGGGAGGATCCAACTCCGCCATGACCCCGACATCGGGGGGACACCCTGAACCTCACCCCTGAACTGCATTTCGGCTGGGGCAAGTCGATGCGGCGTATCGGGCGCACCCGTATTCTGCTCGGCGGGGAGAAGGTTGACCGGATCGGCCTCAGCTCTCGTCGGGCGTGCCCAAGAGATAGCGGCGCTGACGCGCCTGTTGAAAACCGTGCGGGAAGACGGTCCCCGCTTCGCCCAGATCTCGGGGGAGCCGGGAATTGGAAAGACGTCACTGCTGGCGGCGGTGGCAGACGTCGCCGATCGCGACGGCTGGCTCGTGCTCAGCGGTCGCTGCTCGGAGATCGAGCGGGAGCTGCCCTTCGCCCTGGTAATCGACACGTTCGACGATTACCTCGCCTCTACGGACCAGCGCGACTTCGAGCGGATCGCCGCGGAGGAACTGACCGAGCTCGCAGGCGTGTTCCCCTCGCTGAGGTCGCTGGCACCCGAATCGACGGACCTGACGACTGCGACCGAGCGCTTCCGGGTGCACCGGGCGATTGTGGAGATGATGGCCCGCCTCGCGGCGCGTAAGCCGCTGCTCCTGTTGCTGGACGACATTCACTGGGCGGATGGAGCTTCGATCGAGCAAGCCGCCTACGTCCTCAACCATCCGCCGGACGCGCCGGTGATGATCGTCGGCAGCTTTCGGATCGGTCAGGCCGATCCGGCACTTGTCACGGCGGTCGAGAGTGCCGCTCGCGAGGGAAGAGTTGAGCGCTTCGAGCTCGGTCCGCTTGCTCCGGCCGACGCGCGGGAACTCGTGGGCGACGAAGTAACGGATGTCTACGAGGCGAGCGGCGGAAACCCGTTCTATCTGCTCGAGCTCGCGAGAATCGGCGCGGCCAAGGGCCCTCCGGAGGCCCCCGATGAGGGCGTCCCGGCAGCGGTCGCCGCGTCGATCGCCTCCGAGCTCGAACTGCTTTCGCCGACGGCGCGAGCGCTCGTAAACGCGGCCGGTGTCGCAGGCGATCCTTTCGATCTCGACGTCGCCAGCGCCACAGCCGACCTCGACGACGGGGTGGCGTTGTCGGCAATCGACGAGCTCCTCGCACGCGATCTGATCCGCCTGACCCCGGTACCGAGACGGTTCCAGTTCCGTCATCCCCTTCTCCGGAGCGCGGTCTACGAACGCTGCCCGCAAGGGGTACGCCTCGCGGCCCATGAGAAGGTGTCGAGCATCCTCGCGAGCCAGGGTGCCCCGGCGAGCGAGCGCGCGCACCACGTCGTGCACGCAGCTCGACACGGCGACCTTGACGCGGTTGATGTTCTCCGCACGGCGGGAAGAGAGTCCCTGAGCCGGGCCCCTCGCAGCGCCGAGCTCTGGTTCTCCGGCGCGCTGAGACTGCTCCCGGCGGATGCCGATTCCGAGGAACGCCTCGACCTGCTGATGTCGGTTGCATCCGCGAGTGCCGCCGTCGGCCGGTTCGAGCAAAGCCACAAGTCACTGCTCAGCGCCCTTCCGCTAGCCGGTGGCGATGGAGCGATTCCGCGCGTCCCCGTGATCGCGGCCTGCGCGAACATTGAGCAGCTTCTCGGGAAGCGCGAACAGGCACATGCGAGGCTGACCGAGGCGATCGCGGGGCTCGGCGAGGGCGTCTCGCCCGAGCGCGCCGCGCTGCTCGTGGAGCTCGCGGTAGACGGGTTCTATGGGGCTCGCTGGGACGTGATGCGCGACTGCGCCGTGCAGGCGCTCGAGATCTCAAGACGCCTAGGGGATCCGACGCTGGTCGGCGTTGCCGCCGCGGTAAGTGCGTTCGCGACGGCATGCACCGGGCCAGTCGATGAGGCAATTGCCCACCGCGCTGAAGCCGCGACCCAGGTAGACAGTCAGTCCGACGAGGAGCTGGCGCGCCGGCTTGACGCCTGCGCGTGGCTGAGCTCGGCCGAGTACTACCTCGATCTCTACGAAAGCGGGTTGACGCACGCAAAGCGCGGCCTTGCGATCGCGCGCTCGACCGGCCAGGGCGAGCTGATACCTCCGCTGATCCAGGCCCTCGCGAATCTGATGTTCACAACCGGCAACCTGCGTCAATCGAACGAGCTGCTGGACGAAGCGGTGGACGCGGCGCGACTGTCCGGCAACTGGCTTGCGCTCGCATGGTCGCTGCTCAATCGCGGCTTTGCAGGGCTGCTTGAAGGTGACATGGAAACGGCGCGCCGGAGTGCAGACGAAGCTTGGGAGGTGACCGCAGATCAACCGGAGGCCGCGGTCGCCGCATGGGCCGGCGCGATCGCGGTGGGCGTCGCGACCGAGCTGGGTGAGCACTCACGCGCGATCGAAGCGCTCGAGGCGCGCTGTGGAGGTCGAGACGCGTCGCTGATCCCAGGTGCCTGGAGGGCTGTGTTGCTCTCCTGGGCGACGGAATCCTGGCTTGCGCTTGGAGAGGATGAGGAGGCGACTCGCAGCGTGGAGCTTGCACGGGATCGAGCCGAGGAGTTTCCGATTCCAACCGCGCAGGTGGCGAGCACGGTGGCCGAGGCGCGCGTCAAGCTGGCATCGGGAAGACCTCGCGAGGCCTGGAAGCGTGCGCAGGCGGGCGCGAAGACGGCGGAGAGCGCGGGGGCGCGGCTCGAGAGCGCTCGTTGCCGGGCACTTGCGGGGGAGGCGCTCGCGGCGGCAGGAGAGAAAGAGTCCGCCGTGATCGAGCTGCAACGAGCGGCCGCCGAATTTGACGCCTGCGGTGCGACCCGGTACCGAGAGAAGGCCGAGCGCCAACTGGGCAAGCTCGGAAGTCGGGCGCATCGGCGGACTCGCGCGGGTGCCGGCGACGGATCGGGAGTCGAGAGCCTGACCGGGCGAGAACTTGAGATAGCCCGACTCGTCGTCGACCGCTACACGAATCCAGAGATAGCGGCGGAGCTCTTCTTGAGCGTGAAGACAGTCGAGACGCACATGCGAAACATCTTTCGCAAGCTCGATGTCGATTCCCGCGTCGAAGTCGCGCGAACCGTGGAGAGCGCGGGCAAGGACTGAGTCCAGCAGGGCGCCGGCCCAGTTCAGGGTCGCCGGGGCCCCGAATCAGGGTGCACCCCCGATGTCGCCACCGTGTCGCTGATGGATCCTCGCGTCATGACGGTTGACGCAAACGCGCAGGTTCGCAGGCCGGCTGCCGTGCCTATGGAAACGACCGAGGTCCCCCGGTCGACCGAATTCCCGCCCGAACTCGCCATCGCCCACGGGCTCAGTCCGTTTCCCCCGATCGCCGACTACGGATTCCTCTCCGATTGCGAGACCACAGCACTCGTCGCACCCAGCGGCAACGTTGAATGGCTTTGTCTACCGCGGATGGATTCGCCGAGCGTCTTCGGCTCGATCCTCGACCGCGACGCCGGCGGGTTCCGGCTTGGACCAGCGGAGGCAATGGTCCCCGCAGCCCGCCGCTATCTGCCGGGCACGATGGTGCTCGAAACCAGCTGGGTGGTCGACGGAGGCGGCTGGATCATCGTCCGGGATGCCCTCCTGATCGGTCCGTGGCATCACGACCGCCGCCGCTCACAGCGTCACCGTCGCGCCCCGACCGACTACGAAGCCGAACACATCCTGCTTCGAACCGTTCGGTGCGTGAACGGAGAGGCCCAGGTGATCCTCGACTGTCAGCCGGCGTTCGACTACGGACGTCTAGCCGCGGAATGGGAGTACGGGGGTGAGGGTTATGGCGAGGTAATCGCTCGCTCCGGCGGTGCCGGGCCTGACCTTTGCCTCGTCTCCGACCTCAATCTCGGGATCGAGGGACCTCGCGTGGTCGCAAGACACCTGATGTGCGAGGGCGAGACCGCCTTTTGCGCCCTCTCCTGGAACGAACACGCGCCCCCTCGGGATTTCGAGGAAGCCCGCCGGCGCCAGGTCTGGACCGCGCACCACTGGCAGCACTGGCTTGACCGAGGCAGGTTCCCGGACCATCCGTGGCGGACGCATCTCCAGCGCTCCGCGTTGACGCTAAAGGGGCTGACCTACGAGCCGACCGGGGCCCTTGCGGCCGCCGCGACCACCTCGCTGCCGGAGACGCCGCAGGGCGAGCGCAACTGGGACTACCGCTACTCGTGGATGCGCGACTCGACATTTGCCCTCTGGGCGTTCCACACCCTCGGATTCGACTGGGAGGCGGCGGACTTCTTCCTCTTCGTGATGGAGACGGCCGCCCACTCCGACGAGCTTCAGGTGATGTACGGGATCGGCGGCGAGGACAAGCTCGACGAGGAGATCCTGGAGCACCTTGATGGATACGAGGGGGCGCGGCCCGTACGGATCGGGAACGGCGCCTACGACCAGCGCCAGCACGATGTCTGGGGTGTGATTCTCGACGCGGTCTGCCAGTACGTGCAGTATCGCGACCAGCTGCCTGCCCGCGGCTGGGGCATGGTCGAGAGGCTCGTGGAGGACGCGATCGGCCATTGGCGCGAGGCCGACAGCGGAATCTGGGAGGTGCGGGGGGAACCGCAGCACTTCACGGGTTCGAAGCTGCTCTGCTGGGTGGCGTGCGACCGCGGCGCTCGCCTCGCGGCGCTCCGCGGCGCGAGCGCGAAGGAGGATCGGTGGCGTGCCGCCGCTGAGGAGATCCACGCCGATATCTGCACCAATGGGGTCGATGAGCGAGGCGTGTTCGTGCAACGCTACGGCAGCGACGCACTCGACGCATCCCTGCTGCTGATCCCGCTGCTGGGGTTCCTCCCCGCCGACGACATCAGGGTCAGGAACACAGTGCTCGCGATCGCCGATGAGCTCACCGAGGACGGGTTCGTGCTCCGCTATCGCGTCGAGGAGACCGACGATGGGCTCGAGGGCGAGGAGGGGACTTTCCTCATCTGCTCGTTCTGGCTCGTTTCGGCACTCGTCGAGGTCGGTGAGCTTCACCGCGGACGCGTCCTCTGCGAGCGGTTGCTCGGCCACGCGGGCGAGCTCGGGCTCTATGCAGAGGAGCTCGACCCTCGCACCGGTCGGCATCTAGGCAACTTCCCCCAAGCGTTCACACACCTGGCGCTGATTGACGCCGTCATCCGGGTGATCCGCGCCGAGGACAAACTGGCTATGGGCGTCGTCCCCCATCCGAGGGGAGGGACCGCACGTTGAGCGCTACACCGCACGTCGTCGTCCTATTTGGAGCGACAGGAGATCTCGCCCGGAGAAAGCTTTTGCCAGGACTTCTTGACATCTCTTCTCGCGGCCTTGCCCCTGACTTCGAGGTCGTAGGCACCTCCCTCGAGTCCCTCGGTGACGAAGCCTTTCGCGAGCTGGCATGGACGGCGTGCGAGAGTTTCGGGCGTCCGACCAATCGCTCGGCATTTGAAGATTTCGCCTCGCGGCTTACCTACGTAGGCGAGGACGCCGGAGCGCGCGGTCTCGCTACAGCCGTAACCAATGCGGAGTCACGACTCGGTGCACGATCGAGGCGACTCCACTATCTGAGCGTTCCACCGACCGCGGCCGAAGCGGTCGTGACGCGGATCGCCCAGGCCGGGCTGGTCGAGCGATCCAGGGTGATCGTCGAGAAGCCCTTCGGGGTCGACCTAGAGACCGCGCGTCACCTGAACGCCGTGCTGCATCGCGTCTTCGCCGAGGAACAGATCTTCCGCATCGATCACTTCCTCGGCAAGGAGGCCGCCCAGAACATCCTCGCGCTCCGATTCGCCAATGGCCTTTTCGAGCCGATCTGGAACCGCAACCACATCGAGCACGTCCAGATCGATGTTCCCGAGAGCATCGGGCTCGAGGGCCGGGCGGCTTTCTACGAAGGGACTGGCGCCTACCGTGACATGGTCGTCACCCACCTGCTCCAGGTACTCGCGTTCATCGCGATGGAGCCTCCCGATGCGCTCACACCGGGCTCGATCAGCGCCGAGAAGGACAAGGTCTTTCGTTCCCTCCGGCCGATCGATCCGGCCGAGGTCATCCGTGGCCAATACGACGGCTATCGCGCGGAGCCCGGCGTTCATCCGGCGTCGAAGACCGAGACCTTCGTCGCGCTTCGGTGTGCGGTCGACAACTGGCGCTGGTCGGGCGTCCCCTTTTACCTCCGCACGGGAAAGCGATTGGCCGACAAAGCACGGATCATCTCGATCGCTTTCCGCGAGCCGCCAAAGAGCATGTTTCCCGTCGGTTCGGGTGCCGGTCAGTACGGGCCAGACCACCTCACGTTCGACCTCGACGAGGCGGCACGCCTCTCACTCTCTTTCTACGGCAAGCGCCCCGGTCCCGGAATGGAGCTGGAGAAGCTCAGCATGCAGTTCTCGATCGAGGAGGCTGGGCGTGGTAGCGAGGTCCTCGAGGCGTATGAGCGCCTCATCCTCGACGCCCTCGCCGGCGACTCGACGCTCTTCACGACCTCCGAGGGGATCGAGCGCCTTTGGGCCGTATCGGACTCCGCTCTAGCGTCACAGTCGACGTTGCACTCCTATCCCCCTGGGTCGTGGGGTCCAGATCAGGCGCACGCACTGATAGCGCCCCGAAGCTGGCGCCTGCCATTCGCACGCAGCTGGCGGTCAGCGGAGATGGTCGGAGCATGATCGCCGCCCGTATCGCAGTCGGCAAGGCGCGATGGAGCGGCGGGCTCCGCCGGGGGCCTGGTGATCGTCCGCGCCGGCACTGCAGAGCTCAGCTCCATCGAGAACGGAGGTGCAAGCAGATGAACAGTGCAACGACGACGGCCATTGCAGTCGAAGCGTTAGAGGTCTCCCGCGGAGGGCGGAAGGTCCTGCACGGACTCGATTTCACGGTGTCACGTGGCCGGATCACAGGCCTCCTGGGGCCCAGCGGATGCGGCAAGACAACCCTGATGCGGTCGATCGTCGGCGTCCAAATCGTCGAGGCGGGTGAGGTACGCGTTCTAGATCAGCCCGCGGGATCCTCAGGGGTTCGGGGCAGGGTGGGCTATGTCACTCAGGCGCCGGCCGTCTACCCGGATCTCTCCGCCCAAGAGAACCTCCGCTACTTCGCTCGGATTCTCGGGGCGCCGTTTGCCCGCATCGAGGAGACCCTCGAGACGGTTCAACTCGATGGCCACAGTGATCGCCCAGTCCGCGATCTCTCGGGAGGGCAGCGAGCGCGTGTCTCGCTCGGGACCGCGTTGCTCGGCGACCCCGACGTCCTCGTCCTCGACGAACCGACGGTTGGCCTCGATCCGGTACTGCGCAGCGATCTCTGGGAGACGTTCCAAGATCTTGCCCGGCGCGGCAAGACACTCATCGTCTCCAGCCACGTGATGGACGAGGCGGGCCGCTGCGATGACCTCCTGCTAATGCGCGAGGGGCGGCTGCTGGCGAGCCTGACGCCGTTGGAGCTCAGGGACCAAACCGGCGAGGAGGACACCGAGAAGGCGTTTCTCCGGCTGATCGAGACCGAAGGAGAAGCCCAATGAAACTCACCGCAACCATTGCGACCGCGCGGCGAGTCCTCAACCAGCTGCGGCATGACCCAAGGACCCTGGCGCTCCTCCTGCTCATGCCGGCCGTACTCGTAACCCTGATCAGGTTCGTGTTCGATGGCAAGGAGGAGACCTTCGACCACCTCGGGGCACCCTTGATCGGGCTGTTCCCATTCATCACGATGTTCCTCGTCACCTCGATCACGATGCTCCGCGAGCGAACCGGCGGAACGCTCGAGCGCCTGATGTCGATGCCGATCGGAAAGCTCGATCTGCTCGCGGGTTATGGAATCGCCTTCGCGCTCATCGCGACGGCACAGGCGACGATCACCGCGGCCGTCGCATTCCTCCTCCTCGGTCTTGAGGTGGAGGGTTCCGCGACCGCAGTTGTCGCGCTCGCGATCGCCAACGCAATACTCGGGATGTCTCTCGGGCTCTTCGCCAGCGCGTTCGCGGGCTCGGAGTTTCAGGCGGTCCTGTTCATGCCGGCATTCGTCTTCCCGCAGTTGCTTCTCTGCGGGCTGTTCGCGCCGCGCGATGAGATGGCCGGTTTCCTGGAGGCGAGCTCAAACGCTCTGCCGCTCACCTACGCATTCGATGCCCTCGATCGCGTTTCCTCGGATGGGTCGCTGGGTTCGTCGGGCTCGATGGACGTCGCGGTGATCGCCGGGGTGATCCTGCTTGCACTGGCAATGGGGGCGCTGACGCTCCGACGCCGGACCGCTTGATGGCGGCGAGGAAGCCGATACATCGTTGCCGCCGGCGTAGGGGTCGCTCCAGGTAGCGCATGCTCTAGTACGGCAACCTCACCGCCTCACGGAGACGCGGTCGGTCCCAGTGAGACGGCGGGAGAGGAAGATCGTTGCCGCGTGTCCAGGTCTTCCCCTTCTCTCCGGCATCGCCGTGCAGTGCTCGCGGACCGATATGTCTCCGACGCCACCGAACGTCTTCCCGTGGGTTCCGCGATACCCCGGAATATCTGAGTAGCTAGGCGGGACTTTGAAACCAGGGAAAGCCGCGGAGAGGTTTCGGCGCCCCTACGCCCGATAAGCCGACGTTATGACCCCCTCCCCTGCCTCGATCAAGGCCCGATCCCAGGGTCTTCCAAAGATCGGATCGGCGGCCCGATCCGTTCCCCGCTACGACCGGCCGCGGATTCGGGAGACGAGCCGCCGTCTGATCTGAAGCCCCTTGCGCGACGAGCGACACCCCCTCCTCTGAAAGAATCGCCCCGTGGCCTTCCTCTACCGGCTCCTGCCGCCGCGTCGGACTTTCGCTCAGGATATGAGCCCGGCGGAGGCCGACGTAATGGAGCGCCACGTCGCCTACTGGCAGGACCTGCTGAACCGAGAAGTGGCGCTTGCCTTCGGGCCGGTGCTCCATCCGGAGGATCCCTGGGGCCTGGGTCTGCTCAATATCGAGGAAGAGCAGGCTGCCCGAGCCATCGGAGACGGCGACCCCGCCGTTGACAGCGGCACCTGCACCTATGAGGTGGTGCCGATGCAGCTCATCCAGGCCGGCTGAGGACCGGTCTCGGAGATCACGACCCCCGCCGTTTGCCGTCGAGGCGCAGGGTGTTCGACTCGTCGCTGTGCGTCCCACCGCTGCCCACGTGCTTGTCGCTGATCCGAGGACCTTTCTTGATCACGTGGACCAGCGCCATCGCGTGGCCGCGACCCAGGTCGTAGTCCCGCTTCAGCCAGTCGACGATCGCTCCCGCCTTCGTCTCCGGGCCGTCCAAGCCCTTCGCCTCCGCCTCGGCGATCAGCTCCCGTGGCGTCTTACCGGTCTTCTCTTCGATCTTATCGAGGTAGGCCTGGAATGACATTGCGGCTCCCTTGTCGAGTTGAGCGTTCCTGCTCTTAAACAGACCTGCTGTGTGCCGAGTACTCATCGGTCTGGAGGCCCGCTAATGGCGGCCCCTCTGGTGGTTCAGCCCTATGACGCGGGACCACCCAGAGATGACGGTGGTGCCTGCAGCTGTGGTGAAGCCCTCACGGTGCCGAAAGCCCTCCGAATGGAGGGCTTCGGGAGATCGCGGTCGCACGAGCCGTCCCGAAGAAAGGCTCTCGCAGCTTGAGCTTTGGCCGAACGCACTGTTCAGCGCGAGTGGGAGAGCGATGGCCTAGGACCTATCGGTCTCGTCGAAGAGATCCGTGCCCCATGGGTTGTCCAACAGCACAACCCATCGACCATCAGGCTCACGAGCGAGAACGTTCGCGGATCTCCCGGCCATCTCAACCTGGCTTCCCTCCGGACCGCTGCCACGTCCACTCCACTTCGCAACGACGCAGGCGACGTCTCCGAGGATGAACTCGTGGCTGCTCTCGATCCCGAGCTTCGGCTGCAAGCTCTCGACGAACGCCTCCATAGCCTGGCGGATCGCGTCCTTTCCGGTCACCGGATTGCCGGGCTCCGGGAGAAAGGTGGCACCCGGGTCATAGAGACTCATCACCGTGTCGAGATCTCCCTCGCCCAGCGCGGCTATCAGCCGCTTGAACGTCTGAGTCGGACTGTCCTGCTGCGAATCGGTTGAGCTGTGCTCCATCGTCCCTCCTTAGGGTTCGTTGTCACCCGGACAACGAACGAGGGACACCCGAGGGGACAGCCTCCGGCGAATTTCTTAGATCTCGTCGATTCGGCGCTCGATGAAGCGGCGTTCGGGCTCTGCGTCACTGAGCTCATGCGCCCTGCGATACGCCGCAACCGCCTCCTCTTTGCGGCCCAGCCGGCGCAAAAGCTCACCGCGAGTCGAATGAAAGTACTGGTAGCCGTCGAGGCCCTCGAGCCCGTCGACGATTCGAAGCGCCGCCTCCGCGTCTTTGGCCTCAGCGACCGCCGCCGCGCGATTCAGTTCGACCACCGGCGAGTCGGTGAGGTCGGCAAGCTCGTCATAAAGGGCGAGGATCTGGCGCCGATCGGGCTCCGCCGCTGTCTGAAGGACGGCGATCGCAGCCTGCAGCAGATAGGGCCCGCGCGCGCCCATCGCGATCCCGCAATCGACTAGATCGCGACCCTCCTCGATCTGATCGACGTTCCACAGGGACCTGTCCTGGTCCTGGAGAAGAACGAGCTCGTCACCCTCGAACCGCGCTTCATGGCGCGCGTCGTGGATCAGTATCAGCGCGAGCAAGCCCAAGACCTCGGGTTCGTTTGGCATAAGGCGGCGAAGGAGTCGTCCCAACCTGATCGCTTCGGCGGCGAGTTCACGGCGACCGCCATAGCCCTGATTGAAGATCAGGTAGACGACCGCGAGGACGCCGGCCAGCCGGTCGGCGAGGAGATGCTCGGGGGGGACCTCGAACCCGATTCCAGCCTCCTTGATCTTTGCCTTCGCGCGAGAGAGCCGGCGCTTCATCGCTTCGGGTGCTACGAGGAAGGCCCGAGCGATCTCCTCGGTCGTAAGGCCACCCAGCGAGCGCAGTGTCAGCGCAACGCGGGACTCGATCGCAAGCGCCGGGTGGCAGCAGGTGAAGATGAGCTCGAGCCGCTCGTCTGGGACCGCGCTCTCATCAATTTCCTCCGGTTCTACGGCGTCGGGCGCGTCGAGGAGCTGGGTTTTCTCGACGAGGGTCCGCGCCCGGCGAATCTGATCGATTGCCCGGTTGCGCGCGGTCGTGACCAGCCAGGCGCCGGGGTTCTCGGGAGCGCCCTCACGCGTCCAGCGATCCGCAGCAATCGCGAATGCTTCCTGGGCGGCCTCCTCGGCGAGGTCGAAGTCCCCTAGAAAGCCGATTAGGGACGCGAGGACGCGACCCCACTCCTCACGGAAGACGTCTTCGATCACCGCCGCTTCCGCGCGCGAGCGCTCGCTAGCGATGGAGGATTGGCCGTACTTCGACGGAGCCGCCGATTCTCGCGGCAGGCATCTTGGCGGCAATATCGACCACGGTCTCGATGTCGTCGGCGCTGAACAAGTAGTAGCCCCCGAAGATCTCCTTCGTGTCTGCGAACGGCCCGTCCGTCGCAAGTGTCTCTTCTCCCTTGACGCGTACGGTGACGGCACTATCCACCGGTGCGAGCTCTGCACCTCCGAGAAAGCCCGGGGTTTCGCGCAGCTTCGCGTACTCGTCGTACAGCGCCGCGCGCTCTTCTTCGCTCATCTCGGCCCAGGCCTCGGGCACGTAGATCAGGAGCGCGTAGTCCATACCTTCCTCCCTTCGGGGCTGTGCGGATGAGGGTAGCCGCGAGGGCAGTGTGCCCGCCACAGCCTTCGCTCAGTGAGACCGACTTCACCTCTACGAACTCGGCGAGGTTCGAAGCCTGTCGTCGGACTTTCGTCGTCGCTGAAAGCTCGTGCACCGGTGCGGCACTTTCAGCAACGGCGCAGCTGTCGCGGCGGCCCGTTCGGCTCTCAGAACCGGACCTCCCTCCCGTGCAGCGCCCCCCACGCCCGATAACTCGAAGTTATGGCCCGCGCGATGGTTTTCCGCGTGGAGCGATGCCTTGCCGTGCGATGGTCTGCGCGATGGTTTTTCGTCGCCTAGGGCCCGATCCGGACCGATTGGGGCTGGCCCGGGCAGATCCATTTCGTCGCTGATAGCGCGGGCCGTGCAGCGGTTTCTAGCGACCGAAGAAGCGCGCACGACAGGATTCGAACCTGTGACCTTCGGTTTCGTAGATTGACCGTTCGTCTTGGCAACCGGCAGCCGTACCCGCTGGCGCGTTTCGTGTTTTGATCAGCGGATGGGCGGGCGCCGTCGCAGCGTCGTTCGGGCGGGCGCGATGTGCGTCGCGGCGACCTGCGTCCTCATGGCCGGACCGTCCCCGGCGAGCGCCCAGCTCGGCGGCGAGCTCTGCCTGACCGCCGACCCGCCCCCGGTCGGCGCTCCCGCCCACCGGATCAGGTTCGGGGTGACGCCGCTAGCGGCGGGGACCGTGCTCCCCTCCACCCCGCGTCCCGAGGACCCGGCGGCGGCGCTCGCCGCGGTGGAGCGCCTGCGCCCCGATCGCAGGCAGCTCGTGGTCCGGCTCAACCGGATGTTCATGTCGGACGGAGAGGCGGGAATCCGCCGGTTCGCCGCGATCGTCGATCGGTATGCGGAAGCCGGGTTCGACTCCGAGCTCCAGGTCCGCTACCACCCCGCGCCTGGAGAGGAGGGCGACATGGCGGCCTGGGAGCGCTACGTGCGCACCGCCGCCGAGATCCTCGGGCGCCGGCCGAGCGTGAAGGCGCTGACGATCACGAACGAGGGCAATTTCACCGCAACGCCGAACACCTCCGACGGCGGGTACCCCGGGGTGCGTCAGGCAATCGTCACCGGGATCCTCGCCGCCCGCGATCAGCTCGACCGCGCGGGCCGTCCCGACGTCGAGCTCGGGTTTTCGTTCGCGTGGCGGTGGCTGCCGAACAGCGACGCCGCGTTCTGGGCCGAGCTCGGATCGCGCGGGAACGCCGAGTTCCGGCGCGCGGTGGACTACGTCGGCGTCCAGATCTACCCCCACCTGGTCTGGCCGCCGCTGCCTCTTCCCGGACGCTCGGCGGGCGACGAGGTCGTTGAGGCGCTCACACTTCTGCGCCACTGCTATATGCCGATGGCCAGCCTGGGTGCGGCCGTCGACCTGTGGGTGACCGAGAACGGCTATGCGACGAACCTCGGCCGCACCGAGGCCACTCAGGACACGGCGCTCGCCGCCACCCTCGACGCCGTCCATCGCTACTCGGGGACCCTCGGGGTGAGCGACTACCGCTGGTTCAATCTTCGGGACAACAACTCGAGCGGCCTCGATCTGTTCGACGCCGTCGGATTGCTCCGCGACGACTACTCAGAGAAACCGGCCTTCTGGACGCTGCGGGCGGCGATCGAGCGGATCGGGACCGACCGGCCCGTCACCCGCTTCTGCCGCAAACGCATCGCGATCCTGCTCGGCGGCGATCGCCGCGACCGGATCCGGGGCAGCATCGGCCCAGACGTCATCGTCGCGGGCGGCGGCGCCGACAGGATCCGAAGCGGGCCGGGCCGTGACCGCGTCTGCGCCGGCGGCGGCCCCGACCGAGTCGCCGGCGGGTCCGGAGCGGATGTCCTCGCCGGCAATGCGGGCCGCGACCGTTTGAAGGGGGGTCCCGGGCGCGATCGCCTGCTCGGCGGTGCTGGCCGCGACCGGTGCCATCAGGGCGGCGGCAAACCGCGCCCGTGCTGACCGACCGCATGGACCACGGCAGGCCCGGCGAACGCAAGAGAGCGCGCCCGACAGGATTCGAACCTGTGACCGTCGGTTTCGTAGAGATGTAGTCGGTATTTGTCAGCCGATAGCTCGACGGTCGGGGATGCGAATCGGCGGCCCGATTCGTTTCTCACTACGACGCTATGCGTGTCCGCGCACTGGCGGGCCTGCCGCTCTTCTAGCCAGCGACAGGTACTGCCCCGCCCTCGCGGGCGACGCGGACGCGGACCCCGGCCGCCCGGGCAAGGTTGCGCGGCGACATGTACTCGCGCGGTCCGATCGCCCTCGCGGCAAAGGCCTCGGTCCCGGCCGCCAGCACAGGATCGCGAACGGCCGCCGAGAACATCAGGCGTTCGACCGGCGACAGCTTGTCCGCTCGGGCGGAGCCTGCGACGACGAGCGAATGGCCGAGCAGACCGCGGCGGTGACGGCGCCGATAGGCGCGCAGTCCGCGGCTCAGGGAGATGTTTCCGGTGAGCGCGGGCCCGACGGCCTCGGCGAGCCACTCACCCGACTGGAACGCCCAGCCACAGCCGATTGCGCCGACCGGGTCCGCGGCGAGGGCCGCATCCCCGACGAGCGCGATCCGCCGGCCGACGGGCGCGCGCCACTCGTTGGTGAGGTCGATCTTGCCGACGATCGGGCCGACCCGCTCGGATTCGCCGATCGGAGGGGCGTCGGGAAGGCGTCCCATGAACGAACGCAGCGCCGTTTCGGTGTCGCGCTTGAACTCGGCAAGCCGCGAGCGATGCGGAAACGCCGCGTAGAGCATCAGATTGTCGTCGGTCGGCGTGGCGATTGCGACGTCCGGTTCGGTGAACCAGATGTGGACGCCGGCCCCCGTGCCGAGCGACGGCCCCTTGAAGTAGCTCCAGTAGCCGAACCGGTCATTGCGGGAGGTCCAAGTCCGCAGCCCGGCGAGGCGCGCGACCGACGATCCGCGCCCGTCGGCACCGACGAGAACCGAGGCCGTGAGCTCCCGCTGCTTCCCCTCCCGCGGGCGGAGAGTCGCGGTGGCACGGGAACGTCCGAGTTCGAGGCCTTCGAGCGTGTGGCCCAGCATCAGCTCGACACCGTCGGTCTCGGCGGCCGCCCTGCGGACGATCGGGTCAAGCACCTCGCGGCGGAGGCTCAGGGCGGGACCCACTCCGCCGCGCTCGATTCGTGAGCCCTCGCCCCGGCCGGGGTCGATCCAGCCATAGCGCGTCCAGATCCGCGCCCCGCCGCGGGCGGCTCCGGCCCGCTCGATGCCCTCAAGCAAGCCGAGGCGCTTGACCGTCGGGATCGCGCTCGGCTGGATGTAATGCCCGCAGACTCGCTTGAACGCGGCGGGATCGGTGCGACGCTCGACCAAGGCGACCCTTGCGCCCTGGCGGGCGAGCGCGATGGCTGACGTGCAGCCTGCAAGGCTCGCGCCGACGACGACGGCGTCGTAGTCCGGTCGGTTCGACATGATCAGTCCTCCTTCGACGGTCGCTTCGAACCATTCAAGGGATACCATACAGGATGAAGTATGGCAAGACAAACTGACATCCGTCTCACCGGCACGTCCTACGTCGTGCTCGGGATGCTTGATTGGATCGGCCCGTCGACGCCGTACCGGCTGCAGCGTGTGCTCGAGGACTCGGTCGAGGACTTCTTTCCAATCCCACACACGACCTTCTACGTCGAGCCGACACGGCTCACCAAGGGCGGCTACCTAAAGGAGACCCGCGAGCGTGGTGGCCGTCGCCGGAAGACCTACGACCTGACCGCGAAGGGCCGGAAGGCGCTCTCCGACTGGGTCGAGGAGCCGCTCACGGAGTACGGACAGTTTCGGTTCCCGGGGATGTTGAAGATCTTTTTCGGCGCCGATCCGAGCGCGTTCGCGCGCGACCAGGCCCGCCACCACCGCGAGCTGGCCCAGAAGTTCGAGGGCTATCGGACCGGCATAAAGCAGCGCGGCGTCGATGTCCCCGAGGGGAGGCGGCTCGTCCTCGACACAGGCATCGAGCTGCATCGCTGGTGGGCCGAGCGCTGGCAGCACGTGGCCGATCAGACCGAGTAGCCGGCGCGCATTCGACAACAAGAAAGCCCTCCCGAAGGAGGGCTCTCAAGTCTTGCTGAGAGAGGCAGCGGGCCTGATCCGTTTCTCGCTCCCACCATCCAAGGATCAGAGACCAGCCGCCACCTGCCAGAGAGGTCTACAGCGATTCGGATACCTCGCCTCTGTTTTCACGCTGAAGGAGCAGCGCCCGCTCGCGCTGCCGGCCAACCGTGGTGAGCTCTACGCCTGCGGCTCGATGTTCTGGTTGACGCGGAAGAAGTTGTCCGGGTCGTACTTCGCCTTGATCTTGGTGAGGCGGTCGTAGTTGTCGCGATAGCTGGCGCGGACGCGATCCTGACCCTCGTCCATCATCATGTTCACGTAGGCGCCGCCGGCCGAGTGGGGGTGTAGGGCCTCGAAGTACTCGACGCACCACTGTCGGATGGCCTCGGCGTTTGCCGGGTCGGGATCGACGCCCGCGAAGACCGAGCCCCAGTTCGCATCTCGGTAGCTCCAGGCGGTGTCGGACGGGCCGAGGTCGTGGGCGGCGCCGTCGATCGGGTACAGGTGCATCGTCGACTTCCACGTCGGCATCGCAGCGCCAAACCGAGCGTGGATCTCGACTGCCTCGTCGGGGATCTCCTTGACGAAGTCGGCTCGCCAGTACCACTGATCCCCCGGCGGGTAGACGCCGTCAAAGGCGCTCTGCAGCGCCGGGTGCGGCATCGGAGCTGTTCCGGGTAGCAGCGGCTCGGGCAGGGCATTCAGCATCGGGGCCATCGCCTTCGCTGCGTTCTCCTCGCTACCCACGTAGCACGAGATCACTCCGCAGACCTTTCGCATGTGGATCTCCTCGGGGAACGGCGGCCCGGGCGGCACGGTGGCGAAGGCGAAGAAGGCGTTCAGCTCACGAGGAGCGTTCGGCAGGAACTCGCGATATGCCGACAGGACCTCGGCGCCCAGCTCAACCGGCCAGAACGTCGGCCCGGCGACGACCGTGTCCACATCGTGCAGCCGGAAGAGAAAGGACGTGACGACGCCGAAGTTGCCGCCGCCGCCGCGGATCGCCCAGTACAGATCGGGATGTTCCTCGGCGTTGGCGCGGACGCGGTCGCCGCTGGCGAGCACGAGCTCGGCCTCGAGCAGGTTGTCGATCGAAAG
>Ga0196962_10000348_pt1 | contig 20554 bp, 20 predicted proteins | sample S3v_20metaG_FD_183186 | JGI IMG/M metagenome (GOLD analysis project Ga0196962, IMG submission 183186) | Soil microbial communities from Anza Borrego desert, Southern California, United States - S3+v_20 | ecosystem: Environmental > Terrestrial > Soil > Desert | place: USA: California | collected...
GCGGTCGAACACGGGGAAGTGCAGGACGATGAACAGGTAGTCGTCGTAGACGTCGATCTTCGGCCGCTGGTTGCGCGAAAGCACGTCCTCGAGGTCGAGCGCGTGGAAGTCGAAGTGCTCCTCCAGCCAAGCTCGCTCCAGCGCGCCGGGGCGCTCGATGTTGACCCAGCGCAGGCCGGCCGCGTCGATCTGCTCGACGTTCGGCGTCTGGGGCTCAGGCGGGGCCGGCGACTCGACGAGCGCGCCGCGGCGACCAGGCCGTCGCAGCCTGGGTTTCGGAAGGTTCGGCATCGCCGGGGCCTCTCATCTCGTCGCGCAGCGGGTTCATCGTGGGGACAAGGTTAAACGCAACTCGTGCCTGCATTGGGCGGGACCGTGCCTGGTACGCTTCTCCCAACATAAGCGCCACATCTAGAGGGGTGGAGGGACTGGCCCATTGAAGCCCCGGCAACCAGGTCGAACTTCGGTTCGAAATAGGTGCCAACTCCAGCAGGTCGCCGATTCAAAGATCGAGCGCCTGGAAGATGTGGGGGATGTCCGATCGGACCTCTGCCCCACAGGCGGAGGTTTTTTTCATCAGAAGCGAAAAGAGGATCGGATGTCAATCGAAAGCCTGAAGTGCAAGGAGTGCGGGACCGCCTACGAGCTGGACGCCAGCTACGTGTGCGAAAACTGCTTCGGCCCGCTGGAAGTCGCCTACGACTACAGCTCGCTCGACGCCGCGGAGGTGAAGCGGCAGATTCAGGCCGGCTCACAGGGGATCTGGCGCTACGCGGACTTCCTCCCCTTCGAGGGCCGGCCGGGCGATCCGCTGGAGCCCGGTCTGACGCCGCTCCTGCGCGCCGACCGCCTCGCCGAGCGGCTCGGGGTCGAGGCCGAGATCTGGATCAAGAACGACGCCGCCAACCCGACCCACTCCTTCAAGGACCGGGTCGTCGCGGTCGCGGTCGCCAAGGCCCAGGAGCTCGGCTTCGAGACCGTCGCCTGCGCTTCGACCGGAAATCTCGCCAACGCCGTCGCAGCTCACGCGGCCGCGGCCGGGCTCGACTCCTACGTCTTCGTCCCCGCCAACCTCGAGGAGCAGAAGCTGCTCGCGACCGGCGTCTACGGGACCAACCTGGTCGGTGTGCGGGGCAACTACGACGACGTCAACCGGCTCTGCACGCAGCTGGCCGAGACCCGCCCGTGGGCCTTCGTCAACGTCAACCTGCGCCCCTACTACGCCGAGGGCTCGAAGACGCTCGCCTACGAGACCGTCGAGCAGCTCGGCTGGGAGCTGCCCGACCGGGTCGTCAGCCCGATCGCCTCCGGCTCTCTCTTCACCAAGCTCGGCCGCGGCTTCCAGGAGTGGCTCGACCTTGGCTTGGTCGAAGGCAAGCAGCCGGTCTTCAACGGCGCCCAGGCGGAAGGCTGCAGCCCGGTCGCGACCGCTTTCGCCGAAGGCTGGGACGTCTGCAAGCCGCAGAAGCCGGAGACGATCGCCAAGAGCCTCGCGATCGGCGACCCGGCCGACGGGCCGTACGCGGTCGAGCACGCGCGGCGGACCGGCGGCGGGGTCGACTCGGTCACCGACGCGGAGATCCGCGAGGCCATCCGCCTCCTGGCCGAGACGACGGGCATCTTCACCGAGACCGCCGGCGGCGTCACTGTCGGCGTGCTGAAGAAGCTGGCGGAGCGCGGCGAGCTCGGCGCCGGCGAACGCGTCGTCGTCTACATCACCGGCGAGGGCTTGAAGACGCTGGACGCGACGCGCGATACGTTCCAGATGCACGAGATCGACCCCGACCTCGGCAGCTTCGAGGCCGAGTTCCGCCAGGAGGTAGCCGTCCCATGAGCGTCACCGTGAAGATCCCGACGCAGCTGCGAGCCGCGACCGGGGGGCAGGCCGAGGTAGAGGTCGAGGGCTCGACCGTCGGCGAGGTTCTCGACGCGGTCTTCGACGCCCACGGCGACCTGCGGGAGCGGATCACCCAGGACGGCGACCTGCGCCGCTTCGTCAACGTCTACGTCTCCGGCGAGGACATCCGCTTCCAGCAGGGCCTCGACACGGACATCGACGACGGCGCCGAGGTCACGATCCTGCCCGCGGTCGCCGGCGGATAGCGCCGATCCCGCCAGGGGTTCCACTTAACTTTTTCGAGAGTCGATAGATGGCTGCCGCCCCGAGCGAGCTCCCGCGAAAAAGCACAAGACGTTCCACCCCTGGCGGGATCGGCTCCGAGCGCCCCCCCGTGGTCATCTTGTGCGGGGGGAGGGGGACGCGGCTGCGGGAGCGGACCGAGTCGGTGCCGAAGGCGCTGGTCGAGATCGGCGCCAAGCCGATCGTCTGGCACGTGGTGCAGATCTACGCGGCGCAGGGCTTCGACCGCTTCCTGCTCGCGACCGGCTACATGGGCGAGGCGGTGGCGGAGTTCGCCGCGTCGGAGCCCTGGCCGGGCGGGGCGGCGGTCGAGTGCGTCGACACCGGGCTCGACACTCCGACCGGCGGTCGCATCGCCCGACTCGCCGATCGGCTCGACGGCAACTCCTTCTGTGTCACCTACGCCGACGGCGTGGCCGACGTCGACCTCGCCGGGCTGCTCGCGTTCCACGGCGCCCATCGCGGCCTGGCGACGCTGACCGCCGTCCGGCCTCACCTGCAGTGGGGGGTCGCCGAGCTGGAGGGGGACCGGGTCTCCGGCTTCGCCGAGAAGCCGCGCAGCGAGCACTGGATCAACGGCGGCTTCCTCTGCTTCGAGCCGGGAGCGCTCGCCTACCTCGACGAGGACAGCGTGCTGGAGCGCGACCCGCTGCAGCGCCTCGCGACCGACGGCCAGCTGCACGCCTTCCGCCACGCGGGGTTCTGGGACTGCATGGACACCTACAAGGACGCGGTCGTGCTCAACGACCTCTGGGCGAGCGGCGAGGCGCCCTGGCGGATCTGGGACGCCGCCCGGGCGGAAGCGAGGTGAAGCGGGCGCTGGTCACTGGAGGCCACGGCTTCGTCGCCTCGCATCTTGCGCGGGCCCTGCTCGGGCGCGGCGACTCGGTGAGCGTGCTCGACCTGGCGCCGCCGCCGCAGTCCGGGCTCGTGCTGCAGGGCGTCGCGCCTGAGGTCGAGCTGGTCGAAGCCGACCTGCGGGATGCAGGCGCCGTCGCCGCGACGATCGAGGGAGCGGAGTTCGACGTCGTCTTCCACCTAGCCGCCCAAACCCTGGTCGGGCCGGCGATGGCCGAGCCGGCTGCGACCTTCGAGGCAAACGTGCTGGGGACCTGGAACCTGCTCGAGGCCTGTCGCCGGGCCGAGGTCCCGGCGGTCGTCGTCGCCTCGTCGGACAAGGCCTACGGGCCAAGCGAGGAGCTGCCCTACCGGGAGACGATGCAGTTGCGGCCCGCCTCGCCGTATGAGGCAAGCAAGGCGGCCGCCGACGCGATCGCGCTCAGCTATCGGCCCGCGTACGGGCTCCCGGTCGCCGTCACCCGCTTCGCCAACATCTACGGCGGCGGAGATCTGAACTTCTCGCGGCTGATTCCCGAGGCGGTCGCCGCGCTGCTCGACGGGCGCCGCCCACAGATCCGCTCCGACGGCAGCCCCGAGCGCGACTTCCTCTACGTCGACGACGCGGTCGCCGCCTACCTGGCGATCGAGCACGCGGTCGGGGCCGGCGGGCCGGCGGCGGGGGAGGCGTTCAACGCCGGGGGCGAGCGCCCGTACTCCGTGGCGGAGGTCTTGGAGACGATAGCCACGGTCTCCGGGACCGGTCTGGAGCCGGAATTCCACGGCATCGGCAACCCCGACGGCGAGATCGACCGCCAGTACGTCGACTCGGCCAAGCTGCGCGAGCTGACCGGCTGGGCCCCCGCGGTCGAGCTCCCGGACGGCCTGACCCGTACCCTCGAGTGGTATCGCGACCATCCGGAGGCCCGACCCTGATGTGCGGACGATTCACGGTTACCGCCAAAAACACGAAGAAGATCTCCGACCGTTTCCAGGTTGAGCTCGAACGAGCCCTGGAGAGGGGAGGGGATGGCGAGGCGCCGCCGCCGAGCAAGGAGCGGGCCGAGAAGCTGGCCAAAGGCCTCAACCGGTTCAACGTCGCCCCGACCCAGGAGGTCCTCACCGTGTGCGCCTCGCCGCAGCCCGAGGAGGCCGAACAGGGGGAGCGCGAGGCGCGGCTGATGCGCTGGGGCCTCGTGCCCCGCTGGGCCAAGGACCTCAAGGTCGGCTACCGGATGATCAACGCCAAAGCCGAGAACCTGACCAAGAGCAAGGCGTACGGCCCCTTGGTCGGCAAGTTCCGCCACCGCTGCCTGATCGTCGCCGACGGCTTCTACGAGTGGATGAAGGCCGAGGATCCCAAGCAGCCCCGCCAGCCCTGGCATTTCACGGTCGACGGCGGCGAGCCCTTCGCCTTCGCGGGGCTCTGCACTCGCAAGGAGTGGGAGGATCCCGAGGATCGCGGCTTCGACGACGGTTGGCTCTACAGCTGCACGATCGTCACCACGACGCCGAACGATGTCGTGGCCCCGGTCCACGACCGGATGCCGACGATCCTCTCGAGCCCCGAGGCTGAGGCCGCGTGGCTGGATCCGGGGCTCGGCGTCGAGGACGCGGTGGCGATGTGCGTGCCGCTCGACGCGAGCCGGATGGAGGGCGCGCCGGCCAATCCGAAGGTGAACAAAGTCGGAAAAGGAATCGAGGGGCCTGAGCTGCTCGTCGCCCCGGCGGGCTGAGCCTCAGTCCTCCTCTTCGGATTCCTCGGCTTCTTCCTCTGCTCGTTCTTCGTTTTCTTCTTCGGCCTCTTCGTCGATCGGCGGCGGGAAGGACCGCAGCTTCCCGGCGGTGCGCGCCGTTACCTTGCCGGCGCTCGTGGTCAGGCTGCAGGAGACATCCCCTGCGGGCACTTCGGTCGTCTTCCACACGGTGTAGAAGGGCAGCACCAGATCCTGCTTGGGCTTGCCGCCGGCGATGAAGTATTTGAGGTTCTCGGTGCCGACTTCGTACTCGGGCCATTCGAGCTTGATGCCTCGTTCGGTGGTGAACGACTCGAACAGCTCCGGTTCGAGAATGACCAGTTCGCCGCCGCGGGCGCTGAAGTCCACGAGGAGGGTTTCCGGCACGTCCTGGCTGTAGATGCCCGCTTCGGAGGAGCGCGGGAAGGTGGCCCGCAGGCCACCCGAAGTCTGGGCGACTTCGGTTCGCCGCCGGGTCGCGACCGTGCAGAGCACCTGGCCGTCGCCGACCGGGGAGCCGGCGTCGATCTGCAGGGTCGCCCCGACCAGGAAGAGCGCGTACCCGCTGAAATTGGCGCCGGTCGCTTTGATTTCGCCGTCGACGAGCTGCATCTGCCCGCGGCCACCGGGCACGTCCACCGGCGCCGAGTCTGGAATCGGGGCTTCCTTGATCCATTCCAGGTTGGCGGCCTGGCCTTCGCCCGGCGAGGTTGCGAGCACCGCCGCGACGACGCAGGCGAGAAGGCCGACAGCGACGACGATCAGGGCGCCGCGGGGGAGGCGGTTGTCCTCTCGGGTATCCGGCACGGGGCGAGACCGTATTGAACTGGCCGGGCGATCCGCCGGCCGTCGTTTTACCCCGCCTCCGGGGCGGGTACGGTGTCGGGCGTGGCACCCGAGCCGACGCCGCTGCACCCGCCCGCCGTCGAGGCCAAGACGGCCCAGGTCCATGGCCGGTCGGTCAGCTATGCCGAGACCGGCGAGGGCGAGCTGCTTGTCCTGATCCACGGGATGGCGGGCACGGCAGAGGGCTGGAGCCCGGTGATCGAGCCGCTCGGCCTGCGCCACCACGTGATCGCCCCCGACTTCCCCGGCCACGGCCTCTCCGCTCCCGGCGGCGGCGACTACTCGCTCGGCAACCTCGCCAGCACCCTGCGGGACCTCCTGCTGACGCTCGGCGAGGAGCGTGCGACCCTGGTCGGGCACTCGCTCGGCGGCGGCGTCGCGATGCAGTTCACCTACCAGTTCCCCGAGATGGTCGAGCGCCTCGTCCTCGTCTCCAGCGGCGGCCTCGGGCCCGACGTCAGCCCCGTCCTGCGCGCCGCGGCCCTGCCCGGCGCCGACCTCTTCATCTCCGCCACGGCGGGGGTCGGGCAGCGGGTCGGATCGACGCTGGCGCGAGGCCTGGGGATGCTGGGAGTGCGACCGTCCGCCGACGTGGCGGAGGTCGCGCGGGCTTACTCCTCGCTCCGCGATCCTGAGCGGCGCAGGGCCTTCCTGGCGACGCTGCGCTCTGTCGTCGGCACCGAGGGCCAGCGGGTCGCCGCGCTCGACCGGCTCTACCTCGCCGAGGCGCTGCCGCTGCTGATCGTCTGGGGCGAGCGCGACCCGATCATCCCGGTCAGCCACGGGCAGGAAGCCCATCGCGCGCTGCCCAACAGCCGCTTCGAGGTTTTCGAGGGCGCCGGCCACATGCCGCAGTGCGAGCAGCCAGGCCGCTTCATCGCCACCCTCGAGCGCTTCCTCGCCGAGACCGAGCCGGCCGAGTTCGACGCCGCGGAGTGGCGCGCCCGCTTCAGCAGCGCCTAGCGGCACGGAACGACACGCGCCCGGCAGGATTCGAACCTGCGACCTCTTCCTCCGGAGGGAAGCGCTCTATCCAGCTGAGCTACGGGCGCTCACGGGGCAGCTTAGTGCAGACCTCGTCCGCCGCTACTAGGCTCGCCGGCCATGGATCTCGAGGTCATCTTCCTCGGCACCGGCGGCTCGGTGCCATCGGCGCGGCGCTCGACGGCGAGCGTGCTGGTCGCGCGTGGCGGAGAGCGGCTGATGTTCGACTGCGGCGAAGGGACGCAGCGGCAGCTTCAGCGCTCGCTGGGGCTGATCCAGGTCGACGCGGTCTACCTGACCCATTTCCACGCCGACCACATCCTCGGCCTGCCCGGCCTGCTCAAGAGCTACGACCTGACCGACCGCGAGGCGCCCCTCTCGGTCTACGGGCCACCGGGTCTGGTCGATCTCTTCGCGATCCTGAAGCCGATCGTCGGCCGGATCGGCTTCGAGGCCGAGCTGGTCGAGCTGGCGCCGGGCGACGTCGTCGCCCGCGACGAATACGAGGTCCAGGTTTTCGAGGCGGCTCACAGCGCCCGCGCCAACGGCTACGCGCTGGTCGAGGCCAGGCGACCAGGCCGCTTCGACGTCGAGGCCGCGGAGCGCCTCGGCGTGCCGGAAGGGCCCGCCTTCGCTCGGCTGCAGGCGGGGGAGGAGGTGCAGGGCCGCTCTGGCCCGGTCCGCCCCGCGGAGGTGGTCGGCCCCGATCGGCCGGGCCGCACCCTGGTCATAACCGGCGACACCGCGCCGAGCCCCGCGACGGTTGCCGCCGCGGCGGACGCCGAGCTGCTGATCCACGACGCCAGCTTTGCCGAGGAGGAGGTCCAGCGGGCCGCCGAAACCGGCCACTCGACCGTCGGCCAGGCGGCCGCGGTGGCTCGCGAGGCGCACGTGAAGATGCTCGCCCTCGTCCACATCTCCTCGCGCTACCACGTCGGCACGGTGCTGGAGGAGGCCCAGGAGGTCTACGAACCGACGGTCGCCCCGAAGGACTTCGACACGATCCAGATCCCCTATGCCGAGAAGGGCTACCCCGAGCTCATCCCAAACGGAGCCCGGGACCGAGGCGGGTCCGGTATGGCCTCGACCGAACCTCCCCGCAGTTCGTGAAGGCGAGGCCATACCGGACCCGCCTCCCTCGCTGCTACGCTCCGGGCGTCCTTTAACCGGGTCCCGAGAGACCAGGAAGGAAGCGAAAAAGTGAGTGAGAAGGTCGTGCTGAAGCACGATGACCTGCGGCGGACGCTGAAGCGGATCGCCCACGAGATCGCCGAGAAGAACCCCGATGCCTCTGGCTTGGCGATCGTCGGAATCCACACCCGCGGGGCGCTGCTGGCTCGCCGGCTCCACTCCCTGCTCGGCGAGCTGACCGACGCCGAGCTGCCGATCGGCGACCTCGACATCTCCTTCTACCGCGACGACGTCGGCGCCAAAGCGCCGGAGGCACAGCCGGTGGTTCACGCCTCCCACATCGACTTCGACCTCAGCGAGCGCACCGTCGTCCTCGTCGACGACGTCCTCTTCACGGGTCGGACCGTGCGGGCCGCGATCGAGGCCCTCTTCGACTACGGCCGGCCTCGCCGCGTGCAGCTGGCGGTTCTCTGCGACCGCGGCCATCGCGAGCTGCCGATCCGCCCCGACTACGTCGGCAAGAATTTGCCGACGGCCCGCGAGGAGCGGGTCAACGTCAGCCTCGAGGAGATCGACGGGGCGGATGAAGTGACGATCTCCGAGCCGACTCGCGCGGAGGCCCTCTCGTGAAGCACCTGCTGACGATCGAGGAGCTCTCGCGCGAGGAGATCGAGGCGATTCTGGACCGCGCCGAGAGCTTCGCCGAGGTCGGTCGCCGGGACATCAAGAAAGTCCCGACCCTGCGCGGCCGCACCGTGGTCACCCTCTTCTACGAGTCGAGCACCCGCACCAGCAGCTCCTTCGAGCTGGCGGCGAAGCGGCTCTCCGCCGATCTGGTCTCGGTCAAGGCGGCCGGCTCCTCGGTCGACAAGGGCGAGTCGCTGAAGGACACCGTCGCCACTCTCTCCGCCTATGACCCCGCCGCGATCGTGATCCGCCATCCCTACGCCGGCGCCGCCCAGATGGTCGCCGGGTGGACCGAGGCGGCGGTGGTCAACGCCGGCGACGGCAAGCACGAGCACCCGAGCCAGGCGCTGCTCGACGTCTACACCCTGCGCCGCCGGCTCGGCTCGCTCGACGGCACTCGGATCTGGATCGTCGGCGACGTCCTCCACAGCCGCGTCGCCCGCTCCAACTTGATCGCCTTCCAGCGGATGGGCGCCGAGGTGACGGTCTGCGGGCCGCCGACCCTGATCCCCCGCGGGATCGAGGAGCTCGGTTGCGAGGTCTCGTACTCCCTCGAGCGGATTGGGGAGGCCGAGGTCGTCTATGCCCTGCGGATGCAGCACGAGCGGATGAGCGAGAGCTTCGTCCCTTCGCTGCGCGAGTACGCCGCCGCCTTCCAGATCGACACACGCCGGCTCAACCCGCGCCAGTTGCTGATGCACCCCGGCCCGGTCAACCGCGGCGTCGAGCTCTCCGGCGAGGCGATCGACTCGCCGGAGTCGCTGATCGCCGAGCAGGTCGCGGCGGGGCTGGTGGTGCGAATGGCGATCCTCTACGAGCTGCTCGCCGGGGGCGAGCGTCCCGCGCCGCTCGCCAAGGGTGACGGGACGGCCGAGGCAAGCCCGATCGGACAGTCGGCATGAGCCTCGCCGAGGCGCTCGACGTCCGTTCCGGCGAGGACGCGAACGTGGTCCTGCGCCGGGCCACGGTCCTCGATCCGGTCGCCGGCATCGACGGGGTCCACGACGTCGTCGTCCGCGGCGGCCGGATCGCCGAGCTGGCGGCGCCGGGAGAGGGGGCCGCCGAGGGCGCCGAGACAATCGACGCCGAAGGGATGCACGCCTTTCCGGCGTTCTTCGACCCGCACGTCCACCTGCGCACCCCCGGCCAGGAGCACAAGGAGGACATCGCGACCGGGACCCGCTCCGCCGCGGCCGGCGGCTACTGCGGGATCCTGGCGATGGCCAACACCGACCCGCCCGTATCGACCGCGGCCGACGTGGCGGCGCTGCGCGAGCAGGCCCGCGCCGACGCCTCGGTCCCGGTCGGCTTCCTCGCCACCGTCACCCGCGACATGAAGGGCGAGGACCTGGCCGAGATGGTCGAGTTGCGCGAGGCCGGCGCGATCGGGTTCTCCGACGACGGCCTCCCGGTCACGAGCGCCAGGGTGATGCTGCGCGCGCTCCAGTACCAGCGCCTTTGCGGCGGCACGATCGCCCTGCACGAGGAGGATCCGGAGCTCTCCGGCGACGGCGTCATGCACGAGGGCCCGGTCTCCGCGGCGCTCGGCCTCGCCGGGATCCCATCGGTCTCGGAGTCGACGATGATCGCCCGCGATGCCGCCCTCGCCGCTTACGAGGACGCGCGCATCCACGTCCAGCACCTCTCGGCGGGGGAGTCGGTCGAGGTCGTGCGCGCCGCCAAGGCGGCCGGGGTGAAGATCAGCGCCGAGGCCAGCCCGCATCACCTCTGCCTCACCGACGAGGAGGTCCGCAGCCTCGATCCCAGCCGCTTCAAGATGAACCCGCCGCTGCGCCACGAGGCCGACCGCCAGGCGCTGATCGCCGCGTTGCGCGACGGCACGGTCGAGTGCGTCGCGACCGACCACGCCCCGCATCAGGCGGAGGAAAAGGACGTTCCCTTCGAGCAGGCGGCGATGGGCGTCACCGGTCTCGAGACCGCCTTCGCGGCACTGCACACGGAGCTGGTGCTGCCGGGCACGATCGAGCTGGGCCTGCTGGTCGAGCGGATGGCCGGCGGCGCCGCCCCGTTCGGGATCGAGCGCCCGACTTTGGCGCCGGGCTCGGAGGCCAACGTCGCGCTCTGCGACCTGGGCGCCGAGTGGACGGTGGGGGAGGACGGCTACGAGAGCCGCTCGCAGAACTCCTGGTGCGCCGGCCGCACCCTGACCGGCCGGGTGATGATCACGCTCGCCGCCGGGCAGGTCGCCTATCGGCTGCGCAGCTTCAGCCTGGGGGTGGCGGCGTGAGCGAGGCCTACCTGCTGCTCGAGGACGGGACCCGGCTCGACGGGCTCGCCTGCGGCGCCGAGGGCCCGGTGACCGGCGAGGTCGTCTTCAACACGGCGATGACCGGCTACCAGGAGTCGGTCACCGACCCCTCCTACGCGGGCCAGATCATCGTCTTCACCTACCCGTTGATCGGCAACTACGGGGTCAGCGCGGCGGCGATGGAGTCCGATCGCGTCCACGCCCGCGGCGTCGTCATGCGCGACGCCAAGAACCGCGAGGACGTGGCCAGCGCCGAGGGCGGCTGGCTCGACTGGCTCGCCGATTGCGGCGTCCCCGCGATCAGCGGCGTCGACACCCGTGCCCTGGTCCGCCAGATCCGCGACCGCGGCGCGATGCGAGGCGGCATCTTCCCGGCCCCGATGCCCGAATCGGAAGCGCGTGAGCGGATCTCTGCCGAGCCCTCGATGCAGGGCGCCGACCTCGCCCGCACCGTCACCCCGCCCGAGCCGGTCCGCTTCGCCGGAGACGGGCCGCACGTGGTCGGGATCGACACCGGCGTGAAGATGAGCATCGTCCGCCAGCTGCGCGAGCACGGCTGCAAGCTGACGCTTCTGCCCTGCACGAGCTCTGCGCAGGAGGTTCTCGCCGAGGATCCGGACGTTGTCTTCCTCGCCAACGGCCCCGGCGACCCTGGCGCGCTCGGCTACGTCGTCGAGACCGTGCGCGAGATCGTCGGCAAGCGGCCGGTCTTCGGCATCTGCCTCGGTCACCAGCTGCTCTGCCGGGCCGTGGGCCTGGAGACCTACAAGCTGCCCTTCGGGCATCGCGGCGCCAACCACCCCGTCAAGGACCTGGAGACGGGCAGGATCGACATCACCTCGCAGAACCACGGCTTCGCGGTCGGAGGCCCCGGCGGCGAGCCGAGGATCGAGGGCGACGAGCCGGTGCGCTGGGAGACCGACTTCGGCGCCGCGGAGCTCTCCCACCTCAACCTCTACGACCGTACGGTCGAGGGCCTGGTCCTGCGCGACGTCGCGGGCGCCACGGTCCAGTACCACCCCGAGGCCGGGCCCGGCCCGCATGACGCCCGCCACCTCTTCGATCGCTTTTTGTCCCTCGCAACCTGAACGGAACCCTTGCCCCGTCGCGACGACATTCAAAAGATTCTCCTGATCGGCTCCGGCCCGATCGTGATCGGACAGGCCGCCGAGTTCGACTACTCGGGCGTGCAGGCCTGCAAGGTGCTGCTCGAGGAGGGCTACGACGTGGTGCTGGTCAACTCGAACCCGGCGACGATCATGACCGACCCTGAGTTCGCCACCGCCACCTACATCGAGCCGCTGCTTCCCGGCCCGGTGACCAAGATCATCGAAAAGGAGCAGCCCGACGCGCTGCTGCCGACCCTGGGCGGGCAGACGGCGCTGAACCTGGCGATGAGCCTGCACGAGGACGGCACCCTGGAGAAGTTCGGGGTCGAGCTGATCGGCGCCGACGCTGCCGCGATCCGCCGCGCCGAGGACCGCGAGGAGTTCCGCACGACGATGAACGAGGCCGGGATCCGCATCCCCTGGTCGATCACGGTGGAGACCCTGTCCGAGGTCGAGGAGGGGCTCGCCGACGGCCGCATCACCCTGCCGGCGATCGTCCGACCCGCCTTCACGATGGGCGGGCAGGGCGGCGGCATCGGCCGCGACGAGACCGAGCTGCGCCAGGTGGTCACCGAGGGCCTTGCCGCCAGCCCGATCAACCAGGTCCTGGTCGAGGAGTCGGTGATCGGGTGGGGAGAGTTCGAGCTCGAGGTGATGCGCGACCGCAACGACAACGTCGTGATCATCTGCTCGATCGAGAACGTCGACCCGATGGGCGTCCACACCGGCGACTCGGTCACGGTCGCCCCCGCTCAGACCCTCACCGACCCGCTTTACCAGGACCTGCGCGACGTCGCGATCGAGGTGATCCGGGCGATCGGGGTCGAGACCGGGGGCTCCAACGTCCAGTTCGCGGTCAATCCCGCGGACGGCGAGATCGCCGTGATCGAGATGAATCCGCGCGTCTCGCGCTCCTCGGCGCTCGCCTCGAAGGCGACCGGGTTCCCGATCGCGAAGATGGCCGCCAAACTCGCGGTCGGCTACGCGCTGGAGGAGATCCCCAACGACATCACCCGCGCCACCCCGGCCTCCTTCGAGCCGACGATCGACTACGTGGTCACCAAGATCCCCCGCTTCGCCTTCGAGAAGTTCCCGGGCTCGGAGGGCCGTCTCTCGACCTACATGCAGAGCGTCGGCGAGGCGATGGCGATCGGCCGGACCTTCCGCGAGTCCTTCGCCAAGGCGATGCGCTCGCGCGAGCTCGACTCGGAGCCCGGGTTCCCGGAGGACGACGAAGGGCTGCTGGCGGCGATCGAGGTCCCCTGCGCCGAGCGCTTCGACCAGATCCTCGAGGCGTTCCGCCGCGGGATCGGCGTCGAGCAGGTGCATGAGCGCTGCCTGGTCGACCTCTGGTTCCTGCGTGAGCTGGAGGCGCTGGCCCGCGAGGGCGAGGGCAATGACGGCCTCGTCCGCACCTATAAGGCGGTCGACACCTGCGCTGCCGAGTTCGAGGCCGCGACCCCCTACTACTACTCCGGCTACGAGCGTCCCCGCGCCGACGGCGCTCCGCCCGCCTCGGAGATTCGCCGCGGAGAGCGTCAGTCGGTCGTGATCCTGGGTGCCGGGCCGAACCGGATCGGCCAGGGCATCGAGTTCGACTACTGCTGCGTGCACGCGGCGATGACCGCCCGCGATCTCGGCCGCGACGCGGTGATGATCAACTGCAACCCGGAGACGGTCTCGACCGACTACGACACCTCCGACCGCCTCTACTTCGAGCCGCTGACCGCCGAGGACGTGCTCGCCGTCTGCGAGCAGGAGCGCCCCGAGGGCGTGATCGTCCAGTTCGGCGGCCAGACGCCGCTGAAGCTGGCTCGCACCCTCGAAGAGGCGGGCGTGCCGCTGCTCGGGACCCCCGTCGACGCGATTCATCTCGCGGAAGACCGCGGACGCTTCGGCGAGATGCTGCGCCGGCTCGAGATCGAGCACCCGCCCTACGGCACCGCGCACTCCGCGGCCGAGGCCGCCGCGGTGGCCGAGAAGGTCGGCTTCCCGCTGCTCGTCCGACCTTCCTACGTCCTCGGCGGCCGCGCGATGGAGATCTGTTACTCGCTCGAGAACCTGACCGGGTATCTGGGCCAACACCTGCCGGAGGACCAGGAGCACACGCTTCTGCTCGACCGCTTCCTCGAGAACGCGATCGAGGTCGACGTCGACGCGCTCGGAGACGGCGAGGACGTCTACGTCGCCGGGATCATGCAGCACGTCGAGGAGGCCGGTGTCCACTCCGGCGACTCGGCCTGCGTGATCCCGCCGCTCAGCCTCGGTGAGGAGATGCTGGAGGAGATCCGCGCGACGACCCGCAAGATCGCCCTCGAGCTGGGCGTGATCGGCCTGATCAACATCCAGTACGCGGTGGCCGCCGGCAAGCTCTACGTGATCGAGGCCAACCCCCGCGCCTCGCGCACGGTCCCCTTCGTCTCGAAGGCGATCGGCGCCCCGCTGGCGAAGCTCGCGGCGAGGCTGATGCTGGGCGAGCGGCTGGCCGACCAGGAGCTCCCCGACGGCCCGCCCGAGCACGTCAGCGTCAAGGAGGCGGTCCTTCCCTTTGCCCGCTTTGCCGGCGCCGACTCGGTCCTCGGGCCGGAGATGAAGAGCACCGGCGAGGTGATGGGCATCGCCGCCGACTTCCCGACCGCCTTCGGCAAGGCCCAGGCGGCAGCCGGCGTGCGCCTGCCGAGGGAGGGCTCGGTGTTCATCACGGTCACCGACACCGACAAGCCGGCGGCGACCCAGCTCGCGGCCCGCTTTCACGATCTCGGCTTCGAGGTGATCGCGACCGGCGGCACGGCGCAGGCGATCGAGCGGATGGGCGTGCCGGTGACGCGGATAAACAAGATTCAGGAGGGGTCGCCCCACGTCGTCGACTTGATCCGCAAGCGCCGCTGCGACCTGGTGATCAACACGCCAAGCGGCTCCGGCGCGCGCGCCGACGGGTATGAGATCCGCACCGCGGCGGTCCGCCACGGGATACCCTGCATCACGACGATGACGGGCGCCACCGCCGCCGCGCGGGCGATCGCCGCCGGTCAGAGCGAAGACGCCGAGGTGCGCAGCCTGCAGGAGATTCACAACGCCAACGCCGCCTCCTCCGCTTCCGTGGATGCCTGAAGAGCCGGCTATGGACAGGCATCCGCTCCCGCGTCCGGGGGCGGCGTGTCTCGCTCCGTTCGGACGGCGATCGTGCGAGGTCGCTCGGTCCGATCCATCCGGCGGCTACAGGGTCTTCTCGCTGCTCGACCGCGAGGGGCCCGAGCCGCTGCCGGGCCAGTTCTACATGCTCGCCGCGGCGAGCCGGTGGGGCGGGGACGGGCGTCCGTTCCTGCCTCGGGCGATCTCCGTCGCCGAGACCGGGCCGGCCGCGGCGGGGGTGCGGCTCGAGTTCCTGATCGAGGGGATCGGGCCTGGGACCGACCGGCTCTGCGAGCTGAAGGCGGGGGAGAGGGTCTGGGTGACGGGCCCGCTCGGCAACGCCTTCGCCGAGCCCCGGCAGGCGAACCCGGGCGCCGCGGGGGCGATCCTGGTCGGGGGCGGGATCGGCGTCGCGCCGCTGGCCCTGCTGCGCCGTCGCCTCTCGGAGAGGGGCGTGCCGCTGCGGGTGCTGCTCGGCTTCCGCAGCCGGGAGCACTCGGGTGGCCTGGAGCTGTTCTGCGGCGGCGGCGGCGATCTCTGCCCGGAGGTTCGGCTCGCCTCCGAGGACGGCCACGCCGGCCACCGCGGCTATGTCACCGACCTCCTCGCCACGATGCTCGCCGGCGGCGACGCCGCGAGCGCGGTCGTCTACTCGTGTGGCCCCCCCGCGATGCTGGAGGCGGTACGCGCTATGTCCGCCGGTGCCGGGGTCACCTGCGAACTGGCGCTCGAGTCGCCGATGGCCTGCGGCTTCGGAGCCTGTTTCGGCTGCGCCGTGCCGAAGCCCGAGGGGGGATACCTGCGCCTCTGCGTCGACGGTCCCGTCCTGCGCGGCGCGCAGGTCGCCGGGGTGGCCCATGCCTGAGCTCTGCGGCATCGAGCTCGCCCACCCGGTGATCAACGCCTCGGGCACCTACGACGCGATCGCCGCGCGCCGCGCCTTCGGGGACGCCCTGCTCGAGGACTTTCCCTTCTCGGCTTTCGTCTCGAAGACGATCACCCCGGAGCCGCGCACCGGCAACGCGCCGCAGCGGATCTGGGAGACGCCTTCCGGGATGATCAACTCGATCGGGCTCCCGAACAAGGGACTCGACGGCTTCCTCGGCGAGGACCTGCCGCAGCTCGCCGAGTTGCCGGTGCCGCTGTTGGTCTCGGTGATGGGGACGAGCCGCGAGGAGTTCGCGCGCCTGCTGCGGGGCGTAGGGGAGCGGGACGAGGTTGCCGCGATCGAGCTCAACGTCTCCTGCCCCAACGTCCACTCCGGCCTGATCGTCGGCGAGCAGCCGACCGAGACCGCAATGCTGTTGGAAGCGCTGCGACCCCTCACTCCGAAGCCGTTGATAGTGAAGCTGACCCCCAACGTCGCCGACCCGGCGGCGGTCGCGGTCGCCGCCGAGGAGGGCGGGGCCGACGCCGTCTCGCTGATCAACACCCTGAAGGCGACGGCGGTCGATCCGGGGACCGGGGCCCCTGGGGTCGCGGCGGGCCATGGCGGGCTCTCGGGGCCGGCCGTGCGCCCGATCGCGCTCCACCAGGTTCGCGCCGTCGCCGCCGCGGTCAGCGTGCCCGTGATCGGCATGGGGGGCATCTCCAGCGGCTCCGACGCGCGCGAATTCCTCGCTTTGGGCGCCCGTCTGGTGGCGGTTGGAACCGAGAACTTTCGCGACCCTCGGGCAGGCTCGCGGGTCGCCGCAGAGCTCGGCGAAGGGGCTCCGACGGGGCCGCAGGCCACGGCCGTACTCGACCTCGAGTAGAGGTTGAGGTGAATTTGGCCTGAAACACCGGGCTTCGACTTGCGCGCACCCGACCCACGGCTATACTCGCCGCGCGACATGCCCGCCCCATCAGTCAAAACGTCAGCTGCGGCCCCCGAAAGGTCGCTTGACCAGAGGATGGAAGCGCTCAAGCGAGCGAACGACATCCGCACGGCGCGGGCCAAACTCAAGAAGGATCTGAAGGCGAACCGGGCCAGCATCAACGCGATCCTGCTCGACCCGCCCGAGTACGTGATGACCGCAAAGGTCTTCGACATGCTCCTCGCCGTTCCCAAGTACGGCCGGGTCAAGACCAACCGGATCCTCAACCAGTGTCGGATCTCGCCCTCGAAGACGATCGGCGGTCTCTCCGAGCGGCAGCGCACCGAGCTCGTCTCCCTCCTGCGCCGTTAGCCGACCGGCTCGCCGGTCAGTATCCCCGGCCCGCATGTCCAAAGTCTTCGTCCTCACCGGCCCTTCGGGGGTCGGCAAGGGGACCCTGATCAGGGAGCTCCTGCAGCGTGTTCCCGACCTGGAGCTGTCGATCTCGGCGACCACCCGCGAGCCCCGCGAGGGCGAGGTCGACGGACGCGACTACCACTTCCTCACCCGCGAGGAGTTCGACCACGGGGTCGAGCAGGAAGCCTTTCTCGAGTTCGCCACCTACAGCGACAACCGCTACGGCACCCTGCGCGCCGAGGTCGAGCGCCGCCTCGCCGAGGGCCACTCGGTCGTGCTTGAGATCGAGGTGCAGGGCGCGCGTCAAGTGCGCGCGGCGATGCGAGAGTCGATCCAGGTCTTCATCGCGCCGCCGGCGCCGGCGGTTCTGCGCGAACGTCTCGACGCGCGCGGCACCGACTCTCCCGAGGCGATCGATTCCAGGCTCGAGGTTGCCGCCCAGGAGATGGCCGCGCAGGACGAGTTCGCCTACCGCGTCGTCAACGACGATCTGCAGCGGGCGGCGGGCGAGCTGGAGGAGATCGTGCGCGCCGAGCTCGGACTATCACTAGACTCCGCAGCCGAATGATCAAACCACGCGTAGACAAGCTTCTCGAGCATGCCGATTCCCATTACGCAGCAGTCGTCGTTTCGGCTAAGCGCGCTCGTCAGATCAACAGCTACTTCCACAACCTCGGAGAGGGCGGTTTCGGGGAGTACCCGCCGCCGATGGTCGAGGTCAACGCCGAGAGGAACTACCTCTCGATGGCGCTCGAGGAGCTTGCCGAGGGCAAGCTCAAATACGAGTACCGCTCCTAGCGCTCGCGCCGGGAGCTCCCTGAGGGGAGGCAGCGAATGGCCAGAATCCTGCTCGGCGTGAGTGGAGGGATAGCCGCCTACAAGGCGCTCGAGCTGGCGCGCCTGGCGACGCTCGCCGGCCACGGCGTGCGCGTGCTGATGACCGAGACGGCGACGCGCTTCGTCGGCGCCGCCTCCTTCGAGGGGATCGTCGGCGCCCCCGTCTTGATCTCCGAGTTCGAGCGCGACCCGATGCGCGGCGCCTTTCCGGGCGAGGGCGAGCCCGGCCACGATCCGATCGGCCACCTCGAGCTGGCCGCCAACTGCGACGCGTTTCTCGTCGCTCCCGCTTCGGCCAACACGATCGCCAAGCTGGCCGCCGGCAGCGCCGACTCGATGCTCACCACCTCGTTTCTCGCCTGCGCCGCGCCGCGCCTCCTCGCTCCGGCGATGAACGACCGGATGTACGCCGCCGCGGCGACCCAGGCCAACCTGGCGACGCTGCGCGAGCGCGGCGTCGAGGTGATCGAGCCGGACGAGGGCAAGCTCGCCTCCCGGGGCGAGCACGGCCGCGGTCGCCTCCCCGACCCCGATCGTCTCCTGGCCCGGGTCGAGGCGGCGCTGCCGGGCGGCGAGCGCCCCTGGGACGGACTGCGGGTGCTGGTCACGGCTGGCGGGACCCGCGAGCCGATCGACCCGGTGCGCTTCATCGGCAACCGCTCCAGCGGACGCATGGGCATGGCCCTCGCCGGCGCCGCGGCGCGGCGCGGGGCCGAGGTCACCCTGCTCGCCGCCAACGTCTCGCTGGAGGCGCCCGCCGGGGTGCGGCGGATCGACGTCGAGACGGCAGAGCAGCTCGCCGCCGCCGCCGAGGCGGAGTTCCCTCGGGCCCACGTCCTCTTGATGGCCGCCGCGCCAGCCGACTTCCGGCCGGCTGTGGTCGCGAGCGGCAAGATCAAGCGCGACGAGGGCCTGGAGCTCCAGCTCGAGCCCACCGCCGACATCCTCGCCGGCCTTGCCGCCGGCCGCGCCCCGGGGCAGACGGTCGTCGGCTTCGCCGCCGAGCACGGGGAGGAGGGCCTCGAGCGCGCCCGCGCCAAGCTGACTCGCAAGTCCGCCGACTTGATCGTCCTCAACGACGTCTCCGATCCCGCGATCGGGTTCGAGAGCGGCGACAACGCCGTCACCCTGATCGCCTCCGACTCCGAGGTCGCCGTTCCGCTCGCCCCCAAGGACGCGATCGCCGACGCGATCCTCGACCGCGTCGACACACTCCGCGAATCTAGTTCGGCCGAGAAGCGGTCAGAGCTATACTGAGTCCTAACTTTTCACGCAGTGCTGTGTCGAGAAGTGGGCCTGGCCCACTTTTTTTTCGGCCCGAACCAGGCATGACTGACCTTCAACAGAGCATCCAAGAGCAGCTCTCCGAACTCGATTCGGAACTCGATCTCGTCGCCGTCGAGCGTCCGGGGACCGAGTCCCTGCGCATCTTCATCGACCACCCCGAGGGCGTCGATTTGGCGCTCTGCGAACGGGTGACCAGGCACCTCAACCACCTGCTGGTCGACTACTCGCTCGAGGTGTCCTCGCCTGGCCCCAAGTACCGCCGTCCCAGCCCCGAGAGCAAGGAGCCAGTGCAGTGAGCAAGGAGATCGTCGACGCAGTCAAAGCGCTCGAGCAGGAGAAGGGAATCTCCGCGGACAAGCTGATGGACGCCCTCGAGGACGCCCTGCTCTCTGCGTACAAGAAGACGCCGGGCGCGGCCAAATACGCGCGCGTCGACCTCGACCATGAAACCGGCGACTTCCGCGTCTTCGAACTGATCCTGCCGCCGGAGCTGGAGGAGAAGCTGCTGGCCGAGGCCGCCGAGCTGCAGGAGGAGCCCGAGGTCGACCCGGAGACGGGCGAAATGCGCGAGCCCGAGGACCCCGAGCTCGACCCGGAGATGATCGCGCCCTACGAGGACCAGATCGAGACCCGGGACGTCACCCCCGAAGACTTCGGCCGGATCGCCGCCCAGACCGCCAAGCAGGTGATCCTGCAGAGGATCCGCGAGGCGGAGCGGCAGATGATGTACGACGAGTACCAGGACCGGGTCGGCGAGCTGATCACCGGGATCATCCAGCAGTCCGACAAGCGCTACACGCTGGTCCAGCTGCGCGAGCGGGTCGAGGCGCTGCTGCCGAAGTCCGAGCAGGTCTACAACGAGCGCTACGACCACGGGATGCGGGTCAAGGCCGTGATCACCGACGTCTCCGACTCGACCAAAGGGCCGGCGATCGTCGTCTCGCGCCGCAGCCCGGAGCTGATCAAGAGCCTCTTCGAGCTCGAGGTGCCGGAGATCGCCGACAAGCTGGTCGAGATCGTCGGCGTCGCCCGCGAGCCCGGCTACCGCTCGAAGATCGCCGTCGTCTCCCACGCCGACGGCGTCGACCCGGTCGGCGCCTGCGTCGGCCCGCGCGGCTCGCGGGTGCGGATGGTCGTCTCCGAGTTGCGCGGCGAGAAGATCGACATCATTCCCCACAACGACGAGCCCGCTCGCTTCGTCGCCAAAGCGCTCTCCCCCGCCCGTGTGCGCGAGGTGATCGTCGACGACGACGAGCGCCAGGCGACCGTGATCGTCCCCGACGACCAGCTCTCGCTGGCGATCGGCCGCGACGGCCAGAACGCCCGCCTCGCTGCCCGCCTCACCG